>Ga0310909_10002539_pt1 | contig 11223 bp, 11 predicted proteins | sample GREbulkMGT000H_FD_203449 | JGI IMG/M metagenome (GOLD analysis project Ga0310909, IMG submission 203449) | Lab enrichment of tropical soil microbial communities from Luquillo Experimental Forest, Puerto Rico - GRE.bulkMG.T000H | ecosystem: Environmental > Terrestrial > Soil > Tropical forest >... | reverse complement strand
GCCGGAGCAATATCGGCACCGCTTCGGGCCGCTTCAAATCGAGCACCAGCGAGCGCTTGTTTCGATTGAGATTGAGAAAGACGTGGCCCATCTCGCGATGCCGAGCAGGGCCGGCATAGCGCATTATGTCGCCCTCGGGCGATTCGATCTTGATTACCTCGGCTCCGAGATCGCCCAGGATCTGTGTTGCCAGCGGCCCGAGGACGACCGTGGTCAGGTCGAGTACCTTGATCCCGGCGAGCGGGCCTGGTCTCGCTGTGCTCACAGCAGCATCCGGCTCTTGCATTGGCTGCCTCCGTACCTTACCCCGTGCTCGCCCCTATCCGGAGGAGGAAGGCGATGCCGGTGACGATGTATCACAACCCGCGCTGCAACACCTCGCGCAAGACCCTGGCGCTGCTGCGCGAGAAGGGCGTGGAGCCGATCATCATCGAGTACCTGAAGTCGCCGTATACCGTGGCACAGCTGAAGCAGCTCCTCGGCCAGCTGAAGATGCCGGCCAGCAAGCTCGTGCGAAAGAAAGAAGCTGCCGCCGCTGGCGTAGACCCCGCGGCATTGCCGGAGGATGAGCTGATCGAGGTGATGGCCAATAACCCAATCATCGTCGAGCGGCCGATCGTGGTCTCCGGGCAGAAGGCCGCGCTCGGCCGCCCGCCCGAAGCGGTGCTCGGGGTCTTGTAGCCGCAATTCACGGGGCCGAGATCTGCGCCGAATACTCGGAAGCACAAAACGTGCCGCCCTGATAATGCTCGGCGATCGGGTCGATCGCCCGACCGGCCTCGGCCGCCAGCACCGCCTCGGCAAAGGGTTCCGAATCGTCTTGAGGCTGGTAGCCGAGACGCTCGGCGTTGGAGTTGTCGTACCACGAGCGCCGATTGTTCGAGACGCCGTAGACGATTTCGTAGCGGATGTCCGGATGTTCGAGGCCGATGCGCACGAGTTGGGCGTAGTCGCGCGGGCTGATCCAGATCGATAGCCGGCGCTTGTCGATCGGTTGTGGTCCGAAATTGCCGATGCGGGTGCACAGAAAGCCGATCCCGTGCTTGTCGGCATAAAGGCTGGCAAGCGCCTCGGCAAAGGCTTTGCTGACGCCGTAGCGACTATCCGGCCGAGGCACCACCCGGTGGTCGATCCTCAGGTCGCGCGGATAAAAGCCGACCGCGTGATTGCTGGTGGCCACGACAATGCGCTTTACGCGGGCTCGTCGCGCCGCTTCGAACAGGTTGTACGTGCCGACGATGTTCGATCGAAGGATCGACTCCCATTCGCTCTCGCCTGAGATCCCGCCCAAATGGATGATGCCGTCTACATCAGCAACGATGCGCTCGACTGCAGCTAAGTCCGAGAGCTCGGCGTAACCGACTTCCTCGCCGGCTCGCGCGGCCGCAAGAGGGACACGATCTGAAAGCCGCAAGACCGGATAGATCCCCTGCAGGCTATCGCGCAGCGACCGGCCGATGCCGCCGCCCGCGCCGGTGATCAGCACTCGATGCATTCCCTTCCTCCTGTGCATTCGGATCCTTTGCCGCGCGGCGGGTCATGCCACGCGGAGTGGAGCCGCTTCAACCGCCTCACGGTCCATTCATCGATTGTCAAGCGAGTTGTCTCAGGATGGCACCCGTGCGACCTGACCCGAAGATATCGGCCCAAGACTGAACCAGACCCAGAATACCCATGCACCATCATCGAGCGACCCGTTCACTCTTTGTGCGGTTGTGACGCGGAGCAGCCAAACGAGTGGCGGTGGAACGATCGGAGCCAAGGTTCGACTGCCATCAATGCCGAAAATGCGGCTACGGCGTCAGGATATCGTTAACAAAGCGAACCAAAGAACCGACAACTACATTGCACCGCAAGCGCCGTGGTGCTATAGGTCCAACTCGTTGCGTAGTAGCTGCCGCGAAACGGGATGATCAAGGGCAGCAGTTTCACACTGCCATTTGCCGCGGCCAATATTCGTTCGGTGTATAGAGAACGCTGGACAGGAGCGCAGAGTGCATCGCACGTACCTTCGTGCTATCACAGCGGCCACTGCCCTCTTCGTCACCGGGTGCGGCGGGCCAACGCTGCCCCCGGCGCCGCCGGCGTCATCGCTGCCGTCCGCCGAGTACCGTATCGGTCCCGGCGACAGCCTGAACATCTTTGTCTGGCGCAACCCCGAGTTGTCGATGACCGTGCCAGTACGGCCCGACGGTCGACTCTCGATCCCGCTGGTCGAGGATGTCGTGGCGATCGGCAAAACACCGACCGCCCTCGCTCGCGAGTACGAACAACTGCTCGGCAAATATATCAAGGAACCTCTCGTCACCATCATCGTATCGGGCTTCGTTGGCCCGATTCCGGACCAGGTCCGCATCATCGGCGAAGCTTCGCAACCCCGCTCGCTTCCGTATCGCGCGGACATGACGGTGCTCGATGCGATGATCGCGGTCGGCGGTCTCACCAGGTATGCGGCGGGGAACGACACCGTGCTTATCCGGACTGCCCAAGGTGAGCAGAATACCTATACGGTCCATCTCACCAGCCTGATCAGAGATGGCGACATCGACAGCAATGTTGCTCTCCGTCCGGGCGATATTTTGATTATTCCACAGCGTCTGTTCTAGATATGCCCTGTTTTGCTGTGACCGATTGTCGTGGCAAGGTTGACTGGCTCGACTTAAATTTACCGGGGATTGTCATACCCATTCAACACTATTGGAGCCGGTCATGAAGTGGATACCGTCGCAAGCAATACCGTTCGTGCAAGCGCTGTGGCGCCATCGATGGCTTGCCGTGGGTACCGCTTGGCTCGTCTGTACCGCTGGGTGGATCGGTATCGCTTTTATACCGACGAAATACGAATCAACGGCTCGAGTCTATCTCAATGCCGATCCGCTCTTGACCCCACTCCTGCGCGGGCTGGCGGCGGACACCGATCCTGGCCGCCACCTTGATTTTATGCAGCGCACTTTGTTGAGCCGGCCTAATTTGGAGCAACTGGTCCGCCTCACCGATCTCGACACCGGGGTCCGCACCCCTGCGGAAAAGGAAGCGCTGTTTAAACGCCTGGCGAGCGATATTTCGGTCTCGCCGATTTCGTTGAACCTGCTGGCCCTCTCCTACCGCGACAGCGATCCGACCTTGGCAAAGAATATCGTGCAGTCGCTGCTGACAATCTTCGCCGAGAAGATGGCCGGCAGCAGCCGCGCCGAGATGGACAGCGCGCAACGTTTCTTAGACGACGAAATCGCCTCTTATCGAGATCAATTGCGCGCCGCCGAGAAGCGACGGTCCGATTTGGCTGAAAAATATCCGGATATTGTTCGGAACCGGACACCAGACGCCCCGGGGGGCGACGATAATGGCAATCGGCTGGAACAAGCTCGTGGGACTGTGACTCAACTGAAACTCGAACTTGGCGATGTCACCAGTAAGCGGGACGCAATTCAAAAAGAACTTGCTGCGGTGCCCACAACGCTGACGGTCGATCATCGTCCACAGATAATCGTCAACGGTGGCCAGCTGACACCGGTCGAGGCGCGGCTTCAGGAGCTTCGCCGAAATCTCGACGGCTTGCTGCTGAAATACACCGAGGAACATCCGGATGTGAAGGCTGCCCGGCAGGCGATCACACAGCTCCAAGCCGAGGCGACAAAGTCAGCGAGCGGAGGTGTCGCCGGCAACGCGGCAAACAAGGGACAGATCGCCAATGGCGCCTATGACCAAATCAAGGTCAAGCTGGTTGAAGCCGAAGCCGCTGTCGCCGCCGTGCAGCGACGTCTTAGCGAGGCCGAGATCCAACAGGCAAAGATCGAAGCCATTGCGAAGTCGGCACCTGGAGCGCTGGTGCAAGCTCAGGACCTCGACCGCGACTACGGCGTCCTTAAGAGGAATTACATGGAACTCGTGGCGCGGCGCGAATCGACGCAAATAGCCAACGCCGCCGATACCAAGACTGAGAAGATCCAGTTTCGCATCGTCGATCCGCCTCAGGTGCCGATCGTTCCAGTCGCGCCGAACCGGCCCCTACTCAGGACCTACGTGCTTGCTCTCGGTATTGGAGCGGGTCCGCTAGCGCCTCTGTTGGTAATGCAACTCGACCGCTCTTTTGCGACGCTCGGTCAGTTGCGCAACCTCGGCATCCCGATTTTGGGAAGCGTATCGCGGCTTTCGATTGGCGCGGCGCAGCGGCGCGCCGCGCTCCAGTTAATCGGGGTGACCGCGAGCGCTTTGGTTCTGGTCGCGGTGTACGGAACGTTGCTTATGCTCAGCATCGGCCTCCATTCGGTAGGCGTGTAAATGGCGGAATCGATTGGATTGATCGAACGCGCCGCGGCGCTGCTGCGCCAACTGGACGCTAACGAATCCGCTCCTTTATCACCGCCCGCCAGAGAGGCAGGTGGCGGCCATGGCGGTCCGGAGCTGGTCCTCGATCGCGGCCGCCTTGCTAGTTATGGGATTACCGTACCCTCGTCAGCGCGATCGAGAACGGTCGAAGAGTTCCGCCTCGTGAAGCGAAACCTGATGACCCAATTCTCACAAGGCGATTTGAGTGCGGATCAGCGATCCAGCCGGCTAATCATGGTGACCAGTGCCAGGCCGGGCGAGGGCAAGACGTTCATCTCGCTCAATCTCGCTCTGGCTTTCGCCTCTGAGAGAGATGTTAAAGCGCTGCTCGTTGATGTCGATACGCAACACTCGACGTTGCAGACCATCCTTGGGATCTCGACTGAGCAGGGGATCGTCGACGTGCTCGCGGGAAACTGTAAATTGTCCGAGGTGCTCATCCAGACGAATATTCTCAATTTCATGGTTCTCCCATCCGGCCGGGGAGGCCCGCACGTACCGGAGCTGTTTTCAAGCAATAAGATGGCGATCTTGATGGCCGAAATGACGCGGCGTTTTGCCGATCGCTATATCATTATTGATACTCCGCCGTGTATGGCGAGCAGCGACGCCGCGGCGCTCGCTCCGGTGGTCGGACAGATTGTCTTCATCGTCGAGGCACATCATACGCAGCTGGTGGAAATCGAAGCAAGCCTAAGTATGCTCAGCGCCTGCCCTCGCATCAGTCTGCTGCTCAATAAAAGCGATACGATGGCGGGCGAACATTTTGGTTCTTACGAGTATTATTATTATTCCCAAGATCGTGAGAGTGATGCGCTGCGCTCTGGCGAGCCCACGTAATTTCACCGCGGCGCGCGCATTTCGGCAACTGCACCTCGGTCTGACATTCTTTCTTCTGCTGCTCGGTGGAATCATGCGGGCGATACCCGCAGCGGCGCAGGGCGGACCGGAAACCTTACCTGGCGCTGGTGGTGGCCCCACCGGTGGCGGGCCCGAAACACCGGCGGTTACGGGCTCCCGCAGCCCAGCCGACCCTGCCCGGAGGGGGACCCGACATCCTGCCGCTTGTGCCCGGGGGAGGGTTTGGCTTTGCAAACCCACTCAATCCACCGACGGCGACAAATAACGTGGCTCCTCCGGCAGCGGCGGTAGCGCCAACCAGTCCACTTGGCCTCTCACCCCTCGGGTTCGGTGTCGTGCCACTCCAAGCGAATGATCCAACCGCGCCGGCCTATCTGATCCGATCTTACGCGTCGATCAGCGAAACCCTCACGGACAACGTGAACAATGTGCACGCCCCTCGCGACGCCGCCGCCTACACCAACCTCGCACCAGGCTTGTCGATCTCCGCAGCCACGCCGCGGCTTCAAGCCGTGCTCAGTGGCAGTTTAAACACCGCCTTCTACATTCCCTCCTCTTCGAATTTGAACCAGGTCTTCGGTTCTCTCTATGCCAACGGCTTCGGTACGGTCGTACCTGACGCCCTATTCGTCGATCTCAGCAGCGTTGTCACCCAGTCCACTCCCTTGCCTGGCTTTGGTTTCCAGAATCTGTCACGGCTGCCGACGAACCAGCAGACGCAGGTTTATTCCTCTACCATCTCTCCTTTCTTCCGGCACTCGTTCGACGGTCTCGTCGACACGCAGTTGCAATATACCTTCAATTCGACGAATTTCGGGGGGAATACAAGGGTTGTGGCTACCCCTCTGTCGACCGCAACCAACCTTGCTTCCAGCACTTCAAACGAAGGGACCTTTATTGCTACTACCGGCCAGGATTTCAGCCGTACGCTCGCTCGGCTGACGCTCGACGCCTCGAATTTCAATTCCGGCTCGATCAACCAAAACTCGCAGTTCAGCGGATTTACCGATTTCGAGTACCGGATTGCGCCGCAAGCCGCTGCACTCGCGCGGGTCGGCTATCAGAGCATCCAATACCCGTTTGCCCCGGCGGCAACTTTCGTTGGCCCGACTTGGCTGGTTGGCGGGGCCATCGGTACTTACGGGTCGGGTCCAGGGGGGCCAGGCTACCTCTCCTTAGAATACGGGCGGCAACAGGGCGTCCTTGGTTTTACCGGATCGGCGCGCTACAACATAACCCCTACCATGCTTTTCACGGCCAGCCTGGTCCAAGGACTCGGTTCGCCTGGGCAAGACATCGGGAGTACCCTCGCAACCTCGACTCTCGACCCGTACGGCTCGATCGTTGATCAGTATTCGGGTCTGCCAGTCGCGTTTTACAGCCCGGGGGTGGGCCTGACGAACAATGCTTATAGACAGCATTTGCTAAATTTTGGCCTGTCCGACGCGATCGGACTGAACAATTATTCACTGTACGGCTATCTGGCCAACCAGCAGTCATTGACACCCCTGATATCAGCTCCTACTACCTCGATATCAGCTCCTACCAAAAGCATCGGAGTGAATTTTACCTGGAGTCGCAATGTCAGACCCGATTTGAACGGCTATGCTTCGCTCGGCTATTTCAATTCGTCAAACGCGATCACAACGATTGGCGCGGCTCCCGCCGGCACCTTGAACACCGTAACTGCGTATCTCGGCGTCAACTATTCCTTCGCTCAGAATCTAACTGGTTCAATTCTCTATAGTTTCTCGTATCAGTCCAACGGTGCTGGCGGTGCCGCCGGCAGGAGCTCGGATGTCGTAGTCAATCAGTTGACTTTCCAACTCAGCAAAACGTTCTGAAACGACGATGTACGCTGACTTTTATGGACTGACCGCGCAGCCGTTCCAGCTTACTCCGGATGCTCGTTTCTTCTTCGAGAGCACGGTTCACCGGCAGGCGATGGCCTATTTGGTCTACGGACTTCGCCATGCCGAGGGTTTCATCGTTATTACCGGTGAAGTCGGGGCGGGGAAGACGATCCTTGTCGAAAATCTGCTGTCGACGATCAACCGAAGCAGTTTCGTCACGGCGAAGATCGTCACGACCCAGCTCGCCGGCGATGACCTTCTCCATATGGTCGCAGCCGGATTCGGCATCGTCAAAGAAGGGCTCGCCAAGGGGCCGCTGCTGCAACGCATCAGCGAGTTCGTACTGGCTCAGCATCGCAGCGGCAAGCGTGTGCTCTTGATCGTTGACGAGGCGCAAAACCTGTCCTTCGAGGCGCTGGAAGAGCTGCGCATGCTGTCCAACATCTTTTTTGACCGGACGATGGCGTTGCAGAGCTTTCTCCTCGGTCAACCCCAGTTCCGCGTGACACTCGGTAGTCCGCGGCTCGAACAACTGCGGCAGCGGGTCACGGCCGCTTATCATCTGGGTCCCCTGGGCGAAGGCGAGAGTAGAGCGTATGTCGAGCATCGGCTACGGCGGGCCGATTGGAAAGATGATCCGCATTTCGCCGACGATTGCTTTCCATTAATCCACCAGCGTACCGGCGGAGTGCCTCGGCAAATAAATACACTCTGCTCGAGGCTCCTTCTCTTCGGCTTCCTGGAGGAGCTCCATACGTTGACCGCCCATTCCGTGGAAAAGGTCGCCAATGACTTGCGGGAGGAAATCGCCCTTGTGGCAGCACCGCCGGCGGTCGCCAACTCCCCCACCGAGCCCGTTGGCAGGGACGAGGCCCTCTCGCAAATTCGCCGCCGCCTCGGCGTGCTCGAAGATAGCGTTTATAAGCAAGCACGCGTGATCAAGCGAGCCATCGAGATCGCGGCGAGCTATCTTCAGAGTGAAAGACGGTGAGCACGACAGCCAAACCGCTGCAGCGCGGAGCAACCGCAGCCACCATGGAGGGAGGTTCACCCACTCCCTCGCCGGGTTCGTGCCGACCGATGGCTCAGCACAAGGGCGTCACGAACGCAATGACGATCGACGTTGAAGATTATTTTCAGGTCGAAGCTTTCGCTTCAACGATCGATCGTAAGGAATGGGACACCCTGCCTCAACGGGTTGAACGCAACACCGGGCGCATTCTCGACATTCTCGCCGAGTCCGAGGCTCGGGCGACGTTTTTCGTATTGGGTTGGATCGCCCGGCGGCACCCCGCGCTGGTGCGACGGATACTTGCGGATGGGCACGAATTGGCGAGCCACGGGTCCGATCACATGCGGGTTGATCGGCTATCGCCCCAAGCCTTTCGCGCGGATGTGCGCCAAAGCAAACAAATCCTGGGAGGATGCCGGTAGTGTCCTTGTGCACGGTTATCGGGCTCCGACGTTTTCGATCGGCCGCAATAGCAGCTGGGCTCACGCCATACTATTAGAAGAAGGCTATCGCTACAGCTCCAGCGTGTATCCGCGCAAACACGATCTTTACGGGAGCCCTGGCGCGCCGCGCACTCCTTTTGCACCGCTTCCGGGATTCGTTGAGGTGCCGTTGACCACGGCTCGCATTTTCCAAATCGACGTGCCTGCCTCGGGCGGAGGCTATTTCCGCCTCTTTCCTTACCACCTGACCCGGTGGTTACTGGATCAAGCATATCGTAGGAACCGGGCGCCTGCTGTATTCTATCTGCATCCTTGGGAAGTTGATCCGGACCAGCCTCGCCAGCACCAAGCCCCCCTCTTATCGCGGTTTCGCCATTACCTCAATCTCGGTCTGACCGAGCATCGGTTACGGCGTCTGCTCGGCGATTTTAAATGGGCACGCATGGACCATCTGTTCCTGATCGATGGCGCAGAACCAGTTCCGTTGATCACCTCATGGATGGAACCCAACCCACAGTCGCGGTGAGGCCGTTCCGGGCCGGCGACGAGCACCGCTGGGATCAGTTCGTCCGGGCCCATGCGAGCGGGACGTTTTTCCACCTTTCTGAATGGAAGCGGGTGATCGAGCGAGCGTTCGGCCACCGCACTTATTATCTGAATGCAGAACGTGGCCCGGCGGTCACCGGGGTGCTGCCCCTAACCCACGTTAAATCCCTGCTGTTCGGATCATCCCTCATATCGAACGCATTCGGCGTGCACGGCGGACCGATCGCCGAGAACACCGAAACGCTGTGTAAGCTCGAAGCTGAAGCCGTTAGATTGATGGACGCGATCGCGGTTCCCGTGCTGGAGCTGCGCGATTTCTCTGCCACACGCGCCGACTGGCCGAGTAAGAAAGATCTTTACGCTTCATTCCGCAGGTCGCTCGATCCCTCTGTAGAACACAATTTAAAATCGATCCCGCGCAAACAGCGCGCCATGATTCGCAAGGGAATTAAAAACAAATTAAAATCGGAAATCGATTACGGCGTAGAGCGATTGTATCGCATCTTGGCTGAAAGCTTTCGCAACCTTGGGACACCCGTCTTTTCCGAGTCTTATTTTCATATCCTCCGGGACGAATTTTCGACGTGCTCCGATATTGTTACCGTGACATGCGATGGCCACGCTGTGGCCTCGGTGCTCAATTTCTACTTCCGGGATGAAGTTCTCCCTTTTTATGGAGGCGGAGTGCGCGCCGCGCGAGCCCTTGCTGCTAATGATTTCATGTATTGGGAGGTGATGCGCAGAGCGTGTGAGCGCGGCTACCGTAATTTTGATTTCGGACGAAGCAAGCTTGGCACCGGACCATTCGCGTTCAAGCGCAATTGGGGCTTTCAACCTATACCCCTCATCTATCAATACCGGTTGTCGCCGGGAACTTCGATACCTGATTTGAATCCCCTCAATCCGAAGCTCGCGATGTTTATCGCGGTCTGGAAGCGATTACCACTAGCCGTCGCAACCCGGCTTGGCCCCTCGATTGTCAGGGGGATCGGCTGACACGAACAGCATGCGGCGCTCTTCATGGGAGGTTTCTCGTCCACCTGACCGAGAACAGGCAGGCCGCACGAGCGTACTCCTGCCAGCTGCCGTCGCGCCATCAACTTACTAGATGATTGCCAGCCCGCCGGGGCCATTTGATAACTGGATGCAATCTGTGACAGTCCTTCCCTCTGCTCCAAAGGGGCGGCCAATCGTCAGTTCGTTGCTTGCGCCCGGATGGTGGCCGGCATTGATCCTAATTGGCACGGCGAGCATCTTCTTTGGCATCGCGTTCCGACAAGAAATAATCGGAGCGGTGCGAGTGTGGATCGACTCGACTGCCTATAATCACTGCTTTCTAGTCTTACCTCTTGCCGGATTCCTCCTTTGGGAGAGGCGAGCGGTTGTCTCATCGGTCTCGCCGCGCCCCGCGCTATGGCCATTGCCGGCGATGCCGGCTCTATCGGCGGTTTGGCTCGTCGCGGTAGTTCTCGACATTCAGGAAGGCCGGCAGCTCGTTATGGTGGCGATGTTCCAGGTCGTTCTTCTCGTGGCACTCGGACCTCGCCTGTTTTGGCAGCTGTTGGCGCCGTTTTTGTTCCTGTTTTTTCTGGTGCCGAGCGGAGCATTTCTCGTTCCCTCACTGCAGACGATTACTGCCGATATCGCCGTTGCTGGGCTGCGATTTCTCCACATCCCAGTATTTTCCGACGGCTATATGATCGAAATACCGGAGGGTCCATTCGAAATCGCCGAAGCCTGTGCCGGTTTGCGCTTTTTGATTGCTTCGAGTGTGTTCGGATGTTTCTTCGCCGTGGTGATGTATCGAAGCTTTCTGCGACGTATATTGTTTATCATAATGTCGGTTTTAGTCCCTATATTTGCCAACGGATTGCGGGCTCTTGGCATTATCGTTTTGGCTCACCTTGAAGGCAGTGCGGCGGCAGTCGAAACCGACCACATCCTCTATGGTTGGGTATTCTTTACACTTGTGATGATGATCCTGATTGCGATCGGAATGGCCTTCGCAGAGAAACCCCGATGGCACCTCCCGGTCGGGTCGACGACGATAGACAAGACATCTGTCTGGCGGTTCGCCGTTGCTGGTGCTGTCGCGAAATGGGTTGGAATTTGATGGCGCGGTCTCCGGCAGGATGAGGATACGGGGTCAGGCAGCCAGGTCAATTGGCTTGGCTGCGAG
>Ga0310909_10002535_pt1 | contig 11228 bp, 8 predicted proteins | sample GREbulkMGT000H_FD_203449 | JGI IMG/M metagenome (GOLD analysis project Ga0310909, IMG submission 203449) | Lab enrichment of tropical soil microbial communities from Luquillo Experimental Forest, Puerto Rico - GRE.bulkMG.T000H | ecosystem: Environmental > Terrestrial > Soil > Tropical forest >... | reverse complement strand
CCAGCGCACCAGCCCGCGGCCATACAGAACACCCGAATCTGGATGCCTCCGCGCGCCAGCGCGAACAACTGACCCGTCACGCAGATCGGCGGTTATCGGACCGGGGGCCTTCACGGTAGGTGACCGCCGGAGCAGCGCGCGCCGACATTAAGGACGTGAGCTGCCGCATGACACGGCCGACCAGCGCTGGGAGAATGGCGCGATGAGTCCGCGAAGCCGTGGCCGCCCGCCCGGTCGTACCCGCCGCCAGCAGCCCAGGCGGCCAGGCCCGCGCCGGGGCGGGCCGCACCTGGCGGCAGTGCCGGCGGGTGGCGAAACCTCCGGGTCCGAGGAGGAGGCGCCGGATTGCTGGTTCGACGAGCCTGAACTGGGCGACCGGCGGTCTTGGGCGCTTCCCCGTGCGCATGGGACCTACCAGGGGCTCGACTTGGAGCTGCTGGACCCGGGCGACGAGGACGACCGCGCCATGCTGATCGAGGCGCTGCACCCGGAGTTCGCAGACGCGCTGCACAGTGAGAATGACGTGATCGTCGACGGCCGGGCCGTCAATCCGAGGCTGCACGTGGCTATGCACCAGGTGGTGGCGAACCAGTTGCTGGCCGATGAGCCGCCCGAGGCATGGCAGACGGTGCAGCGCCTCGCCGGGCTGGGCTATGACTGGCACAACATCATGCACATGATCGCCGCGCTGGTCACCGAGGACGTCCACGCGGCGCTCAAGGAACACCGCCAGCCCGACCCGGCCGCTTACGCCAGGCGGCTAGGCGAACTGCCCGGCGACTGGCCACCACCAGAAACCGCCCGCTAAGCGCGGCGCGGATCAGCAGTCGCGGACTGCGGCCCTCTGGCAACAAGCCCGCTTCGCGGCAGAAGAGTGAGTTGTGCCCTCTGCTGGCCTTGTGGCCCGGGTAAGGTCAATACGAGTAGGCCAGTCAGCGCCCTTCTACGTGTGTTCGCGACAAGGAAATCGTGATCATGGCAATTTTCAGACAGGTATGCCCGTTCCATGGCGACGAAGATATTCAGGGAGTCCCCACAGGCAATAGCGATGGTTCGCTGTCTTTTACGTGCACGCGAACGGGGCGCCATCCGTAAAGTGGCCCCCACAGCTGGCTACATGTGCCGCAGCCGGACGGGTTGCCGGGCATCGAGGGTTATGCGGCAGAACTCGGCTTGGCGACTGAACTGCCTGCGGCGATCACGCAATACAGGGGACAATGGATCGAATACGGTGTTGCGGAACGAGCGTACGCGCTGCAGTGCTCTGACGATTTCGCAGCCATTGTGGGCCGATACGGTCACACCGCGATCAGGGCCAAGAAGTACACAGCATCAGCCTTCCTTGCCGGTGTACTCGGCGGGCTGAGCAGGCATGGAGCGTTATTCAAAACCTCTTTTTTCAGGGCAGTTACGTGCACAGCGCGCATACCTGAGAAATCGCGCGACACGCCGTGGTCCATAATTAAAGAGCAACGGCTCTCCTGAAAGGAATTGAGAGTTCCGACCAAAGAATTCTCAAGCCGAGGAGAACCGTTGCGCTACTATCGTACCACCGGCCTGATCCTCACGCAGATGCAAGAACTTGTCCGCCGAGTGAATGACGTGCTTGACGCGCCCTGGATTATGCCTACCGGTCGGCCTAAATCCCTGCGGCTGTACAAGGCGGTCGAGGCAGCCTGCATGTATCTGCGTCAGAATGCCACGCAGGAATTCATCGGTGATATCCGGGACACGTCACAGTCCACCATTTCCCGCTACCTGGCGGTTCTCGTGCCGCTGGTGAAATCGGTGCTGGAGGAGTTCGTACCGTCCGCAGCCGATGCCATCGAGGTCGTGAAGGGCCGGGTTATCCTGGTAGACGGTACGCTGACGCCCTGCTGGTCCTATGAGGAGCACCGGGAGTTGTGGAACAAGAAGCACAAGACGACGGGCTTCAACACGCAATTGATATCTCTACTCGACGGGTCCGCCGTCTGGATATCGGGCCCGCTGCCCGGCAAGACTCACGACGCAAAGGCTTTCAGGGAGACCGGGGCCGACAGTATTGTAAAGGAATCCGGCGGCGGGTTCGGCGACAAGCGTTACCAGGGCAGCGGTCTGGTAACACCGAAGAAGAAGCCGCAGGGCGGCGAGCTAACCATGTCCGACAAGGAATACAATTCCCAGATCGCGTCATTCCGAGCGCCGGTCGAGAGGCTTGTCGCTCACTTCAAGAACCGGAAGATATTCCATTCCGACTACCGCCGCCCATACTCGACCTACGATGACGCATTCGATGCCGCCCGCGGACTTTTCTTCTTCTCTATCACCTGGGGTTTTGAATAACGCTCATGGTTCGGGACACGGTTTGCGCCATGAGCGTTGCCGCGCTGCCCGCGTCCATGCCCGCTCCGCCGGCCATCCATGGCCGGCGGGCGACCCCCTCACGCGGACAGCCTCCAGCCCCGAAGCACTTGGGAGCTCCCAACCGCTCTGTGGCGAGGCGCTCGACTCGTTGTCGGCCGTTGGTGGAGCACCGCGTCGTAGCTCGCTTTCCGCGCTAAGCAGGTTGGGCCTCGTCGCGCGAGGTCCCCCGCTTCCGAATTTTGCGGGAAGCGTGTCGCGCGCCCCGCTTTCGGATTAACGGGGTACTCCTCGCCCGTCGTCGTCGGGGACCGGCGAGCCGAGTCATGCTGGACCCTGCAGGTGGCGAAAAGCACGTCGCTGACGAGGGCCGGCCCGACACCTGCCTTCGTGCTCGCGCACGTATCCAGCGCCGACAGTGTCCGCGTGGCTGCCTTTGTCCAATATCAGCAGCGCGACCGCCGGCGGGATGGCTGCTGCTCACATGCTTGCAACGTCCAGACTCCTGGCTAGCGCCGAGCTCGGCCGTGGAGCGCTCGCTGGCGTCGGACGCGCCTTCCGCGCTGAGCGGGGAAGTCGGCGTCGCGACCGAGATGCTGCTGACGAAGGCAGACCGGTGTCGGACAACGGGGCGTGCGCCGACGGATTACGCCTTCAGCGCCAGCGAGCGCTTCGTGGCCGTTGCTCCGTTCGAGCGGTCACGTTGAACCAGGTCGCCGGACGGGCTTCTGGCGCGTAGCTCACGCTCGCTCCCCGGTACTCAAGATCGGCAGCCGATCTCGGTCGCCACGCCGAGCTGTCCGGCGTGTCGGTGTCGGCGACCGTGTAGTACTCCCGGATCGGCCAGCGACGCCGAGTTCATGGCGCGCAACGTGAGCGCCGAGCGCCCCGTAGGCCAGGTCAAGCCCCTCAACTAACCCGGTCCCCCGTCGAACCCCGTCCGGCTCAAGTTCGCGCCCGTGAGTTGCCCTTGGTTGACACACACGGGTGGCGTGCCGAAGGCCGCCTTCGCGGCTGAACTAGGATCGGAGACGCGATGTCAGGCGATGAAGCGGCACCCGAGCCGGCGGGTTTGCGCGGGCGTGGTTCGGAGTGCGCCTCGCTTGACGACTTGGTCGTCGCGGTGCGTGCCGGCGGGAGCCGAACGCTTGTGGTCCACGGCGAGGCTGGCATCGGCAAGACGGCGCTCCTCGACTACGTCGCCGCGTCGGCCGTGAATGTCCGGGTTCTGCGGGCCACGGGTGTCGAGTCTGAGATGGAGCTGGTCTTCGCCTCGTTGCACCAGCTGTGCGCGCCCCTGCTCGGCGCTCTGGAACGGCTCCCACCGCCGCAGCGCGACGCGCTAGCGGTCGCTTTCGGACTGGCGCTCGGCTCGCCGCCTGATCGATTTCTTGTCGGACTGGCCATCTTGACGCTGCTGTCGGAAGCGGCCCAGAAGCGGCCTTTGATCTGCATCGTCGACGACGCACAGTGGCTCGACGAAGCGTCAGCCGGAACTCTTGCGTTCGTCGCGAGACGTCTGTTTGCCGAGTCGGTGGGCCTGTTCTTCGCCGCGCGCAGTGTCCCAGGCGATCTCCGCGGGCTCCCGGAGCTCGAAGTTTTCGGCCTCCAGAACGGAGAAGCCCGCGCGCTCTTGCGATCGGCCCTGCCGTTTCCGCTTGACGAGACCGTGCGTGAGCGCATCGTCGCCGAGACGAAAGGAAACCCACTCGCGCTGCTCCAGCTTCCTCGCGGTCTGACCGTCACCGAGCTTGCGGGCGGCTTCGGGATGTTGAACGCTCCACGGCGGACGTTGTTGGAGCGTCTCGAGGAGAGCTTCGAACGTCGGCTAGGAGCGTTGTCGGATCGCGCTCGACTCTTGTTGCTCGTCGCCGCCGCGGAGCCGGTCGGCGACCCGTTGCTCGTCTGGCACGCCGGTGAACGGCTCGGCATCGAGCCCGCCGCCGGAGACGAAACCGACGGTCTGATCACGATCAGCGAGTCGGTCCGGTTTCGACATCCGCTTGTTCGCTCTGCGGTTTACCGGTCCGCACCAGCCGGGCAGCGCCGGCGTGTGCACCTGGCACTGGCGGAGGCCACTGATCGGCAAGCCGATCCGGATCGACGTGCGTGGCACCTCGCGGCGGCAGCCGGTCGCCCCGACGACGACGTGGCCCTCGAGCTGGAGCAGTCCGCTGGCCGTGCCCAAGCTCGTGGCGGCATCGCAGCGAGCGCTGCCTTCCTGCAACGTGCTGCGGTGTTGACAGAGAACCCGGTGTCGCGTGCTGAGCGTGCGTTGGCAGCGGCGCAAGTGAGCCTTCAGGCGGGAGCGTTCGGCGCGGTGCTCGAGCTCCTTACGACGGCGGAGACAGGACCGCTTGACGAGTTCCAGCGAGCGCGGGTGGCTCTCGTGCGCGGTCATCTCTCCTTTGCCTCAGGCCCTCGCAGCGACGCTGCATCGCTGCTTCTGACGGCCGCGCAACAGCTCCAACCGTTCGACCTGCAGCTCTCTCGGGAGACCTACCTCAACGCGTGGGCGGCGGCGATCGTATCGGGAAAGTACGCGGGACCGCATGTCCTCCGGGAAATCTGCCACTCGATCCGTGCGCTTCCGGCACGCGTCGGCCAGCCGCTTCCGCTCGACCTGCTCCTCGACGCCCTTGCGCAGCTGGCCATCGACGGCTACGTCGCCGCTGCACCGGCGCTCAAACGCGCCAAAGAGGCTGTCCTCGATCTTCCGGCCGAGATCACCATCAGGTGGGGATGGCTCGCCCCCGCGCCCGCCAGCATCATGTGGGACGACGAGTTGGAGCGCGCGATCGTCGCCCGGTCCGTTCAGACTCTCCGCGATGCGGGAGCCCTCGCGGCGCTCCCGCTTCAGCTGAATGGAGTGGCTCAGGAGCAGGCTTGGATGGGCGACTTCGCTGGTGCGCGCGCAACGATCGCCGAGAGCAAACGGGTCGCCGCGGTGACGGGCAGTCGTTTCGCGGATTTCGCGTCACTGAGGCTCGAGGCGCTGCGAGGTAACGAGGAGAACACGTGCGCGTTGATCGCTCGTGTCCGAGCGCAGGCGGCTGAACACCAATCCTTCGCGCTGTCGCATGCGGACTGGGGTGCGGCAGTCCTGTACAACGGTCTTGGCCGCTACGAGGAGGCGGCTGTCGCTGCACAAAGGGCCGCTTCGCCTACGTTCGAGTTCTACGTCGACAAGCGGGCTCTCGCCGAACTGGTCGAGGCCGCCGTTCGCCTCGGGCAGCTCGACGTTGCGCAGAGCGCGCTTGAGCGGCTCGTCGAAACGACGGAGCCTGCCGGCACCGACTTCGCGCGTGGGATCGAGGCACGCTCGCGTGCGCTGCTGGCCGACGGTTCGGACGCAGATGGCCTGTACCTCCTCGCGATCGACGTTCTATCGCGAACCAAGCTTCAGCCTGAAGTCGCCCGCGCCCACCTGCTCTACGGAGAGTGGCTGCGCCGTGCGGGGCGACGGGTCGACGCACGCAGGCACCTTCGGACGGCCCACGGGATGTTCGACGCGATTGGGATGGAGGCGTTTGCTGAGCGTGCGCGGCGCGAGTTGATCGTCACGGGCGAGAGAGTTCGCAAGCGCACTCCGGAAACGCGCGACGACCTCACACCGCAAGAGGAGCAGATCGCCAGGCTCGCGCGCGACGGTCTATCGAGCCCTGAGATCGGCGCGCAGCTCTTCCTCAGCTCACGCACCGTCGAATGGCATCTCCGCAAGGTGTACGCCAAACTCAAAGTCGGCTCGCGCCGCGAGCTTCGGGCCGCACTTCCTCAGCGGAATCGGCCGGTCCGCGATTAGCCAAAACCCTGTTCGCGCAGCACGTCACCTCGGCCAAGGCCAGTGGGTGATGCGAACCAGGGTCGATGACGGCGCGCGAGTGGTCCGAGCAGCTTAGGGGCGTCGACGAAGCCACGCTCGATGGCTCGCACCGCTACCCAGGAGAACCGCCTTGACCAATGGAGGAACCGCGCTCGTCGCGGAGGCCGACTACGCGCAGCTCCCGTCTCGTGCTCGAGCACGCCTGCCGGGACAACAACGGCCTGTACGACACGCTGCACGAGGTCTACGTCGAGCACGGTGAGCCGTCGGCGGGCCACCGCTCGTCCGTCGGGAGGCCATCGAGCAGTGGGCGGCAGATGGTGGCGAACCCGCCCCGGAAGGACATCCGTCACATCTGCGCGACCATGCGGTTCGTCGCAGTCGGCCCCGACGAGGCAGATGGCACCACGATTCTGGTCACATTCATGGACGCCGACGGAACGCGGAGCTCGGTGCCCTGGAGCGTGGGCGAGGATCACGACCGTTTCGTGCGGACGCAGCCGGGCTGGCAGTGTGCGTCGCGTGTCGTACGTCAATCTGTTCGCGCGCCGCGACACGATCGACATCTCGTAGACCTCGGTGACAGGAGCCGGCCCTGGCGCCCGGCCCCGATCCGAACGTAATGTGCTGACAGGAGTTGGCATCGATGGCTGCGAACGCGGCGTAGTTCACCGAGCACGGTTGGGGACTGAGCGGCTCAGTACGCGATTTGGGCGCAGTGATCCTCCGCAACGGCCTCGGCCGATACGAGGACGCCTTGAAAGCTGAGGAACAACGCCGGCGAGATGCTGGTTCCCAACGGGGACAACAGGACGGGTGCTACCGGAGGTAATCGAGGCCGCCGTCAGGAATCGACAGTCCGAGATCGCGCAGGAAGCGATGGACCAAGTCCCGAGTATGTGCTCGAAGAGTCCGATTGGGCAGCGTGATGCACGCCCGATCGCACGCCTTGGCGACCGACCGCGGCGAGGTCGAGCTTTAGTACGCGGAAGCGGTCGAGCTGCTTGCCCGTACCTAGTTCCGGACGGAGCTCGCACGTGCCCACCTGCTGTATGACGAGCCCAGATCTGAGGGCCGAGCCACGACACACCGGTGGGCGCCGGGTCCGTGCAGACCAGTGGGTATTACGGGCGCGACGGACGCGGCTGTCAGCCAAGCTCTGGAAGCCTACGAACCCAACACAGAGCGGCCCGCAGCCTGGCCGCTCAGTGACGAAATGACACCAGGACGAGCACGTCGCCAATCACAGATCGAGGAGGAGGCACATGGCCGTTATGACGCAAGAGCCGGCCTCTGGCACCGAGATTCGCCCGTTCCGCGTCGAGAATCTCGAAGAGGAGATCGTTGATCTGCGCCGGCGCATCGCAGCGACGCGTTGGTCGAGCAAGGAGCTGGTCGCCGACCGCTCGCAGGGGGTCCAGCTCGAAGTCCTGCAGGCGCTCGCCCGCTACTGGGGGACCGAGTACGACTTCGGGCGCGTCGAGACGCGCCTGAACGCGCTTCCCCAGTTCATGACAGAGATCGATGGCGTGGACGTCCACTTCATCCACGTCACGTCGGCGCGCGAGAACGCGCTGCCGCTGCTCATGACCCACGGCTGGCCCGGCTCGGTGATCGAGCTGCTCGACACCGTCGGCCCGCTGACCGATCCGACGTCGCACGGCGGCAACGGCGGGGACGCCTTCCACCTCGTCATGCCCTCCTTGCCGGGGTACGGCTTCTCTGGCGAGCCTCTCGAGATCGGGTGGGATCTGGATCGGACGGCACGGGCGTGGGCCAAGTTGATGCGCCGTCTCGGCTACACCCGCTACGTCGCCCAGGGCGGCGACGTCGGCGCCGGCGTCACCGACGTGATGGGACGCCAGCAGCCCACGGGTCTGATCGGCATCCATACCAACCTCTTGGTGCCCGCGCTGAACGGGCCGATGCCGACTAGCACCGAGGAGGAGCGCGCGGCGGCGGCGCAGATCGCCCTCTTCCAGAAGTCGGGAAACGGCTACTTCGTCGAGATGGCCACCCGGCCGCAGACGATCGGCCACGCCCTCCTCGACTCGCCGATCGCCCTCGCAGCCTGGATGATCGACCACGACACGGACGCCTACTACAAGATCGCCGGGGCCTTCGTCGACGGGCGACCCTCGGGCAATCTCACGCGCGACCACATCCTCGACAACATCACGCTGTACTGGCTGACCGGCACGGGCGCGTCCGCCGCCCGATCGTACTGGGAGGCCTACGGCCCCGACGCCCCGGCCGCCGGCCGGCAACCGCTGCCGCCGTCGACGATCCCATTCGCCTTCACGACCTTCCCGGGCGAGATCTGGCGGACGCCGCGCAGCTGGGTCGAGGCGAGCTACCCGAATGTCATCTACTTCAACGCCGTCGAGCGGGGCGGCCACTTCGCCGCCTGGGAAGAGCCCGAGCTCGTCACAGCCGAGATCGCCAACGCGTTCCGGTCGCTGCGTTGAAGAAAGGAGCCGACATGTCAGACGCAACACCCACGGTCGTGCTCGTACACGGTGCGTTCGCCGACGCCTCGAGCTGGAGCGGCGTGATCGAGAGGCTGCAGGCCAAGGGCGTAACCGTCATCGCCCCGGCTAATCCACTGCGCGGGGTCGCGCACGACTCCGCCTACACCGCAGCCGTCTTCGAGCAGATCGACGGGCCCGTGCTCGCGGTCGGCCACTCATACGGCGGCGCCGTGATCACGAACGCCGCAACAGACGCGAAGAACGTCGTCGGCCTTGTCTACGTTGCCGCATTCGCACCCGAAGAGGGTGAGACTCTCGGCGCCGCCGAGGCGAACTCGAAGGACAGCGTCCTGAACAGCGCGCTCGTACCCCGGCAGTATCCGACGGCGGACGGCGGGTCAGCGGCGGAGTTCTACATCGACCCGGCGAAAGCGCGCGATGCATTCGCGGGCGATCTCTCCGACCAGCAGGCGGCGCTGATCGCCGCCACGCAGCGCCCCGTCGCCGAGTCGGCCTTCTCCGAGCCGAACGGGCCGCCGGCGTGGAAGCACCTGCCCTCCTGGACCGTCCTCGCCAAGAGTGACAAGGCTGCGGGCACCGACGTCGTCCGCTCGATGGCGGAACGGGCCGGCTCGACGATCACCGAGGTCGAGGGATCGCACGTGATCATGGTGTCCCAACCGAAGGCAGTGGCGGACGTGATCCTCGAAGCAGTGGCGGCGGTCGCGTCGGTCTCCGTCGTTGCGTGAGATGGCCTCCACGATCCCCGCGGCGGCGTCCTTCGGCACGCTCAGCCAGATCGACGCCGGACCGCTGAACGTCGGCTACGTCGACGCAGGCCCTTCCGACGGCCCCGTTGTCGTCCTTCTGCACGGCTGGCCGTACGACATCCACAGCTTCGTCGAAGCCGTCCCCTTGTTGACATCGGCGGGCTGTCGGGTGCTCGTGCCGCACCTTCGTGGCTACGGCTCCACACGGTTCGTGTCAGACGACACGTTCCGCAACGGCGAGCCGGCCGCGCTTGCCCACGACGTCATCGACTTTCTCGATGCCCTCGGGCTCCAAAGCGCAATCCTCGCTGGCTTCGACTGGGGGGCACGAAGCGCTGACATCGTCGCTGCGCTGTGGCCGGAGCGTTGCGCCGGCCTCGTGGCAGTCAGCGGCTACCTGATCGGAAGCCAGGCGGCCGGCAAGCTGCCCCTGGCGCCGGAGGCCGAGCTGCAATGGTGGTACCAGTACTACTTCGCCACCGAGCGCGGCCGCGCGGGATACGAGAAGTACCGGCGCGAATTCGCGAAGCTCATTTGGCGAACGGCTTCACCGAAATGGGCCTTCGACGATGCCACCTTCGATCGCAGCGCCGCGTCCCTCGAGAACCCGGATCACGTCGCGATCGCGATTCACAACTATCGCTGGCGACTGGGACTCGCCGACGGCGAAGCTCGATACGGCGAGACGGAGAAACAACTCGCGGAAGGTCCGGTCATCACCGTGCCCGCCATCACGCTCGAGGGTGACGCCAACGGCGCACCACATCCGGACCCAAGCGCATATGCCGCGAAGTTCTCCGGCACCTATTCGCACCGAACGATCGAGGGTGGCATCGGACACAACCTTCCCCAGGAAGCCCCGGCGGCGTTCGCCGATGCCGTCCTCGAAGTAGGCGGGATCCGCAAGTGAGCCTCTTCGACAAGCAACGTAAGGCTGGAACGGCCGGACTACCAGTCGAGGGTCACCTGCCTGGCTTCCAGGGGCCACCGCCTGGCTCAACTCCGCGCCCCTGACTGAGGCGGATCTGCGCGGGAAGGTCGTCCTAACCGATTTCTGGACATACACGTGCATCAACTGGCTCCGCACACTCGGCTATGTCCGCGCGTGGGCCAAAAAGTACGAGGACCAGGGCCTGGTCGTGACGAAGGAGGCCACAGAACCATTGCGCAACCGCGGCTCTATCAGCTCGTTCGCGCGCCCGGATCGACCACCGACAGGACCCTTGAGATCACATTCCTCGCCGCCGTCGTCGAGGCCTACGTGTTCACGTTCGGCTAGCACGATGCTTCGCTCGGTAGCCAGCTTCCCCACGCGGATAGAGGCAGAGGTCGTTCAGGGACTGCTCGCCTCGGCGGGGATCGAGTCGTGGCCTATACACAGCCGTACGGAGACTAATTGTCACGATCGAATTAGCCTGCATCTGGTCACCTGGGAGGAGCTTCATGAGCGCTTATGTCATCGCTAATTACCGCATCACAAACCCGGATGGATATGCCGAGTACCCGCAGCACGTCTTGCAGTCGATTCTCAGCCATGGTGGCGAGTTCCTCGTCGCCGATCAACAGTCTGAGGTCCTGGACGGCTCCCCAGGGAACGTCACCGTCGTATGCCGCTTCGCGTCTAAAGAAACCGCAAAGGCGTGGTATGAGTCCGACGACTATTCGAACATCAGGCACCTCCGAACCGACAATTCAGAGGGCTTCTTGGCCCTATGCGACGAGGTCGTACTGCCCCGGTCAGACGAAGAAACGCGCGAGCCCGCCTGATCGGCGCAGCCCTGAGTTCGCCACAACCGCGCACGCTACCCATCGCCGAGGAAT
>Ga0310909_10002531_pt1 | contig 11238 bp, 8 predicted proteins | sample GREbulkMGT000H_FD_203449 | JGI IMG/M metagenome (GOLD analysis project Ga0310909, IMG submission 203449) | Lab enrichment of tropical soil microbial communities from Luquillo Experimental Forest, Puerto Rico - GRE.bulkMG.T000H | ecosystem: Environmental > Terrestrial > Soil > Tropical forest >... | reverse complement strand
GGTGGCCGTCGATATGCGCGCTGACAACGACCCAATCCGGGCCTCGCCCCGGCAGGTCGGCAACCAGCATGTGCGTGCGCGCGAGATGATCATCGCCGTCGATGACTATGCGGGCGGCTGGGAGCGTGCCGTCCGGCAAACGGCGGAACGCGTCCGCCGCTTCGGCGCCGATGCCGAGCGCCGGGATGCCGGCGCCGCCGTTGCGTCCGCTCGACCCCGATACGGCGCCGACGCCCTCTTCCGGATGCGCGATCAAAAACCCGACCGCGCCCATCTGCTGCGCCAACGAGAGCTTGACGCGGCGGTGCACGTGCCCACTCGTGAACGGATATTCGTGGCGAACCATGACGATGCGGCCGCGAATGCGGTTCGCATGCCGCTCGAAATCCTCATGCCGACCCAAGCCGAGGTCGAGGACTTCCGCCACGATGCCCGCAGCCGATGCCGTGCCCAGAAGCGGCGTACATGGGAGCACGACGCCCGTCATCGCACTGGTGAGTTGCGCCGTCCGGCACCGCCAACCCGGATAGTCCACGGGATCGTCGCGAACGTTTGCACCCGGCACCGCCGCGAGCCGCTCCCGGGCGAAGGCGAGCGCCGCGGCTTCGCTCGCCGAACCGGCGAGCCGGCCGCCCAGGTCGCACACCGCCTGAAAGTCCGCCCACATCAGCGGGTCGCTGGGATTTACCGGTGGCGACAGCAGATGCCCCATCGATTTAGTTTAAATTGATGTCATGGCACTTCATCGGGTGGGCGCTCGATTTTTGGCCTCCCATTATTTAACGCATGAAGAGCCTTCATTCCTGATTAAACGCGCCGCATTTTGCATTGGTGCCGAAGCGATTGTCGAAATTCACCGTTCCGCCGCTCACGGGGACCCGGGTGGGAGGGAGCTTGCGAGTAAATTGATCGACGGTCACGAATTTCCGGTCGGGACTCAAGCTGACGTGGACCGGCTCGAGAGTCTTGCCTTTGCCCGCATCGGTCAGATCGAGTGTGTAGGCGCCAGTGATCGGCCGATCGATTTTCACGTTAGCGAGACCTGCTCCCTGCACCGCGGACTGCGGAATATAGACTTCCATCGCGGCATCATCGCCTTTGCAGGTGAAAACGCGCGTCATAGCTTCATCGGCAACCGCTATAGACGGAGTTGCGAAAGCAACCACGCCCAATGCGAAGGACCAGGCGACGAGCTTCATTCGGTTGCTCCTCGGCGGTGAAAGTGAGCAGTCCGTGCTCGCAGATCAAATTGCCTCGATTTATACTCACTATCTTGCTGCACCTATGTGACTTGGTTCACACAGGAGTTGGGAGAAGACCAATAGCAGCCGCTCGACCATCGTTCGGGCGGCCCGAGCTGCTGGTCGCCATCCACACCTCGCGTCAGTCTTGCTACAAGGCCGGAGAAGCGAGAATATTCACGCCAGTTCGGGAGTCATCGAGATGACCGAGCATAGCAGCGAGTCACGTTCGATCGACGCGCCCGCGACAGGTAAGGCGGGTGCCGCGGCTGATCGCGACGCCAAATCACCGCACACAGATCCCGCTTCAAAGCCAGTCCCACCAGGGGGGCAGCGGTCTACGCGGCGGCGAAGGTTGCTGCTGGGAGTGCTAGGCGTTTTGGTCCTGGCGGCTGCCCTTTGGTTCGGTATTCCCTACATCCTGCTATCTCTCAGGACGGTTTCGACGGATGACGCTTTCGTGAACGGTCACGTGACGTTCGTCGCTGCCCGCGTCCACGGTCAGGTTTCCCGAGTTCTGGTGGATGACAACTACCGTGTGCACAAGGGCGATCTTCTTGTCGAACTCGACAAGGAGCCATTTCAGGACGCAGTCGCCGTGAAGAAGGCGGCCGTCGATAGCGCAGAGGCGGATCTGCAGGCGGCCAGGGCCCAGGCGCGCGGCATCGAAGCACAGGCGAAGAGCCGGCGCGAGAATTTGCAACACGCCATGGAGGACGTCGCGAATCAAATATCCCTGCTGCATGCCCGGGTTGCCGGCGTCGAAAAGAGCAAGGCCTCGCTGAAGCTGGCCGAGCTTGATTTCGAGCGGGCAAAGCAGTTGCTCCCATCAGCGAGTATCCCCAAGCAGGAGTACGACCGACGGGAAGCAACCTTGTCGGTTGCTCGCGCACAGCTCACCCAGTCAGTGGCGGATGTGTACCAAATCCGGGTCTCTTTGGGGTTGCCGGCGCAACCCGAGGGGGACGGAGATCTCGGCCAGGTCCCGCCCGATCTCGATCAGACCTTTTCTTCGGTCCTGCAGGCGCAGGCAGAGCTGATTCAGAGCGCGTCTCAGCTCGGCGTTGTCCACTCGTACAACCAGACTCCGAAGCAGATGCTGGAAGAGTTCGACAAGCAAGGCGACATCAACCGTACGTTCGCTCGGCTGGCGGCGGCGGCGCCGGCCGTCAAGCAAGCCGAGGCTAAACTCGTGGCCGCCAACCGCGATCTGGCCGTGGCCGAATTGGACCTTCGTTATTGTGACATCGTCGCGGAGATCGACGGCGTCGTCACACGCCGAAGTGTCAATCCGGGCAATGATGTTCAGGTCGGGCAGAGCTTGATGGCGATCCGCTCGCTCACCGAGATCTGGGTCGATGCCAATTTCAAGGAGACGCAGCTAGGCGATTTGCGCATCGGCCAACCGGTCGATCTGTATGTCGACATGTACGGCGGCAGACGGGTATTCAATGGCCGGATCACCGGCTTTACCATGGGGACCGGATCGACGCTCGCGTTGCTGCCGCCGCAGAATGCCACGGGCAACTACGTCAAGGTGGTGCAGCGACTGCCGGTCCGGATCGAGCTTCAAGGATACGACCCGGACAAGACCCCGCTGTTCATCGGCACTTCGGTCGTTCCCTACGTCTATATCAAGAAACCGCCGACCGGGCCCGATGCCGGGAAGTTTTTGCAAGCCTCTGTGCCGCAATCGCCGGCATCGAGTTCGGCGGGGGGCCCGGCGGGCGCCGAAAAATGACGGACGCGGTCCTTGCACCCTCAGCATCCCGCGCGGGGGCAAACCCCTGGGTGATTGCCGCTGCCGTCGTGGTGCCGACCTTCATGGAGGTGCTCGACACCACGATCGCGGTGGTGGCGCTGCGATACATCGCCGGCGGCCTGTCGGCGACCGTCGACGACGGCGAATGGGTCATCACCAGCTACCTTGCCGCCAACGCCATCATCCTGCCGATCACCGGCTGGTTGTCGGCGCACCTCGGCCGCCGCAACTACTTCCTGCTGTCGATAGCCGTCTTTACCCTCGCCTCCGGACTGTGTGGAATGGCCACCAGTCTCGGTCAGCTGATTGTGTTCCGCGTGGTGCAGGGCTTGGCGGGGGGCGGTCTCCAGCCTTCCAGCCAGAGCGTGCTGCTGGACGCCTTCCCCACGGAGAAGCAAGGCGTAGCGATGACGCTGTTCGGCTTGGCTGCCCTGCTGGCGCCTGTCGTCGGTCCGACCCTCGGCGGCTGGATCACGGACAGCTATTCCTGGCGCTGGGTGTTTTTGGTCAACGTCCCGGTCGGTCTTCTGGCGTTTGCTGCGTGTTATGCTTTGGTCCGGGATCCCGACTATCTCACGAAAGAGCGTACGGAGTTGAAGAGGCGGCCGTTCAGTTTTGACGCGATCGGCCTGTCACTCCTAGTGATCGTCATCGTCTGTTGGGAAGTGATGCTCAGCAAGGGACAGGAGTGGGACTGGCTGGGCGATCCATTCTGGCGCGTGCAGACGCTGGCCACTTTTTTCGCTGTGGGTCTGATCGGGCTGATCTTCTGGGAGTTACGCCACCCCACCCCCGTGGTCAATTTCCGGCCAATGCAGGAGCGAAACTTCGCTGCGTGCTGCCTTATCATCTTTTGCGCCTACCTGGTGCTTTATGCTGCCAGCACCTCGTTGCCTGGTTTGCTTCAGGCCCTGTTTGGTTATAATGCGCTGAACGCGGGGCTGGTCATGTCGCCGGCCGGGTTCTTTGCCGTCGTCGCAATGCCTGTGGTGGGCTTCCTGCTCGGCCGACGAACTGACGCGCGGTGGATGATCGTCGCCGGCCTGCTCATCATGTCCGCCGGGAACTATTGGATGTCACAGATGAACCTGGAGATCAGCCCGGGCCAAGTCGTCTGGCCTCGGGTGGTGCTGGTCCTTGGACTTGCGATATGCTTTGCCCCCGCGAATGTAGCGGCCTACCTCTATACTCCACCGTTGCTACGTGGAGCGGCTGTTGGCTTGTTGAGTCTGCTGCGCAACGAGGGAGGCAGTGTGGGGACGTCGTTGGCGCAGACAATGCAGGAGCGCCGTGACCAGTTTCACACCCTGCGGCTTGGCGAGTTCCTCGATCCTCTCAACCCGGCTGTCACTTCGTTCCTCGAGCAGGCTCGGGGAGTGTTCCTGCAGCAGACCGGCGATCCAGTTGCCGCGCAGCAGCTGGCCTTGCAGACGCTCGAGAATCTGCGCCAGCAGCAAGCGTCGTCACTTGCTTATTTCGATGTCTTTTTGCTGTTGGCCGTGGTGACGCTGCTGCTGGTACCCGTGGCGCTGCTGATGAAACGCTCGGTGGCTGAGAAAGGCGCTCACATCAGTCACGAATGAGCTTCCTTCCCCCACATGGACAAGGCCGCGTCTCCCGGGACGGCAGCGAGGAGTGGGCGACCACGCAGGCCACCGCCTAAAGCGTAATGACTCTAAGTTAGCTTGCGCCGATCACCGGCTGCGAGCGTCTCACAGCCGGCGGCTCAATCGCCCTCACCGGTAAAGTCGAAGATGGTGAACTCCTCGCCGTTGCCGGCGCGCTCGAGCACCTCGGGATGGCGCAGCGTGCGCATGGCGTCGTCATAGCCGGAACGCCAATGCTCCGTCATGGACAACCGGGAGAATTCATAGTCTTTCGAGTCGCCTTCGTAGCTTCTCGGTCGATAGATGAGGTGCACGAGGTTGTAGGCGTGGCGTCGCGCGATCGAGGCCAGGAACTTGGCTTCCTCACTTCGCTTGAACTCCTCCGGCAGCTGGTCCAGGAGCGCGGCGACGGAGTGTTCCACCTTGTGCTGCTTCTTGATGAAATTTGTGAAGGCGCGCGTGCGGCTCGAATATTGGATCTCCTTCTGCCGGGTCGCGACTTCCGTGAGGTTGCGCGGGAACTCGCCGCGTGCGCTCCAGAGATCGACTTGAAACACGAGCGCGTCAGGCAGCCGCTGGCCCGTCACGCGCGTGTTCGTCACAAGCCACTGAAGCGGCGTGTTCGAGACGAGGCCGCCATCCCAATAGTGTTCGCCCTCGATTTCGATGGCGGGGAAGCCGGGCGGCAGCGCGCCGCTGGCCATCACATGCTCGGGTCCGATCACCTGCGTCCCGGTGTCGAAATAGACCAGGTTGCCGCTGCGCACATTCACCGCGCCGAGGCTAAGACGCGTGTCATACCTGTCGGAGTTTATGCGGTCGAAGTCGACGAAGCGCTCGAGCGTGGCTCTCAGCGAATGCGTGTCATAGTAGCTCGTCGCCTCGATCGTGCCGGGCGGATGAAACCACGGATTGAGGATTCGCGGCCTGAAGAAGCCCGGCGTTCCAGCCCAGGCAACCGTGACCGCGCTCACCCGATTGGCGAGCGCGCGCGCAGCCTCGCTTCGTCCAAAGAGGCCCACGACATCGGCGTCGAAGCCCGTGGTAGGGGCGGTGATTTCCTCCCAGAACTCGCGCAGCCTGTCGACGCATCTCTCGGGCGTGTTGCCGGCGATGATGGCAGCGTTGATGGCGCCGATCGAAATGCCGACGACCCAGTCGGGATGAAGCCCGGTCTCGGCCAAGGCTTCATAGACGCCCGCCTGGTAGGGGCCGAGCGCGCCGCCCCCCTGCAGCAGCAGTGCGACGCGATCGAAAGGGAGCCGCGCGCGCAGGTTCCGGTACTCGCTCGCTGCGTGCGATTTCGGGACGAGCGGTCTTTCCGAGAGCGGCGTTTCGGGCGCGACATGATCGCGCGGCGCTATCGTCGGCATGCTCTCCGAGGTCGTGCTCTTGCCCATGGCTGAAGGACCTCCCGTCAACGCGTGACGCCGTTCGGCCCACGCTCACCGCGAGCTCCGTGGCGGAGGTCGTGCTTCCAACCGAAAGGATAACATAGCACTGCTGCGCTGCGGGGATCTTAATTTGAGGGTCCAGCGTGCTTCGCAAATCATCGGACGAACCTTCGCGGTTCGAATTAGCTGCTAGGGACCGGACTGCATGGCTGAGGATGCCGTCAGCTGCGAACCAGTCTCCGCACCAAATTCCCTGCTAACAGGGAAATTAACAGGGAATTTTGCAGAATCCGGGCCTCCACCGCGATTTTCGAGTCTGATCAACGCGCACATTCAATAGTTTACAGCCGAATTCCCTGCGCAACGGGAATTTCCAAACGCGTATCAGGGAAAATTTTTAAAGGAACAGGGAATCGGTACGCAGATATCAGGCGCCGCAGCGCGTTGACCTAAAGTGTGTCCTAGATGCGCGCCATCGCGTTCGCCGAATTGCGGCAATGGCCGCTATTGGACACTAAGCAGACATGCCGACTACATCGGGTGCCCGCGGGCTGCACTCGCGGCCTGCGCGAGTGCAGGCCATGCAGCCGGCGCGCGCGCCCCTGCCGCGGCCTCGGCCGTCGGCAGGGGCCGATCCCAGTCGCGTGCGACGAAGCGGCAGGCGCTGATGCCGTCGGATCGAGCCATACCACCGGCACTGCCATGATCTCGGGGTCGAGCAGGATGGGAGGTCGCGGTTTGCCTGGCGGGAAGAAACCGGGCGTCTCGGTCGGTCCGCCCGGGTCGTGTTGATCGCGAGAATGCGCTGCCAGCCTTCCGGATCGGCTTCAAAGAATTTGATCCGAGCCTCGTCGCTATGCCCGGCTGCGGTGGACATGCTGACGCCGGCGCAATTGATCAGGATGTCGAGCGCGCCGAAGGTCTCCAGCACCTGCTGGACGGCCCGCCGGCACTCCGCAGTCTTGGAGACATCAGTGACGGTACGCAAAAACTTTCCGGCCAAGACCCGTTCGGCAGCGAGGCGATTGAGACCGACCGCATCGACGTCGACGCCCACAATCTTGGCGCCGGCACCGGCGAGCGCGCGCCATCACGCGTCCCATGCCGCTTGCGGCTCCGGTCACGATGGCCACGCGGTCCGTAAGCAACTCGCCTTCTGCCATGACGCGTGCCTCCCGTGGGGACCATGACAAATCGCGAAAGCCGATTCAATTGCGGGCATTGACGGCATCTCCCCATGCGTGTTGCACCGACGATGGCGCGGATGCACGAAATATCAGTTCATTCTCGCGGGCGATGACGAGCACCATCGACGATAGCACAACTATATAGACAGCGAACTCGAACGCTGGCACTACTTCGAAGCTTGCCCACAACAGTGGCAACAGGCTCGTTCACTCCATGACCGAGGCCAACCCTCCGAGGCGACGTTCGCTCGTTGCATCGAGTGCGATCTGGCTGGCGAATGCGACAAGAGCGCTGGGTCCACCCCTGCTCTTTGGCCTGCGCCTCTGGGGTGCGGTCTGCCTGGCGCTTTACGTCGCGTTTTGGCTCCAACTCGACAATCCCTTCTGGGCTGGAATAACCCCGGCTCTCGTTTCCCAGCCTCAGCTTGGCGCTTCATTACGCAGGGGCTGGTTCATGATGATCGGCACGATTGTCGGCAGTGTGGCGATCGTGGCGCTGACTGCGTGTTTTCCGCAGGACCGCGCCGGTTTCCTCGTGGGTCTCGCATCGTGGGGCGCAGTGTGTGCTCTCGCCACGACGGTTTTCCGCAACGCTTTGGGCTTTGGGGCCGCGCTTGCTGGCATCACCGCGGCGATCATAGCCGGCGACAACCTAGGGGCGACCGGGGGTCCTAATGACCAAGTCTTCATGCTGGCCGTGGCCCGTTGCAGCGAGGTCTGCATCGGCATCGTCTCGGCTGGCGTCATACTCGCGGGAACTGATTTGGGTGGCGCCCAGCGCCGGCTCGCCACTGTGTTCGCAGTCCTTGCCGCCGAGATCACGAAGCGGTTTGCCGACACACTCGCACTGGCCGGACCTGATTTCCCGGACACTCAACCGGTTCGGGTCGAGCTCGTGCGGCGCGTCTTTGCGCTCGACCCGGTCCTCGAGGAGGCGTTCGGAGAATCGTCTCAGCTCCGCGCTCATAAGTCGGTGCTGCTGGCAAGCGTCGCCGGCTTGTTCGAAGCCGTCGCCGGCTGGCGTGTAGTGGCGGTGTGCCTTGCCCAGTTCCCGGATGATCAGGGTCGCCAGGAAGCAGACGCCGTTCTGCAAACGTTGCCAGGGGAGCTGCGTTCGGCTCCGGTGCAAGGCGGGCCGACAAATTGGATAAGCGATCCTGTCGGTTTGCGCCGAATTAGCGAGGAGGCGGTCCAGAGGCTGATCGCCTTGCCGGCGCAGACGACATCCCTGCGGCTGCTTGCCGATCAGACATCCAAGGTTTTGGCTGGCATCATCCGTGCGCTCGACGGGCTGGCGTTGCTCGTTGACCACCCGACCCGACCCGTTCCTCACGGCGGGGGCATTCGGCTGGGGGTGCCAGATTGGCTTCCGGCTCTCGTCAACGCGGCGCGCGCGTTTGTCACCATTGGTGCCTTCGCTTTGTTTTGGATCATCACAGCATGGCCTAATGGTGCTTTTACCATTCAATTTGCGGCAATCGGCGTCATCCTGTTTGCCCCCAGAGCGGATCAGGCCCATGCCGCCGCCATGAGCTTCGTGGTGGGCACCGCCCTCGCTGCCGCTGTCGCAGCGATCATCAAACTCGCCGTGCTGCCGGGCCTAGAGACTTTTGTCGCCTTTGCATTCGTATTTGGTCTGGTTCTGGTACCTGCGGGGGCGCTGATGGCGCAGCCGTCGACTCCGACCAACCTGATGAGCTATGACACTCTGCAATTCTATAATGGGGCGTTGGCGAGGTTCGCAGGACTGGTCGGGGCTGCGCTGTCGTTTCTTTTGCTGCCACCGCTGGCGCCGGCACTACGGACGCGCCGCCTCCTAGCGCTGACGTTGCGCGATCTGCGCCGTCTGGCCACGAGCGTTATCCGAAGGAGGCGGGATGATTGGGAAAGCCGCATCTACAGTCGGTTCTCGGCATTGCCGGACACAGTCGAGCCGTTGCAGCGCGCGCAGCTGTTGGCGGCGTTGTCGGTGGGTGGCGCGATCATCCAACTTTGCTCATTCGCTGACCGCTTGAACATCAACACCGAGCTCGACGAGCCGCTGAGAGCCATCGCGGGCGGCAACAGCGCGGTAGTGATCGCCCGGCTTGGCGCGCTCGACGATGCTCTCGCCGCTCGTCCGGACAGCGTCGCTCTGGGTGCGCGCGCCTGCATCCTGGCAATTTCCCAGGTCCTCACCCTACACGCCGCTTACTTCGAGGCAGGAGCCGAGTGAGGTCCGCGGAGATACTTTCGGTTGCGCATCCGCCTCATGGGGCCCTCAGACGCTCTCGGGTCTAACGATGGTTATGGCGTTAAGGATGCGAGGGCAGCGACGATAGAGCCAAATGAATAGGGCTCGATCGGCCCAGCGCAAATGCGGTCGAGGTGGCGCACACCGCCGGAGAACATTGAGCTGATGCCGCAGCACCAGGATCTCGGCTTCCAGCTGCCGTCGCGGCTTGAAGCAGTCGCACAGCATGCGGACGAACAGGAGGACGATTGCAATCATGCGGCGATGATGTTCTGATTCGCCGCCGACCGCGAGTCAATTGGATAGCGTTTTCGGGAGCGACACCAGCAGCAAGCATCCGCGCTGGCTTATTTCGATGTCTTTTTCCTGGCTGCCATGCTGACGCTCGTGCTGGTACCCGTGGTGCTGCTGATGAAACGCTCGGTGGCCGAGAAAGGCGCCCACATCGGTCACGAATGAGGTCGGAGCAAAGCGAATACCAGCCAGCGATTGATCGCGAGATTGGGGCGCATTGCAGGAGCTATAGATATGTTGCGCCAGTTCCTCGTAGGTGCTGCCGTCAGCGTTTGCAACATTCTGATCCATGCATTGGTAATGACCGCGGTGGTCCGCGTGACGCACCGACCAGTTCGAATTCACCCCGCCGGTGCAATCACAGGCGCAAGGAAGACATCGCGGCTATCCCAACGATTGATCTATGTTTCGGTTGCGACCATCTCGGTGTTGATGGCCGCCCATGCTTGCGAGGTGATCGTTTGGTCACTGGCTTACGCGATGGTCGGCGCTGCGCCTGCTGGCGCCGACCCCGTATATTTTGCATTCGTGAACTACACGACGCTTGGCTATGGCGACGTGACGCCGGTGGACCGCTGGCGGCTGCTTGGACCAATGACGGCGATGAACGGTGTGCTCATGTTCGGCTGGTCGACTGCCGTGATTTTCGAAGTGCTGCGCAGAGTGGTAAGATCCGGCGTCGATGCGGGGAACGATCGTTCAGGCGCGAACGAATGAATATAAGCCACCCAGCCCTTTGCGCCCGAGGCGCTGTACGAGCTTAAGGTCTGACACGACGGCGATGCCGTTGCCGCCGCCCGCTTTATGCGTGCGCGTCACGGGACGCTGATTCCGACCGACTTGACGATCTCGGCCCAGCGCGCCGTGTCGCTCTCGATCAGGGCTCGGAATTGCGCGGGTGAAGCATGGGAGACCGTGACGCCCAGCGGCTCGAGGCGCGTCGCGAACTCGTGCGGCTCGAGAATGGCTTTGAGGTCCGCCGTCAGGCGTGCGGCGATCTCCACCGGGAGGCCGGCCGGAGCGAGCACGCCCCACCAATGCTCGACGACGAGATCAATCCCGCTTTCCCTGAAGGTCGGAATATTCGCCGGCATCGCCAGCCGCGTTTCGCTTGCGGTCGCGAGCGCGCGAACGCGGTCGAGAACCGAGCTCGCCGTTGCGAGCGTGGTGAAGCCCGACTGCACATGGCCAGCGACGAGATCGTTCATCGCCGGGCCGGCGCCGCGAAACGGCACGTGCACGAGCTTGATGCCGGTTTTGGCCTGAAGAAGCTCCGCGGTGAGGTGGGTGGCGCTGCCAATCCCGCCTGAAGCGATGGTGATCTTTCCCGGGTCTGCTTTCGCGAGCGCGACAAAGTCCCGGATCGTCTCGGCCTTCACCGCCGGATTGACGAAAAAAACCATCCAAGCGGTGCCGATCAGGCCGATCGGCGTGAAGTCGCGGACAGGATCGTAATGCACCCCCTTCTGGATCGCCGGAATGATGGTGTGCGGCATGTCGGCGAGCAGGAGGGTGTAGCC
>Ga0310909_10002526_pt1 | contig 11250 bp, 8 predicted proteins | sample GREbulkMGT000H_FD_203449 | JGI IMG/M metagenome (GOLD analysis project Ga0310909, IMG submission 203449) | Lab enrichment of tropical soil microbial communities from Luquillo Experimental Forest, Puerto Rico - GRE.bulkMG.T000H | ecosystem: Environmental > Terrestrial > Soil > Tropical forest >... | reverse complement strand
GATGCCGTCGGAAAGCCACATAGTCCCGGTCATCGTCGGCGACCCCGGGCTGTGCAAGACCGCCTGTGACGAGCTCCTCGAGCGCTATGTTCAGCCGATCAACTACCCGACCGTGCCGCGCGGCACCGAGCGCCGGCGCCTGACCCCGTCGCCATTGCACAGCGACGCCGACATCGAAGCGCTGGTGGCGGGCCTCAGCGATGTGTGGAGCCGGCTCACCTTGCGCCCGGCGGCCTGACAGGCGCCGCGTTCAATGTTATCAGGATTCCTGCAAATCGTCGGCGTCGCGACAATTCTGAGTAACCGGCTGGGAACATGTGCGACGATCGGTGTCCTTGGGAGCGGCTCGACCAGCCAGCGATGGGGCTCGCATTCGCCATCGTAACACCACATCTCGCTGGCATGATGCCTCGCATGAAGGCAACGCTCGTGCGAGAATGGCCGTCGGTTAGCCGGATGCGCGGCGGTTCCCGGATATTTCCCGGTTCGGCGCCAAAGTTCCCGGTTCGACTGCCTGGTAAAATTGAGTGTAAGTATTTGACCCGATTAATGATTCTTGAAAAGAACAGGGACTGCAGGGTGCCGAATCCGATAATTTCCCGGTTATTTTCCCGGTTCACGGGAATTTGCTGCTGACTCGGGTGCCGTGAGATGCTGGTAGAGATCGGCCATTTCGCTCTGGTCCTCGCCATGCTCGTGGCTCTCGTGCAGGCCGTTGTGCCGCTAGTCGGCGCCTCGGCACGCAGCCGGGCCCTGATGGATCTGGCGCGGCCCGCCTCACTCCTGCAATCCGGCCTGGTGGCGATCGCCTTCGCCGTGTTCATGCGCGCCCACATCATCTCGGACTTCTCGGTGCGCAACGTCTTCGAGAACTCGCACACCGCAAAGCCGATGCTCTACAAGGTGACCGGCGTCTGGGGCAGCCATGAAGGCTCGATGATGCTGTGGGTTTTTATGCTGACCCTGTTCGGCGGCTTGGTCGCCGCCTTCGGCCGCGCGCTGCCGACAAGCCTCCGGGCACGCACGTTGGCGGTTCAGGGCCTTTTGGGCTTTGGCACGCTCCTCTTCATAATCTCGACTTCAAACCCGTTCGACCGGCTATTTCCAACCCCAGCCGAGGGACGCGACCTCAACCCGCTCTTGCAGGACCCAGGGCTCGCCTTCCACCCGCCTTTTCTTTATTTCGGCTATGTCGGGTTCTCGATCACCTACTCCTTCGCGATCGCCGCGCTGATCGAAGGGCGGGTCGGCGCCGCCTGGGCTCGCTGGGTCCGGCCGTGGGCATTGACCGCCTGGTGCGGGCTGACGATCGGCATCGCGTTGGGCAGCTGGTGGGCCTACTACGTGCTCGGCTGGGGCGGCTGGTGGTACTGGGATCCGGTCGAAAACGCCTCGTTCATGCCATGGCTCTTGGGGACGGCGCTCCTCCACTCGGCGGTCGTCGTCGAAAAGCGCGAGACCCTGCAGCGTTGGACGGTATTGCTGGCCATCCTGACTTTCGGGATGAGCCTGATCGGCACCTTCCTCGTGCGCTCCGGCGTCCTGACCTCGGTGCATTCCTTCGCCGTGGACCCGACCCGCGGCGTCTTCATACTAGTGCTGATCGCGATGGTGGTTGGCGGCGGTTTGCTGCTCTACGCATTCCGCGCGCCGGGCTTGGAAAGAGGCAACCCGTTCGTGCCGGTCAGCCGCGAGGGTGCTGTGGTGTTCAACAATCTGCTGCTCTCTGCAGGGATGGCGACCGTTTTCATCGGCACCTTCTATCCGCTCTTCGCCGAGGTGTGGAGCGGCGTCAAACTGAGCGTCGGCCCACAATATTTCGATGCGACCTTTGTGCCGATCCTGGCGCCCGGCATCCTCGCGATGGTGATCGGCCCGGTGCTCGCCTGGCGGCGCGGCGACCTGAGAGCGGCCGTGCATCGCCTCGCCCCGGCGCTCGTCGGAGCGCTCCTCGCCCCTGTGGTCGTCTTCCTCCTCAACCACACCGCACCACCGGCAGCGCTGGCGGGAGTGGCGCTCGCGGTCTGGGCGATGCTCGGGGTATTGATCGATCTCGCCGATCGCAGCGGCCTTGCAAGACTGCCGCTGCGTGCTAGCTGGCGCAGGCTGCGCCATCTGCCACGCGGCACATGGGGCTACGCCCTCGCCCATTTCGGCGTCGGCGTGCTGATCGCCGGGATCGTCGTCTCGACTGCCGGGCGCAGCGAGCGGATCGAGAGCATGCATGCCGGGGAATCGCTGGAAATTGCCGGCCGCACCTTGCGCTTTGTCGGGGTAACCGAAGGAGATGTCGCCAACTACCATGTCGAGCGCGCGCAGATTCTCGTCGAGCGGCCCGGCATCGCAGCGATGACTCTCTATCCCGAACGCCGCTGGTATCCGGTAGCCCGTAGCCAAACGACGAACACCGCGATCGCGACCAACGGTTTTGGCGATCTCTATCTGGCGCTCGGCGATCCCGATGGCCAGGGCGGCTGGGTGTTGCGGGCGTATTACAACCCGCTTGTTCCGTGGATCTGGTTCGGCGCCGGCCTTGCCGCCTTGGGCGGCCTTGTCTCGCTCAGCGACCGGCGGGTGCGCAGACGCGCGCGGCTGGTCCGAGCCCCAGTCGCTGCCGCGACGCGTCCGGTGGACTCCTGATGACTTTGCGGCTGCTCTTCGCGGCTGTGCTGCTCGTCGCGAGCGCGGGGCCTCCGTTGCAGGCGGTTGAACCCTCGGAGCGGCTCGCCGATCCGGCGCTCGAGGCGCGCGCCCGCACCCTCAGCAAGGAGCTGCGCTGTCTTGTCTGCCAGAACCAATCGATCGACGAATCAAACGCCGATCTCGCCCACGATCTGCGTCTGTTGTTGCGCCAGCGCCTCGTCGCCGGGGACACCGATCAGCAGGTTCTTGCCTACATCGCAGCCCGATACGGGGTCTTCGTGCTGCTCGATCCGCCTTTCGCACCGCTCACCTGGGCGCTCTGGCTGACACCGCCCGTGCTTGTGTTCGGCGGTGGAGGCTTGCTGCTGCTCCGGGCGCGGCGCCGCCGCCCCGACCCTACGGTGCGGGAATTGACCCCAGACGAAAGCGTACGCGCCACGCTGCTGCTGAGCGATCGTCGATGATCTGGTTCTGGATGGTTGCTGGGCTGCTTATTCTGGTGGCGCTGGCTGCCCTCTTGCGGCCGCTCGTATGGCGAGCCGGGCGCGGCGCAAGCGAAGGCGAGGCTGCCGTCGCAATGTTCCGCCGTCAGCTCGCGGATATCGACACGGAGCTCGCACAAGGGAGGCTCGCGTCGGACGAGGCCGCAGCCGCACGAACCGAGATCACCCGACGAATGCTGGCGGCAGCCGATCGGGAACACGAAGAAGTTGATCTTGACGCGGCCAACACGACAGAGGCTTCGTGGCGCGTCGGCACCGCGGTCGGCGTTGCCGGCATATTGCCGGCGGCGGCCCTCGCCATCTATTTCGCGGTCGGCGCTCCCGCGGCGATCAATCCGCCGGCGACCGCGAGCACTGCGCGCGGGGCAGGACAACACGCCGTGCCCGAACTCGCCGCGGTAGCGGATCAGCTGAAAGCACGCCTCGAGCGCGAGCCCGACCATCCCGAAGGCTGGGTCCTGCTCGGTCGGACGTTGACCTCACTGCAGCGTTTTGACGAGGCGCGTGACGCGTATGGTCGCGCGATCGCCTTCAAGCCCAATGAGCCCCAGCTGCATGCCGAGCTGGGCGAGGTCCTCGTGCTCGCCGCCGGGGGCACCGTGACGCCGGCGGCGGAGGCGGAGTTTGCCAAATCCGGCGATGACCCGCGTGCCCGCTTTTATGGCGCCGAGGCCGCGCTGCAGCGCGGCGATAACTCTGCGGCCAAGACTGCGTTGCAAGCGCTGCTCGCCGACGCCCCGGCCGACGCGCCGTGGCGCAAGGCCGTCGCGGCGCGCCTCGCCGAGATCGCGCCGGGTGAACAGCCCGCCGGCACGAAAGCCGGCCCGACCGCACAGGACATCGCGGCTGCCCGATCGATGTCCCCGGAAGAGCGCCAAGCGATGATTCGCAGCATGGTGGAACGCCTCGCCGCGCGGCTCGAGCAGCACCCGGACGACAAGGAGGGATGGGCTCGCCTCGCCCATGCGTACGAGGTCCTCGGCGACACCGACAAGGCGCAAACGGCGCGCGCCCATGCCGAAGCCGTCGGCGCGCCGCCACCTCCTTCGCCCTCGGCCCGCTGAACCCACACGCGGGCCGGCGACCGCGGAAAGCGCGAATTTCGCGAGACACCGGACGGATTTCACGCTACCACGCGGGAGGCGGCTAAAGAGTGATCGGCGATGTCCCTGTCACCGGGCTTGTGCCTCGTCACCGGAGCAACCGGGTTTGTCGGTTCGGCCGTGGTGCGCGCGCTGTTGGGAGCGGGCCTTAGTGTTCGCGTGCTAGTCCGCCCAAACAGTGATCGGCGCAACCTCCTCGATCTTTCGGTTGAGGTTGCCGAGGGCTCGCTGGAAGACGCACCATCACTGGCGCGCGCCGTTGCCGGTTGCCGATATCTATTCCACGTTGCCGCCGATTATCGCCTTTGGGTCACCGATCCCGCGCCGATGTTCCGCGCGAATGTGGAGGGGACCCGGGTCCTGATGAGAGCCGCGCTCGATACCGGTGTTGAAAGGGTGGTTTATACGAGCAGCGTCGCCACGCTCGGTCTGGTGCCCCAGGGGTCGGCTGATGAGGAAACTCCCAGCAATCTCGAAGACATGATCGGCCCCTACAAGCGCTCGAAATTCCAAGCCGAGGAACTCGTCCGCGGCTTGGTCACCAAGCGGGGATTGCCCGCGGTCATCGTCAATCCGTCGACCCCGGTCGGGCCGCGCGACCGCAAACCGACGCCGACCGGTCGGCTGATCCTCGAAGCCGCGCGCGGGCATATGCCGGGGTATGTCGATACCGGTCTCAACATCGTGCATGTCGACGATGTCGCTGCCGGCCACCTGGCGGCGGCAGAAATGGGCTGGGTCGGTGAGCGTTATATCCTCGGCGGCAAGAACCTGTCTCTTGCGAAGATCCTCACGCAAGTGGCGCAGGCGGCCGGGACGCGGCCCCCTCGAATTCGCGTCCCATATACCGTGGCCTATCCCGTGGCGATCGGGGCCGAGCTGATGGCGCGGCTGAGCGGCAAGGAGCCCTTTATTACGCTCGACGGGGTTCGGATGGCGCGAAAGAAAATGTATTTCACCTCGGAGAAGGCCGCTCGTCAGCTGCGCTACACGCCCCGTCCGGCGCGCAATGCGATTGCCGATGCGGTGCATTGGTTCAAGGCGAACGGATACCTCGGATGACGGCTAAGCACGCCGCGCTGCGACAGGAGGTTGCCGACAGTGTCGAGACCCCGTCGGGCAAGGGGCGCGGTGCGGAGAATTTTCCGGTCGGCTCCTTCTTGATCCGGCGCGATCTGCGACCCCACGTGCACGCCTTTTACAGATTCGCCCGAAATGCCGACGACATCGCCGATAACGCGGCGCTGACCGCCGACGAGAAGCTTCGCCGCCTCGATCGTATGGCAGCGATTCTCGGCGGCGCGCCAGGCAAAGATTCGCCCGCCGCTAGGGCGATGCATGAAAGCCTGGTCGAGACGCGGATGACCGCGCAACACTGCCAGGACGTGCTGCACGCCTTTCGCCTGGATGCGACAAAGCTGCGCTACCACGACTGGGAGGATTTGATGGCGTATTGCCGCTACTCGGCCTCACCGGTCGGGCGGCAGCTGCTCGACCTCCACGGGGAGAGCCGCGAGACATGGCCTGCCTCCGACGCGCTATGCTCGGCGCTGCAGGTGCTAAACCATCTGCAGGATTGCGCCGATGACTATCGGTCGCTCGATCGGGTCTATCTGCCGATGACGGATCTCCTGGCGGAAGGGATCGGAGTCGAAACTCTGGCAGCCCGCGTGTCGTGCCCGAGATTGCGTCGGGTGCTCGACAGCATGCTCGACCGGACCGAGATGCTCGTAGCGAACGCGCGCAATCTGGCGCCTCAAGTCGTCTCATCCGGATTGCGTTGGGAAAGTGCCGTCATTGTCGAACTCGCAACGCGCCTGCTGCGCCGATTGCGGTGCGGCGACGAGGATGAACGATGTCGCGTTCGGCGCTGTCGCAGAGCGGCCGGGCGACACGATGCTGCGCCAAACGATCCGGCATCGGGTCGAGGCGGCCGGTACCTCGTTCTATTGGGCGATGCGCCTCCTGCCGAAGCACCGCCGGAACGGGATGTACGCGGTCTACGCATTCTGCCGGGAGGTCGACGACCTCGCCGACGGCGATCAGCCGGTCGAGTGCAAGATTGAAGCCCTCGCCGCCTGGCGCGAGGAAATCGATGCTCTCTATGCCGGATATCCGCGCCATCTCGTCGCTCAAGCACTGAGTGAGCCGGTGGCGCGCTACCACCTGCGCCGGCGAGATTTTCTGGCCGTCATCGACGGCATGGAGATGGATGCGCGCGGGGATATCCGCGCACCCGATCTCGCGACGCTCGACCTCTACTGCGCACGCGTTGCAAGCGCGGTCGGCCATCTCTCGGTTCACGTCTTTGGTGAGCCAAGCGATGCTGCTCATGCGGTCGCGGAGTCGCTCGGCCGGGCTCTGCAGCTGACCAATATTTTGCGCGATCTCCACGAGGACGCCGGCCGCGGGCGGCTCTATCTACCCCGCGAGGTTCTCGACCGGCACGGGATCCACGGATCCGATCCCAGGGCGGTCTTGCGCCATCCAGCGCTACCGGCGGTCTGCCGCGAGGTCGCGGCCATCGCCGAGGAGCACTTCCAGTTGAGTATGCGCGCTATGGTGAGCTGCTCGCGCCGAGCGATGCGGCCCGCCGCGGTGATGGCCGCGATCTACCATGCGACACTTTCGGCCCTGCTGCAGTCGGGGTGGCGCGACCCCGCGACGCGCGTGAACGTGTCAAAGCCGCTTAAGCTCTGGCTGGTGTTGCGGCACGGTCTGGTATGACAGCGGGGTTGGGTACCGTGCATGTCGTCGGCGCCGGGCTCGCTGGCCTCGCCGCCGCGGTCAGGCTCGCCGCGGAGGGTCGGGGCGTGCGGCTTTACGAAGCCGGCCGTCACGCCGGCGGGCGCTGCCGTTCTTATCTGGATGCCGAACTCGGCTGCCGCATTGACAATGGCAACCATCTCCTGCTCGCCGGCAACCATCGGGCGCTCGACTACCTCGAATTGATCGGCGCGCTCGATACGCTCGAGGGTCCGTCGGATGCAGTCTTTCCTTTCATAGATGCCAAGACCGGGCGGCGCTGGACCTTGCGGCCGAACCGCGGGGTCTTCCCGTGGTGGATCTTGAGCTCGAAGAGACGAGTGCCAGAGACGCGAGCAACTGATTACCTCGCTGTCATGACGTTGCCGAGAGCCGACCCATCGGCCACGGTGGTCGAGGCGCTCGACCGAGGAGAGGAGGTGTTCCGCTGCTTGTGGGAGCCGCTCGCGGTTGCTGCGTTGAACACCAGCGCCGGCGACGCGTCGGCCAGGCTGTTCTGGCGGGTCCTCGCAGAAACCCTCGGGCGGGGTGGCGCGGCGTGTCGCCCGCTTGTGCCGCGCCACGGGCTCTCGGAAACCTTTGTCGACCCGGCGCTCGCCCGCCTGCGCGCGCAAGGCGCCGAAATCTGCTTCGGCGCGCGGCTCCGGGGCCTCCATTTCGCCTTCGATTGCGTCACGGAACTCGTGTTCGATACCCGCTCGGTTGGGCTCGGCCGGGGCGACAGCCTGATCCTCGCTGTGCCTGCAGCAGTGGCGGCTCGGCTGGTTCCGGCGCTCACCGTGCCCGATGGCTATTCCCCGATCGTCAATGCGCATTTTCGTTGTGCCGTACCGGCGGGCTCACCGCATTTCGTCGGGATGATTGGCGGTGCCGCCGAATGGATCTTTCGCAAACGCGAGGGGTTGTCCGTGACAGTGAGCGCCGCGACCAGGGTTGTCGACCAACCAGCGGAGGAGCTGCGCGATCTGCTATGGCGCGACGCCGCACTCGCGTATCGGCTCCCGGCCTATCCGGTCCCGCCCGCGCGAATCGTCAAAGAGCGGCGGGCGACCTTTCTGGCCAGCCCCGCACAGCTGCTTCGCCGTCCGGCACCGACGACACGGTGGAAGAACCTTCTACTAGCCGGCGATTATGTCGATACCGGGTTGCCTGCAGCGATCGAAGGCGCTATCGCCTCCGGCTTTACGGCAGCAGGGCGGGCGCTCGCGGTGGCTGGCACGCCTATGAGAACCGATCGTTGCTGGCCAACACGCGACGCATCGACGACAGAGCAGGAACGGCAGCGTGCCCTTCCATGAATGATGGACTGACGGCGAAAGAATTCGCGGCTCCGAGCGGCCAGGTCCGCGTGCCGGGGCTCGACAAGGCCGTGTTGCGCGCCAGCGAATCATTACTCGCGCAACAGCGCGCCGACGGTAACTGGGTCTTCGAACTCGAGGCCGACGCGACGATACCGTCCGAATACATATTGCTACAGCATTATCTTGGGCGTATCGAGCCGGAGCTTCAGGCTCGGATCGCCCGATACATCCGGGCGCGACAGGGGGCGGACGGCGGCTGGCCCCTGTTCCATGGTGGCGATCTCGATATCAGCTGCTCCGTCAAAGCCTATTTCGCACTAAAGGCAGCGGGCGACCCGATCGACGCGCCGCATATGGCGCGGGCCCGCGCAACAATATTGGCGCGGGGCGGTGCCCGCCGCTGTAACGTATTCACCCGCACTACATTGGCATTGTTCGGGGAGGTCCCTTGGCGGGCGGTCCCGGTCATGCCGGTCGAAATCATGCTATTACCCGGCTGGTCGCCGTTTCACGTCTCCAAGGTCTCCTACTGGTCGCGCACCGTTCTGGTGCCGCTGCTCGTGCTGATGGCGCTGAGGCCGCGCGCCCGCAACCCGAAGTGCGTGACCATCCGTGAACTGTTCGTCGATCCCCCGGAACTGGAGCGCAACTGGATTTCTGGCACGACATCGTCGCCCCTGTCGCTGGCTTTCGGAATGCTCGACCGATTGTTGCGTCGGGCCGAGCCGTATTTCCCCGCGAATGCGCGGCAGCGGGCAATCGAGAAGGCCGTCGCCTTTGTGACCGAGCGCCTCAATGGCGAGGATGGTCTCGGGGGGATTTTCCCGGCGATCGCGAACTCCGTCATGATGTTCGATTGTCTTGGTTATGCGCCCGATCACTCCGATTGTGCGACCGCCTTGGCCGCAACCCGAAAGCTCCTCGTTCTCGACGGCGAGCAGAGCTACTGTCAGCCCTGTCTCTCTCCGGTCTGGGACACGGCGTTGGCCTGCCACGCACTGATCGAGGTCGGTAATCCGCCGCTTGGCCCGACGATTCGACGCGCGCTCGACTGGCTCGAGACCAAGCAGGTGCTGGAGCATGCAGGTGATTGGGCGGTGACCCGCCCTGGGGTGCGGCCCGGCGGCTGGGCCTTCCAATATGAGAACCCGCACTATCCCGATCTCGACGACACGGCCGTCGTGGCGCTCGCCCTCGATCGTTTCGATTCCGCGCGCTATCGCCGGGCTATCGACCGCGCGGCCGAATGGGTCGTCGGCATGCAGAGCCGAAATGGCGGGTGGGCTTCCTTCGATGCGGACAACACCCATTATTACCTGAACCATATCCCGTTCGCTGATCATGGCGCATTACTCGACCCGCCGACGGCCGACGTTAGCGCCCGATGCCTCGGGTTCCTCGCCCAGATCGGCTATGCTGCCGATCACCCGGTTCGCTCCGCGGCGATCGAATATCTCCGGCGTGAACAAGAGCCCGACGGCAGCTGGTTCGGCCGATGGGGCACGAATTACATCTATGGAACCTGGTCAGTGCTCGCGGCCCTTAACGCTGCCGGTACCGAACCCTCTTCATCGGAAGCAAGGCGAGCAGTCGACTGGCTGCTTGCCCGGCAGCATGGAGACGGCGGCTGGGGAGAAAGCGCCAAATCCTATTTTCCCGGCGCGCCTCACGGCGACGCCCAGTACAGCACAGCGTCGCAGACGGCTTGGGCCTTGCTCGGCCTGATGGCAGCCGGAAAGGTAAAACATCCGGCGGTCGCCCGCGGCGTCGCTTATCTGATCGCCAACCAAGATGAGGATGGAAATTGGGACGAGTCGTGGTTTACGGCCGTCGGTTTTCCGCGTGTCTTTTATCTTCGTTATCACGGGTACCGCGCCTTCTTCCCGCTATGGGCCCTAGCCCGCTACCGCCGCCTAACGACAGGAAACTCTCGGCAGGTGGAGTTCGGCATCTGACACCCGACTGGTTCGCCTTGACCGGAGCGGAAATCGGAACTGGCATATCGACGGGACCGTTCGCGACTTGCAGGAGCGCGAGCGGTGAGCGAGTTACGAATAACGCCACCCCATATTGCAACGGTATGGGCTTCTTGGCGAGCCTGCTGAAGGCATTGCGCGGCAATGCGCTGGCGACATTTCCACGTGAGGCATTCGAGGACGACATCGTTGTTCATCGATTTCTCGGCCATCGTCAGTTTATCTTCAATCGCCTGACGCAATTCGCCGCATCCTAGTCGAAACTCCGGCAACTACGTTCGGACGGCGCCCACGATTCGCGTCCTCGGGCCGGTCTTCGGCCGTGGCCTGTTCCTTAGTACAGGCGAGGAATGGAAGCGCCAGCGGCGAACCACGGCCTCGGCTTTTGCACCGCGCGCGGTGTACATCCTGGCGCGGCACGTCGCGGCCGCCGGAAACTCGCTCATCGCTGATCTGATGGCGTCCGGGAGGTCCTACATCGACCTCGTCCGGGTGCTCAAGCGCCTCGCTTTGGAGATCATCGGGCCGCGATGTTCTCCCTCGAGATGAAAAATACGGCGTGGAGACGCGCCGGCTGATCTTACGCTACGCAGCGCACCTCGGGCGCCCGACCCTGCTCGACTTCGTACTACCTCTCGAAAATCCCGACACCCTTTGACCTCGGGCGGCCTCGCTTCCGGCGGCGCTTGATAGCAGTGATCGAGAACACACTCGACGAGCGGCGGCGCAGACCCCGTGACGGAGCCGAACGAGGCCTCTTCGATCTGAGCAGCTCGCCGAACAGGTCGCGACGACCGTCGTGGGCGCGAAACCACCGCCGCCGCTCTGTTCTGGTCGCTCTACCTGATGGCATCAGCGCCAGACGAGCAGAGGCAGTCGCAGCGGAAGTCCCGTCGGTCGATCTCGGACCGGAAGGCGCAGCCGATGCAGCGCCACAACTCATCCGCACGCGAGCGAT
>Ga0310909_10002525_pt1 | contig 11251 bp, 9 predicted proteins | sample GREbulkMGT000H_FD_203449 | JGI IMG/M metagenome (GOLD analysis project Ga0310909, IMG submission 203449) | Lab enrichment of tropical soil microbial communities from Luquillo Experimental Forest, Puerto Rico - GRE.bulkMG.T000H | ecosystem: Environmental > Terrestrial > Soil > Tropical forest >... | reverse complement strand
ATCGCGTACGGACTGGACGGATCCATGCGAATCTGGCCGTCGTGATCGACAGTCATGAACGAGAACGTTGGGTCGATTGTTGAATTCGCGACGTGGATATCCAGATGATAAATTGCGTTGATCGGCTCCCAGTAGGGTTCGGCGGCACCGCCGAGTGGGTCCACTCCCAGCTTCAATCCAGCACTGCGGATCGCGTCCATGTCGATGACGTTTTTCAGATCCTCTATATAGGGCAGAACGAAATCTTCTTGGTGTGTTGTGTCGGCCTTCAGCGCACTAGCAAACGGTACGCGTTTGATGCCGGTACCGTCGCGTAACAGGTCGTTGGCCCGGCGCTCAACCCATCGTGTTACGTCGGTGTCGGCTGGTCCGCCATTGGGCGGATTGTACTTGAAGCCTCCATCCGCCGGCGGGTTGTGGGAGGGGGTGATAACAACGCCATCAGCGACGTGCTCCTTACGATTACGGTTATAAACGAGAATAGCGCGCGAGATAACGGGCGTGGGCGTAAAGCCGTCATCTTTCTGGATAATCGTCTCTACTTTATTAGCGGCCAGCACCTCAAGGGCGGTCCGCTGCGCCGCTTCGGACACAGCGTGTGTGTCCTTACCCATGTGGAGCGGGCCATCGTAGTCTTGACTGCGCCGGTAATCACAAATGGCCTGGGTGATGGCCAGAATATGTGCTTCGGTAAACGATGCGTTAAGCGGTGAGCCCCGATGTCCGCTAGTACCGAAGCTTACCAGCTGGTTTCGGTTTCCCAAGTCGGGCCGGCGCTCATAATATTCGCGCTCAAGCCGACTCGGATCTATCAGGAGCTCTTTTGGCGCTGGCTTGCCCGCAAGTGGGGAAATTGGCATACCTCAATCCTCCTTCTCACTTGTGGCTGTTAGGAAACGGGGCATGCCTTTGCGGTCCAGATGTCGGTGGCATATTCCGCAATTGTTCGGTCGCTGGAGAATTTTCCAGAGCCAGCCACGTTTAAGATCGCCTTGCGGGACCATCCCGCTGAGTCGGCGTAGAGTTCGCCTAGCCGCTGGTCAGCCTTTAAATAGGACTTAAGATCCGCCAGGTGCATGTAGTAGTCGCCGCGGGTTAGAAGGGCGTCCCGCAATGGAGCAAAGACGCCCGGCTCGTTCCGGCTGAAATGGTCGGCGAAGATCAGGTCCAATGCGGCGCGGGTCTCCGGATCATTGTCATAATGCCACTGCGGCCTATACCAAGCGCGGCTGTTCGCCACCTGTTCCGCCGTCAGGCCGAATAAAAAGAAATTTTCTTCGCCTGCTTCTTCCGCCATCTCGATGGTTGCCCCATCGCGCGTGCCTATGGTCAACGCCCCGTTCATCATGAACTTCATGTTGCTCGTACCACTGGCTTCGTAGCCGGCAGTAGAGATCTGATTGGACACATCAGCAGCAGGAATCAGCCGCTCTGCCATTGAAACACAGTAGTCGGGCAGGAAGACAACCTTGAGCCGTCCGTCGATCACAGGATCGTTATCGATGGTGTCGGCAAGATTGTTGATGAACTTGATAATCACTTTAGCCAGGTGATAAGCGGGTGCCGCCTTGCCAGCGAAGAAGAAGGTTCGTGGCATTACCTCGAAATTGGGATTCTCGCGCAGCCGGTTATAAAGGACCACGATCCGGAGCGCGTTCAGCAGTTGGCGCTTGTATTCGTGTATGCGCTTGATCTGACAATCGAAGATGCTGTCGGGATCGACTATTTTGTCCGTGCTCTGTTTGAGCCAATCGATAAAGTGCAGCTTGGCTTCGCGTTTGGCTTTTAAAAACGCTTGCTGTAATGCCTGGTGATCAGCCAGTGGCTTGAGCTTTTTCAGCTGGCTGAGATCAGTTGCCCAATCATTGCCGATGGCGTCGGTGATGGTTTGCGAAAGTGCAGGATTTGACATTAGCAGCCAGCGACGGGGCGTGACGCCATTGGTTTTGTTGCTGAAACGCTGCGGAAACATTTCGGCCAAATCCTTGACGGTCATCGTGCGGAGCAGCCGGGAATGAATCGCCGCAACCCCGTTGGTGCTATGCGAACCAACGATAGCGAGGTTGGCCATCCGAATCTTGTGCTCTGCACCCTCTTCCACGAGACTTACGCGCTGAACTCGTCCCTCATCTCCGGGGAAACGTCTTCGAATATCCGCAATCAGGCGTCGATTAATCTCATAGATTATCTCCAGATGACGCGGGAGCATTCGCTCAAACCAGACGAGCGGCCACTTCTCAAGAGCTTCAGGTAGCAGCGTATGATTGGTATACGCCAAGGTCCTTTGGGTAAGGTCCCAAGCCTCGTCCCAACCGAGGTGTGCTTCGTCGAGAAGAATCCGCATCAACTCCGGGACCGCCATCGTCGGGTGCGTGTCGTTGAGTTGAATTGCAACTTTTTCAGGAAGTGTTCGCCAGTCGGTGTTGGTCTTTCGGAAGCGCCGCACGAGGTCGGCTAATGAGCAGGCAACAAGAAAATATTCCTGCACAAAGCGCAATCCCTGGCCCAGGCTCGTGTGGTCGTCGGGATATAAGACTCGAGTCAGCGATTCTGCCTCGAGTGTCTCGGCGAGTGCTCCCACGAAATCGCCGCTGCTGAATTCTTGAAAATTGAAATAATCGTAGGCCGCCGCAGCCCAGAGGCGAAGAGTATTAATGGTTTTCCCACCATAACCCACCACAGGGCGATCGAACGGGACGCCGATCAGAGCGGATGCCTGGCCGAGGACCGCGCGCAGGGTTCCGCCACGCACCTCGAACGAGCAGTTGAGCCGCACTTCGACTGTCTCGTGTTGACGACAGACTTCCCAAGGATCGGGGCGACGGAGCCAATTGTCTGGGACTTCGTGTTGCCAGCCGTCCTGAATTGTCTGCTTGAAAATACCGTATTCGTAGCGAAGGCCATAACCCACAGCTGGGATTTCCATCGTCGCCATCGAATCCAAGAAGCAAGCCGCCAGGCGCCCGAGCCCTCCATTTCCTAAACCCGCGTCCGGCTCCTCCTCGAGCAACTCGTACCAATCAAGCTTCTCTTCCTGGACGGCTTTTTTGGTCGTGTCATCAAGCAGAAGGTTTGTGACATTGTTAGCCAACGATCGACCGATGAGAAATTCCATCGAAAGATAGTAAACACGTTTCGGATCCCTACGTTCATAGGTCTTCTCGGTTTGAATCCATCGCTGTGAAAGGACATCACGCACAGAGCGGGCGACTGCCTCAAAACGCTCGCGAGCGCCGATCGCCGTCACATCCATCACGTTGTCGAAGACGAGATGGCGTTCGTAGAGCGCATCGTCCGTCCCAGTGAACTGGACCGGGCCGCACCCGTATCTTTTTATAAGCTCCTCTAGCTGGAGCGAATTTGCCCCCTTTGTTTCCATTGCTGTGTTGGCCTCACCCACGATGTCACCCTGCCTGTCTGGTCGCGAACACGTTCCCGTCGTCTCCTCGCAGCTTAGATGTTGTCAGCCTCCGTTGAACCGGTGCCTTCAGACGCCACGGCCTGTCCCCATTTCCAGCCCGTGATCTCGGGCATATCGTCGCCGTGCCGGGCTATGAACTCATTGTGTTCAATGAGCTTGTCGCGGATCGCCTGTTTGGCGTGCGCGGCTCGCGCACCCAGCTTCGGAACGCGGTCGATCACGTCGTTTACCAGGTGGAACCGATCGACGTCATTCAACACGCACATATCGAACGGCGTGCTGGTGGTGCCCTCTTCCTTATAGCCACGCACGTGCAGGTTCCGGTGGCCCGCTCGCCGGTAGGTTAGCCGGTGGATCAACCACGGGTAGCCGTGGAAAGCGAAGACGATCGGCCTGTCAGTGGTGAATAACGCGTCGAACTCGTGATCAGAGAGGCCATGCGGATGCTCGCTTGGGGGTTGCAGCTTCATTAGATTCACGACGTTGACGACACGCATCTTCAGGTCCGGCGCGTACCGCCGGAGGAGGTCGACAGCAGCTAGAGTCTCAAGCGTCGGCACGTCGCCGCAACAAACCATGACGACGTCAGGGTCCCCGCCACGATCGTTGCTGGCCCACTGCCAGATCCCGAGCCCCGCGGTGCAGTGCTTGATTGCCTCGTCCATCTTCAGCCACTGCGGAGCCGGCTGCTTGCCGGCGACGATGACGTTGATGTAGTTTCGGCTACGCAGGCAGTGGTCGGTGACCGAAAGGAGACAGTTAGCGTCCGGCGGCAGGTACACTCGAACCACCTCAGCCTTCTTGTTTATCACGTGATCGATAAAGCCGGGGTCCTGGTGGCTGAAGCCGTTGTGGTCTTGCCGCCATACGTGCGACGATAGGAGGTAATTGAGTGAAGCGATCGGCCGCCGCCAGCGGATCTCATTGCACACCTTCAACCATTTGGCGTGCTGGTTGAACATCGAGTCGATGATGTGGATGAATGCTTCGTAGCAGGAGAAGAACCCGTGTCGGCCGGTCAGGAGATAGCCCTCGAGCCAGCCCTGGCACTGGTGCTCGCTCAACATTTCCATTACTCGGCCGTCGGGAGCCAGATGGTCGTCCCATGAATAGGTCTCAGCGACCCAAGCTCGGTTCGTCACTTCGAGCGCGTCCTGCCACCGGTTCGAGTTGCTCTCGTCGGGGCTGAAGAGGCGGAAGTTCCGGCTCTTCATGTTGAGCTTCATCACGTCGCGAAGGAACCGGCCCATCACCCGGGTGGCCTCAGCAGTGACAGCTCCCGGTGACGGTACTTTAACGGCGTAGTCACGAAAGTCGGGAAGGCGAAGGTCCCGGAGGAGCAGGCCGCCGTTCGTGTGCGGATTGGCGCTCATGCGGCGAACGCCTCGCGGAGGGAGTTCCGCGAGCTCGGGGATGAGCTTACCGTAGTCATCGAAGAGTTCCTTAGGCTTGTAGCCCTTCATCCATTTCTCCAGCACGCGCACGTGGCCCGGGTTTTCATGCATCTCACCCATCGGCACCTGGTGGGAGCGCCAGTAATCCTCAGTGCGCTTACCGTCGATCTCCTTTGGGCACGTCCAGCCCTTGGGCGAGCGAAGCACGATCATAGGCCAGCGGGGTCGGCCGGTGAAGCCGTTTCGGCGCGCGTCAGCCTTGATGCGCTGGATCTCGCGGATGACGGTGTCGAGCGTCGCCGCCATCAGTTGGTGCATCTTCTCGGGCTCGCTTCCCTCGACGAAGTGTGGCGTGTAACCGTACCCGCGGAAAAGGTGGTCCAGCTCTTCGTGACTGATTCTGGCGAGCACGCAGGGATTGGCGATCTTGTAGCCGTTAAGATGCAGGATTGGCAGGACCACGCCGTCGGTCACGGGATCGAGAAACTTGTTGGAATGCCAGCTCGTGGCGAGCGGTCCGGTCTCCGCCTCGCCGTCGCCGACAACGCAGGCGACGATCAGGTCGGGGTTGTCGTAGGCCGCGCCGTACGCGTGCGAGATCGCGTATCCGAGCTCCCCGCCTTCGTGGATCGAGCCTGGCGTCTCCGGGGCCACGTGGCTAGGAATACCGCCCGGGAAAGAGAACTGGGTGAAGAGCCGCTTCATGCCCTCCTCGTCCTGGGAGATGTTTGGGTAGACTTCGCTATAGGTTCCCTCGAGGTAGGCGTTGGCGACTAGACCCGGCCCGCCGTGTCCGGGACCGGTGATGTAAAGCATGTCAAGGTCGTTCTGCTTGATTAGCCGGTTCAGGTGAACGTAGATGAAGTTCAAACCTGGTGTTGTTCCCCAGTGACCCAGGAGTCGCGGCTTGATGTGCTCCTTGCTCAGCGGCTTCTTTAGGAGCGGATTGTCGTAAAGATAGATCTGGCCGACTGACAAGTAGTTTGCGGCTCTCCAGTACGCGTCGATCTTGTTCAACTCGTCGCCACTGAGGGACGCATCCTTAATCGTGGAGCGAACGGTTCCCTGCGCGCGGCGCACTCCATTGACACTAACTGTCTCACTTTTGGTTGCAGTGCTTAGGCTACTCCTTTTACGGGCCGTGCCCGCTTTGCCCATTGGGGCGGATTTTCTATTTGTTTTCATCTTTTTATTTAAGGTATGTATTTGTTAAAAAAGGGGCCGGGCATTTTCCTCTCCACGATGCCGGCTGATGGACAAACCAACCGTTGCGTCTCGCGGGTTTTCTGAGCCACTCGATGCCTCGTCTTCTGTATCGAAGCGGTCGAATTTGAAACTGCTGGAACCGGCGTTACAAACCAGAATCTCAGTTTTTGTTTCCGGCGCTACCGTTCCGGTGTGACAGTTGTCTAAGTTAGTCGCCAACATGATGTATGTCATTCCACAACTGGATTACGGGCCGGGACGCCTCTTTCTCGTAGCCCACTGCACTCAGGCTCGCAGTATTCAGCATGAACCGCTTGGCGTTGGCCGTCACTTCCAGCCCAATCCAGCGCGTCGCGAGTACCCGAATGAAATGCCCGCTGGAAAAAAGCAGCACATCTCCCGGCACCCCGCGCACGCGGCTCACCACGCGATCGGCCCGCGCCGCGGCTTCGGCTGGCGATTCCCCTCGTGGGCAACCGTCGCGGAATAGGTCCCAATCAGGGTGCTCCCTGTGGATGTCAGCACTACGGCAACCCTCATAATCGCCATAGTTCCACTCGACTAAATCCCGGTCGATTTCAGCGACAGTTCCAAAGCCAGCCAGTTCACAGGTGCGCCTGGCACGCTGCAACGGGCTGGTAAACACCTTGGCGAAATTAAGGCCACGCAACCGTTCGGAAAGCCGATGCGCATTGCGCTCGCCACGTTCTGTCAGCGGCAGGTCCGTAAGTCCTGTGTATTGGCCCGAGAGCGTCCACGCAGTTTCCCCGTGCCTTGCCAGGTAAACGATCGGAAGCACTTGGTTCACACGTTTACTCACTCCCTCCCGTTGCCACCATGCAAACGGTGTGCAGATCAAACAATCGACGACTTCTCTTACCACTAGTCACGTCACAATTTCGTTAAATTTTCAGGCGGCTCGGCTTTTCGTTAGCCCGAGTCAGGTGCATCGTGCGGTGCAACTTTCAGGCCTATATATAAAGAGGATCGCACCCGATCATTTCGGCGACCGCTAGATAGTTTGATATCAGCGTCCGGCTTGCGGGTTTTGTTAGTTCGTGACATGACGAGTGTCGTCCCATAGCCGGATTACTGGCTCAAACCGGTTGTGTTCGTAGCCCAATGCACTCAGGCTCGCGGTGCTCAGCACAAAGTATCTGCCGTGCGTAACGTCGAGGCCGAGCCAGCGAGCGGCGAGTACGCGGAGAAAATGCCCGCTTGAAAAAATTAGGATGTTATCTTCGACAGCGCGCACTCGTTGCACGGCGCGGTCTGCCCGTATTGCGACGTCGTAGGGTGATTCGCCTCCCGGGCAACCATCACGAAACAGCTGCCAATCAGGGCGCTCTCTGTGGATGTCAGCGGTAATGCGACCCTCGTACTCGCCGTAGTTCCACTCGATTAAATCCGGGTCGATTACAGCCACCGCTCCAAAGCCAGCCAGCTCGCAAGTACGTTTGGCACGCTGTAACGGACTGGTGAAGACCTTGGTGAATCGCACTCCACGTAATCGTTCCTCCAGACGGCGAGCATTGCGTTCGCCACGTTCTGTCAGCGGCAGGTCAGTAAGGCCGGTGTGTCGGCCCGAAATGGTCCACTCGGTTTCCCCGTGTCTGGCCAGGTAAACCATCGGCAGCGACCTAGTCCTTGCTTCAGTCATTGAGATCGAGTGGGTCAATGACGACTGCGAGATCGTAGGCATCATATTTTGGTGTTCGCTGGATTGGAGTAATTGTTTCCCAAGCCTTGGGGAGCTGAAATTTCACAGAAATCGAGAGATTTCTTTTCAATTTGTTTAACGTACCTCGTCGGGTAAGTTCGCTGTGTTCTGAGACTGACGAAGTTCATAAGCGGATGTTTGTTTTCGAGCTAACTGTTCCAAAGTCCGCGTAGCCTCGACTCTGAGAGGCTTGGCTTCCGCTGAATCTGGAGATCGCGCTAAGCGGCGCCTCAGCGAACGTTAAGCCTCTCAGCCGGGTTTTCAGTCCGACCGAATGTGCGTTGAAATGTCGGATGACGTGATCACCAAACTGTACCAACCATTTCCGACAGCCGCGCGTGGGACCTTAGTCCAATGCACGCCGCGTACTAACATGAAAGCTGTTGTTCAGAAGTTGCGTCGAATTTTGCGATCAGTTGTTAGGGAGTCCAACTACCGGCACAATCCACTGCTCATCAACAGTCTCGCAGCATTCAATTTCCAGCGGCGGCTCGAGTTCCCCGGCGAATTGTTGGCTCGCTACCGCGAGTTCGCGCAATGAACATCACCAGCATCGTCCTAATGAATGCTGCGGCGACTCGTAAAGTGTGGGAACAATGTGTGGCGCGTTTGATGGAGTAAATTCCATGCCATTCGATAAATTCGTCGACATCGACAGCATCAACGCTGAACGACTCAAGGCCGTTACCAAGTCGATTCGAATCATCAACGTTGAAGAGCTCAAGAAGCTCGCCGAAAAGATTTTTGATTCACCTGACGATCCCTGGAAGGAGAGGCTCCCTCAATTAATTGCGGAAAATCCGAGCGCGAGCTTTCACCACGCAGACGCTGGCGAAGGCGTCATCTTTCTTTACCTCCCGGACCGAGATAAAGGGTTGTGGTGGTTGCGCGGCAGCGGAATGGGAACTTTGTCGGCCCGGGCGCGGCGGATGATGAGAGAAGCGATCGGGAGAAGCGCTTGATTCGACATTTTCTGAGGCAGTCCATTTAGGCGCGGATAAAAATTGGTCGTGTGACAAGCGGTCGCCTTCAAGATTTCCAGCCGTCGCGCGATTGGCGAGGGCGTACTATATATGGATCGGGCCCGGATCGAATACGGTGCATTAAAGATTCAGACTCCCGCGCGAGTCGACCTTCCCCGTTGCCACAAGCGTGACAGCGTGACATTCCCTCCTGGACACAGTGGTGGGCACCACGGCGTCAAGGGCAGCGTAGATTTGGATCGTGCTGAGTTGCACGTATTGTTTGCACGTGACCAACGAGCCAGACAATGACGAGCAGTTTTATCGTGACACTCAAAGTGTTGCGTTTGCCAAGTTAGACGATCATCAGCTCTCGCTGCTTGAACCACTCGGAGAACGCCGTTTCGTGAAGCGTGGCGAGGTGGTGTACAAAGCCGGGCAGCGGGACGTCGGGTTGACTGTTGTTTTGCGGGGCGAAATACAGGTCTTCGAGCGACGGGACGAGATCGAACAGGAACTCGCGGTTGCGCACGAGCGCGATTTCATCGGCGACGTTGCAATGTTGCAAGGGACGTCGACGCTCGCGACTGCGCGAGTCACAACGGACGAGGCTGAGATTCTGTACGTGCCAGCAGCGGACCTTCGGCGTGTCCTAGCCGAGGTGCCAAGGGTTAGCAAACCAATCGTGGACGCGTTGATCATGCGACGACGGAGGCTGCGTCGCGATCGGGAGTTTGCAGGATTGCGTGTGCTGGCTGCGCGCGGCGCACGTGACGGACATCGGCTCGATGATTTTCTGGATAAGAACCACATCCCGCATCGTCTGATCGACTTCGAGAGCGAACAAGGCCAGTCGTTGAGCAACCGCCTTCACCTTACCACTCGCGATTTGCCGGTGCTGATCACGCATGCGGGCACTCCCTTGCGCCAGCCGTCCTTGCGCGAAGTCGCTCAGGTTGCCGGTTTGCTTCGGCCGCTTGCGCTTCAGGACGAAACCAAAATTTTGTCGGACGTGACGATTGTCGGCGCTGGACCGGCTGGGCTCGGTGCGGCGGTCTACGCCGCGTCGGAAGGCTTGAAGACCGTTGTTCTGGAAAGTTACGCGCCCGGTGGACAGGCCGGCTCGTCTTCGTTGATCGAGAATTTTTTTGGTTACCCCACCGGAATCAGCGGCGGCGATTTAACATGGCTCGCTCAGCTTCAGGCTTATCGCTTCGGCGCAAAATTCTCCACGCCGTCCGAGGCGTTGTCGCTCAAGTATGATTCAGACGAGGAATATCGTGCCTGCATCGAGATCGAAGGTTCTGCGGCAATTTTGCGCGCAAAAACTGTTCTCATTGCGACTGGCGCAAACTATCGCCGGCTTGATGCGGAGAACCGCGAAAAGTTCGAAGGCGTAGGCGTTTATTATGCAGCAACCGCGCTCGAAGGTCAGATTTGCCGCAGCGAAACAGTGATTGTGGTCGGAAGCGGCAACTCGGCCGGACAAGCGGCGATGTTTCTTTCTGATGGTGCGGCCAAAGTGTTGCTCGTGATTCGTGGGGATGACATTACCAAAAAAATGTCCGACTACTTGTCGCGCCGGGTGCAAGCGCAGCCGAACATCGAAATTCTTTATCGAACAGAGATTCGAAAAATGTTTGGCGACCAAAAGCTCGAGCAAGTCGAGTTGGAAAACACAAAAACAGGCGAGCGACGCACCATTAAAACGCCGGCGGTATTTTCGATGATCGGCGCTCGACCGTGCACAGAGTGGTTGCCGCCAGAAATCGAGCGGGACGAGAAAGGATTCATCAAAACCGGCGCGGACGTGGCTGATGCGCCAGCGTGGCGCGAAAACAAACGGCGACCCGCTCCGCTCGAAACCAGTCTTCCGGGAATTTTTGCAGCTGGCGACGTCCGTTCCGGATCAGTGAAACGCTGCGCCGCGGCTGTCGGCGAAGGCGGAATGGCCGTCGCTGGGATCCACATGAGCCTGGCATCACGACGTAACGCATCGCCAAAGGCTGCTACGGATGATGCAAATTAGACGTTGCGCCGCCAATCAGTGCTGCGACGAGGGTCATGACAATGGGCCAAACAACAACAATCGCTGGCAAAAAGACCGCTGGCGGATTCGGAGGGAACCCGCACAGTTTCAGTGCCTAAACCGCCTGACCCGTGGAAGGCTGATCCGCCAGACCGGATCATCGTTGCTAGCGACAGCGGTGTTGGTGCTGTTGCCGGCACGGCAAGCAAACCAAAGTAACAACCGGCGAGTCACAAAATGATCAAGAAAATCACTTATCTTGGCCTTGGCACGATGGGCAGCGGCATGGCGTCCAATCTGCTGAAAGCCGGTTACCAACTCACTGTTTGGGATCGCACTACCGCAAAATGCAAACCATTCGTCAGGAAAGGCGCGCGCGTTGGACAAACGCCGGCAGATGCTGTGCGCGATGCCGATCTCGTTATGTACAGCTTGAGTGACGATGCGGCTGTCGAGAAAGTTGCGATGGGCCAGAACGGCATTCTCAGCGCAATTACGGCGGGCCAGATCACTGTGGAC
>Ga0310909_10002519_pt1 | contig 11260 bp, 13 predicted proteins | sample GREbulkMGT000H_FD_203449 | JGI IMG/M metagenome (GOLD analysis project Ga0310909, IMG submission 203449) | Lab enrichment of tropical soil microbial communities from Luquillo Experimental Forest, Puerto Rico - GRE.bulkMG.T000H | ecosystem: Environmental > Terrestrial > Soil > Tropical forest >... | reverse complement strand
GGCACTGCGCGACGCGCGCGGCTCCCTCCGTGGACTCCGGGGACGACCGCTACTCAACCGTAGTGTGGGTCGCGATTGGACGCTAATTCCGGGTCCCGGTTCCGCGCTGATTGACAGCAAAACATGCCATCCTTCAACACGAAACTTTGCCGGCATTCGATACGTCAGCGGTTTCACGGCAGCGGCGTACCACACTTCGGACATCGATCCTCCCGATTTGATAGGCCCCCGGACGAGGGGCAGTGGTGGTTACAGTCGGCCAGTCATCGGGAATTGAAAGAGCCTCGCAGGATTATCCCCTCTGGCGAGGCTTTGGCTTTATGAGGATCGCCGCTTGATGGGCGGCCCCCGAAGATACCCAGGCTGCGCGTCTTTTGGGGCGACAAATTTCTTCTTCGGAAACATCGCGTGCAGCATCGCCAGCTCGCGTTGATGACGGTTTGGTGCACGCGCGCACCGCAAGCATTCGGCCGCCACTATCGCGCAGCCGTGCGCCTTGGGATCAGGAAGCATTAAGATCGTCCCATCCGCCCCGACCGGTTCATCACACAGCAGGCAAGGTTCCGTATCGGGAAATAGCGACGAGAGAAAGGCGATCGCCTCGGCATCACCCCGCGCTGCACGCTCGGAAACGTCGCGGGCTTCGGAAAGATCAAGGAAGAGCACGACATTTAACAGCGGCTGTAAGTGTCACTCGCCGCGCGCAAGAGGTTCGCTTCGATGACCCGGAATATTGGGTGAGGCGCCGGCGAGGCGCGCTACGCGGCGGCCCCTTCCCGGTCCAGCCGGCAGCAATCGGGCGACCGCTGCTTCACGAGGCGTTCGAACAAAACCTCGACGCTTCGGCGCTCCACTCCGTCGCTCTTCATCAGCAGGCCGACCAGAGGGTCCGAAACCAGCTCGGCAAGCGAAAGTTCTGCGATTTCCTCGTTCATAACGCCTCCCTACCCCTCCAGGAGCCACTCTTTATCATGTCCACCATGACATTTGAGTGACACCCTTCATGACGTCCGGCATCCCAGCCGCAGCCGCCCGAACCCCATGCACCAAGTATGACTGAGCCCACATTCCCTGAGCGTGGCCTCGTCAGCGCTGCTTTGCTAGGCTCGGATACCAACAGAAGGGGAGGCGAAAAATGGCGAACGTTCTATCGCACAATGAAAGAGCTGCAGCGACCTGGGGTTCAGGTGGGCGGGATTACGATCGGATCAGCGAAGGCGTTTCGGACGCGCTCGCCCATCTAGTCAACCGGATCGATCCTCAACCGGGCGAGCGGTTCCTCGACGTGGCGACTGGTACGGGGTGGACGGCGCGGCTGCTCTCGTCATACGGCGCGGCAGTGACCGGGATCGATATCGGAGCCGGGGTGATCGACGCCGCGAAAGCGCTCGCCCCGGAAATAGACTTCCGCGTCGCCGATGCCGAGGCATTGCCATTGGAAGACGCCAGTTTCGATGCGGTCACGTCCAGCTTCGGCGTCATGTTTGTTGCGCAGCCGGAAATCGCAGCCGTGAGTTGGCTCGTGTTTGCAAGGAGGGCGGACGCTTAGGGCTTATAACGTGGGTGCCGGAAGGGACGGTCACCGGCATATTCCAGACGATGCGTCCCTATATGCCGCCTCCGCCAGCTAACCCACCACCGTCTCCATTCGAATGGGGTCGTCCTGAGCGAGTTCGTGAATTGCTTGGCGATAAGTTCGAACTGCGGTTCGAAGCCGGGACGACGACATTGCGAACGCCCACTGGCGAGGCAGTTTGGGAGCTTTTCGTCAACGGGTACGGTCCAACTAAGACCCTCGCAGCCAGTATCGACTCTCAGCGAAGGGGACAGCTAAAACGAGACTTCATCGCGTTTCACGAGCGCTATCGCAGCGATCTCGGGATCGCCATGCCGCGTGATTATCTGGTCACGATCGGTTATCGCAAATAGACCGCAAGTGATCGAGCACGAATAGATCCCGCTCGCTCGGGCGGGCCTCCCGCACCTGCCATTCGCGATAACCGTCGGGCGGTTCAGTCGGGTTGCTTTGAGGCCAGGCAGTCATCGCAATGGCAAACGCGCGGCTGATCGGCGAATTGCACGAACGCCAGATCAAGTCGCGGAGCTGAACCGAGGACTGAAGGTCGAGGAGTTAGGGCGGGTCGGCAGGCCACCGAGTTTCCCGAGTGTCGGGGGAGAGGAGGTCGGGATACGAGCGGCTGTGACGATGCCGCCGGTAACGCGGGTACTAAGCCGTTATCGCCGGCATACCAACACTCTGACGAGCTTTCGCCAGAGCGGCTGCTGTCGCCGTAGCTTCAGGATTTGTTCGCGGATTGGGTGCATCGGGAATTGTACTTTACTCCGCTCGACAGGGGCGACGGCACCTGCGCCTGCAAATACTGCTGCTTCATACCTCGATTTCATGTGCTTTCCTTCCTCTCTGATTAGCACTGAACGCTTAGTACGTTCCTTCCAGCCCCTGCGCCGTACCGGCGAGGACGGCGAGGGACCGGCGGCGGTGATAACCTTGAATCCAACCATGATCAGAAACTCCTGCGACTTCTCGAAATCGCTATGATGAATTTGTTGCGGACGGGAAGCAACAATTAAGTATAGTTAAAATAGTTAACGGCAGATAAGTATAATTAACTTCAAACCGATGGACATCAAACTTCCTTCTGTCAATGTTTAGGTTCTGCCTCATGGCTGCACGCTTTGCACCGGATGACGAGCGGACCTAACGAATTTCCCGTCCGGTAAACGCCCGGTAGCGGCAGTGGACGAGTCGATCCTGATCGTGGTCGCACTTACTCGCGGACCCATTCGAGCACGATGTTGGTCTTATTGCCCGCGGTACCCCAGACGCGAATGCGCTTGATCTCCGCGCCTTGGACGGATTTGCCGAGATAGTCGTAGTACCATTCGAGCATTCTCTTGCGGCATCCGGCGCCACGAAATACGAAGACGTGCTGCGGCTTGCCGGATATGTCGATCATCATTTTGTACACATCGGACAGATGTGCGTCGTCGTGCGCGCCCGCTTGATAATCTCGGCCAAAGAATTGATATATAGCGCCAACTTTGTGCTGGGTTGGGGTGCGGAGGCGAGCGCGTGAAGAAGCTCACAAATCGCGCCGCGCTGTTCGCCATGATGCGGACGCTGGAACAGGCGAGAATTGAGTTCATCGCGCCGACGAAAGCGGCGGCGAGGGTATGCGTCTGCGGCTCCGCTGCAGGCTGTTGAAGAAATCACTTGCGCTCGGGGACCAAGCCATTGGGCGACTTACGAGTGATTCCACGGCATGACCGTAACCTCGGGCCAGATCGCCCGCGCCCGTCGTGCCTTTTGCGATTACAATATCTTGACCCAATTTAGCGCTGCGGCTTTGAGCTATTATGACTTGGTTTTGGCGATCCAAGGACCCGCAGCGGTGTGCATTGTCCCGGCGGGTGCCACGGGCAGCAGCTGTGCATCGCCGCCCCCGCGAACGTGCGCTCAAAGCAACCCGCCACCACCTCAACCCCCAACCCTGCAACAACTCGTCTTTCTCGGGAACGACGCGTGGCAATCACAAAAGGAGGGCTATTCCTCCTACCACGTGGTGCAGACCTTTCCTAGTAACGACGGAAAATCGAACGTGACCGTCTATGAGAATGGTGACCCGAGCAACGGGGGGCAGATTGTCATTGCCGCTGCGGGCTTTAACGGTGAAGATGTTCTTCAAAATCTATTTGCCGACTCGTCCTTTACGACAGGTCATGCTTCAGACGCGCTGAAGAGCGCTGTCTCAAACATGGTCAATGTGGTGCGGAATTACTCTCAACAATACGTTATGAATTCAAACCCTCAGTCTTGCCCTGCATCCATAACACTCACCGGTTTTTCTTTGGGTGGTGCAATTGCCCAAATTGCCGGCAACATGACGACCAACCCCACTGTAACTTTTTCCGCCCCGGGAGTTGGAAATTTGCTCTCGCAATTCGGGGTGACAGGCGCGATAGCGCCGCCCACACCGGACATCAATTACCGTATTTTGGGAGATCAGGAAAGCCTCGTTGGACAGTCGCCCGTGGTGGGAGAGCTCATCACCGTAATGCCTGCTCATCTGCAGACATTTTTTGCCAAGTATGGCAATACGCCGCTAAGTACGCTTTTTGTTACCAAGTTCGATGCGTTTAACCTTATATACCAGTTACACAATGACCTTAACTTTCTCGAAATTGCATTGATGAATGCCCCATCAAAGCCTGGCGATATTTCCGGCTCCTGGACTTCGCTTATGGGGACAGTAACCGCTTCAAGTACGGACGTGGGCATTAAATACGACATCAGCTCGTTAACGTCGCTTCTGACCCCTTTAAATGTAATCGGATCGCAGGGCGCGACTATTCAGCAATTCGGCTCGGCAATAACAAACCTGCTGAACGGATTAGATCCCCCGGCAGGTTACGCCTACTCGTTTGTTGCCGACCCAGGTTCGCCAGCCTTCGCATCCATCGAGCTACCGCTCGACGGCCCGCTGGGATTTGGCGACGTGTTTGGTTGGACGCTCACTTATTACACAGATAGCGGACGGTCCGGCACGCTTACGTCCACGACTGGCAATTTCACCCTCGTCCCGGCGGTTCATCGGGTTAGTTTTTACCCGACTGACGCGTCGGGTAATCCCATCCTTTACGACCTGGGAGAATTTTTGATCGGTGCGACTTTCGCGAGCGGTGGAACGTTTAATGGCACATTGACGACGTACTTGACGCCCTTGGCCAATCTCCCGCTGAGCTCGGGACAAACTTGCAACGGCATTTTCAATGGCACTTTCGCCGGCGATGTGAGCGTGTCGGCCAACCAGAATTGCGCGTTTACCGATCTTTGCGAGATCAAGGGAAATGTGACGATCAACGGCGGAAGCTTCAATCTTACTTGCGCTGTTGACGGCAGTGTTACCGAGAATGGCGGCAGCTTGGTCCTCGGTCCATCCGCTAGTGTGGGCGGCTATGTTCAGATATCCGGAACGAGCACACTCGCTCTCGGCCCCGGCGCGGCAGTCGGCGGCAATTTGCAGATCAACAGCTTGTCCGCTGGCCTCCCCCAAGGTACGGTTTGCGGCACCCAGGTCAATGGCAATCTGCAAGTGCAAAAAAACGCCAGCCCAATCGAAATCGGCGGGACGGCCGCCCAAGGTTGCGTCGGCAATGCAGTCGGCGGCAACCTGCTGGTCGATGCCAATACCGCAGCCATTTGGATCGACAACAACATAGTCAACGGCGCGCTGCACGTGGATAACGACACCGCAACGACACATGTGTCAGGCAACTCGGTCGGCAAAGATTTAGAGTGCCAGAGCGACAACACTGTCACGCACACTGCTCTAAATATGGTACAAGGTCAAAATCACGGCCAATGCGCAGCGTTCCCGTGAGCGCCGGCATCGGCTGCCTGCTCATAAGCGCGAGCGTGAGCGCTTTTAGCTCGGCCGCTCGGGCGACATCGCCGGAAGAAGCCAACCCCAATGCTGCGGTCATGGCGGCCCATAGAGCCAACGAGATCCTGGTCACGGCTTTTCCCTCTGCCTTGATTGGCGAGGCTCATTGAACCAAAATGGCCCGTCCCGACAGGCCAGAGCGCTCAGACACAGCCGCCGCGCGCTTCGTATATGCTCACCCGAAGAGATGCCCACCCGCGCCGGTCGATTGAAGGCGGCTACCTCGCGGGCCATGCCGAGCAGTTCCAGGCCGAAGAATGGCATAACATAGCTGATAATCCGGGGTCCGCGAGGGATAAGATCTGACATACCCGCGCGGTAGGTCAGCTCGGGGTGGTTTGTTTCGCACCGGATTTTTGCGGCGAGGACGACGACGAGACCGGGATCATTGTCGCCGGCCGAGACTACGACGGGCGCAACTATGTGCGCGATGACCGATCCGGTCGCTATGCGCCGATCGAGTGGGCGCGCGAGGCGGTCGCGCTGTATCAGAAATATGGCGCCGAGCGCGTTGTGGCCGAGGTCTGGGTCGCCCGGCATATTCGCCCGCGGATCTGCTGAAGCTTTACGTTTACGGCTATCTGAACCGCGTGCGATCAAGCCGCCGGCTGGAGGCCGAGACCCACCGCAAACTGATGGCTGCTTAGCCGATATCTAAAAAAACTCGCTTGAAATCCCGATGGTTGGGGGTAACCCGACCCCCCTCTGCCCTTCTGTCTCCGGGTCGACGGCTATTCACGAACTGGGACCCCCTGTCTTCCAGGTCTATCTTCAGGTTCCGGACCCCCTAGCCGTTCGTTGGCTTCGTCGGGGCCGACCCCGCCTCTCTTTGATTGTAGTCCGGGGTCCTCGGTCAGGCACCCCCGCCTGTAAATTGCCGCCGTAGTAATCCACCCCCTGCTTTTGAGCGTCTACGGGACCCCGCCGCACTGCATTGCGGCCGAACCGCCTCGCTGCGTGTTATCGTGCTGTTCACGGCAGCCTGAGGGGAGCTGGAAGTTTAATGCGTATTGAAGATCGTTTGATAGGCGGCGACCTTCTCGCGAACCGCAGCCGCTTCCTCGGCCGTGGGTTGATCGGGATTGGCCGCTGGCGGCAGGGTCCCGAACTTCATCAGGCAGGCCATCAGCAACAGCCGAGCCTTCGTCGCCGTGAGATTCGAGCCACCAATGAACGCAGGGTTGTCGAGAGGAACAAAACCCTCGGTGTTGCCGCGGCCGACGCGAACCACCGGAAGTCCGCTGTGTACCGCTCGTAGCATCAGGCGAGTTCGTGCATTTGAGGCGCTCCTCCCGTATGGGGTAAACCCCTCGATGACGAAGCCGGCGAGCGGCGCTGACTTCAACATGTATCCGATCATGGCGATCAGATCGACTTCCGCTTCGGGATTTGGTGAGCCGTAATCATCCCAGTAGCTGGCGTCTTTCGTGATCGCGACCTTGGGGATAGCGGTATCGAGTAGCGTTCCGTCCGGCCCCTTGATTGCTACGGCAACAGTTTCGATGCGTGTGCCTTCCTGACGTACGCCCGTCACCTGGTACGGCAGGCGCGTGATGTTTACGTCAGATTGCCACGTGTGCCGCGCGGTCGGCAGATAATGAAGAAGGGGCGACCCGTCATGGCCCGCTGCCCCGAGTACCCCGCCGTGCCCGCCTGTTGCCACATAGCCACCGGGCCGTGCATCGGCTTTCTGAACGGCGCGGGCGGCGAAAACCCGCTGCTCCTGAATGAGACAGCGCCCGCACGGTCGCGAGCCTGCTCGTCCTCCCAGACCCGCGAGGCGATATATTCGACCGAGTCGACGATGTTCTTCGGCCCGTCGGCGCTGATCAAGCCGTGTGGCCGCTGTGCGGCATTGCCACAGATCGGCAGCGTCGTGTCGATTAGAAGATTGAACCAATAGATCGTTTCCTCGATCCTGGGGCTGCCCTCGGTCCAGATCGCGCCATCGTATTTGCCGCTCGCCAGGATCTGCTGCACCGCATTGGTCGCCCGTGCCAGAGCATTCCGCGGCACCGACGCGGCGAGGTGCGGGGGCTTGTAGGGGAAGAAGTCGGCGCCGCGGCGCTCGGACTGGATGTCGCCCTCGCCGATATCGCTCCGGCGATCGGTCGGCAGACCCTTCGTATAGCCCGACGGCGGCAGCACGCGGTAAAAGTCGACCTCAGCCTTGCTTGAGATGAGGTTGCCGGTGCCCTTCTCGCCGATCTGCAGCCGGTCGATTTCCTCGAAGCTCCGCGAACCGTCCGGGAAGAAGCCCTGGCGCGCCTTCGGCTCGGGGGCATCGGGAAACGCGCATTCTTCCTCCCACGCCCCGCCGTCCGCCTGTGTCGCCATGTAAGGCAAGGGATACAAGCCGTCCTCGGGGCGGAGCTCGACCTGGTAGTAGCCGTCGGGCGGCCCATACAGCTCCGCCGCGTCGGCTTCGAGGGGATGCGCGCTGAACTGTTCGACATAGACGGTGACCGGGGCTGCCAACCGCTGTGCCCGCAACACGTCGAAACGCGCCGGCGAAGCGTCCGGGTTCGTCAGGAGGGGCAGCCCGTGTCTTACTCTCGCTTTGTTGGAGGTGACCAGGGGAGGCGTATTCTGGATGGTGGCGTTGGGTCCGGCCAAATGAGCGACGCGCGCTTTTCCTGTCATGCCTGTTCCTCCTGGTCGCCTGAGCCTGCCGACCTTACAAGACCGTACTCGCAAAGCGCGTCGGTCCACATCCCCGAAATCCCATCACGCAGATGAATACCGCCAAGAGGATTGCTCAATGAGGTCACTCGCCTTCCAACAAGTGGACGTGTTTACCGCCGTTCCCTTCAAGGGCAACCCGGTCGCTGTCGTGCTCGATGGCGACACCTTGTCGAGCGAAGAGATGCAGTCGATCGCGGCCTGGACCAACCTATCCGAGACGACGTTCGTCTGCACACCGAGCGACCAGCGAGCCGATTATCGCCTGCGGATCTTTACGCCCAGGAGAGAGCTGTCCTTTGCCGGTCATCCTACGATCGGGTCGGCCCGCGCCGTGTTGCGCTGCGATCTCAAACCTCGCACCCGCGGCCGGTTGGTACAGGAGTGCGGCGTAGGTCTCGTCGAGGTCAAAATCGACGGCGAGCGTTTGCTGCTCGCGCTCCCCGAGCCGCAATTCCGTCAACCGACCGGGTCAAATCTTGCGGCAGTGGCGGACGGTCTCGGCATCTCAGAGGCCGATGTGCAGCGCGCCGCGATCATCGACGTCGGGCCCGTATGGTTCACTCTCCAACTCGCCTGCGGTGACGCCGTGCTTGCCCTCACACCCGACATGGGCAAGCTCGCGGCGTTGAACTCGATCGGCATCACTGGGGTCAACGTCTTTGGCCTCTACTCCGCAGGCTTGGGCGCCGACCTCGAAGTGCGTTCGTTTGCGCCAGGCGACGGGATCCCGGAAGATCCGGTGTGCGGTAGCGGTAACGGGTGCGTCGCTGCGCTCGTGCGCCGGGACGACATTCTGAAAAAGGGCTCATACCATGCCAGTCAGGGCCGCTGTGTCGGGAGAGACGGCCGGGTCGCGATCGAATTTGACGACGACACGATTTGGCTCGGAGGACATGCCGTGACCTGCGTCGAGGGCTGGTTAAACGTCTGATAGCCTCCCGCTGCGAACACTGTGTTCAGGGGATGGGGCTCGTGCCAAAGGAGATCGCGTGGACCTGATCGTTCGTAATGCCCGCCTCGTTGATCGGCCGTTTACAGAGCCACTGGATATCGGCGTTGCCGGAGGCAAGATCGTCGCCATTGAGAGCGGGTTGGCGGGTGCAGCCGAAACCTACGACGCGGCTGGACGCCTCGCTTGCGCCGGCCTTATCGAGACGCATATCCATCTCGACAAATCACGCATCATCGACCGCTGTCCGCCGGAAACGGGGCGCGCGATCAGCCCGATGAAGCAGGTGGCCACCCTGAAGCCAGGCTTCACGGAAGAGGATGTGCGCACCCGGGCCGAGCGTACCCTCGTCGAGTGCATCCTCAACGGCACCACGCAGATGCGCACCCAGGTCGAGGTCGATCCCGCGATCGGCATGCGCGGGTTTGACGCCGTGCATTCGCTGATTGCCGACTACCGTTGGGCAATCGACATCGAGATCTGTGTCTTTCCGCAAGACGGCCTCACAAATTACCCCGGTACGGACAAGCTCCTGGTCGCGGCGCTAAAACACGGAGCCAAGGTGATCGGCGGCGCCCCGCGCTACGACACCGACCCCAACGGCCAGATCCGCCGGATATTCGAGCTTGCCCGCGAATACGATGTCGACATCGACTTTCACCTCGATGTTGGCGACACGCCCGAGGGGATGCTCATCCACTACGTCTGCGAGCTGACAGAGCAATATCGCCGCGGCGGGCGGGTCGTCGTCGGGCACATGGCCAAGCTGTCGCTGATACCGCCCGGCGACCTCGCGGTCCTGGCGCGCCGCCTCGCCGACATTGGCATTGCGGTCACGGTTCTGCCGGCAACCGATCTTTTCGTGATGGGGCGCGATCAGGATCACAACGTCCGTCGCGGCGTCGCCGATGCCAATTTCCTCGTTGCGCACGGCGTCAATTGCTCGCTGTCGACAAACAACGTGCTCAATCCGGTGACACCCTATGGCGACTGCTCGCTGATCCGCATGGCAAACCTTTACGCCAATCTCTTGCAGGTCGCGGGTCCGGGGCAGCTGCGCGAGTGCTTCGCGATGTTGACCGAACGCTCGGCTCGACTCCTCAATCTGCCCGATTACGGCCTTGCCGTCGGCAACCCGGCCGACATCCTCGTGATCGACGCCGTGACGCCGGAACAGGCAATCGCCGAGATCCGCCAGCCTCTCGCGGTCTATAAGCGCGGCCGACGGACAGTGGTGCGGCACCCGCCCGAGCTCGTTTGGCCGCTGTGAATTGTCGGCGGTTCTCGTGGGCCAGAACGAGTTGACTCGGTCGGTGCAGCCCCACAACGAAGGGATGGGCGCCAATCCCCGACGCGGTGCGGACAGCGTGCGGAGCGGCTTACGATCGCTACCGAGTAGGCTCGATCACCATCGCCTGGGAGTCATCGCCGCGCTCTCCGCTGGAGGTTTCGCCGGAAATCGCCGCAGCTCGCGCCCATCCAAAAACCGAGCGGCCCTCGTAAGAATGTGAAAGCCGCCGCTCAAGTGCCAAGCAATTCTAGGCACAGGTCTTCCGCCGCCGCCGTGTCCGGCGACCGGCCGATGAACCCGTTATACCCTAGCCATTTCAGTGGCTTGCCTCGTGGCTTCTACAGATAAATAGTATGCCTACATATTCGGGGCCAATTCTATTGCGTTGGTTGGTTCCTATATTGTGTGTTGAACCAATGACGATCACCACGAGCAATGACCACATCACCACGAGATTGTGCGGGATGTGAAAGCATGCTGAGGGGCAGGAGGCCGGGATCTCACCAGCAAATCAAGTGCGGCATCTGCCTCCATCCCGAGCGCGGCCGCCTTGATTTTCTTGTGTGTTCCGGCGCTGGCGTACAGCCTACGGCCAAGAAGTTCGGGGTCAGCTACGACTCGCTGCGCAACCACGTTGCCAAACACATCTCGCAGAGCTACCGCGATGCAGTCCGCTTGGGTCCGCTTCAGTCCGAGGAGCAGTTGCGCCGGCTCGTGGCCGAGTCTGGGGCTAGCGTTATCGAAAATTTAAAGGCTATTTATAGCGGGTTGGCCGGTGCTCGAGGCACTAATCCGCGCTGGCGGCGTCCGGTTTTCGGGCGTCCGGTATTCGGTCGGCTACGATCCCGACCCGACCATCGGTAATAGCCG
>Ga0310909_10002517_pt1 | contig 11264 bp, 14 predicted proteins | sample GREbulkMGT000H_FD_203449 | JGI IMG/M metagenome (GOLD analysis project Ga0310909, IMG submission 203449) | Lab enrichment of tropical soil microbial communities from Luquillo Experimental Forest, Puerto Rico - GRE.bulkMG.T000H | ecosystem: Environmental > Terrestrial > Soil > Tropical forest >... | reverse complement strand
ATCGGCCCGGATCTCGGCGTCCCAAGGGCCGGGGAAACGGCCGCGGCCGACCTTGTCGCGCGAGAAGATGTGGTAGTCGACCGGCCATTCGGCGCGCGGCATCTCGTAAAAGACCTCGACGCCGTTACCGTCTGGATCGCGCGTATAGATCCCGAGCGAGATCCCGTGATCGGAAATGTGCTCGATCGGCCAGTTCTTGGCTTTGATGCGGCGGTAAAAGTCCTTCAGATCGTCGAGCGACTCGAGCCGCCATGCCATGTGGTTGAGCCCGACCTGGCCCTTTTGCTGCAGCGGCGCGTCGTCGCCGAGCTGCATCAGCGCTACCTCATGTGACTGTTCGGTGTCGGCCGACATGAACGCCGCCCAGCCCGGCCGATACTCATAGGTGTGCAAGCCGAGCATCTCCTCATACCACTCCTTCGACCGCTCGGCGTTGCGGACATAGATGTTGACGTGCTGCAGATACATCGGTCGCTTGCTCATCGAACCCTCACTGTGTCGCCAAATTCGAAGGACTTTACCACGCCTCGGCGCTCTTGCCCAAAGACTCCGGGTCAGGCTTCGAGCTTCTCCGCGATCTTCCGGGAGATCTCGGCCCGCCACTCCTCCATCGGCTTGAAGCCCGGCAGGGTGCGGCAATGCGCCTCGGTCTCCCGGTAGAGCTCGTCCTCGGACTTGTCGAGGTTGATCTCGAAGCCGCAAGGCTGCGAGACGTACCACGGTGTGTCGCAAAACATCTCGATGCGGTTGCCTTCGGGATCCTGGAAATAGATCGACCACGCGTTGCCGTGGCTGACCGGCCTCAGGCCCCGGCAGCCCGCGTCGCGCACTTTGCGGAAGGAGCGCTGCACACTGGCGAGGGTGCCGACATTGAATGAGATCTGCTGCACCATCGGCGTATCGAGTTCGGTCTTGCGGCCCGGTACGAGGACCACCTGGTGATGGTCGCTGGGGTTGCGGCTTAGAAAAGTGATGCGGCCGTCCGGTGCGGCATCGCTGACCACGAAGCCGAGAACACCTGTGTAGAAGTCCTTCATCTTCGCCAGGTCGGTAACATAAATCCCGACATGGCTGAGACGGGGTGATATTTCCTGCGACATGGTGCGGCCCTCCGCGAACCGGCTCTGCTCTCGTCGAGCGAGGCTAGCTTTCTAGCGCAACAGTTGTCAAACGCCTCTTCCAGGCTGCTACGCCGGACCCTGGTGCTGGCGTCTTTAGCCGGCGACAGCCATCCTCGGCATCTCGACGACGACGGCGTCGCAGAAGGTGTCGCAGGCCGAGGCCGAGTATCAAGACCGGCCGAGGGGTGGCCTCGCCTGCGCCGCCTGCACCCTGTTTCGTCCGCCGCGATCGTGCCAAGTCGTGGCCGGCGATATCAGCCCGAACGGCTGGTGCAAGTTTTTCGACGTGCCGGATTGAGGTACGTCGTCCTTTCCGCTGCCGACAGCGGAAAAAATTCTTTCAACCCCCGAATGCACCGTCCAACGATCCAAAAAGCGCGACAGATCAGCCTCTTGGTGCGACTCGGCCGAGTCCGGCGGCAGCGGAATTTCGGGTGCCAGAAGGCATTCCGGCAGCCGAATGGCAGCCGAATTTGCGAGGCAAATTTTGGGTATGATCATGGCAAAAAACCCGCTATCGAAATTGCTAAAATAACTCCTGCACATAGGCGTAGGCCGGCCCCGGTGCAAGGGGCCGGCGACACACGGCCCGGGGGTCAGCTCTTCAGGTTCTTGTCGAAGAACGCGACCGCATCCGTCCACAGCTCGGCGGCCGGCGCTTCGCGATAGCTCGGCCGGTAATCGGCAAGAAAGGCGTGCCCGGCGTTTTTGTAGACCTTGGTCGTGATGTCCTTGCCGGCGCGTTGCCCCCGGGTGCGCAATTCCTCGGATTGCGCCACGGTCGGGTTTTGGTCCTCTTCGCCGAACACCGCGAAAAGCGGGCAGTGCAGCTGCGCGACCAAATCGAGGATCGGCTTGGGCCGCGAAGGTGTGGTTTCGGCGTCGGGGGTCGCGCGATGAATGAACCCGCCCCAGCAATCGACCGCCGCGTCGACCTTGTCGCTGCTGCAGGCGAACAGCAGGGTCTGCCGCCCGCCCGAGCAGAAACCAATGGCCCCGACTTTTGCCGTCGCGCCGGCAAGCCCGCGCAGATGCGCTGCCGCCGCATCGAGATCACGGACCGCCTCGGCATCCGGCTTGGCGAACATGACCGGCATGACCGTGGCGATGTCGTCCGGGTTGGACGGCCCTCCGGCGCGGCTATAGAGATCGGGTGCGATCGCATTGTAGCCGATATTGGCAAAGCGCCGGGCAATGTCGCGGATGTGCTCGACGAGCCCAAAGGCCTCGTGGATCACGACGATGCCGGGGTTGCCCCCGGGCTGGCTCGGCCGGGCGAGATAGCCCTGGATCGTGTCACTGCCGCTTTTGAGCTCGATCGCCTCGCCGCGCACACGGCTCGGATCGGTCACTACACCCGGGATATTCGGCATCGGTCCCTCCTCAAATTAACCTCGTCAGAATAGCACCGGTCGCTTTGCGCGGTGAAGCGCCCCGCCCGGCGCCGTCCAGCCATGGTAGCGATGACCCCCACAGATCAAAGCCCCGGGATTAAAATCCTGCCTCTGAACTCAGGGGAAAAGCACAGCGCATTCCGCCACAAGCCGTCGCTGGCCGACCTCCATCGCCGCGAATGCGGACTTCCCATCGACCTGTGCTCAGCGGCCACTCACCCGTCTCCCGCGGCTCGCTGCCGCCGCCCAACCAACCCGGTGGCCACGCCCTAAATTAAGTGCGGCCAATCCACGGGCTGCACGAGCGAAACGCAAAGCGCTGCGGCAGGGCCCGCCCTTTTTCCTGACTCAAATTTGACACGATCGCGGGGAACGCCATAGGCACCCCGAGTGTTGTGAAGTTCAGACTGGCAGTTTTGTCGAGTTGGAAAATGTCGGAGCTCGCTATGATCAGAAAATTGGCCCTGGGTACCGCTTCGGTATTGGCGTTAGGGATCGGTGGCGCTGCTTTGGACTTGGTTGCCAACGCTGATGATTTTGCGAATGCGGCTTCCGCACCTACGCATCACTGGATGAATGCCACGAGTCTCTCGAAAGATGATATCAGGTGGGCACAAGTGGAGCTTCACAACATTGGGCTCTACTATGGCTCCCTCGACGGCGTCGCGGGTCCGGCGACAAAGCGGGCGCTCTTGGAGTTCCAGGAGAACAATGGGCTCGAGCGGACAGCGACGCTCGACCAACGGACCGCGGACGTGCTGGTCGGCCACACAGGTGTCGGCCGGGTATCGAGTATGCCGCCCAGGGTGCGGGCGGCGGATGATGACAAACCTGGCCACGGCGCATCAGCACCGATGTTTTGACGGACAAAAACTGTGAGAGAACGCATGCGAACCCCAACAGAATACCGCAAAGGTGCACAACATTGTCGAGAGCTTCTCGATCATCCGCTGGAACCGGAAGTCAGAACCCAGCTCCGCTTGTGGGCGGCGGAATTGGATGACATCGCCGCGGCGATTGAGTGCGGCGCCGAGGCGGCGGCCCGCAAGGAGTTCGCCCGACCATTGTAAGAGGGTTCGCCGCGGTGCCGGCCGATCAGACGACGCGGTTACCCGAAACCGCAGGTGCATTTATCGGGTCTATCCACAAAAGCCGGGGGTAACCCGGTTGAAAACCCCTCCTGATGCCCGCGCCATGCGGCCTAGATCACTTTGCCGAAAAAATAGGCAGAGCCTAGCCGTGGGATCGGCGCCCGATCGGGCAATGCGCCCGTCGATCTCCACGTCGAGCCGGAGGTCGTAAATCTCGGTCGGCTTACCGCAGGTATCTCTGCTCAATCGCCTTCATTTCGGCCACCCGCTGCAGTTCGAAAATCTCCTCGACCGAGACGATGCGTTTGTCGACGTTATGGATGCCGCCATCGGCACGGATCTCGGCAAACACCTGCCGCATTGCGGTGACCGCAGCGCGCACCGCGTGATTGCCGTAGATCACCATACCGATATTGCCGAGCTCACGGATCCGGGCCTCGGTCAGATCGGGATACGCCGTGGGAACCACCACCAGCCGAGTCTCGCCCCGCCAGCGCCGGGCAAAGGCGACGATCTCATCCGGGGTCTTTTGCTTGGAGTGAACGAGGATCATGTCGGCTCCGGCCTCGCCGTAGGCGTGCGCCCGCCTTAGCGCCTCGTCGAGACCGAGATCGGCAATTAACGCCTCGGTGCGGGCGACCAGCAACAGGTCGCGTTCGCTGCCGGCGGCTCGCGCAGCGGCGATCTTGCCTTGAAATTCCTCAATCCGGACAAGGTCCTGCCGGCCGCCGGCGAGCAGGCTCGTATCCTTCGGGAACGTCTTGTCCTCGACGACCACCGCGGCGACCCCGGCGCGGGCATAAGCGCCGACGACATGCATGACATTGACCGCGTTGCCATAGCCGGTATCGAGATCGGCGATGACCGGCACCGATACGCGCTCGACGATGGCCCGCGTCATGTCGAGATGCTGGGTGAAAGACAGGAGGCTCGCATCGGGGACTCCGTAGGCGGCAGACAATTCGAACCCGCTCGCCCAGATCCCGCCAAACCCGGCCAGCTCGGCGAGCCGCGCCGATAGCGGATTGTGCGCCGACATCACGCTCGCCAGCCTGCCGGGGCCAACCAAATCGCGCAGCTTGTTCGTCATTTCGTGACCTCCAATCTCGTCGCGTCGATGCTTGCGGCGGGCTTTAATTCCGCGCTTAATAGCATCTTGGATGTCGATCGGGAGTTACGTCATGACCATCGAGGCGACGACACTTAAGGATAAGGCGGTCGGCACGCAGCCGCCGATGAAGGTTGCGGTGACCAGCGCCAAAACGCCCGACTATGTCGAGGGCCGGCGGAATTTCTTCAAATATCGCGACCTCGGCGTGAAGGCGGCGAGCAACGGCTGGATGCGGGCGCAGCTGACCACGGCGATCACCGGCATGACCAAGCCGACCGGTTGGCACTACCATGTCTGCGAGGGCCAGTTCGTCTATACGCTAAAGGGCTGGGTCGAGCTCGAATTCGAGGACGGCAGCAAGTGCCGGCTCGAGGCCGGCGACTCGTGCTTTATCCCGGGCGGCCTTAAGCACAATGAGATTGGCACCTCGGACGACCTCGAGATCCTCGAAGTCTCTCTGCCGGGGGAAATTGGCACGGTCCCAGTCGACCCGCCGGCAGGCCGCCCCAACGGCTCCTGAGCCTGTCCCAGCGGTCGCGATGCGCTTGCAGGAGGCCGCGGATTGCTTATGATCTGCGGGACGCGGGTGTAGCTCAATGGCAGAGCAGAAGCTTCCCAAGCTTACGACGAGGGTTCGATTCCCTTCACCCGCTCCATGATTTCAAAGGTTTAGTTGGTTAAGCGGTCACTTTTGACAACCGCGACTTCTGCTCTGGTCGGGACTTCTGCTCTGGTCGGATTCCTGCGCGTTTGAGTGATGTGCCGCATAATGTGGCCGCGCGGGCTGGACAGATCGTGGACACTAGCGGTGGGGCTGGCGGAAGCTGCCCTCGCTTATTTGTGTCCGCTCTCCGGACCGAACAAACGATCTCGTTTCAGGTTGAGGTGGCCGTCAGCCGTGGGATTGGATGGTATGGTTTGCATTTCTGTGAGCCATTTGCGGAGGGTGGCTCGGTTGTAGGTCTTGAAACGTACAGCCTGATGCGAGCGGCGGCAGCTCAAGATTAGAGGAGGTATATCCTCGCCTAGCCATTTAAGGACGTCGGCAAGAGTAACTCCTACGCGCTCCCACGCTCGTGAGCACAGGTCGATTAGTTCTTCGTCAAAGTCCGGTAGCCTCCATTCTCGCTCGACGCACGGCAATGAGTCTTCGTCAGGCATTAGGATGTCGAAGAAATCGCCTGCCGCGAGGTAGCAGTGCATTCCGTGATCGCTGTCCTGCAAGGGATTTATGTTCATCCCGAACCCGAGTTTCATGCCGCGCCCCTCTGTTATGCCAACTGCGGCTCGGCTCTTGGGGATGAGCATCTTCTTGTGGACGACGCGGTCGCGCCCTTTGGAGAGGGCGTGAATTAGGGGGTCTGAACCTAGCCGTTGGCGGTGATGTCGGAACCACTTTGGAAAACCGGGATGGTTTTGCAACTCCATGGCAATCAAATTTGGAACTTCGTTGAGGGCCTTGAGGAATACGTTCAAATACCAGCGGAATGGATCGGCGTTGTGATATTCGATCTCCATCATGTGGAGCCAAAGGTGCGCTTCTTGGTATCGGTCTAGGGTCGAATTCAGCTTTAGACAAGGGTGGTCCACGAACCCCTCTTGCGTCGGATCGCTCGCGCCGATTCATGGTGAGTTTGGTAAAGGATTGACGAATAGGGCTGCGAGAACGCAACAGAATTGCGCCGAAGTCTTCTTATTAATCACAGTAATTTATCGTATATATAGTTCTGGCCTAGCATTGACCAACGATCTGTTCTTTTTGATAAAGGGTCTTTCCTCGGGGCGTTGGTCGAACTCGGATATGGGTTCGCCTATCGAGGGCTTGACGCTCAATACTTCGGAGTGGCCCAAAGACGCCGCCGTGTGTTCGTTGTCGGAAATCTTGGAGACTGGTGACCTGCCGGAGCGGTTCTTTTTGAGCGCGAAAGCATGTGCGGGAATCCTGCGCCGCGCCGAGAAAGCGAATGTGCCGCTGATGAAACGTTACAAGGGCCTCTTGCGAACGGGATTGATGTGTTCCCATGAATCCTCAGGAACGTTCATTCAAGCCGATGGCTCGGGAACCAATAGGTGTTCAAGGGGGCGTGTTTCATCAATGATAAGGGATGCTTGCGATATATAACGGCGCTGGAAGCCGAAAGACTATTCGGCTTTCCCGACGGTTACACATCTATTGAAAATGCCGATGATTGGAAACGCATTGGTGCATTAGGCAACTCGATGGCTGTCTCAGTCATGTGCTGGATCGGCGAGCGCATAAACAGAATGGAAGGCCCTATGCGAATAGGATCACAGGTGCAAGCAGCGGAGTGAAAATTTACGGGCTGGGCGTCCGCTTGGCCGATGGTCGGGACTTACTCTCTTGCCGTTTCGCAAACTCTTCAAGAATTTTGCCGACATCAACCCCCATCCCCATAAAGGCAGGTCTCAAAATAAGGTAGGTGCCTGCGAATCGGGCGAGCTTCCCAAACAGCGCTCGGGTTTTTGCAATCAGGGAAAGTGATGTTCCTAGCGTAATAGCTTCTTGAACGTTTAAAAGGAGGACGTTTCGCTGATCACGAAATAAGGGATCGCGAATTTGCAGGGTTTTAAGCAACGCGGCGGCATCCTGAAGACGTTTACGGTCACCTGTCTCAATAGCGACCGCCGCCAGCGCAAAAGCATAGTCCACGCGCTCAATATCAGACAATTCCTGCGATGTTACCTCATCGAGGGTTTTAATCGCTTCTCCGGTCTGGTTGAGTTGAAGCAGGCACAACGAAAGAAACACCTTGAGAATCGGTGATGGATTTACATTCCACGCTTCCAAATAAGCTTGACTAGCCTTTTCCCATCTGATTTTCTGCGATATGTATCACCCACATGTCTGAACAGATTAGCGCGACCAGAGGGCGTCCAGAGGTTTTCTTTCAGCAACAGGTCGTACAATTGTATCGCCTCGCTCAGCGATTCATTATCAGCCCGAAGCGTTCCTAATAACTCGACGGTTTCAGCAAGCCGATACCGCTCGAATTCCTTTAAGGTGTTTCTTTCCCGTGCCTCGCTTATCGCTTCTGCCCATTCGGAGTCAGCCTTTCGCTCATCGCCTATCGCAAAAATAAGAGACCCTTTACGCCCCTGTAATGAAGACGCTCACTGAAACTGCTGCTATATGTGAGAATTCGATCAGTTAGGTCTAGTTTTTCAGAAAAGGAAAGTTGATTATCGAAAAGGTCCAGATAAAGCTGGAGAATATGCTCATCCTCATCATCCGCAACGGAGCCAAGCTTTCTCAGTTCGGCTCTACCGGCTTTTCGATCCCAGTCGGGCCACAAGGCGTAAAGCGCGTGAAAGTAGGTTATTTTTCGCTGCCACCGAGGATCATGGATGTTGCTTCGCAGGCGTTCAAGAACTGCGGGGAACTCATCGATCACATCGGCTTTGATATGACAGACCATCAGTTGATCGACAATATCCGCAAGCGCGCGAAGGTCCGTGTCAACCATCAACATTTCTAGGCTACTACCACTCCTGATTATTGGTTCAATATGTCTTTTGTGCCAGATAGTATATTGGGTGACGTATGCGCGACAGACATACAACGCTTCCTTGAATTTTCCCTCTTCCAGAAACCTATCTATTCTAGGAGAGTATTCGGAGGCATCGCATAGTCGATCCGCACAGCACCTTTTGAATTTCAAACCTGACCCGCAGAGGCATGGCTTGTTACGGTGCGGCGTGAATGTAAATGGTTGGTTTCGCAAGCGGTTCTGGGTTGTCACGTTTGAAGGAATCCGGGGCGTAGAATTGGATGGAGATATGCAACCCACAGGGGCGCGTTCAAGGGCTATCGCCGAGGTGGTGTCCGGCGAAATTTTCCTGGTGATCGATGCGGCGCTAGTTTCTGTCCGATGTTGGGGTCTCTCAGCCTCCTACGTCTGGGTGTAGGCTTTTCATTTTAGTGCTGTGTGCGCCTGATTGAGTAGCGGCATACAGGGGGTTGGACGCGGAGCGACGGTGTGGGGATTGCACGATGAAGTCACGCCGAAAACCTATCCGCCAGAAACCGCCGATCCAGCCCCGCAGACCAGACCAGTGGGCAAATTCGGATGTGTCGATAGAGCAACAGCAGCTAATTGGGCTACTGGTGCTGAACTGGTCCAAACTTGAAACTGACATTGATGGCGCGATCTGGGCCTTTCTTGATCTTGATATAGACAAAGGCCGGGTTATAACCACGAAACTGAACACCGATGTAAAGGTGGAGCTGCTTCGGGCGCTTATAAATACCTATTGCGCCGGGGAGGTTCTCGATGAACTTCTGCGGGTAATGGATTTCATCGGCGGAGACAAAGAGGACCGCAACTTCGTAGTGCATGGATCATGGGGGACGCTCACACCTGAGAACGTACCGGTGTGTGGCTCGATTCGGCAAAAGGCTCCTCCCGGCGAAGTGATTGTCGAGACGTTTCCGAAGGAGCGGATGCTTGCCATCATCAACGGTATTCTGGAAGCGAAGCAGAACCTGCGGACCCTGATGAGCATGATCGAGGGTTCGCGGCAACGCAAGGCGACATCACATCGGCGCTTTCTATCCTTCGCACGCCCTCAGTCGGTTGTCATCCCTACCCACCCCCATCCGTCTCTATCGGCTTCTATCGGGAGAAGGTGACAACTGGCCCTTGATATATAAGGAAAACCTGAGAATTCCCAAGCTTACGACGAGGGTTCGATTCCCTTCACCCGCTCCATGATTACACGAAGTGCGTGAGGCTCAGCTGAAGAGCGTGGCCGTGAGGTCGCCTTATGCTCACTGATATCGCCCGATAACAGCCCTATTGCCGCCGCCGATCCTGCGCAATCTGTCAACAACCGCGGCGGAGCTCCTTGAGCATTTCGACAGAACGGTCTTTCAAAGCGCGCCCCCTCAGAGCAGCTCGATTGTCGCGGGCGAGCTCGTGGCCGGCAGCGCCTTTGGGTGGGGGTCGTTGGGCCGCATCACGAAAATCGGCGATATGTGTTTCATCACATAGTCGGTCGCGTCGGCACTAAGAGGGGTGCGCTCAACCCTAACCTTAAAGCTCTTGGCTGCCTGCTCGATGTCTCCGGATGAACCGGTGAGATCCAGGAAGCTTTGGCCTAAAGCCTCCATATACGCAGGAAGACTTACGAGTGCTGCACGGTCAGGATCCAGGTCGATGAAAACCGGCTGGATAGAAGCGCCGAGCTTGCCCATGCGGTCGATCGCCTCGGCGAGGTCGTTCATTCGGTGGACAGGCGCGCAAGCAGGTCGTGTAACCAAAATATATTGCGAGCACCGAGCCGGTCGGAAAACTCTCGATCGAGTAGGAGCGACCGGTAGGCCCAACCAGATGGAAGTTTTCGAGCTCCGCGTGGCGGCTCCAACACTGGCGAGCAGAATCGCACCGAGCACAATTAGGGTCGGACACTTCATTGGCTCCCCTTGCCTAATGCTTTCAGTCCTGGTCTTGGTCCAGGTGCTGCTCCTTTTCCTCATCAACGTTTATGAAAGCCATCGCACGGGGCTTGGTAGCACCTTTTCGGCCCCGGTTAGGCCAACGCGGCCGGTCCATCGCGACGCACGACCGACCGGTCAGTTCGTCCTTGAACGTCGTATCGAGGACGAGCTGGCCGGTATGGGTCAATCTGGCCAAGCGCTTCAGGAAATTCTGCGCGCTTAAGCTTCCGACCATGTGCTGTCAGCCTGGTCAGGTCCTTGGGACCCCCATGGGTCGGCTCGTCAACGGACCGGTTAAATAGGAGCCGGGATCACGCCGAGGTTGTGCTCCAGCGAACCTGTGGTTGACGAACGAGCCGACAAGGCACATCGTCGGCCTAGGGAATCCACAACTTCTCTTAGGAATGTCAGGTCGGATCGGTTGGATGCGGTGGTTGCCGGGGCTACTTACCCTGCGCGAGTATCGGGCGGCCTGGTTGCCTTCCGACATTGTCGCCGGGATGGTGTTGGCAACGATGTTGGTGCCCGTCGGTATCGCCTATGCAGTGGCGTCGGGCGTCCCCGGCATTTGTGGCCTTTATGCGACGATCGTGCCGCTGCTCGCTTATGCGCTGTTCGGGCCCAGTCGCATTCTGGTTCTGGGACCCGACTCCTCGTTGGTGGCCGTCATACTCGGCGTCGTCCTTCCGCTGTCCGGCAGCGATCCTCTTCGGGCGGTCGGCCTGGCCGGCATGATGGCGCTCGTCTCGGGAATTGTGTGCATTGTGGCGGGCGCAGCGCGGCTGGGCTTTGTCACAGAGCTGCTCTCCAAGCCGATCCGCTATGGTTACATGAATGGAATAGCGCTGACGGTACTGATCAGCCAATTGCCCAAGCTCTTCGGCTTCTCGATCGAAGGCGATGGACCATTGAGAAAGCTATGGGCCATAGCGGATGCGGTGCTGGACGGAAAAATGAATTGGACTGCGTTCGCGATCGGCGCCGGCGCATTAGCAGTGATCCTGCTGCTCAAGAACAGCAAGCGCGTGCCCGGCATTCTGATCGCCGTGATTGGCGCGACGGCGATCGTTGGTGCGCTGGATCTGGCGA
>Ga0310909_10002516_pt1 | contig 11272 bp, 7 predicted proteins | sample GREbulkMGT000H_FD_203449 | JGI IMG/M metagenome (GOLD analysis project Ga0310909, IMG submission 203449) | Lab enrichment of tropical soil microbial communities from Luquillo Experimental Forest, Puerto Rico - GRE.bulkMG.T000H | ecosystem: Environmental > Terrestrial > Soil > Tropical forest >... | reverse complement strand
GCAGCAGAATCACGTGCTCGCTATCGGCAATCCAGGCCCCGCCGAAGCGCACGCGCATGCGCCGCCGCAGGGGCTCGGCGTAGAGCAGTCTATCTGGCAACGGATCTGGAACGAGGAAGCGGCCGACCTTTCCCGGTGAAAGCGGCCCCTGCTGCCAGGACAATCCCATTGCTCTTTCCTTCGATGACTGCGGCCCTGCATGGCCGCTGTCAACGCAATGTCCCCATCCAGCTTACGATGACCCGCCCGATCTCGTCCGGCGAATCTTCCTGAACGAAATGGATCCCCGCCACCGCCTTCTCGGTCAGCGCTGGCCACCCGCGGACGAGGTTGACCAACCTATCATTGGCGAGGATCGCCCCTGGCTCAGCCTTGAGGAACAGCTTGGGCACATTGCTCGTTCCCAGCCAGTCCGCGTATTCAGTCGCGATCGCATGCACATCGGCGGGCTCGCCCGCGACGGGGATTTGCCGGGGCCACGTCAGCGTCGGCCGTCGCCCCTCGCCAGGCTCGGCGAACGGCCGTCGATACTGCGCCATCTCCTCGTCGGAGAGCTTACGCAGGATGGCGTTCGGCAAGATCTCTTCAATGAAATAGTTGTTCTGCAGGACCATCGCCTCGCCGGCCTCGGAACGCAACGCCTCCAAGGCTTGACGCATTCCCATCTTGTCCCAGTGGTCCCGGCCCTGCGGCGCCACGATCGCCTCCATGAACGCGATACCCTTCACCGCCGCGCGGTGGCGATTGGCCCAGTCGAAGCCGAGGGCCGAACCCCAGTCATGGATGACGAGGGTGACCCGCTCGCGCACATCCAGGGCCTCGAGCAGGGCGTCGAGGTAGCGGCGGTGCTCTACGAAGCGATACGAGCCGGGGCCACTGTCGGGCAGCTTGTCGGAGTCGCCCATGCCGATCAGGTCGGGGGCGATGCAGCGGCCTAATGGCTGCAGGTGCGGCAACACGTTGCGCCAGAGGTACGACGAGGTGGGATTGCCGTGCAGCAGCAGGATGGGGTCGCCCTCTCCCACCTCCACGTACGCCATCTCGCGGCCGAGGACCCGCCGCCGCTGCTTTTTGTACGGAAATGCCGCAGAGATCTTGTTCGCTTCCTTTAATGTCGCAGAGGCCATGTTCGCTTCTCCTGTAGTAGCCGACTATTCATCCTCCCCGATATGGAGCGTCCTGCAGTGACCAGAAACGCTCTGATCGCCGATGCGATTTCGTCGCGGTGCGTCTCCAGCGCAAAGTGGCCGGTATCAAAGAAGCGCACGTCAGCAGTGCCTCCGTAGGATTCGTCCCGATGCTCAAGCCGAGAGCCGTCTCGGCCTCATTCTAAAAATTTGGTTGAATTGACGAACGATCCGTTCGACGACGTCGAGATAAGCGAGTTTGGCGCGGTGGTGATGAAAGCGGGATGCCGGCCGCCGAACACACTTCGGTGAACAGCAACCGCCAAGCGCAGTTGGTGGAGCTTCGTTCCATCTGTTATCGCAGATCAGCCATGGCGGTGACGCATTCCCGCGAATGCGCATCCCATCGCGCGGCGCCCTCACAATAGACGGCAGAGCCTCAAAAGTCTTGTCCCCCAGTGCTCAGCTTCAATAACAGCAAACAGGTAGCCGATGAGCGCCTCGTTCCTGTCAGTCAGCCGAAACCTGTGTTCACGGATCTTCCTGACACAGGATTCGAGTGGCAAGAAGAATGGGCCGTCGAAATGAAGTGTCTCGACGGTGCCGACGCCGGTGTCGAGGTGATCTTCAAGACAAACACAGACGGCGGCGTCAAAGCCATCGCCCTAATGGTTGAGCTGGTTCGCAACCGGATCGACAGCGGCCAGCATGACGGCAAGATCGCGCCGATCGTGCAGCTCGAGAAAGCCTCCTACCCGCACAAGAAGCACGGGAAGGTTTGGACTCCCGTGATGAACACTGTCGGCTGGATGTCGCTTGACGGTCCAGCGCCGGCTCCGACGCCGGTTGATCCGACACCGGCACCAACGTCAGGGTCGGCAGCGTCACCGACCGATCAACCGCGGCGCCGTCGCGTCGCGTAAGGCGGTGCGCGTACGCGCGCACCTGATCAAGGCGAGGCTGACTGCGCAGCAGCCTCGCCTGACTTCTCTAAAACCTAGGAGATCGCGATGTTTAATGCCGACGATCTCATTTGGATTGTTTGGCGGCGCGCTCGACCTGAAAGCTGCCGGACCATTCCGATACGTCGCCGCGGCGTCGACGCATGCCATCGTTCTGGCCTACGCGATCGGCAACGCGCCGGCTCGGACCTGGCACGCCGACAGCGCAATTCTCGATTGGGATCACGCGCCGGACGAGCTTCGCAATGCCTTCGAACACGGCGCCACCTTAGCCGCGTGGAACGCGAGCTTCGACGCTGCCGTGTGGAATTACGCCACACTCGGATTTCCTTTTCTCACGCCGGAACGCGTCATCGATCCAATGGTTCAGGCCGGCGTCTCCAACTTGCCGACTGATCTCGAAAGTGCCTCGCGCTACCTCGGCGGCGAGGGAAAGCAGAAAGACGGCAAGGCGCTCATCAAACTGTTCTGCATCGAAGGTGCAGATCCGCGCGATCATCCCGAGGAGTGGAAGCGCTTTCTCGCCTACGCGCACCGCGACATCGAGGCGATGCGTGAAGCCTATCGCCGGACCCGACCGCTGCCACTCGAGGAATGGCAACAGTACTGGGTGTTCGAGCATATCAACCGCCGCGGCGTGATGCTCGACATGCCCTACGTGCGCCGCGCCGCAGCGCTCGCGGCCGAGGATGGCGTCGCTATTGGCCGCCGGCTAGCCGAGCTGACTAACAAGGCCGTCACTCGAGTCACACAGGCAAAAAAGCTTGCAACCTGGCTGCACGACAACCTTGCCGACGCGGCAATGCGTGAAATCTTGATGGTCGGCGTTCCGCTCGAAGACGACGTAGGCGAAGACGATAGCGAAGCTGATCCGCCGGAGCTTAGCCTCCAGCGCGATCGTGTCGCCCGCGTGCTGGCGATGCTCGAGGCCAAGCACGCTAACGGCGGGCTCAGCCCGAACGAGGCTCGAGCGCGCGAGGCTGCGACCTTGCGCTTGTACGGTGCTGGGGCGGCGCCGAGAAAATTTCACGCGCTCGAGACGCAGCAAGTCGACGGCGTGTTGCGCGGGCAATACCGGTTTGCCGGCGCGGGGCAGACCGGACGCATGTCCAGTCGAGGGGCACAGATTCATAACCTGACGAGAGACGTGCTCGGCGAGAATGGCGTCGCGGAAGGCCCGCTGGTTAAAGCGATCGCCGCGGGCTGCGACTACGCGACCTTGGTCGCCGCCGAACCGACTGATATGCCGGCGACGCGCAAGCTTGCTTTGATCGTACGGCCAGCCATCGTCGCCGGGCCGCGGAAACTGTTTGTTTGGTCGGATTGGTCAGCGATCGAAGCGCGGCTCACGCCCTGGATTGCTAATTCGGAAGGCGCCGAGCGGGTCCTCGACGTCTTCCGCGCTAACGATCGCGATTCCTCGCTGCCTGATTGTTACGTCATCGCCGCGGCTGACATCTTCCACAAGCACACAAGCGAGGTGACAAAACCAGAGCGCCAGGTTGGCAAGGTGGTCGTGCTTGCTTGTGGTTTCGCGGGCGGCGTCGACGCGCTCAAGAGCATGGCGCTTTCCTATCACATTCATCTCGAGGACGGCGAAGCAAAGCGCATCGTCGATGCCTGGCGAGCGGCCAATCCTTGGGCTTTAGAGTTCTGGGGCGCACATGGCTACAGCGAAAGCTACGGCCTGTGGGGCGCGGCGATGAGCGCCATAGAGACGCCTGGCCTGATCACGCGAGTAGGTCGAGTCGCCTTCATGTTTCACCCCGACTATCTCGGCGGTGCGCTGTTCATGGAGCTGCCGTCGGGGCGGCTGCTCACTTATCCGCGCCCGCGCTGGCGCGAGGTCGAGGTGCTCGACAAGGACGGCAATCCGACCGGCGAGAAGCGCACCGAGATGTCAATTCGGCGCGCGCACGGGCGTACCAGGTTCTGGCGCGGGGTCTTGGCGGAGAATTCAGTCAGCGCCACCGCTAACGACATCCTGCGCGCGACGGTCATGCGGATCGAGACGAATCCTGCGCTCGGATTCATGTCTATTCGAATGACCACTCATGACGAAATCGTTTGTGAGGTCGATACAGCGCGCGCCGACGAAGCGAAGGCAATCCTGCGGCGTGAGATGCTGACGCTGCCGCCCTGGGCCGAGGGCCTGCCACTGCAATCAGAAGAGCAAGCCTGCGCCAGATACTCGAAAAGTAAAACTACACTTCAGGGAGGCGCCGCATGAATGCGCCCTTCGTCGCGCGCGTCCTGCGCAGCTATCAGCAGCGAGCCGCCACGTGGCTCTACGAGCATGATGGCGCATTCATGGTGGCACCTCTTGGCGCTGGTAAGGGCGCCGCTGCGCTTACTGCGCTTGCCGAATTAATCCGCGACAAGCATCGCCGGCATGCGCTTGTGATTGCCCCCAAGCTCGTCGCCACGACTGTATGGCCGACCGAAATCACGTCATGGTTACACCTTCAACACCTTCGCATTGCCGTTCTCAACGGCACGCCTGAGCGCCGGCGCGCACTCCTCGCCACCGCGCACGAGCGCGAGGTGACGGCAATCGGCGTAGACCTCGTGCCCTGGCTGGTCGGCGAGCTTACCGCGTTTGCGGACGATCATCCGCTGTTCGACGTGCTGATCATCGACGAGACATCGCGCCTCAAAGATCCGAGCGGCAAGCGCGCACGCGCGCTGTTGAAGGTCGCTGGCCGATTCCGGACACGCTGTGGCCTGACCGGAACGCCGCGGCCGAACTCGAGTATGGATCTATTCATGCCGGCCGCCATCGTGACCGACGGCACGCTGTGGGGCCGCGCCTTCGTGCCGTGGCAGAAGCAGCATTTTCGGCCACGCGATCCGTTCGGGCGCGAATGGGTGGCCCTGCCGGGGGCGGAAGCGAAGATCGCCGCCGCGTTCGGCACCGTGGCGATGACGGTCAGCGACGAGGACATGCCCGACCTGCCGCCGCTCAACGTCGTCGAGACGCACCTGCAGCTACCGGACGCCGTGATGACAAGCTATCGGACGATGGCGCGAGAGCTGTTCACGACGGCCGAGAGGCGCACGATCGAGGTCGCCTCGCCGCTGATCGCGACCGGCAAGTTGGCCCAGATAGCAAACGGATTTCTCTACGGCGCGGGCAATGACGATGCGGTCTTCGTTCACAACCTGAAAATCGAATGGCTGCACGAGCTGGTCGAGAGCCTCGACGGCGAGCCGCTCCTTATCGCCTACGAATTCATCGAAGATTTGCGCACGATCCGGCGCGCCTTCGCCGACGTGCCAACACTCAGCGATGCAACGCCGAAAGAGGCGGCACGGCTCATCGCGGCCTGGAACGACGGAGCGCTGCCGCTGCTCGCCTTTCACCCCACCAGTGCAAGTCACGGATTAAATCTACAATTCGGCGGATCGCGCATGGCGTGGCTGTCGCCGAGCTGGTCGGCCGAACTCACCGAGCAGGCGATCGCGCGGATCTACCGACCCGGGCAGACGCGGCGCGTCACGATTCACATCTGCATCGCCATGCACACGGTCGACGAGATGAAGCGCAATCGCGTGCTCGGCAAGATGAGCGCGCAGGAGGCATTCCGGCGACATTTGGAACAAATCTAACAGCAGGAGGCCTCATCATGGCTGACATCACCATCACCGAATACTACGCGAGCGCCAAGCCGCGCATCATAAAGGCGCGAAAGGTCGAAGTTGTTGGCCCTTACCAAGCCCACTCTGACCAGATCGATATGCGCAATGCGCGAGAGCTGCGCATCAACCATGTTGAGTCCGGCAAGCGCAAATGGTCCTACCAGACGATTACGCTTCTCAGCGGCACAGCCGTAGGCTTCAACAATCATCTCATTTGCTACGACAACAACAGCCATTACGCACTGATCGAGCAAGAAAATAAGGTTCTGTTCGATAGCCGCGCAGTCTTCCCCTGCGACATGCAGGAGTTTGCCAAAAATCGAGAGCGCTACGTAGCGCAGATGGCCGAGCGCGGCTTTCCACGCTCGTCGCTGGATTTAGCGGAGTGAATAAGGAACACGTCATGGCCGGGGCAGAAATCACGCTATTCGCTAAGAGCGGCGGACCGTTGACCAAGAAAATCTCGCTCGACAGCAACGGCGGCATCTCCAGCGATGCCAGTCATTGCTTCATGACATGCGGGGCTGCAAGCCGGACGACGATCGAGGACGTCAACGAGCTCGGTGCGCTAATGCATGACATGCTTAATAATAACGCCCTCGCGCTCGGATCGTTGCGGGCGGGACTGCCCAACCAGGTGAACATCGTCACCAAACACTCGCTTAACGGCACGACGCCGCTCGACACCGTCGCCCGCACCAAGGAGACCTTAGTCTATCGCAGCGGCGCCTGTGGCTTCGTGCTTCTGGATTTCGACACGAAAGGCATGCCGGCCGCGGTAGCAGACAGGTTGAACGCGCTCGGCGGATTCGTTCCCGCCATCGCCTCGATGATACCCGAGGTAAGCCGCGCCGCGCGCCTGCTGCGCGCCTCGACCAGCGCCGGATTGTACCGAGAGGATACGCACGAAGCCCTTGCCGGCTCGCGCGGGTTGCATGTCTACCTTGGCGTCGCAGACGTCAGCGACAGCGATCGCTTCCTCAAGACGCTGCATGCTCGCTGCTGGCTGAACGGATTGGGCTGGTTCATGGTCGGAGTCGCCGGGCAACTGCTAGAACGCTCCGTCGTCGATCGCATGGTCGGAACCCCTGAACGGCTGGTCTTCGAAGGGCCGCCGGTGTTAGTCCCACCCCTGATGCAGGATCAGGGAGCGCGCGAGCCATGCATCAACGAGGGAGGCTGGCTCGACACAACCGCGGTATGTCCGCCGTTGAGTACTGTCGAAAAGTCGCGGCTCGGAGAATACCATGCCAAAGCTGCGCACGCCCTAGATCGCGAGGTCGACAGCGCGCGAGCTAGATTCCTCGACGAGCAGACCAGAGCAATTGCGCAGCTTTGTGGCATCACCACGATCCGGGCTCGCCACATCGCCGGCAGACAGAGCTACGGCATCCTGTTGCCGGCCATCGTCCTGCCGTTCGACGATCCGGCCTTGGCGGGAAAAACCGTCGCCGACGTGCTCGCCGACCCGGAAGCGTACGAGGGCGAGACGCTGGCCGACCCGTTGGAGGGCGTGAGCTACGGCCGCTGCAAGGCCAAGATCATGCGCCGGGACGACGGCACGCCGTGGATTCACTCGTTTGCGCACGGCCGCACCATCTACCAACTCAAGCACGACGCTGCCGCGGTGCACGCGATCCTGAACGCCGCGTCACAGCACGACGCCATCAGCATGCTGATCAACCATCTCCTTACGGCCGATCTCGACGCCGTCGAGATTGAGGAGCTGATCGCAAGCGCGTCGCGTCAGACCGGCATCGGGATTCTCGCCATCAAGAGGACGCACAAAGCAGCGCGCGAGGCACAAGCCGAGCGGGAGGAAGAACAAAGGCGCCGGCAGCGTCAGGCAGCACGCAGCGACCCGCGACCGGTCGTCAATGCGCCGGCGCAAGATGCGCCGTGGTTACCCGAGATGCGCATCTACGATGAAATCCTCTGCGCCGTGACAGACGCCATCCCGCCGTCGAGGCACGCCGATGACGAGCTGAACTGCGTGCGTTGCACCGTATTTCCAGGAACGCACGCGTTCTCATCTGACGACAAGGACGAGCCACCAGCCCCGCAGTGGCACATCCGCAAGCTGAACGAACACGAAGCCGCTGACCTCTTAGAGAAGCACATCGATTTCGTCGATCCCGAAGACGGCCGAAGCGTCCAGTGCCCGACGAGATTTGTGAACCACTACCGGGGATGGAACGGCGGCACGCTGCCCAAGCTGGTGGCGATCTCGACCTTACCGCTCGTGCTTGGGAACGGTGAAATCCTGGCGCCGGAAGGGCTCGATAGGCTGCGCGGCATCGCCTTCATCATCGACGAGAAACTGCGCAAACGCCTGCCGCAGGGAAAGGTTTGCAATAACGCCCAAGTAGCCCAAGCGCTCGATTTCCTACTCAACGAGTGGTTCATCGACGTCAAATGCACGTTCGTAGACAAGTGCAATGCGATCGCCCTGGCGCTGACGATCATCGAACGGTCACTGCTAGCGGAGCGTCCAATCGGGTTCATCACCTCGCCGACACCGGAAAGCGGCAAGACCACGCTGGCGAAGATGCTCATCACCGCCGTCACCGGAACCGATGCCGTAGCATTCGCTTGGTCGCCGCACGAAGAGGAGCGCCGCAAGGCCTTGCTGGCCTACTTCGACGCCGGCCTAGCGTACATCTTATGGGACAACATTGCCGACGGCGCATTTGTCCAATGTCCACACCTCGAGCGGAGCTGCACCGCAAGCCACTACGCCGACCGCAAGCTTGGTGTCAGCGAGTTCATCAGCGCCGCCGCTGCGACGATCCACATCTTCACGGGCAACAACATTGCGCCGCGGGGTGCAATGTCTTCGCGCACCCTGCACGTGCGGGTCGATACCGACCTGGTCGATCCGATGGCACGCAAATTTGAGCACAACAATCCAGTAGCGTGGACGAAAGCCAAGCGCGATGAGATACTTGAGGCGCTTTACGTGATCCTGCTCGGCAATCCAATGCTAGATTTGCCCGTCGACTCAACGACCAAGACCAGGTTCCCGATGTGGTACAGGCTCGTGGGCTCGGCGATCGAGCACGCCGCCAGATGCTACAAGGAAGCCTACCCCCAGGATGCCAAGGCTGTCGCAATCGGGTTCGATCAGCTGTTCGCCAGGCAGAAAACGAGCGATGAGGAAGGTACTAGCCTTGGTGAGATGCTCGACGAGCTTGATAAAGCTATGCGCAACTGGCGCGCCTTGCAGCCTCAACCCAAACAGGATGACGGGAGCTACATGGCCAAGGAAATCGCAGCCTGCCTTAATCAGAACTGCTGGCTGCCGGGTAGCTCATCAAGCGGCGTGGCGATCATTCGTGGATTCTTATTCCAGAAGGTGCCGCTGAAAGACAGGCTCTCTCCGTATGCAGTAAGCCGGGCGCTCAAAGCCTACGTAGACAGGCGAAGAGCGTTCGATCAGGAAGAGCTCGTTCTGCGGATTGAGGCGGACTCGCACGCGAACGCCAATTTATATCGAGTTGAACGCCGCACGCTGCCGTCATGATGCGGGCTCGCGGGTTCAAACGACCCTCGTCAGCGCTAGGACTCTCAACTTTTTCTTATTCCCCTTAAACAAATTTTTCCGTTGGCCTTTACTGATAGAGGGGTATGTTGATTCCGCAAAAGCGACGCTAAACGTCGGCTACGCCACGCATTTTTGGCAAAAATGGAGGCGGATCGAAACCGTATTCGAAACCGCAAACGAACCCGCGCAGCTCTAAATCATAGCTGTCTTAAGTTGAAAATTTTGGTTTTAGCAACGCACGGACGGCCGAACCCCGGCTGCGCCGCGCATTTTGGGGGCAATGAAGCTGCCAACGGAGGCTGACTGAAACCGCAGGGGAGCAGGGGAGCTGTCTGAAACCGCAGGAGTCTCGCACGCTAGATCCGGACGCATCGTTGCACTGAAGCAGGGGTGTTTCGTACTGTGCGGTCGGCGCCGGCTGTGATGCTTGCCCAGTTAGGCGTTAGCGCCGGTCGGAGATCCTTCTTTGAGCGGCAACCTCCTTGGGGACTCCGATCGGCTGCTCAAGAGGGGTGGTGAGGTGACCTCGGGGGCAGGTTCGATGTGTGCTCGTGCGCGCGTATCTTCGAAAACATCAACGTGGCCAGGGCCGGGGGGTGGGGTCGCGTTATTTTGCAAAGGCTTAAGCACCGAGCGCCCGGCCCCTCGAAACCATACGAATTTAAGTGCGATTTTGTGCCGTGCGTTTGCGCGGAAAATGCGTTAAGTTTTCACCATGCTCGACCCCACCTCGACCGCGACCAAACCTCCGCGCAAGCTCGGTGATGCTGGTCTGTCGCTTTGGCAAAGCATCCAATCCGAGTACCGGATCGATGATGCCGCTGGGATCGAATTGCTCATGCAGGCGTGCGAGGCGGCCGACCGAGTTGCGCGCTTGGCTGAGCGGATCGACAAAGACGGCGAGGTGATTGAAACTGAAAACGGTCCGAAGGCGCATCCGGCGCTTAAGGAGCAGCTTTCGCACCGCGCCTTTATCGTTCGCACCTTGCGGCGTTGGGGCTCAATTTGGAGCCCGTTCGGGCGACCGCCGGACGGCCGACGGCATGGCAGCGGCAGCAGGAGGATCGTAGTGCCGACCAATAGAAAATATCTGCGACGATCACATCGCGCGACGATGAACGCGCAGCAGGCGCAGGAGCTTTGGCTCGGCCCCAACCGCAATTTTGGTTCGTGTTTCAAAGATGATGCGCATCGACGCGAAGTCTGGTTTCGCTATCGTGATGAGTTGATGCGGCAGTGGGGATCGCACGGTCGGCGGCCGCTTGCGTGGTGGCAGTTCGAGGCTCCTGAAAAGGGCCTGCGTTTTCCGGGCTATGCGCATGAGCGCAGCGCCTTGTATGAGTTCACCGACATTCTCAGCGCAGAAGAACGGGCTGAGCTAGAGGCGGGGTGGCGGCGCGAGTTTGATCGTTCATTTGATGAGCATTTCTTCGTTAACCTCGAGCCGGGCAAGATTTGTTCTGGTGAGGAGGCGCGCTGGCGGCATTGGTTGTTTGTAGATCTACCGCCGCCGTTAGTCGACAAATGGTTGGCCGAGCGCGAGCAGCGTGGCTGCGTAGATCTAGAACCTCGTGTAGATCTAGAACCCCGCGTAGATCTAGAACCTCGCGTAGATCTAGAAACTGAAGCCGCAAGCGCCGACGCTGAAGGTGAGGTCGAGCCAAGGGCCGCGCGTGCGTCGTAGCGGCCACAGAGAAGGCGCCTGGAGCGCGCGAGGCCGAGCGCCTTGGCCGTCTTGAGGTTGATGACCAGCTCAACCCGGCCGGGTCGGTTGCACTACCGGCAGGTTGGCCGGCTTCTCGCCCTTGAGAATGCGGCCTAGCCGACGCGCGATCTCACCGCGACCTGATCAAAGATTTGCTTCCAGATGCCACGCCGAGACCAGCGGTTGAAGCGATTATAGGCCGTTGTGTAGGGGCCGTACCGCTCGGGCAGATCGCGCCACGGCATGCCGGTGCGCAGCACGTAGAAAATCGCATTCCAGACCTTACGGTCGTCAA
>Ga0310909_10002511_pt1 | contig 11279 bp, 13 predicted proteins | sample GREbulkMGT000H_FD_203449 | JGI IMG/M metagenome (GOLD analysis project Ga0310909, IMG submission 203449) | Lab enrichment of tropical soil microbial communities from Luquillo Experimental Forest, Puerto Rico - GRE.bulkMG.T000H | ecosystem: Environmental > Terrestrial > Soil > Tropical forest >... | reverse complement strand
GCGACACGTTTGAAAAGCTCTACTTCACGTTCTGAGATCCACTGAGGGTGCAGCAAGCTCGATCACCTCTCCCCTGCGGGGAGAGGTCGGCGCCGAAGGCGCCGGGTGAGGGGGGCCCCAGCATGCCGACTTGTCCCGCATGTGCCGCCGACGATAAGGTCGCCGCCATGGCGCAAGGCAGCGAACCATCCGCCGCTCCGCGCAGCCGCGTGGCGGATGCGCTGCGCGTGCTGCGCGCGCACTGGGCGATGTTCGCCGCGCTCGCCGGCGTGTGCATCCTCGGCACCGCGCTCGCGGTGCGGTTCGCCATGCATCGCGAGATCGCGGCCCTCGAAAGCGAAAACAACGTGCTGGCGGCGCGCATCGAGGCGCTGGCGTCGACGCCGCCCGCGCAGTGGCGCCGCCTGAGCGACCGTGCGCGCGGGCTCCTCCTTGCCGGCCTCGAGCATCCCGACAATGACTTCAGGCTGCTGGTGATCTATGCGGCCCCCGACAGCGAGTCGCGCCAGTATGCGGCGCAGTTCGTCGACGCGGCGCGCCTCGTCGGCATAGAGACGCGCGCGCGCGAGATGGCGCCCGCGGCCGCTCCGGAGACGGGGCTAACGATCGCAACCGCAGGCGCCGCCCCTTCCGGGCAGGCGGAAAAGCTCAAGGACATCATCTCCTCGGCCGGCCTCGACGTCCGCCATGTCCGCTGGAGCAAGCCTGCCGGCGACGACGTCCCGGTCGATTTTGCGCTGTTCGTCGGGCCCAAACCATGGTGAGATGGACCCATGCGCACAATTGCAGTGGCGATGGCCGCGCTTGCCGTGATGGCTGCCGCGTCAGCCGGCGCCGCCGCCCCGCTCCAGGTCGCGCTGGTCGAGGACGTGAGCGCGAGTTCCGCCGGCGGCGTGATGCTCATGGATTATGTCGAGACCGGCAAGGTCATCGCGCTCGGCCCCGACGACACCTTGGTGCTGAGCTACATGACCTCCTGCATCCAGGAGACGATCAGGGGCGGCACCGTGACGGTCGGCACCACGCAGAGCGAGGTGCGCTCCGGCAAGGTCAAACGCGTCAAGGTGGCGTGCGATGCCGGCAAGATGCTTCCCGGCGGCGAGAATGTGGGCCCGCTGGCGGGCAGCGTGTCGCGCGGCGAGCTGCGCGGGCCCGACGCGCCGCCCATGCTCTACGGCGCCTCTCCCGTGGTGGAGCTGCGCGCGCCCGGCACCTTGCTGATCGAGCGCCTGGACAAGACCGGCGAGCGCCATGTCATCAACATCGAGAGCGAGGACCTGCTGCGCGGCCGCTTCTATGACTTTGCTTACCGCGGCAAAGCGCTCAACGCGGGGGGCACCTACCGCGCTGTGTTCGGCGCGCAGGCGATCGTGTTTCAGATCGCTCCGCAGGCGGAGCCGGGCTACACGCCGGTGGTGAGCCGGCTGCTGCGGTTCGGGACGGCGGGGTGATGGGGGTGCAACTGGTCGCTAGTCTAGCTCCGAAAGGCTTGCTCCTCTCTTGGCGCACGGCGCGACTCTCGAAGCGCCTTGCCCCCGGATCGTCTCAGGTGCGGAAGCGATCGCTAGTTGTTGTAGTTGAATATTATTTTTACACGATTGTCGTAAACACCGTCTCCAATCGGAGATCGCGTTTTGAATATAACTCCGTCAGCTCCTAGGATTCCTGCATTAAATCTCACCGCCAGTGTTGGCTTGCCAGATGGGGTTTCTGTAAAAGAGAAAAGATACGCCATCAAAGTACACTTATCTGGCTCGGTTTCGCATTCTGGCAAACTAGTTATAGCTTGCCCAAACAAGTCCTTACTACCCCAGCTTTCGTACTCGCCAGTCTTTGAATGGAAGAATTTTATGACCTGAGTTTCGAACTGCGCCAGTTGGGTTGGTCCAGTCTGCAACTTAAAGAAATTACTAATTCGATCTTTATCCCAGCTTTGAATTGGTGTTGGGCCAAACTGATCTGCGTACTTACTCGTATAGTTCAATGGGGTCCAGCCGTAACTCCTAAACATTTGGATCTTTGGGAGGTTCCCGGAACTAGAGTCATTATTTAGATAAACTACGGTGCCAGCAATGTAGGTCTTTTCAGCAGGACAAGTACCCTTGCACCCTTTGGAGGTATTTATAACGATGTTAAAGGAAGGATCTCCAAATTGATAAGCTTGGTAGTCCACTTCACTGCAGCCTGTAATAACGAAATTGTACCTGCAGGTATTGTCACTAGGATTGCAGCCCTCCCCAATAGCTAAGGCTCGGGGATAACGCTTGTCCTTTGGACCATAATGCTTTCATGGACTACCGCTCTGGAGGGGGTTAACATGCCTCGAGAAATCGAGAATTCCAATATCCAAGGCGTGCAGGACTATCTTGATAGATTGTACAAAATAATTCCTGCGGAATTGACGGCTGGATATACCGCGGCACAAAGTTTCTTAGGCGTGCCAGCAGATGACCCAACGTCAAATATTCCTTTTCTTTTGGGATTTGGCATTTTTTTGACTGCGCTGGTTCCACTCTATCTGCGCAGATTGCAGGGAGTACAGAATCTAAGTCAGATAATGGTATCGACTGTTTCATTTCCAATTTGGGCTACAAACATTTCGGTTGTATATTTTGGTCTTTTAACTAACTCGCAATGGGTAAAAGTGTTAGGGCTTGTCCTGATTGGATGGGTCCTAGCAGCGCCTGTAATAATCAACGTACCAAAGACTGCCCCCTAATGAAATGCAAATGGTGCTTTCGAGGTTACAATCTAAAGTAGAAAATTGATTGCGGGGTTCTGCTGCAACCTAGACCGCCGTAAAGATGGCTGCTGGTTCCCGCCGCTGGCACAGCTGTGTGAGAGCGGTGAGACGATATCGACGCTCGCGCGCCAGCACAAATTGACGCCACAGCAATTGTTAGGCTGGCGCCAGCATCCGAGTAGAAGGTGTGGCGACGCAGCGCGCGCCAGCGCGCCCCGCTTGCGCGTTGGCGTTTTCGATCGAGAGCTCTACGCGCCCCTGATGGCGGTCTACGGCGTGGCGCGTGTATAACGTGCAAGTATCCGGGGGTGAGTCCGTAATTGCACGCCGCCACAATCGAGGCAGCGCCATGGCCGGCACCATGTTAAGAACGCGCGGGGAGCGGTTGCGGGCCGCACGACTGAAGCATTTCAAGTCGGCGCGGCTTGCTGCGATTGCCCTGCGCATTCCGGTTTCCACCTATGGGGCGCATGAGCGTGCGGAAGCGCCGGGCGGACGCGATTACGGCCCCGAGGAGGCGACGCGCTATGCCCGCCGCTTTGGCGTGATACCGGAATGGCTGCTCACGGGATGGCGACCGCCACAGGAACAAGGTGGCGAGACCGGGGGCGGCGCGCGATTGCCGGGCGAGGAGCTCAAGGCGCCGGCTAAGGCGACAATTCCCGTCCGGGGCTATATCAGCGCCGGCCCGGACGCATACCGGGTCGTGGACAATCAAGGCCATATCGTCGAAATAGATCTTTCAACAGAAGAGATGGCCAAGAGCCTCACGCTTGCGGTGCGCGACTCGAGCCTAGGGTCGTTCTTCGACGAGTGGCTGGTGATCTGCCATCCGCGTAACGTTGCGCACGATCTGTTCGGTTATCTCTGCGCGGTCGTCCTCGGCGAGGGGCAAGAAGACCCTAGCGATGATGGCCGGCTTGTCCTGCGCGTCATGCAGCCCGGCCGCACGGAAGGAAAGTACGACCTGCTTTCCGAATTCGGGAAGAACTACCGCGACGTGTCCGTTCATGCAGCAGCCAAAGTAAAGTACTTGTTGCCTCGGCCGCCCGCATCGGGTCCCGGTGTTCCTGATGTGCAGGCTTTCAGCGGGCCCTCGCAGCGTCCTGGTCCTCGATCGCGAGGCTCTCCTGGCGCCTGAGGAGATTGACCATGGCCCCATCGTGCCGCGCGTTTTGATCGTCGAGCCGGCGGGCAATCTCGGGGGATCGGAACGGGCGCTGCTCGATTTGGTCGAGCACCTGCGCGATTGCGAGATTGCGGTCTGCTGCCCGCCAAAGCGCCCGCTTGTCCTCGAGCTCAGGAAGCGCTCGATCCGGCTGTTTCCCCGCTTCATCTGTGCGCAGCACGAGAGAAGCCCCTGGAAGCGCCTGCGTGCCGCGGCCGGCGTGCTGCGTGCCGCGCTCGCGTTCCGCCCCGACGTCCTCTATCTCAACCAGAGCGGCTGTTACCGGGTGGCGCTGCCGGTTGCCGTCCTACTGGGCCTGCCGATCGTGGGCCACGTGCGCCATTTCGAGGATGCCGCCTACCTCGCGCGCTCGCGGCCAAGCCCGCGCCGGCTGCGCGGCCTCATCGCCATCAGCTCTGCCATTCTCTATGAGCTGCGGGCCTTCCCGGAGCTCAAGCACATCGAAATTCACCATCTCTACGACGCCTATATTTCAGAGGCGGACCCGCTTGCCCAGCATGTGCCGGAGCGAGTGCCCTATCGCGTCGCGTGCGTCGGGCGCATCGTGCCCAAAAAGAGCCAGGATGCGCTCGTTGAGGCGGTCGGCTGCCTCAAGCGCGACGGCGAGCACATGGAATGCTGGGTGCTCGGCGACGGGGCGCATGAGTTCGTGGAGCGGCTCAAACGGCGGGCCGCGGATGCCGGAGTCGCTTCCAGGTTTGCGTCGCTCGGCACGCGCGACGACATTGTGGCGCACCTGCGCACCTGTAAGGCGCTCGCCTGCCCGTCCCATCGCGAGGCGCTCGGCCGCGTGATCTTCGAGGCCTGGAATGCGGGCACGGTGCCGATCGCGTACAGGGGCAGCGGCGGCGCCGCCGAGATCATCGCCGCCGCCGATGCCGGCATCGCCTACGACGCGCAGAACCCGCAGGCGCTTGCCGACGCCGTCGCCACGGCCTTGCATCTTGGCCGCGACGAGGTCACCCGCATGATCGGCAACGGCCGCGCCTGGATGGCTGCCAACTGCGAGCCCAGGCGCTACGGCGCCGCGCTCGCCGCTATCCTGCGCGAGGCCTGCGCCGCGACGACACCCCGCGACGCAGGCATCGCGGGGACCACGAAGACACCCCGCGACGCAGGCGTCGCGGGGACCCCGTCAGGGCGATCCATGTAATGCTTGGCCAACATAACCGCCATTCGTGATAGTATCCCAAATATGTCTCATCATTTGTCATCTTCAAAACATTTGCCGAGCAATCTGCTTCGCTGGATGGTCGGAGACCTGGACTTCACAGTCATCTCTAACAACTATTGGGGCAGCCATATCTATCAGGCGCTTGATATCGCCTGCGGAACTCCGTTTGTGGGATTGTTCATTCCCCCGAAAAGCTATCTTCGATTGTTAAAGCATTTTGATGCCTTTATCAGGGCGGACCTGAAATTTGCAGATCGAAGCGCTTTGGCATCCATAAACTTGTGGCGTGAGCGTGAGGAGTTGCGGTATCCGATCGGCCTATTGGAAAAGGATGTGGAGCTGCACTTCGTTCGCTTTAACGACAAGAAAGATGCAAGGACGCAATGGCAGCAGGGTTGTCAGCAGATTGTTTCTGATCCGTCGAGACGGTTCTTCAAATTCGATGATAGTGGGGGTGCAACAGCTGACGATGTTGAGGAGTTCTGTGCACTGCCTTTGAGAAATAGGGTGTGCTTCACGAAAGCGCGTTACAGGCCATCGACCGTCATCGTTCCCATGGTCGCGCAGGAAGGTGGTTCGAGGGCCGTTGATGGTACTTTGCTCGTGGATATTTCCCGGCACTATTTCAACGCATTGCGCTGGATCAGCAGCTGGCCCAAGGCGGTCTCGCTTCCCTCAGCCTTCTGATGCGTAGGGCCGCATTGTATGCTCGTTGATGGATTACGCCGGGAAGCAGGTATGGATTCTGGCGCCGCGTCTGCGAAGTTGAATTCCGGCAAGTGCGACTCCTCGCCGGTGACGCATCTTGCGATTCTCGCAGGCGGCAAGGGCACGCGGCTTGCTGCCATCGCCGGCGACATGCCGAAGGTGCTCGTCTCTGTGGGCGGCAAGCCTGTCCTGGCGCACCAGCTCGAGCTCGCTTGCGCCGCCGGCGTGCGCGACGTCACCGTGTTTGCGGGGCATCTCGCGGACAAGATCGAGGCCTTTCTCGGCGATGGCTCCCGCTTCGGGCTCTGCGCCCGCATACTGGTGGAGCATGAGCCGCTCGGCAGCGCGGGCGCGTTGCTGGCTTTGCTCGATTCTCTGCCCGAGCATTTCCTGCTCGTCTCCGGCGACGTCATGCTGGCGGTTGACCTTGCGCGCATGGCGCAGCGCCACCTTGAACGCGGCGCCGACTTGACTGCGCTGGCGCATCCCAACGACCACCCGCACGATTCCGACCTCATCGAGACCGATGCGCGCGACTGGGTGACGGCGGTGCATGGCTATCCGCACCCGCCCGATGCGTTCTTCGGCAACCTGGTCAACGCCTCGCTCTACGTGGTGCGCCGCGAGGCGCTGCGCCCCCTGGTGCCTCCCATCGGGAGCGTGCCAGCAAAGCCGGACTTCGCCAAGGACGTCATGCCCGCGCTCATCGCGCGCGGCGGCCGCGTGCTGGCCTACCGTTCCTCGGAGTACATCAAGGACATGGGCACGCCGCAGCGGCTGCGCAAAGTGGAGGCCGACTGGGCGGCCGGGCGCATCAGCCTCCAGGCGCAGGCGGTACCCGCGCCCGCGGTCTTCCTCGACCGCGACGGCACCTTGAATGTGGACAAGGGCGTGCGCAGCGCCGCCGATGTCGAGCTCTTTGCCGGCGTCGCCGGCGCGTTGGCCTCGCTGCGCGCGGCGGGCTACCGCCTCGTCGTGCTCACCAACCAGCCCATGATCGCCCACGGCGAGGTCTCCGCTGAGGATCTCGCGCGCATTCACCGCCGCCTGGAATGGGAGCTCGGCAAGGAAGGCGCCTTTCTCGACGGCATCTATGTCTGCCCGCACCACCCCGAGCGCGGGCACGCCGGCGAGCGCGCCGAGCTCAAGCTCGAATGCGCCTGCCGCAAGCCCGCGACCGGGCTTGCCGAGCGCGCCTGCGCCGAGCTTGGTCTTGATCTGCGTCGCTCGTGGATGGTCGGCGACCAGACCCGCGACATCGAGATGGCGCGCCGCGCCGGCCTGCGCTCGGTTCTCCTGCGCACCGGGGTGGGCGGCGGCGACGGCAAGTTTGCGGCCGCGCCCGATTTCGTGGCCGACGATCTCGCCGCCGCCGCGCAGATCATTCTACATCACGGCGTCCTGCAGCACGCCCCAACGCCTGCTCTGTGATCGGCTCCATCGGCCAGCGCTTGCGCTCATAGTGCTCGATGATCAATGCAAGGAGATCAAACCGATCAGCTTCGGACGTGCCGGGCTTCGGCTCTTTCTCGAAGTACCGTTCGATCTCCTCGAGCGCCGCGGCGTAGTCGGCTTCCGAGCGAAGCGGGCGGATTATTTTTTTCGCCATGATACGGTTTCCGGATCGATGCGGTGGTCCAGTCTGCTTCAGTCAACTTTCGTGCCTAACGTCAGATGTTCGTGCTCGCCCATATCTCGGATCCTCATCTCGCGCCATTGCCGCGGCCGCATTGGTCGGAGCTTATGGGCAAGCGCGCGACCGGCTTTCTCAACTGGCATCGCAAACGCCGCCTCATCCATCGTGCCGAGGTGCTGGCGCGTGTGACGGCGGACCTGCAGGCAAGCACACCCGACCACATCACGGTAACCGGCGATCTGGTCAACATCTCGGCAGCCGGCGAGTACGCGCCTGCTCGCGCTTGGCTCGAATCGCTGGGGACGTCGGCAGACGTGTCGCTGGTGCCCGGCAATCATGACGTCTATGTGCGCGGCGCCAGCGCGCATTTGCGTTCGCATTGGGGCGAGTTCATGCGCGATGATGATATCCGCAACGTTGGGTTTCCATTCCTGCGGCGACGCGGGCCGCTGGCGCTGATCGGGTTGTCGAGCGCGGTAGCAACGGCTCCCTTCATGGCGACCGGACGGCTCGGCGGTGAGCAGATCGCGCGGCTTGCGCAGGCGCTCGATCGCTGCGCTCGCGAAGAATTGTTTCGCGTGGTGCTCATCCACCACCCGCCAGTCTCAAGCGCGTGTCGGCATTTCAAGCGGCTTGTCGACGGGCGTGAGTTTTGCGCGGTGCTCGCGCAGCATGGGGCCGAGCTCGTGCTGCACGGCCACGATCACGTGCATTCGCTCGTCCATCTTGAAGGGCCGCAGCGTCCCATCCCGGTTGTGGGCGCGCCCTCGGCATCACAAGCCCCACGCCCAGGCCATGATCCCGCTGGCTACAACCTCTGCCGCATCAAAGGGCAGGCCGGAGCCTGGAGTTGCGAGGTTATCGCCCGCGGTCTTGCCCCCGATGGCGGCGGCACGACCGAGTTCAAGCGAATATCGCTCTCGCCACAATGAGCCGGACGTCAGGTTATTTCCCACTCGTCCTTGGTTTACCCGCAGGTGCACGCCAGTTTCTCACCAGCGCGGGAAATACCTTGCCGAACGGCCTCGCACGCCGGAAATCGCGTGCGGTCCATTCCGGGTTGTCGGGGTCGGCCGCGATGCCCGCCTGGATGCACGCTTCCTCGGCATCGGAGAGCAAACGCGCCTTTCGCTTGGCTTTGATCATGAATTCCGTTTACTGCCTAGCTTGCCCAGTTGCTGATTATTGGCACCAACGCCCTTATATTCAAGCTGTGCAAAATCGCTGCGCGGCATCCCGATCCCTTTAGATGCGCACCCGGATATAACCGCCGCCGTGTAGGATGGCCGCCGGAGGGCTTCCTCCAATGAACTCCCATCTGTGCCGCGATGCCGACGAGGCGGTCGCCGGCCTCGGCGAGCTTGCCGAGCGCCTTGCCGGCAAGCACCTTCTCCTCACCGGTGCAGCCGGGTTTCTCGGCGCGCAACTGCTGCATGTGTTCGCGCGCATATCCGATGCGCGGGCAGCGCGTGCGCTGCGCGTCACCGCCTGCGACTCGTTCCAGCGCGGGCGTCCGTCCTGGCTCGCCGCGCTGGCGGCGCGCGGCGACATCGAGATCGTAAGCGCGGATGTCACCGCCATGCCGCTTGCGCAGCGTTTCGACTACATCATCCATGCGGCGTCCATTGCCTCGCCCGCCTTCTACCGCCGCTTTCCGGTCGAGACCATCGACGCCAACGTGATCGGCCTGCGCCGCCTGCTCGGCCACGCGGAGGCGACCGGCGTCGAGGGTTTCCTGTTCTTCTCCTCGAGCGAGATCTACGGCGACCCGCCGCAGGAGCGGATTCCCACGCGCGAGGACTTTCCGGGCCTCGTGAGCTGCACGGGCCCGCGTGCCTGCTACGATGAGTCGAAGCGCCTGGGCGAGACCCTGTGCGTTGCCTTTGCGCGCGCGCGCGGCGTGCCCACCCGCATCGTGCGCCCCTTCAACAATTACGGCCCCGGCCTTGCGATCGACGATGGGCGCGTGCTTGCCGACTTCTGCCGCGACGCGCTTGCCGGCCGCGACATCGTACTCTTTTCCGACGGCTCGCCGACGCGCACCTTCTGCTACGTCGCCGACGCCGTCGGCGGCTACCTGCGGGCGCTGCTTCTGGGCGGCGACGGCGAGGCCTACAACATCGGCGCCGAGCGCCCCGAGATATCGATGCGCGAGCTTGCCTCGACCGTCCTTGCGCGCGCGGGCAGCGGGAGGGCGGTGCGCGCGGGTGCAAGCGACGATGCCGATTATCTCACCGACAATCCGCGCCGCCGCTGCCCCGACATCGGCAAAGCGCGTGCGCAACTCGGTTTCGCCCCGAAGGTCGCGCTCGTGGAAGGCATCGAGCGGTTGCTCGCGTACTATCGCGATGAGCTTGCGCTGACGGGATGATGACCGGTCCGGTCCAAAGGATGGAAGCATGGGGGGCTGCTCGCGCTCATCGCGCGCGACGATTACACCATGCCGGGCGTGACCTTCTTCACGCCCGGCGAAGATCGACGTTCATGCTTGCCCATATCTCGGACCCGCATCTTGCACCGTTACCCGGGGAATCAAAGTGACGCTCATTCTGAGTAATGACGAGATCAACGAGCTTGTCTCAATGGAAGAATGCATCGAGAGGCTTGAGATAACATATCAGGATCTTGGCAACGGGTTGGCGCAGAACCGTCCACGCAGCGATATCTACGGACCCGTTCAAGATAACGGTAGATACATTTTCAAGACGATGGATGGGCTCGTGCCGCGGTTCGAAGCAGCCGCCATCAGGCTCAATTCCGACACCATCCATTGGAGTGTCACCCCAGCGGGGATAAGGAAAGACAAGCGGCCGACGGGTGCCGGCGGCAAATGGATCGGCCTTGTCCTCCTCTTTAGCACCCGCACCGGTGAGCCATTGGCGATCATGCCCGATGGAGTGATGCAGAAGCTGCGCGTTGCCGCTGCGAACGCGCTGGCGGCCAAGTACATGGCAGCGCAGAACGCGGCGACTTACGCCCTCATTGGCTCAGGATGGCAGGCAGGCGGTCAGGCAAGAGCCATGGCGGCGGTACGCAAGCTCAAGGAAATCAGAATCTATAGCCCGACGCACGCCAATCGCGAGCGGCTGGCGACCGAGTTGGCAAACGAGCTCGCAATCAAGGTCATTGCCTCGCCTGACGCCAAGACTGCGGTGCGTGGCGCCGATATTGTCGGAATGGCGACGAACAGCATTACTCCGGTTGTCGAGCTGGCGTGGCTCGAGCCCCATGCGCATGTCACCTGCCTCAAAGAGCTCGAGCTCGGCCGCGGGATTCTCGCCAACAGCTCGATGGTCGTCGTTCACACCCGGCTTGACCGACCGGCAAACTATATCGTGGGTAAAGGCGAGAATCCGATCTTCGATCATGATCCCGAAGAAGGACTGACCGGCGAGATAGCCAAGACCCGCGCTCGCAGACCGCCCAATGAGATCGATTTGACCACTCAGCCCGATCTCGGCGAGCTTGCGGCCGGAATGGTCCAGCGGCCGCCGCCAGGTACAATGACGACCTTCGTCAACACCATCGGCATGGGCCTGCAGTTCGCCGCGCTCGGATCGCTCGCCTATGAGAAAGCGCGCGCTCAAGGACGCGGTCGCGAAATCCCAACCGATTGGCTCCTTGAGGACGTGCATCCTTGATCCGGCACTCGCTCATACGCTCAATGCCGGCAGGGCCCTCCAACCGGGCCTGAGGACTGGGTCGCACAAAAGAAAAACCAGCTGGCGTTGGTGAATCTAAATTCGCGAGCGCCCGCCCTCGATCACCTGCAGCACGGGCCGCGATCGGGCTCCTCGCGTGTCGGGCGAAGGCGTTGTCGGCATCAAAT
>Ga0310909_10002510_pt1 | contig 11279 bp, 14 predicted proteins | sample GREbulkMGT000H_FD_203449 | JGI IMG/M metagenome (GOLD analysis project Ga0310909, IMG submission 203449) | Lab enrichment of tropical soil microbial communities from Luquillo Experimental Forest, Puerto Rico - GRE.bulkMG.T000H | ecosystem: Environmental > Terrestrial > Soil > Tropical forest >... | reverse complement strand
GATGGCGATCGCCATCCCGAGCATCCCGCCCAATGCGCCGACGCTCGACATGCCGAGCAGCCAAGATCCAAAGCCGGCATTCATGTCAGGCGCCTCCGGTTTGTATCGCGGTTCTTGGGCGTCGGGCAAGGCGTGTCACAAACCGAATCAGATCGCCGCGATAGTGCAGCCTCTCGTAATCGACTGGCCGATTGCCGCTGGTATAGGACGTGCGCTCGATGAGGAAGATCGGGCTGCCGGCCGGCACTTGCAGCGCCTGGGCGGCAACAGGGTCGGCGGCGGCTGCTTCCAATTTATATTCAGCCTCGACGAGAGGCGTATCGTACTTGTTCTCCAATAGTGCGAAGACCGGCTCGGCCTCGAGGTCGTTCTTCGCAACCTTTTCCCCCAGGTCGCGAGGCAAGTACGTCTCGTCAAAAGACATCGCCACACCGTCGGCCAAGCGAATACGCCGAAGCCTGATCACCAGTGTCCCGGGCGCCAATGCAAGGTGGTGCGCGACGGCTTCGTCGGCTGCAACGATGCGCTTGTCGAGCAGGCGGGCGGTCGGGGTTCGCCCCAAAGCCTGCATGTCCTCGACAAACCCGGTCAGCTCGGTCAGCTCCTGTGTGATCTTCGGCTGGGTGACGAAAGTGCCCCTGCCCCTCCTGACCTCGACGAGGCCGCGCTCGACCAAATTCTGAATCGCTTTCCGCACGGTCGTGCGGCTGACCTTGAACCGCTCGATGAGGCCGTCTTCGGGCGGCAATTGGGTCTCCGGGGGCAAGCTGCCGTCAGCAATATCGCCAGCCAGAACAGATTCAACACGTTCGTAGAGCGGTAATCGTGACATCACGACAACGTGACATCATTATGTCTTGGCGTCAAGGGTCGCCTGCCTAAATTTCCCGACAGTGTGGCGCGGTCAATCCGCCGACCATCATCGAATGGCGATGCCGTTGTCCGCTTCATCATCGCAGCTCAGTCGCTCGGCTCGAACTTACGCTCGACACATACGGAGTACCGACATGAAAACCCTATTGCTCGCCTGCGCGACTCTCGCCTTGCTGACCGCCGTGGAATTGACGCCGGCAATGGCGCAAGGCCCGAAACTCTCCGGCGGGAACACTTGGGCCGGCATCTCCCGGCGCGTCGACACCGGCTCTGCAGATGCCGCCGCAACAACCGCACATTACGAGTACCAGTACGGATACGACAAGCACGGGGCATGGCGGGGTCATTGGGCCCTGGTCCGCTAGCAGACAGCCCTTCTAAAAGACTTCACTGAGCCTGCAGTGCCGACCCGCGCCCGGCGGGCTCACTGAGCCTCTGGAGGTTGATTGGATATGAAACCGACGAGCTTTGTCCGGAGGCGGTCGCCAATTTGGCGCGACCTCCTCATCGATCTGATCAGCAGATCTCCAATCGCCCGCTGGGCTCCGGTCCCACTGCGTCTGATCGTCGGGTACGGCTTCATGGAGCACGGCTTCGCCAAGTTGGCCCGGGGTCCGGATGCGTTCCCGGCGATTTTGCAGGCAATCGGCGTGCCCGCACCGCACCTCATGGGCTGGCTGACGATCGTGGTTGAGACAGTAGGTGGCCTGGCCGTGCTTTTAGGTGCATTGGTGCCGATGGCCAGCATACCGATGGCGGCGGTTCTCCTGGTAGCCACGTTCACTGTGCATCTGCCCTACGGGTTCAGTTCGATCAAGCTCCAGGCTGTTACGGCTGCCGGCGCCCAGTTCGGACCCCCCGGCTTCGAAACTGATCTCCTTTACCTCGCCTGCCTTGCTGCCCTCGTCTTGGGGGGCTCAGGACCGCTGGCGATCGACAGCCTTCTGGTAAAGCACAGAGAAACGACGCGTCCTTCGATGCAAACCGAAGGTGCCTAAGGTGCCTAACATGAATGCCGGCTTTGGATCTTGGCTGCTCGGCATGTCGAGCGTCGGCGCATTGGGCGGGATGCTCGGGATGGCGATCGCCATCTTCATCGTACTGGCCGCGACGACTTTGGGCTCGGCGCTGCTCTATGCAATAAGCGGGTTCGGCTTCGCCGTGCTCGCCGCGCCGCTCTTTCTGTTGTTTCTCGACCCGGCACCGGCAATTCAGCTCGTCATCATCATCTCGACGGTGCTATCGATTATCGTGCCTCGGCAGTCTTGTTGGGCTGCCGCTCGGTCTCGTCGCCTTCCGTTATGCCGATCCGATCCTGGTGCGGGCGGCCGCCGGGGCAATGATCTTTGGCTTTGCCATACTGATGGCGGTGTCGCGCCGCCGGTCGGGTCAACCCGGCCCAGGCAAGCATTGGACGCCGTTTGCGATGAGCCCCGGCCTCGATCTCGCCGCCGGGGCCGTCTCGGGCATCGCAGGCGCGCTGGCGGGGCAGCCCGGCCCGCCGGTGCTGATCTATCTGCTGCTTGCCGGGGCGGCGGCGAGGACCGTGCGCGCAACGCTCCTCGCGTTCTTCGCACTCTCATACGCGGTGACGCTCGCTTCCCATGCGGCGACGATCGGCATCCCCGCCCCGACCTGGCTTGCTGCCGGCACCCTGATCCCCTTCGCCTTCCTCGGCGGCCTCGCCGGCCGTCCGATCGGTGATCGTCTCGGCGCCGAAGCCTTTGCCATGCTGGCCATTGCCCTGCTCGCAGTGGCTGGGGCCTACACCCTCGGCGCCGCGGCCGTTGCCTTTGCCGCCGCCTAGCGACGACGGGCCGCGCGGTTCGCCCAGAGCGCGCGCGACCCACGCTGGCGCGGGTGATCCATCGGTTCCTCGACGAGCACCGTTCTTTCTGCCTCACTCATACCGCCTCCGACGCAGGAGCGAGTGGGCGCCTGCCGCGTGTCGACAATTGGACCTCGTCAACCCGCCGCGTACACAACAGAGCTACGTCGATTTCGAACGCGCCGTGCGTTCATCGAAACACGCAAGAACGCCCGCTTCTCACCCCAACGCTGCGCCGACGAAATATTAGCGAGTGAGAGAGCCACGAAGAAGATGAGCGTGATGCTCAGCAAAGTACGAGCACAGAAATGCATGGTGTCCTCCCTACTCTGTTGTTGCCAAATCTTGACAGGTTGATCGGGCGGGAGGTTCGCACCTTTTTGAGGATTGGGAAAGCTAACCCGACTTCGTTGCGTCGAAAGTCTCCCTCGGGGCAAATCCTGTCGAACGCGGCTTGGCCGAAGGCGGGCGGAAAGGTGCCGAAGGTCACCATTGTCGCGAACTTGATATAAGCGCCGGGTTCGATTTCAAAGCGGCCACTCGTTTTACGAGTCCTCGCCCGCTTGTCCAGGCCGAGCACTGCGGGTAGTGACGCCGGTCAGGTGAGGAATTTGAGGCCGCCGGTGATCTTGTCGACGGTCTTGCGATCGCCGTGGAGGCCGAGCCCAACCAGGTCGAGCGCGACGGTCGGGGTCACAGCGACGCTGGCGCGATTGTCGGCATCGTTGGAAGTCTTGAACAAAGGCTCGGTATAATCGCAAAGCGGATGCCGCGATTGATGGCGCGGCCGTGGGTGCGGCTCAGCTCGGAACTGGCCGCGCCGTAGATGAAGACCGGCTCCCGGATCATCGGAGTGTAAAGCCGGCCGTCAGCATCGCGGTAAGGCTCGCCAATGATCTCGGGATAGGTGCCGGCGAGCCCGCCGGACAAGAACGCCGCGACATTGGCCACCTGCCAGGGCAAGAGGTCGGCGCGGATGACGAGCGCGGTCTTGGTGCTGTAGATCATATGCGGCATCCTAGCGCCGCTGCGCCGGCGGTCTTGAACGTTCGTGCAAGGAGACCATGGCGACTTCGGCCGATTTCCTGATCATCGATATGCCGGCTACCGGACTGCAGCGATGCGCGCCGGCTTCTCCGGCCACGCCTACGACCGGCACCGCCACGAGACCTATGCAATCGGCGTCACCGAAGCCGGGCTGCAATGCTTCCACTACCGCGGGGCGGCGCAGGCGAGCGCGCCCGGGCGCGTCATCGTGATCCACCCGGACGAGGCGCATGACGGCCATGCCGGGGCACCCGGCGGCTTACTTATCGCATGCTCTATGCCGACCCCGGCGCTGATCAACGCCGCGCTCGGCGGCCGCAACCTGCCGTTCGTATCCGACCCGGTTGTCGACGATCCGACGCTGGGCCGTGTCATCGCCGAGGCGTTCGCCGATTTCCCCGAGCCGATCGAGGACCTCGCGATCCCAAGCATCATTGCCACCCTCGCCGACGCCCTTTCGCGCCGCGCCGGCTCGCCGCCAAAAAACAGCGCGTTTCGGCAACCACAACGCGCTCGCCGCCGCACGCCAACTGCTGCTTGAAGCCGTCTCCGACCACCATATCGGCGCCGCCGCGCTCGAGGCGGAGACCGGCGTCGACCGCTTTACACTGGCGCGCGGCTTCCGCACACGTTTCGGTACCTCACCGCACCGCTACCTGACCGGCCGCAGGCTGGAGCGCGTCAAGGCCGAGATAGTTCGCGGCGCCCCGCTCGCCGAGGCGGCTGTCGCCGCCGGCTTTGCCGACCAAAGCCACATGACCCGCCACTTCAAATCCCGCTTTGGCCTGACGCCGGGCCGCTACGCCGTCTTGCTGCGCCGTGGCGTGAATCCATAGGTCCTTTGCGCGGACCGTCGAAGAGAGCGAAAGAGTCGGGCCGAGCCGTACTCGCTATTGAGACGCAAGGCAGCTAAGGGCTCGAACGTGGCTTGGCCGGGCAGAGGCGGCAAGGCGCCGAAACCGGGCGTTCGCGTAAGCCTTGTCGAACGGCCACATCGTCTCATAGCGGACCTGCCTCAGGTCGCGGGCTCCTTGCGATACTATCTGGTCGGTGTGATCGGGGGAGGGTCTCGGCCTGAGCGGATTCCTGACCGGTCACGCGCCCCACCAGCTAGGCGTTGCCGGTGGCCGCTCGAGCAAGCGCTCGAACAGTCCTGCCGTGTACGTTCGTCTCGGCCACCGACCGGGGGCCAGGTTGTATCAATGTGACGGAATACCCGCGGTTGAACCGCCATCAACTGGGAGAGCCACGCCGGTGATGAAACTGGCATCGTCAGACAGCAGGAAGGCAATCGCTGCCGCGACCTCTTCGGGTTGACCTTCGCGGCCGATGGGATGAGCTGCGCGAATCCGCTTCACATTTTCCGGATCCTGGAACATGACCGCTGTCATGGGTGTACGAATCATCCCTGGCACGACGGCATTGACGCGGACGCCGAGCGGTCCGAGTTCCAATGCCATCGTCTGGGTGAGCCCCACGACCCCGTATTTCGACGCGGCATAAGGGAGGCGGTTGGGCACGCCCCTGATCCCGGCCGCAGAGCTGAGGTTCACGATTGCCGCCCGCGTTTGCGCTTCCTTTACGGCCCGGGCGAAAGCCTGGCACATGTTGAACGTGCCTTCGAGGTTGACCGACAGGACCTTCTGCCAAACCTCGGGATCGGTATCCAGAATATTGCCGACACCACGGATGCCGGCACTGTTGACCAGACCATGGAGTTTTCCGAACCGTCGAACCGCGCCGGACACGAATGCGGCTACCTGGTCCCGGTTCGAAACGTCAACGTCGGCGCCATAGATCCTGGCGCTGTCCCCGAATTCGGACACAACCCTATCGACCCCTTCTTTCCGTACGTCCGCGGCGGCGATCGAGGCACCTTCTGCAAATAATCGCCGGACGCAGGCCGCGCCGATACCGCTGCCGGCACCGATTACTAAGACAGTCTTGTCTTCAAAGCGTTTCATTCGATCACTCCTTAAGTCGGTTTTCTCTTTTGGGATGCCGCATGACCCATAATCTACGGCTACGCCGATATTGCGGCGTCAGTCAGCCGGCGAGGAGGCCGCCGTCGACTGTCATGGCATGACCCACGATGAAGCTCGCGGCCGGGCTGCACAGCCAGACCACGGCAGCAGCGATTTCTTCCGGCTCACCGAAGCGTCCGATGGGTTCCTGCGCTACCATGTGTCTTACGATTTCCGGGTCGTAATTCTTCGTGACGAAGACTGCCATCGGCGTGTTGACCATCCCCGGGCAGACGGCGTTGATGCGGATGCCCTTGTCGGCATAGTCGAGAGCCGCACTCCGCGTCAGTCCGATCACCGCGTGCTTGCTCGCAGAATAGGCGCTGCGTCCTCTGGAACCCTTTAAGCCGCCGATTGAAGAACAATTGACGATCGCACCACTTCCCTGCGCCATCATCTGGCGAAGTTCGCCCTTCATGCAGTTCCACACGCCGCGCAAGTTGACGTTCATCACGCGCTCGAATTCGTTGTCGCTGGTCTCCAGAAACTCGGCAGCCTCAGAATTGACGCCGGCATTGTTGAAGGCTGCGTCGAGCCGCCCATGGGTGCTGACGGCGCGCTCGATCATCGCCTCGACCTGAGTGGTATCCGTCACGTCGCAGGTGACACCGATGGCGTTGTGACCCGCTGCGCGCAGACCCTCGACCGCCTTGGCGATTGTCTCCCCGTCGCGATCGCCAAGGATTACGGACGCACCACCCTTGGCGAAGGCTTCAGCCGTCGCCAGGCCAATGCCACCGCCGGCGCCGGTGACGAGTGCCACTTTTCCATCGAAAGCTGTAGTCAATGTCGTCTCTCCGGCGAGGCATATCGATAGGCAGTCAGCTCCGGTATTGCTCCTCGCTGACCTTTTCCATCCACCCGACGACCTTACCGTCGAGCTTTTCCTGGATGGCGATGTGTGTCATCGCGGTGGTCGGCGCGGCGCCGTGCCAGTGCTTCACTCCCGGCGAGATCCAGACGACATCGCCGGGCCGGATTTCCTCGACAAACCCACCCTCGCACTGGACCCTGCCGCAACCGGCGGTGACGATCAGGGTCTGACCGAGCGGGTGGGCGTGCCATGCCGTGCGCGCGCCCGGCTCGAACGTGACGGTGCCGCCGGTGGCACGGGCCGGCTCGGGCGGGCCGAACAGCGGATCAACACGCACCGTGCCGGTGAAATAATCGGCAGAACCTTTGGTCGAAGGCTGTGAGCCGTTTCGCTTGATTTCCATCTCTGCTCTCCTTTTGTTGGTCTGCCGGTTCAGCGCGGTTCGAGCCGCAGCGTGGTCGGCAAGGTTTCGGAGCGCACCATCTCCTGCGCATGGCTGTTCCGCCGATATTTCCTCAGGAATTCGCGGCTGACCCGCGCGACTGCAGCCTCGTCGTCCGCCGGGCTCGCCTGCACGGCCAACCGGCGACTGGCATATTCGAGCGTAGCGGGGCCGCCGGCCGCGAGGTCCCGGTACCAGCGTCCCTCCGCGCCGCGCCACGAACGCACAAAAACCTCGTCGTCGGCCACCACCACCCAGATCACCACCGCGCTTTTAGGGTGCTTCTCGGTCCGGATCGCGACCTCCCGCACATCGCGCAATTCGCGCATGGTCTCCGCATCGAAATTCGTCATGGCCTGACCTCCCGTGCCTAACAAGCCCGTCAAGCTGGGCCGTCGCTCAGCTAAGATTTAGCGCGCGCCGCCGTTGTGATTAGGTCCTATAATCAGCATAGACTTATGATTCCATGTCATAAATGCACCCCGCAAATCTGAACGATCTCGTGGCTTTCCTGGCTGTAGGGCAAGAGCGCGGCTTCACGAAAGCCGCCGCGAAGCTCGGCGTGTCGCAGTCGGCGCTGAGCCACACCATTCGCGGCCTCGAGGAACGGCTTGGCCTGCGGCTGCTGACCCGGACCACCCGCAGCGTCGCGCCGACCGAGGCGGGGGAGCGCCTGCTCCGCACCGTTGGTCCCCGCTTCGAGGAGATCGATACCGAGCTGGCCGCCTTGAGCGAACTCCGGGAAAAGCCCGCTGGCACCATTCGGATCACGGCCACGGATTATGCCGCCGATACGATTCTCTGGCCGAAGCTGACGAAGTTCCTGCGGCAATACCCCGACATCAAGGTCGAGGTCGTGATCGACTATGGCCTGACCGACATCGTCGCGCAGCGCTTCGACGCTGGCGTGCGCAGCGGCGAGCAGGTGGCGAAGGACATGATCGCCGTGCGCATCGGGCCGGATCTGCGCATGGTGGTCGTCGGCGCGCCGACGTATTTCGCAGCGCGGTCAAAACCGACGCGGCCACAGGAGCTGGTCGGCCACAACTGCATCAATTTGCGTCTGCCCACCCATGGCGGATTGTACGCCTGGGAATTCGAGAAAGACGGCCACGCGTTGAAGGTGCATGTCGAAGGCCAACTCGTCTTCAACGGCACGTTCCAGATGCTCAATGCGGCGCTCGCCGGATTCGGCCTCGCCTATGTGCCGGAGGACGTGGCACAACCGCATCTCGCCAAGCGTCGTCTCACGCGGGTGCTTGAGGAATGGTGTCCTCCGTATTCGGGATATCACCTTTACTACCCGAGTCGCCGCCAGCCGACGCCAGCCTTTTCCTTGCTCGTAGACGCTCTTCGCTACCGCGGGCCTCGGGTCGCTTCCCTGGCCCCATGGGAAGGTCGGTAAAGGGGGCATCTCCAGGCATTCCTCGCTCGCCCCATTTTCGGCCGCTCGGCGCCGAGAGCGGCCAGTCGTGCAACCGTCCGGCCCCGCGGTGGCGACTCCAATGAGCTATTTGATGGCCTTCCTCGGCGGGCGGCACCGGCCTTCATCAATTTTGCGACACGGCTAGGAGGGTCAGGGTCCACGACGGGTGGATCCCGCCGGGCTTGAAGTCGGGTCTTGGGAGGTGGCTTATTGGCGCAAGTGTGGCGAGCGCGGTGAGCCCCTGATGCATCTTCAGCCTTCCCTCCGGCAGGGCGAATTGATTGCCCTTGCCCGCCGTCTGGCCTGCGAGCGCTTCACCCCGCGCGTCGAGGGCCACGACCGCGACGCCTCCTTTCCCTTTGACGACTATGCCGATCTCCGTGCCGAGGGGCTCCTCGGCCTGTGCGTGCCCGAGCGCTATGGCGGGCTCGGGGCCGACTACGAAACCTACTGCCTCGTCGCGGAGCAGCTGGCACAGGGCAATGCCTCGACGGCGCTCACCTTCAACATGCATTGCCTGACGATGCTGATGATGGGCCCGATCGCCGACAACATGCCGATGTCCCCGGCGGCGCGCGAACGCCACGAGAAGCTCCGGGCCCTCAAGTACCGCGAGGTCGTGGAGGACGGCGCCTTCTACGGACAGCCGCACAGCGAGCCGGTGGAGCAGGGCGAGACCGATATCAGGCTCGGTGTGGGCGGCCGGCGCTTTGGCACCACCGCGCGCACGGTGGATGGCGGCTATGTGGTGAACGGGCGGAAGTTTTTCGTCTCGCTGGCGGGCTGCGCCCCGTATTACGCCACCCCTGCCATCCGGCTTGGGCCCGAGCCCTGGATCGAGCGCACCCTCTATCTCCAGGTTCCCAAGGACGCGCCGGGTGTGTCCTTCTCCGGCGACTGGGACCCGATGGGGATGCGCGCCACCGTCAGCCGCGACATGCTACTTGAGGACGTGTTTGTCCCCGACGACGCGGAGGTGCTGCCGCCGGGCCTGTTTGGGGCGATGTACAACGCCTTCCCTCACCTCTTCCTGAGCTTCTCCGCGACGTTCCTGGGACTCATGCAAGCGGCCTGGGACGGCGCGCTCGCCTACCTGACCGGCCGGATGCCGGGGGCACCCATCCCGCACACCGAGATCGCAGCAAAGGGTCATGCGATCGCCGAGATGCTCTTTGCGATCGAAGCCGCTCGCGCGCTCTACTACCGGGCAATCTCGGAGGCCGAGGTCGATCCTCCGCTGGAGGCGGTCCAGCGCGCCCGGGCGGCGCACGTCACCGTGCAACGCGCGGTCGTCACAGTCACCCAGGAGGCGATCCGCGTCTGCGGCGGACGGGCCTTCCTCAGGCGCTATCCGCTTGAGCGCTACGCCCGCGACGCGCGGGCCGCAGCACTGATGCGCCCGTGGACCGAGGAGCTCGCGACGCAGCAGGCCTGGGAGGCAGCACTTGGCTTGGACGGGCAGCGAGGCGCTGCCGCAGGGGCGTGACCGTACCTCCGTCGCTTGCGAGAACGACGGCGCAGCCTTGCCGCCGATGATCGCGACTCCACGCGCAGACACCGTGGCTCGCCCCAGGAACAGCAGCCCCGCCCCCCTGTGTGCTTTGAACCGGCGCTCGATCTGTGCCACCCCCGCGGCCTCTCTGCCAGCGGCGCGTCGGCGCTTGCCGCTTCGCCTTAACGCCGACAGCGGCCATTCGTGCGTAGCAAGCAACCGGTCGAATCCGTCCCCTAGCCGCTATCAAATACCAAGCATGGACGCGGGCCCTCGATGAGAGCCCGGAAACCACTCCACCGATCGGGTCATCGCGGCGCCATAGATTCTGAGCCTTGATCGCCCGCTTGGTTATCGCAGCTCAGACGCGCGATACGATAAACGCAACGTCGTCCTTCGGAGAGAAGATGCTCCTGGCGCGTCACTGACATGTCGGGGCCGAACGCTGCCTGAAGCAGCTCAAGCTCCGAACGGCAGAAGCCTTGGCATGTTTTGGCTGCAGCACAGATGGGGCAATGATTTTCGATCAGCAGGAAACTGCCGTCTCCCTGCATTTCGAACTCCGCCATATAGCCTTCGACGGTCCGCAACCGGGTTAAGACGCCGACGCGATCTCTGAGATCGAGGTGAGGCTTCAGCGCTTGGCGGTAGGTTGCCACCATGGCTTCCTGCCGCGCCTCGATGAGACGATCCAATCCCGCCTCACCAAAAATCGATCGGATCCCCTCGATCAAGCTGACGGTGAGGTCTCCGTGCGTGTCCGGGAACCGCGAGTGGCCTTTCGGCGTCAACCGCCACATCCGTTTCGGACGACCGACTTCGCCCGCCTGGTCATCGAACGCTACCAGACCCTCGCCATGAAGCTTCGCGAGGTGCTGTCTCACGCCGACTTCGGTGATGCCGAGGGCGGGCGCGAGGGTGCCCGTGCCCAGCGGGCCGCGCGACTTAAGCGCGTAGAGGATCTTGTTACTGTTATCCGAGCTCATGTCGTTGCCTGACGGCATCGCCGATAAAGAAACTAATTGCTTTCTTAACATTCGGGACTATAAAACAACCAAACACTTTTGAAAAGGAGGATCGCCGTGCGCGAGAGGCTGATAGAGTCGAGCTGGCGGGCCCTTCTTGCGTATCAATTGGCGCTGCCGCTAAGCGTACTGTTGGGCGGTGTGCTTCTGCACTCGATGAATGTGCTGATCACCGCCACCCTCTTGCCCAGCATCGTCTCCGATGTCGGCGGCTCCAATCTCATGAGCTGGCCGACCACCCGCGTTTGTTGCGTCCTCGATCGTTGCTGCCACGAGTACCGGTATCGTCAGTAGCGTGGTTGGTAGCA
>Ga0310909_10002509_pt1 | contig 11279 bp, 13 predicted proteins | sample GREbulkMGT000H_FD_203449 | JGI IMG/M metagenome (GOLD analysis project Ga0310909, IMG submission 203449) | Lab enrichment of tropical soil microbial communities from Luquillo Experimental Forest, Puerto Rico - GRE.bulkMG.T000H | ecosystem: Environmental > Terrestrial > Soil > Tropical forest >... | reverse complement strand
GGAATTAGTACACACCGTAGCATTGTTGGCGACCCGGTTGGCCTCATTCTTCACAGGGTAATCATTTTTGCCGTGCGAATCGGCTTGTTGCTCGCGCTCTTCGTGGGTGCGCGCGGCACGCAAGACCCTCGCATAACAAAGCTCGCGGTTGGCTTGGCGGCTTCGGTGATTCCTTTTCTGATCATCGCCGGCCCGGACGGACTACGTCCGGGTTTCGAGCGATATGCATTATTTATGTTTGCTCCAGTTCTAGTATTGCTTTCCGCGGTTTTGGCCCGGCCCTTTAATATGACGAGCACCGCTGGCCTCTGGTTTGCTCCGTTCTCAGGCAGCCTTGCACTTATTAGCGTCTGGCTGAACTATTTTGAACCTTTGCGACTGTCCGGCGGAAATCGAGAGACGATATAGAAGGACGAGCTGAGCGAACTGCTGCAATCGAGCCGAAGAAGCAGGTGGCACAATGGGTCATGCGATGCGTCGACCAGCATGATACTGTGACTCTTTGGGCGGAAAGCTACTGGCTGGCATACCCACTGCGTTATTACTTGTTCTATGAACCTAAGATCTCAGTCTACTTGTTGCGCTCTTTCGAGTGGCTGCCGAAACGCATTCGCACCTACGAGCTTTCGGAAATTCCCGATTCTGGCGCCATTGTAGTTGTATTCAACGATAGCGATTTGGACCGACAGTTGCAGAGTACCGGTGCGTCTGCAAAAAACACGATTGTCGACGCCGCGGATAGACCTTTCATCCATATTTATACCAAGGGTCTATCAGCTAGCCGCTGTTGACGGAGGTGGATCAAAATCCCTGTTCACCGCGGCGGTCTTAGTAAGCTGTGTGACCGTACGTGTTATGAGGGAAGTAGATCACTTTGGCTGGACGGCCTGAAGGCGCTTGTGTGCGATGATCTTGGCGACCCGGTTTTCGGCGCCGCTGAGCCTTCGTGCGCCCGGCCAATTCTGTCATAGCGATTAGGAGTTAGCGCTATTGGCGTCCTGAAGTTTGTTTTTCTGCTCGGACCGTCGCTAATCAGCCGTGTAGTCCGCTCGACGACCGCTTTTGACCCCAATTTTGAAATAGGTCACGAAGATCTGCGTATCGTACCGGGAGGAAGGTTGACGACCGGATTTCTCGTGCTGCTGGATGCGGCCGATCTCCGGCACGGAGAGCCGGCGCTCCATGCCTCGACCTTTGCCCGGATGATCCCTCTGTACAGCATCGATCCTGAGCCTCGCTTGTCTGACCTCGTGCCGCGAGTTCCGTTTGCTCTCGTCTATAGTCCGGTCTAGAATAGTCCGGATACCCTGAGCAATTATCTAACGCCATTCATGGTCTTGACCGACAAGAAGCCGAGGCGCTGGTCGTTCCGATTGTTCTGGCCGGTTTGGGATTCTCTCTTGTCGAGGAAGCAAAACCCGTCGAATGATGTCATCTATGCACGGTGACAAGTTTTCCTTGTTTTCGTCACGCGCGTGCATTTCGAGGAGCGGCGGCCCTGGAAAAATTTGATCTCACGGGTAAGCGGGTCTGGGTCGCCGGCCATCGGGGAATGGTCGGCTCGGCGATCGTACGGCGCTTGGCGCGGCAGAATGTCCGCCTCCAGACAGTAGACCGCAACGCCCTCGACTTGCGGTCTCAGCCCGATGTAGCAGTCTGGGTTAAGTCGCATCGGCCGCAGCTGGTGATCCTGGCTGCCGCCAAGGTAGGGGGCATTCTGGCCAACGTCAGTTATCCGGTCGATTTTCTAGAGGATAATCTCGCCATCGAGCTCGCTGTCATCGGAGCGGCCGCGCGCTGGGGTGTCGAAAAACTCGTCTTTCTCGGCTCGACTTGCATTTACCCCAAATTTGCCGACCAGCCGATCCGCGAGGAGGCTCTGTTGACCGGCTCGCTCGAGCCCACCAACGAGTGGTATGCCATCGCCAAAATCGCCGGCCTCAAGCTGGCGCAGGCCTACCGCCGACAACACGGGCTCGACTTCATCTCGGTCATGCCGACCAACCTCTATGGACCGAACGACAATTTCGATCTGGAGAGCAGCCACGTCTTGCCGGCTTTGCTGCGCAAGGCTGACGACGCCAAGCGCGCGGGCGCGGGGGCCATCACGTTGTGGGGAACGGGAACCCCACGCCGCGAGTTCCTCCATGTCGATGACCTCGCCGACGCCGTCGTCTTTCTAAGCGAAAACTACTCGCATGAGGAGCACATCAACATCGGCACCGGCGAGGACGTTTCGATCCGAGATCTCGCAGGCCTCATCTGCGACGTCGTGGGTTTTCGGGGCGAGATAGAATTCGACACCAGCAAGCCCGATGGCACCCCGCTCAAATGTTCCGACGTCAGCCGGCTTCGAGGTCTCGGCTGGTCCCCGACGATCGATTTACGGACGGGGCTTGAAAGAACGTACCACTGGTACCTCGAAAATGCCGGTCATCTTCGTGGTTGAGCCACCTCTCCACCCCGTGTCTCGGGCCAACTCATAAGGTTGATCCCTGCGCCGGTCGGGACGTTCGGGAGTTTGTACGGGCCGACGGAGCCGGATATGAGATGCACCAACTCACCAATGACGGCCCGCCCCGCAAGCTGTCGCACGAGCGGCTTTTCGCCAGGGCGAGAGGCGGCTATTGCGTCGACGTGCTGTTCCCTCCGGCGTCAGACCGGGTTATGGTCAGTCAATCTCATGCGAACCGGGAGACGCGATGACAAATAAGGTTGCCCTGATTACCGGCGTGACCGGCCAGGACGGCGCCTATCTCGCTGAGTTGCTTCTGGGCAAGGGCTATGTTGTCCACGGCGTCAAGCGCCGCTCATCATCGTTCAATAGCGAGCGGATCGATCACCTTTACGTCGATCCACACCAACCCGCTGTACGCTTTTTCTTGCACTACGGCGACATGACGGACGCGACCAACCTGATCCGCCTCGTACAAGAGGTGCAGCCGACGGAGATCTATAATCTGGGAGCGCAGAGCCACGTCAATGTCAGCTTCGAGACGCCCGAATACACAGCCAATGCCGATGCGCTCGGCCCTTTGCGTCTCCTCGAAGCCATCCGAATTCTTCGGCTCGAAAAGAATACGCGCTTTTACCAGGCCTCCACCTCCGAGCTCTTCGGCAAGGTGAAGGAGATCCCGCAGCGGGAAACGACCCCCTTTTGTCCGCGCTCGCCATATGGCGCAGCCAAGCTTTACGCTTACTGGATCACGGTGAATTACCGGGAAGCCTATGGCTTCTATGCCTCAAACGGCATTCTATTCAACCACGAAAGCCCGATCCGCGGCGAAACCTTTGTAACACGCAAAATCTCGCGTGCCGTGGCGGCAATACATCTCGGGTTGCAGGAAAATCTCTATCTCGGGAATCTCGACGCAAAGCGAGATTGGGGGCATGCCCGGGATTACGCGGAGGGGATGTGGCGCATTCTTCAGCAAGACGAGGCGGACGACTTTATCCTGGGTACCGGAGAGTCTCATTCGGTACGCGAGTTTGTCGAGCTCGCCTTTCGCGAGGTCGGCATCAGGGTCGCGTGGCGCGGCTGCGGCATGGACGAGACGGGCATCGATGCAGCCAGCCAGCGCGTCGTGGTGAAGATCGACCGCCGCTACTTTCGACCAACCGAAGTCGATCATCTGGTCAGCGATCCATCGAAAGCTCGACAGAAACTCGGCTGGCGTCACACCGTCAGTTTTAAGGAACTGGTAACAGAGATGGTCCAGGCCGATATCGAAACAGTCAAGATAGAGGCCAAGCGGCGCAATCGTACGGAGTGAGGCGGGTTTGCACTTGCCCCATTCCGAGTGGCGGCTCGGGAGAGCGCGGTCCCCGCCGGGCACACGCCCCAGATCCGAGCCTTCGTATAAGACATCGCCCAGTTCATATGAGTCCCATCGACCAGTCTGCCTCGTCCACCTCATTGATCAGACCAGCTGGTGCGACCGATGTCGCGTGGATCGGCGATTTTCTGCGCACGCGGTGGGGCGCCACGACAGTGATCGTGCACAACGAGGTCATCGACGCCGCGCAATTGCTGGCGTTGGTCGCGGAGCCGCAGTGCGGGCTCGCCACCTACCGGCGGCTCGGCGGCGACGCAGAGCTGGTGACATTGGACGCCGTGCCGCCCGGCAGCGGGACGGGCACCGTGCTGATCGAAGCGCTGACGAGGAAGCTTCGCGCCGAAGGCTGCGCTCGGCTGTGGCTGACGATGACCAACGCAAATCTGTCGGCACTGCAATTCTATCTGCGCCGCGGCTTCCGGCTAAGTGAGGTGCGGCTTGGGGCGATCGACAAAGCCCGCGAGCTTAAGCCGTCAATCCCAGTGGTCGGCCAGCACGGCATTCCGGTCCACGACGAGCTCGATCTGTGCCGCGTTCTCGTTCCCGGCGCGCAGGATGTGCCCGCTCTGCCGCCATGGAGGGAGCTGCGCCCCGATTCGATTGCCGCCGCGCGCCAGGGCTACGCAGAGGAGCTCCGCTTCACGGCCCCGATCCGCAACGCGGCAGTGGTGAAAGCGTTCGCGACGGTGCCGCGCGAACATTTCCTCGGCCCCGGCCCGTGGCGCATTCTGAGCCCAATCAGCGTGGCGAAGTACTGGACGACCGATAATGCCGACCCGCGTCATATCTATCACGACGTGCTGGTGGCGATCGACGAGCAACGCCGGCTCAATAACGGGCAGCCCAGCCTCTGGGCCCACCTCTACGACCAGCTAGGCCTGACACAGGGGTCGCACGTCGTGCATGTCGGTGCCGGGACCGGCTATTACAGCGCTGTCCTCGCCGAGATCGTCGGTTCCACTGGTCAGGTCACGGCGATCGAGATCGACCCTTCCCTTGCTGCCCGGGCGCGAGAAAATCTCGGGGCAATGTGGCCGCAGGCGAGGGTGATCGCAGCGGATGGTTGCGGCTTTCGTCCCGAGCAGCCGGCCGACGCCGTCATCGTCAATGCTGGGGTGACGCATCTTTCGCGGGCCTGGCTTGATGTGCTCGCCGCCGAGGACGGCCGTCTCTTGGTCCCGTTGACCAATGCAGAAAATTGGGGCGGCTTTCTGCTGATTACGCGACATGCCGGCGAAACGCGTCATTATCCGGCCCGGTTCGTCCATCATGTCGGGATCGTCCCGTGCATCGGCGGTCGCGATCGCGAGGCAGAGTCACGCCTAAAGGAGGCCCTGGCAAAGGCTCCTTTGACCTCGGTCCGGTCGCTGCGCCGGGCGCCTGAAGAGCCCGACGCGTCCTGCTGGCTCGCCGGCGACGGCTGGTGGCTCTCGACCGCCCCCGTGCCTGAGAGCGGCGTGGCGCGCTTACCTCGTGTGTAGCGCCGGTGCGGCGACCGTGCGCTCGGCGGCGCTATCGCGGTCGAGAAGATGGCGAATCCTCGGCACCACCTCTTCACCGAAGGCGGTCATCGAGCGCTCGACCATGTCGTAGGGCATAGCGCCGAGCTTGAAGATCATCGCCAGGCCCATCAGGTCGAGCTGGCCCGAGAGGCGGAGGATGGCATTCGCCACGGTCTCTGCGCTGCCGAGGATGACCATGTCGTTCGCGACGATCTCGTCGAAGCTCATCGCGTGCAGCATCGGCGCTTGCCGGCGCCAAAAATCATAGCTGTCGGGCAGCTTTCCGCCGCGGGTGAACTGCGTATAGCGGTTCCACAATTCCCAATACTGCAGCAGATAAGGCATGCGCCTCGGCGCGGGCGCACACATCGCTGTCGCCCACGTAGATCTCGCGCATCAGATAGAGCCGCCGCACCGGCGCGTGCCCGTGCGCCGTCTGAACCTCGCGATAGAATGCCTGATCGCACCGCGCCTGCTCGACCGTCGCGTCGATCTGCGCGAACGGGATGTCGTGCTCAGCCGCCCAGCGCAGCGATTCTTCGCTCTGCGCGCTGACCAGGAACGGCGGGTGCGGATGCTGCACCAGCGGCGGCGACAAGGGTGCCTCCTTCCGGACCGTCCAGTACTTGCCATGATGGACGAAGTTCTCATCGGCCCAGACGCGTTGGATGATGTCAAAGGCTTCGAGGAACATCTCGCGCGACTGCTGCTGGTCGACCCCGAAGGCGGCGAATTCCGGCGGGCGCAGGCCGCGGCCGAGGCCCATGTCGAGGCGCCCGCCGGTCAGATTGTCGAGCATCGCCGCCTCCTCGGCGACGAGAAGCGGATGCCGGAACGGCAGGATATTGACCATGCTGCTGAAGCGGATATGGCGGGTCGTGCGTGAAGCGGCGGCGATCAGCAGATTGGGCGACGGCATCGGTGCGGTCGGCTGGAGATGATGCTCGAAAAACCAGATCTGATCGATGCCGATGCGTTCGGCCAGCTCGACCTCTTCGAGCTGGCGCCGAAACATCTCCGCATGCGTCGAATTTTCGCGCGGGGTGGTGGTCGACCAGATGGCAAGTCTCACGGTCTTATCCTTCCTGGGTTCGAGCGACAACGCGCCGCGGCCTGCGGCCCCATGGTTCTGGGCGCGGCGGGTTCCGTCAATCGCTTTGCCCGCTCGGCCCCTCGGTCGCGGCGTATCGGCGAGCATGAAGGGAGAGGATGCCGCGCCTGTCGAAGGAAATTTAACCCGCGATTCGGTTTACTGGGGAATGCAGCAAACCCTTCCGGGGTTCCTCCATGAGACAGCCCGATCCATCTCGCGCCGGCGGCCCTGATGCTCGCGATCGCGCGGCCGGCGTCGGGAGACCCGAACCCGGGCTGGTCGGAGAACTTCGCGACACCGAACACGCAATCTCGTTTTGGCGCCGGAAGGCATCCGAATTTGGCGGGCTACCTCCGACGGAGGCGTTCGATTTTTCCCGGATGATCGTCGGCGGTTGGGGCCACCGGTTCGTAATCTGCACCGACGCAGTCGTCGGCGAACTCGTCTTCCTGATCTATGGATTGAGGTTCGCACGGCTGCTCGAATTACCCGAAGCACCGATCAGCGGCATTCCGATCACAGGGCAACTCCCGGGCGATATCTGCCGCTTTTCAGCGAGGGTTGTCGTGATGCAATCACCTACGCGGCACCTGTCCGGTTGAGTGGTGCCGTTGTCGACTATGGCCAAATTGAACTTTACCGGGCGGCATTCATGCCACTTGCGATGCGTCAGAATTCGTCGATGCACCTTGTATTCAGCAAGTTCAATCGACGCACAGGTCGGTTGTGTCCCTCGGACACAACCCCCACGACGCGCGCCGGTTGATCTGGGTCAATGCGGGAAGTGGGCAGCTCGTTATCTCTACCTACCCAAACAGCCTGAGGCGATCCGATGCGCGCTATCGACGTCATGACAAGTGAAGTGATCTCGGTCGACGAGAATTCGACTGTAACGGCAGTGGCTAGACTGCTGGCCGAGCGCGGCATCAGCGCGGTCCCGGTCGTCGATAAGGCCAACCAAGTAATCGGCATGGTCAGTGAGGGCGATCTCTTGCATCGCGCTGAAACCGGAACCGAGCGCCGCCGAGCGTGGTGGCTCGACATGATGGCATCGACGAACAAGCTCGCCGGAGATTACATCAAATCGCATAGCAGCAAGGTGAAGGACGTCATGACGCGCGATGTCTTCTCGGTCACCGAGACGACCCCGGTCGCCGACATCGCCCTTCTGCTAGAGACGAACCGGATCAAGCGCGTACCGGTCGTGCGCGATGGCAAGCTCGTCGGAATCGTCAGCCGCGCGAACCTCGTGCGGGCACTCGCCATGACGATCGACGAAGCTCCGAGCGGCGTCGAGGCCGATGACCGCAGAATTCGAGACAAGCTGCTGGCAGAGCTGAAGGCGCAGAGATGGGCCGAGGTCTCTCCCGCCAACGTAACCGTCAAGGAGGGCGTCGTGCATTTGTGGTCCTCTTATCTGTCCGAACAGGAAAAGCGGGCACTCGTTGTCGCGGCCGAGAACATCCCGGGTGTTCGGCGGGTCGAGGACCACATGCGGCCGGTCCCGGCTTATCTGTTGGGCTAGCCCGACGAATTATCCAAGGAGTTCCAAACATGTCATTGCATCCGATTAGCGACAAGGCTGAGATTTCCGTCGATTTTCCCGACAAGGCCTATATCGGCAGCTTTGGGCGGCATTCGCAATTCGACGCCTACGCCGATGAGGACAGCGTCGCCGTCAGGCTGGTGCGGCCGGGGGAGGATCGGCGCGAGGCGGTGATGCATTTGCATTACGGGCTCTTGGCGGACATCCTCGTCGAGATTGCGAAATCGCTGGCCTCTCGTGGTCAGCTCGACGAGCAGCACCGCATCGAGCTAAGCGAGGCGGCAAAGCAGCTTTGCATGTCTTTGGAGCCGCGCGCTGCGAGTTGATACCGGCACGCGTCTTCGAATGAACGTCCGATGGCGAGGGGGCGACGACCATGCACTACAGACTTCCCGCTGTCATGCTGATATCTCTGATGCTCGCTGCCGTTGCCGCGTATCCCACCCGCGCCGACGTCACCAAAGGCCGCCAGCTCGCCGAAGTGTGGTGCGCCAATTGCCACGTGACCAGCGGCAGTCCCGCCGGCAACCTTCAGCAAGGTCCTCCGAGCTTTCCCACAATCGCACGCGCCAGAACCGCCGACCAGTTGCGCGCCTTCCTGTCTCATCCGCACGGTGCGATGCCGGATCTGTCGCTGACGCGGGCAGAGATCGACGACCTGGTCGGCTACATCGAGACGCTCCGCTGAACCTATTCTCCTACCGGCAGCGGTGTGGCTTCATTTGGCCCAGACTAAATGCGCGGTGACCGATGGCCCCCAACGCTCCGAAGCAGCCCCAGCGGAATGCTGTATCGGAATATCTCCGGCAGAACGAGAAGCGCCAAACATGGATGACCAAGGCATTCGATACGCGCCCCTGTTCTTTCATCGGTCAGCGCCACGGTCGCTGCGGGAAGCATGTATGTACGTCGGTCGGCACGAAGGCGGCAGGCGATGCCGCGATTGCCCGCTGAGAACCTTGTGCGAGGATGAATCGCGCTGGCTCGTTCGACGGGCGCGGGAATATCTGCATGACCTGCACTGACGCAAATCGCCGCGGACCCGGTTACGTCCGCAGCTCACGTCGGCAATTCGATTGATCTGGATTAGGTGCCGATGGCTGGAGCGGGCTACGGCGACGCGCATGTCGCGGCCCGATCGCGTCGATGACCGGCATCAGATGAGGTTCAAGGTTTTGCTTCCGGTTGTCAGCGGTCGCGCAGGCTGAGCACGAAGCTGATCACATCGGCCGATTGCTCCGGCGACAGGATCAGGTTCGGCATCTTCGGATGCGGCGTCTGCAGAAAGGCGCGAAGGGCAGTCGCCGTCATTCCGGAGGTATTGGCGATGGTCTGGAAATCTGGCGCGATAGCGATAGTTCTCTGCGAACGCTGCTCGGCAGTGACCGCATGGCAAGGTGAGCACGCCTCGCGTGCATACACACGCCCGACCTCGGAATTTCCGCCGACCTCCTGGGCATTCGCGGCGTAGGTGATCGCCGCTAAAGTACCGGCGAGCATAACAATACGCATCATGTTTCTTCCTCGTCGCCGGAGTGACTGTGCCGGATCAATGTTTCATCGGGCAACTGCAAGCACTTTGTCTGAACGGGCGAAAACCCCGCTCCCTTCCCGACGAAAGACGGAGACAGCGATGGCAGACGCGCCTCCTAGGAGCTCGTTCAGCTTCTCCGTGCCTGCGATCGACATGAGCGAGGACGAGAGGGTGTATAAGATCTCGGCCGAGTTGCCGGGTATCGACGCTAAAGACATCGACGTGTCGGTATCCGGTGACACGCCCATCCTCGAGGGCGAAAAACGCCAGGAGAAGGAGGACAAGGACAAGAATTATCACTTTTCCGAGCGCGCCTACGGCTCGTTCCAACGCTCGTTCCAGCTGCCGTCGAGCGTCGACCGTGACGAGGTCGCTGCCGACTCCTCAAGAGGGGTGGCGACGATCACCTTGCCGAAGACCGCGGCGGCGCAGAAACCGCAAAAGAAGATCGAGATTAAATCAGCCTGAGGCGCGTTCCGGAGACGGTGAGGCCGTCCCGCCGCCTCGATCAAGGGCCGAGGCCCGAGTCCGATTTTGCTTGAGCCAGCGAGCCGCCGGGCCGAGATTGGCAAAACCGTCTCACCGGGAGCCTGCCATGGCCCTTTTCGCCCAAGCCGAACCGCTCGACCTGACGAGCCAGATGCGGGCCTTCATCGGACGCCATACCGACAAGAGCTTCGACTGGGACGCCTTTCCCGGCAGCCGTGGCTTCCCCGAGTTGGCGCGCGCGCAGATGCGCTATATCGGCGCCGGGGGCTCACCCAAAGCCGACGATCCGAGCACCCTCAAGCCGGGACAATTCACCTTGAGCTTAGTGCATCAGCCGGTCGGCAAATACGCCGCCTGTCATTCCCATGAGGTGGTCGAACACTTCCTAGTGCTTTCGGGCGTCTTGACCGTTGGCTGGGCTTGGGGCGACGAAGTGATCGAGGCGCGTCTCGGCCCCAAGGACATGGTGCTGAACCAGGTTGGCCGGCCGCACGGCTTTCGCAACGATGGGGTCGAGCCGGTGCTGATGTCGATCAGCGTCGGCAGCGGCATGCCAAAACCGCCGGTTTATGTTTGCCACCCGCGTGACAGTGATCCCGCGGTGGCGCGCCATTTCGGCGCGGGCCGGGGAAGAACCTACGCCCTCGATCCGGACAGCGATGATCCCCGCCAGCGGGAGTTTGCCCGACACATCGTGCGCTGTGGCGAGCGCCGGCCGTCATGGCATGCGGGCTTCGCCCGTTCGGTTTATATCGGCGAAGGTGGCGCGCCGCCGGGCAAATATCGCATGGACATGATTCAGCTGCCGAGGGGTGTGGCGGTGAGGGGCTATACGCGCCCCGTCGAGGATGTGTATTTCGTGATGGAAGGCTACATCACCGCGGGCTGGGAGGAGGCCGGGCGCGTCGCCGAAGAGGGCCTCGGCCCGAAGGACGCGATTTTCAACCCGTCCGGCCGGGTTCACTACTTTCGCAACGATGCCGTCTCCGATGCGACGTTCATGATGCTCGTCGGCACTGCCGAGGCCGAGGACGTCCGGTTCCACGCGGCATAACCGGTGCCAGCGCGGACTATGCAAAACTCGAGGCTGACGCGCGCGCTGCGATACTCGAGGCTGACGCGCGCGCTGCGATTTGTTCTGATATGCCTGATCTTGGCGGTAGGAGCGCCGCTCCCGGCCTCTGCACCGCCGTGGTTTGCGCCGGTCGCCGGGATCGTGGCAATCGCGCCGCCGGCCGCCGCGCAAACCAGCGGCGGATACCGGCGCCCGGGCAGCGGC
>Ga0310909_10002505_pt1 | contig 11287 bp, 18 predicted proteins | sample GREbulkMGT000H_FD_203449 | JGI IMG/M metagenome (GOLD analysis project Ga0310909, IMG submission 203449) | Lab enrichment of tropical soil microbial communities from Luquillo Experimental Forest, Puerto Rico - GRE.bulkMG.T000H | ecosystem: Environmental > Terrestrial > Soil > Tropical forest >... | reverse complement strand
ATACCACAAATGGAGGAGGAAAATTGCCACCACAGCGCCGGAAAGTGAAATGTGGATGACGCCCACATTTTCCGGCGCGAAGACGGCTGCGGCGAGCGGCTGGAGATCCTTATCCCACAGCAAGATCCCCGTCGCCGCGGTCCCAAGCAGAATAACGACCATCATCCAGTGGATCATGACGATGATGAGGTCGGCTTTCTTCATGAGAGCATGATCAGGCTAAAGGCATAGACTCCGCCGGAAATCAAGGCGATTTGCCAATCGCCGTGGACGCTGGCGTAGAAGCACATTCCCAACCCAAAAACGACCCCGACAGCGAGGGCTAGCCGCAGAACTATCAGCAGAGCGTTAGCCATAACCGCCCATGGGGATGCTTAGGCGTGGTGCCACATATGCGCGTAGTTGACGTGAGACATATCCATCGCCAAAGACGGGGCGATATCATGGGATGCGGACATATCCTGTCCGGCCGAAGCAGTTCCCGCCGTCGGCGCGCCTTGGTTGCCTTGCGCGCCCTGCGCGACTTGCTGGTTCTGCCCCTGGTCGTTCTGATTCTGAAACGGCGTAGGCGGATTAGGCAGAAAGCCGCCGTTGGCGAGGTTGTGCAGCGTCGCGTCGTTGTTGACGATATTGAGGATCTGCGCTTGATCCGCGCCAATAGCCGCATTGACGGCCGCCACCGGAGTCGGATTGGCCGTGTTGATCCCGGCGACCGCGCCAGCCTCTTGCCCGAGAAGGGAAATGACGCTTTGCGCGTCGGTCAGCGCCTGCCCGGTCAAAGGCTGCGCCGTGATATCGGTCTGGACGCCAGTCGCGGCATTGTGCAAGTCAGAAACGATCGAAGCCTGATTTCCGGCGTAGACGCCGCCGATCAGCTTGGTGGCCGCGTCGTTGAAGAAAAGCCCGCCATTGTGAACGCTATCCGCCGCCGGCGGCGCTAAAGGAGCGGGCACCGGCTGCCCGGTGCCGATATCGATGCCCATGAACTGGTTGTTGCCGGAAACGTCGGCGGCGTTTTGCGTCAGAACGGTCGCAGCGCCGTTAATCAAAGCTGGATTATTGTTATGAATGCCGTTGATGATTTCGTTGATCGCCGTCGAAGAGACGGAATTGTTCGCCAGCTCGTTGATGAAGCGCGCCTGATAGAGTCCCGGCTGCTGGGCGTCGAAGGCTACGTTGGCGGCTTGGAAGTTCTGAAGATCGGTGACGAGATTCGGATCGGTTCCGCCATTGGCGACCGCCACGGCTCGATTAGCCAAAGAGTTGGATTGGCTGACGAAATTCACCATGAAAGCGTCTTGCGCCGCGGTGTCGTTGTAAGGCGTCGGCGGCGTCAAGAGGTTGGAGACTTGCTGGAACCCATGATTGCCAGCGACCATGCCCGCGAGGTTGGGATCCGCTTGGGCGATGTCCTGGACATCCCGCACAACATCATTGATGAACTTCGGATCGAAGGTGCCAGATGAGACGTTGAAGCCGTTGCCAGTGATCGCTCCTTGCCCGAATTGGCTGATGCCTGCCGACAGATAGCTCATCTGGTCGGCCATGTTCTGAAGATGGGTGATCGTCGCCCCGTCCGTGAACATCCCGTTAGTAGCAAGGGTCTGAAGCCCTTGCTGCATGGTGTTCACTTGATCGAGGAGCAACTGCTGATTGGATGCGGAGACGCCGCCGGTGACCTCGTTATTGATCGCATTGAAGAGCGAGCCAAGCTGCGAGAAGTTTAGATTGTTGCCCTGGTTCTGATCGCCTTGGGCATTCTGATTCATTGCATTCGGGTCAAAGAAGATCGGCATGGCTATTTCCTGATTTTGCAGTTAGCAAATGTCGCCTGCACTACTTCAAGCGGCCCTTGTTCGCTTTTTGCTACAGGATCCGGCTGGTATATTTCCTTGGCTGGAATCTGACCGCCCGGATACAGCTTGCGAAGCTGCTCAAGAACCGCCTTCCATTCATCGTCGGTCATCGTAATCCTATCTTTGTTTTTCGGCAATCATGATCGCCCGGTGAACCGCCGCGGTCGATTCGATTCCAGCGATAGGATCGATAGTAGCATCCTTTGATGACAGTTTAGGCTTGCCGCGCGGCGGCGGGCCGCCCGCGATGCGCCCTATGCGCTTTTCGAAATAGCCGTCGCGAACATGCTCGATGCTGCCGCCCCTTGGCTGCTCGGCGTCCTCTTGCCCAGATGGGACGCATGCTGCCTTTTTTTCAAATTCCAGCAAGTAAACAACATCAAGATCTGAGAAGAACGCTTCATTCTTGATCCATTGCTCGATGATAGTTTCAGCGAGCCGCCGAGTATCTTCTGTGGGGAGGGCCATTTGACAATTCCCGATTGTATGCCATCCTTAAACACGCGGACCCGCTTTGTTGGTTCCTTCTCTCAGCGGTTCCTCCCTAGTTGTGGTAGTGGTGGACTGACCCGGTGGACGCCAATCCCGCCGGGTCTTTTTTTAGCCTTCGCCAGGAGGCGGATCTTTCAAAGCGGTCGGCTGCCCGTCTACGAACGCGCGAATAGCGCAGTCTTTCGCCTCCAAAAGCTTGCGCATGGCTTCCGTCGCTTCCGGCCCGGGCGGAATGGTGTTCATCATCCAGACCGACAATTCGTAGAACACGCGGCTAATGGGCTGCAAATGCGCCGGCAAATGAGTGTAGACGAACCATTTCGCCATCCGCATGCGCGGATCCGGCGGCGGCGGATTCGGCTTCGTTTCGTCCGGCTGCTTTTCAGCCCATTTAAACATCAGCTTTTCTTTTTCGGCCGCAGCGCATCCTTGACGGGCTGTGTCTGCTCCTGCTTCTGGGCTGGCTTATCCTGCTTCGGCTTGCCCTTAGCTTCTTTACGCGGCGATTTTCCCGACATTGGCTTCCTCTTTGGATTTCTTGATGGCTTCCGCTTGGCGGCGAACGATCTCAAACAGCGCTGCGCCGGGACCGATCACCCCGGCTGAGAAGAAAGTGGTGCCGAGTCCGTCCGCAAGATCGCATGAGCGCAAGCCGCGCTTTTTCATCATGTCTTTGCTCTCTATCACGAGCCTGCCAGACGAGTCTATCGCGAAGCGGACGCTGCATAATTCGCCCGCAAGATCCTCGGCTACATCCCTTGGAATATCGGCGAAAGACGGCTCGCTGTTGGCGATCCAATCCGCCATCTCGATCCAGATGTAGTCGCGCAGCCGGTAAGGCTGGTAATCGGTGGCGAGCCCGGATCGATGCGGCGCTTTCTCGGCGACGTTGACGCCGACCAGAACCAAGCCTTCCGGCAGCTTGCCCGCCCGCTTCAATTCTCTGAGTCGGTCATAAGGGCCGGCCCCGAGCCCGCCGCTGATGTCGATGTGGACGCTGTTCGCAGCCCATTTGCGAATCAGATACACGATGATGCCGGTGCAACGCATGGTGTCGAGCTTCGATTCAACCCGAACTTGTTCGACATTCTGGCCGTCGCGCAAAACGAACACAGTGCGATCGTCGCCATAGCGCGCGATATCCACCCCTAAGCGGCGGTCGCCCGCCTCGACCGTATCGACGTGAGGCCGCGCGATAGCGGCTTCCACCTGATCGAGCGGAATCAGCGTATCGTCATCGAGGCGCGGGAAATCGCCATCGGCGCGGACGCGAACGACGTTGCTGCCCTCGCCGAACTTGCGGACTAATCCATCCCGGTATCCCGGCGCAACCAGCGGGCTTTCTGAGCTGCGGAAGTGGAGGGTTTTAAATTCAGCCCGATTTTGCTTATGCGACGCCGCAAAGTAGCCCGTCGAGCGCGTTGGATTGCCGCCCATAAGGAGGGACGCATTAGGCGAAGAAAGCGCGCCCTCCGCGACCTCGAAGACTTTGTCATGAACGCCCCCGGCTTCCTCGATCACGAACATGATCTGCCCTTTATGCAGATCATCGGCGCTTATTTCGTCTACGATGATGGCGCGCCCGTCTTCGCTGATAGTGATGTCCGAAGCATGAAAGCCCTGCAAGGCGTCCGGCTGCTCGGGGCGCGCCGTTCTAGCGACCGCGAACCATTCCCGCGGCGCGCCGCGGGCCGCGATCTTGTCTTGCGTGATCTCGAAAAGCGACGACAGCCAGTATTCCTGCGGCATGCCCCAAGCGCGGCTCATTTCAAGGGAATGGCGATACCACTTAGCGATTTCGGCCCAAAGAATGTCGCGAAGCTGGACGGCGCTCGGGGCAGTGCACGGAACCTTGGAATAGTCGAAGCATTCGAGCTTCCACCAGATGGCGACCGCCAAGCCAGCGGATTTGCCGGTTCCATGCCCGGATCGCGCGGTGACCTTCGCGCCGGGCTCCTTGATGGCGTTTAAGAGTTCGCGCTGTTGGTGGGTGGCGATGAGCCCTAGCCGGTGCTTCGCGTAGGCAATGGGCTTCTCGCGCCATTCCTCGCGAAGCTCGCGATAAGCCTGCTCCCACGGAATGAGATCTTCTTCGGGCTTGGGCTCGCGCGGCGGATCCTTATCGCGCCAATATGGATTGCCTCCCCTCACCTATTCGCTCTCGCTGCGGACGGCGCGCAGCAGCGCCGTTGCGGATTCCAGGCACCCAAGGTCATCGGCCGCCGATCCGGGCTGGCCGTTAAGCGGCCCGATCCGGTAGCTGTCTGTCTGCCCAAGCCAGTTCTTGCCGAGCCAGATCCCCATCGCCGCGGATCGCTTCGCCTGCACGAACTGAATCCGGCGCAAAGAAGCTTTGCCGTTTTCCTTGCCCTCGCGGAAGGCGCGGCGCGCCTCCTCGTGATCATCCAGAAACTTGCGCAGCGTGTCGTCGCAGCATTGCAGCACCCCGGCGATCTCCGGCAAGGTGCATTGCAGCCCGGCGAGATCCCGAATCCGCTTAAGGGTCGGCTCGTCATAAGTCAGCTTCGTCGGGCCGCCGCCGCCATTATGCACGCCAAGCCCCGCGCCTGGGCCGCCTTTGGATCTGCCGTTCTTGCCAATGGCGAGCGCGTTTTTGTCTATGGCTTCCTGAGTCGCGCGCTGCTCGGCGGCGCGGCGCATTTCATAATGCTGCTGGCATAGCCCAAGCGCGAGCACATTGAAGGTGCATCCTTCGATCGAGCATGTGCCGAGCCTTATTCCGTATCCTTTTTTTGGCATCGATTCATAGCTTTTTTTGCTAGCAATTGCCCCTAGCTCTGGGCTATAATATAGCTCACACAGCCAGGGAATGGAATCATGCCGCAGCCGCCCACCAAGCTGAGTTTACTAAGGCGCGCGGCCAGCGAAGGAAATTGGAAGCAAGCGCTATCGATCGCCGCCAAATTCCAGGATCTTGGAACGCAAGAGGCTGCGATCAGGCGCGCCCGCGAATGCATCTGGAACCCCGGATTCTATCAGCAGCTTGGGCGTAACACCGAAGCGGCGATCGCCGCCGGGATCGCCGCCTTGAAGGAGCGATACCAGCTATGACGATTTGCAAGCGCGTCGCATCTTTCATAGCCCTGGTTGCGTTTCTGTGGCTATTTGTCGGAATCATTTTAGCAACCGCAGTCAACCTAGCAAGGAGCACGCCTGAATGGCTGAAGTCAAGGAAGCAAGCCGAGCTTTGGAGTTTACGAATCCAAAGATGCATGTCGGATGGAAAGGAGCAAAGCCAGTCTTCACCGTATACTCACTCCCAATGGCCGAGGGTCTGTTCAAAGGGGCAGGATCGCCCGGAGTAATCGCAATTTGCGTTGCCCCGCCGTACTCGATGATAGCTGAAAATTTCGAGCAAGCCGTGCATTTCTTCTCTGACGATAATGTCAGCGCCTTCGTGAATTCTGCAATCTTCGCTTACTAAGAATCGCGGGGAGGTTTCACATGCTATACTCCCCGCCCGTGCGCATACTAGGATGGTGGCACGCTAATCTAACCGCCTAGTGCGGGTGGGCTCCCAAGCACAGCGTTCCTTTGGGTGGGGGCCGCGACCCGACGAGTTCCGCAGCGTCAGCGCGGAAAGGGAGCCCGGCCGCCAGCCGGGCTCTTTTTTTTAGAAAGGACCGCCAATGGTTAATGATCACCACGGATCCGCGCCTTCCATCTTGAAGGAGATGAAGGAAGCCCTCGACCGCCGCGGATTGTCCGAAGCGCAATTAGACGAAGGCTTCGCCCTGCAAATTATGACGGATAAAGGGTGGCGCGACAGCGTCATCGCGCCCCATTTCGAAGAGCTTGTCGAGATCTTCGCGAAGGAGGTCGAAGCGCGCCCCAACGCCGGATGGCGCGTCATCGCCCGGCATGTCATTGTCGTGGAGACAATGCTGGTCGAGTTCAGCCAGGAAGGGAGGGGGCAATGACCCGCTCGGAATTCATCCGGGCTTACGCCGTCGCATCCGGCCTGCCCGCCGAATATGCGGACATCGGCTTCATTGACGTTGATGAAAAAGTCCTGCTGGCGCTGCCGTGCGCCTGCGGAGATCCTGGCTGCCAGGGGTGGGGCATGGTCGGCGCGGATAACGCGCTGGATCACCTTGAGCTGTATGCGCCGGAGCCGCTTCGCTCAGCTTATCGCGCCGCCGTCGCCGCCGCGGGCGGCAAATAGCCTAGCGCAGCGCCGCCAGCGCCGGGTGCTCAGGCGGCGGCCCGGCCGCCATAGCGGCGCGCCCCGGCGGGCGCGCGTTCGCCACCGCCCAAGGGGCTTCTGCCGCAAGCGCGGAAAGGACCCACGCGGGCGGCTCGAACTCGAAGTCGCGCCCGGCGGCGATTGACTCAAGCATGGCGGCGACGGCTTCATGCCCGAACAGCAATTCGAAATTCGCCCGGTTGGCGGCCAGGATGGATTGCCCGCCGCGCCGGTAGCACGCCCGGCAGGTGCCGACCAGCGCCCGCCCATGCAGCCCCAAGGTCCGCTTAGGGGGCTCGGGCGGGCGGAAGGGATAGAGCAGGCAGGTGACCGGCTTATCCGCGCCAAGGCGGCACCCATCGGGTCCCAAGTTGCCGCAAGCGCCGGTGCCCGATGATCGGGGCGGCCAAAAGGCGAAGCCGCGGCAGCAGGCCGCGCCGCATCCCCCGGGCCGGAGGATTCCATGGACGGTGCAGTCTATTTCCTTCGCCGCCCATTTGGCGCTAAGGATCCACCTATCCATCACGAGTCTAATTCGGCCAACTCATCGGCCCCCGGCTCCAGCTCGCGGCCGAACTCGCACTTGCCGATGACCTTGGTCGCCTCCGCCGCGCTGCCTTTCACGAAACAAAAGACATTCTGGTGAGTCTTGCCGAGCTTGCGGCTTAGCTCGAATTGCCTTCCTGCCCTAATGGGCAGCGAGCCCGCCGCCGTCACCAGGATCGCCTCGTTGTAGAGCGCCAGCCCCGCCGCCTGGAAAGCGGCGATGGTTTCGCCGGGCAAGTTGCGGTACGCGCCGTCAGGGGCGCGCACGTCGCCGACGACGATGCAGGCGAAGCGGTTGTCGCGCAGCCGCGCGCTAGCCTTCCTGATGATCTCGCGATAGGCGGCGAGGAAGGCTGGCGGATCCATGTTGCTTAAGTCCCGCGGATCGTCCGAATAGCGCTCAAGATCGAAATAGGGCGGGCAAGTGAAAATGAAGTCCGCGGGATCTGGGCAGGATAGGTCGCTGGCGTCGCCGACGATCCATTCGCACGCCGCCAAGGCGGAGTCATCCAGGATGTCGGCAGCCTGCGCCCGGTTGGCTTGAATCTGCCGCTCGCTGAGGTCGATGCCGCGGTAGCGGCGGCGCATCATCGCCGCGACGATGCCGCGAACCGAGCCGCCGGCGAAGGGGTCGAGCACCAGGCCGCCGGGCGGGCACCACCAAGCGTAAGCCAGCTCGCAGAGCACCGGGTCGAAGATGCTGGTGCCAGCGCCGGAAGCCTGCGCCTCCGCGCCCTTTTTATACCCTTCTTCCGTTTTGAAAAGATAAGCGCTATTCGGCCCGGTGCCGCCGCCCGGCGTCGCCGCCTTGGCGGCCCGCGTTTCAGCATTGCTATGGCGGAAGCGCTTGCCGAGCCCTTCGCCGCTGATGCCGTTATATTCGCCTTTCAAGATGTCCTGCCCGTATGTGCGCCCGCTTTTCGGCATGCTAGGCGTCCTTTTCCGCGGTCGCCTCGCGGCAGAGGTAGCCCGCGATGCGCCAGCCCGGCCGCTCTATCTGCCACTGGCGCTTGGTGTCGGCGATCGCGCCGGGCGCGTTCATGATGCATTGAAGCAGGGTGATGCTCTCCTTCAAGATCGGGATGCGCTCGTCATGGCAATTCTTGGGGTCGGCGATGGCGCAGACTGTCAGCACGATTTCGATCATACCCAGCTCCCGTCGTCGTCGATGTGCGGCCCCGCGGGCGGCAGGTCGAAGGCGCAATGGTGGCGTCGCAAATTGCCGGCCCAGAACAAAATGTCGAAGAAAACCCGCCCCTTATGGTCCGGCGGCCCCCGGCGCAAGATGCGCTTCTTGTGCCGCTCCCGCGGCCAGTCTTGGGGCTTGGGTCGCCCGGATTCCGACGATCCAGAGGCAGTCGCCCGGCTTGAGGAAGCGCGCGCATTTGGCTTCATAGTGCCAATCCAATTCTACGCCGGCCGCTTTGGCGCGGCATTCCGCGTGGTAGTCCTCCGGCGGCTTTGCGATGGTGACTATAGCGCGCCAGCCGGGCGGTGCCCAGCGGTCTAGCCGCCGAGCCGGGTCCGCCCCGCATTGGATCCCAAGGATCGGGAAGCCGAAGCCGAATCGCTGCATGCCGGCCAGGATGCCCGCCAGGGTCATCCCGCTGCCTATGGGCACGACCAAGCGGGTCGCGGCGTGGGGCAGGTTCGCGCATTGCGCCGCGGTCTGGGCTATCGCCGCGGGGTGCTCCATGCCGAAGGGGATCTCGCGCCAGCCGGGGCGGGCCGCGGCGTCGGCGCGGGCGCGGGCGGTTATCACCGAGTTGCGCCCGCCGGGGTGCTGGACGATTTCTGCGCCCGCGGCGCGGGCGGCGCGCAGCTCCGGGCTTAGCTCGCCTTGCGGGCAGTGCGCCCGGCATGGGATTCCAAGGTGCTTGGCTATCTGCGCCACGATGTTGATTTGCGGGCTGGCGCGGCTGCCCGCCGTGATGAGTCCCTTGGGCGGCGGGGCGGCTTGGGCGATGGCGGCGCAGGCCCGGGCTTTGCCGCCGATCGCGCCGCCGAATTCGAACAAGTCATCCCGCTTCAGCCAAATCGGCTCGCCGCCGTGGATGGCGGGCTCGCAAGGGGTTAGGGCGGCGGCCGGGGCGGCGCGGGCGCGGGGGTTGATCCCCAGCGCGCCGTCCGGGTCCAGGATGGTGTCGCTCATGCGCAGCAAGTTGCCGCCCCGCCCTAATTCGCTTTCGATGCCCAATGCGATCCAAGCCGCCTTCCGCGCCTGCCACCACCCCTCGCGGGCGTTGAGGACGCTGAATGGCGCGACCAGGAAGCGCTCGGCTAGGGTCTCGCGGGGGTCGCCCGCCGGGTCCCTAAGCGCGGAAATCTCGATCGGGTCGAAGCCGGTCAGCCCCAAGTCCCAGCCCATGGAGTCCAGGTCCGCCAGCTCTTGGGATAGGAGGTCATCGTCCCATTCGGTTTCGTCCGCCGTCCGGTTGTCCGCCAGCCGGTACGCCTTGATTTGGGCGGGGCTCAAATCCGCGGCGACAGTCACCGGGACTCGGCTTAATCCCAGCTTTTTAGCCCCTAAAAGCCGTTTATGTCCGACGATTACCGTGTCTTTTGCGTCGCAAACCAGGGGCTGGCGGAAGCCGAACTCGCGGATGCTGGCGGCAACTTTGTCGATGGCGCGTTCGGTGATTTTGCGCGGGTTCTTGTCGTAAGGCTTGGGCCGCTCGATCGGCCACAGCTCGACCTTCATGGGGATGATTCTTCCGGGTAAGCCCAATGGCTGCTTGGCGGCATGGCGTGGCCCAGCCAAGCGCTTAGGGGCAGGCATTCGGGGCGCATGCTGCGGTGCGGAATGTCGGCGTAGCTGCCGGTTTCGCCCTTCGGGCCGACGAAGTAGATGTTCGCGATGCGGGGGTCATTGGGGTGAAGCCGGATGATGATGGCGGCGTGCGGCCCGAAATGCCATTCGGGGTGGTGCCCGCGGTGCGGGAAGAAGTGCACGAGGTCGCCGATTCGCGGGAGTCGTCCATGGGGCAAGCCTGATAAATCCGGCGGTGTCTTGGGCGGCTCAGGCCCGGGGGGCGGCGGGGGGTGAATCTGGCCTATGCGGGGATCGTCCATGTGTGGAATCGGTGTGTGGTGTCGTAGTTTTTGTGGGGCGATTGTTGGATTGGTGGGGGTGTGGGGTAGTTGTGAATGGAGGGGTCCGGGCGCGCCTTTGCCGCTGAGCCCCACCCTTACGGGGTCCCGCCCTATTGTGACTATCAGGTCATGTGATGCCTCGTCGCAGCCCGCGCGCGGCGCGCCGCTCGGCTAGCTTGGCGTTGTCCATTTGGCTTTCTGGCTGACTGGTCAGGTCGCCGCGGCTGTCTGTCGGCGGTCAGTCTGTCTCCCAGTGCCGGAGCAGTTGTCTGACTGTCCGGCGCAGCCCGGCGCAAGTCGGTCTCCATGGCGGCAAGCAGCCACCCCATGGTCGGCGACCCAAGCGCCGACCAGCTCTCGACCCCACTATCTAAGCCATTGGCTGGGCTTATATTTTGCACCATGATCCGCCTTCTTTTTTGCTATGCGCAACGCGCAACGCAACCGGCAAAATGCCGCACCAACGGGGCGGCGGGGGGAGCGCCAAATCGCCGCATGCGAGGACGGCGATTTGGCGCTGCGCCGCAAGCAGCTTGCAGGCTTGCGGCAATCGGATGGCTGACTCTGGACCATTCCCCAACGAGACTCGGAGGCAGACAGGCGATTGGACACCAGGATAGACACAAATCTGAATGCTTGGCAAGCAGGAGCGCCGCTGCGGACCCGACCCCTATGCGCATCCTCGGACGGGTGAGGGTTCTGATGATCGGGGCGCAGCGACCGGCGGAGCATACCCGCGGGGCGCGCGGCGCGCAAGGGCAAGGACGCCATGGTCTGACTTTTTGCTTGGGAACCAACGGCTTAGATGCAGCATGCTTGCTGACCGGTTAGTCGGTCGGTCGGTCGGTCGGTCGGTCGGTCGGTCGGTCGGTCGGTCGGTCGGTCAGGTTTTGAAACCGACCGAAACCGACCAGCGACCGCTGGTCTTCGGTCTTTGGTCCTTGGTCCTGATTGCCCCGAACCTTGGGGCAATGGTCGCGCGCGCGCGATCGCGCGCGAAGGGGGGCGCGTCTTTTCGGCGGTTCAAATCCCACCCAGCTTAAGCTTTCACTGCCTAGCTCCCGCTACCCGAAAATCGCCCAGGCCACCAAGC
>Ga0310909_10002503_pt1 | contig 11294 bp, 12 predicted proteins | sample GREbulkMGT000H_FD_203449 | JGI IMG/M metagenome (GOLD analysis project Ga0310909, IMG submission 203449) | Lab enrichment of tropical soil microbial communities from Luquillo Experimental Forest, Puerto Rico - GRE.bulkMG.T000H | ecosystem: Environmental > Terrestrial > Soil > Tropical forest >... | reverse complement strand
TTTACCGATTGGTTGCCGGTCGGAGGACGGCCTATCGCCGTCCATCTCTATGGTCATCGCGCCAAAACGACTGCAAGCGAAGTGAGCCTGGTTTCGAAGCATCGCGACCGGCCCTATCAACTCTCCAATGTTGCATGATACGACGCGACGACTGGCTCATGGTCCTTTGATACGCAGGATAGATCTAGCGAGCCGGTAGTCCGTCCCGCAACTGCTGGCGCGCATATGCGTCGTATTGGGGATTAATCCCACAATAGGAAAGAGTACCCGAAGCGGTCGCCTGGCACGACTGATAAGTCGAGAATTGGCAAAGGCCCGGATAACCCCAATCTTGTCCTTGCAGGCAGTAACGGGCGCCCCAGAACCCGGCGCGATGAGCGGCCGAAGCTGATCCGGCCAACAGCAACGTAACAGCAGTCACGATCAGTGAAAGACGGCACATGTGCAACCTCCGAGAATTTGGAGATCAATGAACATATCGAAATGTCCCTTTGATTCTACGGACCATTGATTTGGATCAACCTTTCGGCTTCCGCGACGATAGGAGGCGAGCCGCACATATGGAGGAACCTGACCATCGGATTCGTCTCGATAGATCCTACAGTACACGTCCCAGGCTTTCGGCGTTCGCTCTCAGGACCGGCACGAAGCCTTTGACCATTTGCTGGATGGAAACACGGGCCGATGAGGCGCTCGCGCTCATCGCCGCCACGATCGTGCCACGGGAGTCCAGGACGGGTACGGCGATCGATCGCAGCCCGATCTCGAGCTCCTGGTCGGTGGTGGCATAGCCAACGACGCCCGCGTTTCGTATGGCTTCTCGTATCGCGGCTTTCTTGATCAATGAATATTTGGTGCGCGCTTCGATCCTGGCGCGATCCAGATAGGCCCCGAGCAGTCGGTCGTTCCAGGCCGAGAGCAATATCCTCCCGGTCGCGGAACAATAGAGATCGATGCGGGTGCCGACCGATATGCCCGTCGTCACGAGCCGCTCGGCCTCCGACCGCGCCACGAACAACGCTGCATCGCGGTCCAGCACGGCAAGCGAAATCGACTCGCGAAGTTCGTCGCGCGCGGCTTTCAGGAACGGCTGCGCAATTTCCGGAAGCGAGCGGGTGCCGGAATAAGCGGCGCTGAGTGCCAGAAGGCGGGGCTGCGGCCGAAAATATTTTCCATCAAACTCGAGATAACCGAGCTCCATCAGCGTGAGTAGACACCGACGTGCCGAGGCGCGTGACGTCCCCGAGGACTGCGCCGCATCCGTAACCGTCATGCGCGTTCGATGGGGCGAAAACGCCTCGATGATCGCCAGCCCCTTGGCGAGGCCCGCCATGCCTTCCGGTAGACGCCGGACACTTGCAGCGCTGCGCGCGTCGCCGGTCATGTTGACAGCCGTCGTGTTGAGCGCAATTCTAGCCTGAACATTCGTTCGATATTCGAACAAATGCCGGCGCCAGTCAATGACAGCGCGCTTCGCTTTCTGGAGGTCTCATGCTGGAGCAAGTCGCCCGCACGGCCGGCGAACGCAGCGACCACGTCTGGCCGAGCGAGGGCGTAACGCGCGTGCCCTATTGGATTTTCCAGGATCGCGACATCTATGCCGCTGAACAAAAGCGTATTTTTCAGGGGCCGTCCTGGAATTATCTTTGCCTGTCGGTCGAGGTAAAAAACACCGGTGACTTCATCACGACGTTCGTCGGCGATACCCCGGTCATCGTCGTCAGGGATGCGGACGGGGAGCTTTACGCATTTGAGAACCGTTGTGCGCATCGAGGCGCCCTGATCGCGCTGGAGCAGCGCGGCAATACCAAAGCCTTCACCTGCGTCTATCACGCCTGGAGCTATGACCGGCAGGGCAACCTCAAGGAGGTTGCTTTCAAGGACGGCATCAAGGGCAAGGGCGGAATGTCCGCTTCGTTTTGCATGGAACAGCACAATCCGCGCAAGCTGCGGCTGGCCGAGGCCTTCGGGATCGTGTTCGGCAGTTTCTCCAACGATGTTCCGCCGCTCGAAGAACATCTGGGCGAAGAGATCTATTCGCGGATCGGCCGCGTGATGGGCGGACGCACGCCAGTCGTCCTGGCCCGATACACGCAAGCGCTTCCCAACAACTGGAAGCTCTATATGGAGAACGTGAAGGACTCCTATCACGCCAGCATCCTGCACCTGTTCTTCACCACCTTCGAGCTCAACCGCCTGTCCCAGACCGGCGGCATTATCGTCGATCCGACAGGCGGCCATCACGTCAGCTTTTCCGCAATCGACGCGAGCTCCGCGAAGGACAATGAATATGCCGAGCAGAACATCCGCTCCGACAGCGATTTCAAGCTCGCCGATCCGACCTTGTTGCAGAGCTTCAAGGAATTTCCCGATAATGTGACGTTGCAGATTCTGTCGACCTTCCCGACCTTCATCCTGCAGCAGATCCAGAATGCGATCGCGGTCCGTCAGGTCGTGCCGCGTGGGGTTGACCGAACGGACTTGCATTGGACATTGCTTGGATTTGCCGAGGACACGCCCGAGCAGCGGCTGATACGGCTGAAGCAGGCGAACCTGGTCGGTCCGGCCGGCTATATCTCGATGGAAGACGGCTGCGTCGGCGGTTTCGTGCAGCGCGGCATCGCCGGAGCCGCCAGCGAGGAGGCCGTGATCGAGATGGGAGGCGCCGGCACCGACAGCAGCGAAAGCCGCGTGACGGAAGCATCTGTGCGTGGCTTCTGGAAAGCCTATCGGGCGCAGATGGGGCTGTAAGGAGTTTTCCGCGTTGAAAGACGTCGCCAGCCTTATCAACCACGTGCAGAATGCTTATGCCCGCTGCATCGACAATGGCAACCTCGAGGCCTGGCCGGATTTCTTCGAAGAAAATTGCACCTACAAGATCACCACCGCGGACAATTACACGCAAGGACTCGAAGCCGGCGTTATCTTTGCCAATTCAAGGGGCATGCTGCTCGATCGCGTTGCCTCGCTGCGTGAAGCCAATATTTACGAGCGCCACGTCTACCGGCATTTCCTCGGCCAGCCCTGGATAGTGTCAGAGGACGCGGGCGAAGTGCACAGCGAAACATCATTCTTCGTTGCGCGGACCATGCGAGACGGCACCACGGACGTCTACGCCACCGGTCGCTACATCGATATCTACCGGCTCAATCGTGATGCACCAAAGCTCCGCGAGCGTATCGTCGTCTGCGACAGCTCGCGTTTCGACACTTTGCTGGCGTTGCCGTTATGAGTGACGGCAGCGCCTTCGACGTTGCCGGCCAGGATAAAGCGGATCCAGCCGCGGTCCTGCGCACGCTCCTCTTGATCGGAAATACCCCAGTCGAGACGCCGCAGCCAGCATGGCAGGCGTAACATGACCTTTACCGTTCGCGTCGCCGAAACCGAAGTCACCTTCCCCTGCGAGCCGCGCGAATTCGTGCTCGATGCCGCCGAACGCGCCGGCTATTCCATGCCTTCATCCTGCAGGAAAGGCGCCTGCAACACTTGCGAGGCCGCGCTGCTCGAAGGTGAAGTCGAACAGCGCGGCCGCGGCCGACGGACAGCACGAGACGGCGTGGCATTGATGTGCCGTGCCCAGCCGCGCGCCGATCTGACCATTCGTCCCAGGCGCTTCGAGCGCATCGATATCTTTCGCCGCAAAACCATCACTGTGACCATTTTCAGGCTGGCGAGGCCCGCACCTGACGTCACGATTCTGACTTTGCGCTTTCCGATCGGGCTAAGGGCGCCGTTCAAGGCCGGACAATATCTCCAGGTCGTGATGGACGATGGCGACCGCCGCAATTTTTCAATGGCAAATGCTGCGCGCGACAATGACGGCGCGGAACTACACATCCGGCATATCGCGGGCGGAAAGTTTTCGATGAAGACCCTGTCGAAGCTTTCGACCGGCGATGCCTTGCGGGTTGAATCGCCCTTTGGCGATTTCTATTTGCGTACAACGACACGGCCGATCATCCTGCTCGCCAGCGGCACCGGCTTTGCGCCGATCAAATCCATCATCGAGACAGCGATCCTTGCCGGCAATCACCGGCCGATGCACCTTTATTGGGGCGCCCGCAAGCATGAAGATATTTATTTTGCCGACCTGCCCGCACGATGGGCACAGCGCCTGCCCTGGTTTTCGTTCACCTCAGTACTTTCCGAACCACCTCAGTCCTGGACTGGCCGCACCGGCCTGGTTCACAATGCGGTGCAGGAAGATCACACGGATCTTTCGGCCTTCGATGTTTATGCCTGCGGCAATCCGATGATGGTTTCGGCTGCGCAACGCGAATTCACTGCAAGTCACGGTTTGCCGGAGGCGCATTTCTTTGCGGATGCGTTCGTCGCGTCCGGATCTGGCGCGTTTGACGAATTGCAACAGGCGGCCGCCCCGTCATGAACGTACGAGTAATTGCACTATCTGCCGCAGTCGCCTTCTCGCTTCACCTCACGGACTGTCGAGCGGACGATGCAACAAATTATCCTTCGCAAACCATCAAGATCATCGTGCCGTTTCCGGCAGGCGGAACGGCCGATACGTTGCCGAGGATCGTGGCCGAGAAGCTTCGCCAGAAATGGAACCAGTCGGTCATCATCGAGAACCGCTCGGGCGCCGGCGGCAATATCGGAGCCGAAGTCGTCGCAAGCAGTCCGCCGGATGGTTACACGCTCCTTGCAAGCCCGCCGGGGCCGATCGCGATCAACGAGACGCTTTATAAAAAGCTTTCGTTTCGCCCGTCGGAATTGAAGCCGATCACCGTTCTCGGAACCGCGCCGAACGTCCTCGACGTTCGGCCGGATTTTCCCGCCAGGACAGTGCAGGCACTTGTCGATTACGCAAAAGCCAATCCGGGCAAGGTCTCATTCGCATCCCAGGGCAACGGATCGACATCGCACCTCACGGCGATCTTGTTTGAGAAACTCACCGGCACCAAGATGGTGCACATTCCCTATCGTGGCACTTCCCCTGCCCTGCAGGACATCATGGGAAATACGGTCGACCTGTTCTTCGACAATCTTGGTTCGTCGATGAGCCTGCATCTTGGCGGCAAGCTTCGTATCCTTGGTGTTTGCGATGCCGAGCGTGCGTCATCGCTCCCCGACGTGCCGACTGTTCGCGAAGCCGGGGTGCCCGACTTCGCTTCAGTCACCTGGTTCGCGCTGGTGGCGCCAAAAGGCACGCCAGACGCCATCCTTGCCAAGCTCAATTCGGCAGTCACGGAAATCCTGAGGGAGCCCGACATTCAGGCGCAATTTTTGAAGCTTGGCGTTCAGCCTGCGCCGATGGATATCCCGGCGACGGCCAGATTCCTCGATGAAGAGCGCGCGCGGTGGGGAGACATCATACGCTCCGCCGGCGTGACGCTCGAATAAGGGCAAGCTGAAGCGCAAAACCTGGCCGCTGACCCCTCCCCTCACGAGCCCGATCGCCAAGCATCTTGAGCTTCGCTGGGGCCCGTTCTTCCAACCGATTCAACGGTCTCATCTCAGCCTGGACTGGGTAGTCAACCGACACCACTCTCAACGGACAAGTAAATTGCAGGGACAATATAGTCGCTATCGGAAACGTTTGCTGCAGCACAAGATCGCGGGCGTCGAAGAAACTGATTGAAAATCCTACCGCCAGACCGGACGGGCGTTGCATCGCAACAGCCACAATTCGGCGGCACGATGTTTGCTCCTGGCGGAAAGCAGCGGCTCCCTATTCTGCTACTAACTTCTCATTGCCCGCGTCGATCCGCGGGATCAAGGTTGTGCTGTCAAATCTCTCCGCGACTTTCGCCATTGGCGAATGTCGAGGTGTTGAATCCCTTTCTTGCGATCCGCGTTCGCGCGCCGCTTTACCAATAAGAAACGGGAACGAGGGATAGCGACGCAAGGTTCGTCAAGGGAGGGCCCGAGGAGGAGCCCCATGACGACGCTCGATGTCACTTCTCATACCCTGTCAGAGACCGATCATCAGGCCCAGTTGCGTCGCGCCGTTATTGCCAGCACGGTGGGCACCACGATCGAGTGGTACGATTTTCTGCTCTACAGCACGGTTACCGGGCTCGTTTTCGGCAAATTGTTCTTCCCAAAATCGGATCCCCTTGTCGGCGTGCTGGAGGCGTTTGCCATCTACACCGTGGGCTTCATCGCACGCCCGATCGGAGCGATGATCTTCGGCCACTATGGCGACCGCATCGGCCGCAAGGGAGCGTTGATCGCGACCCTGCTCTTGACCGGGCTCGCGACCTTCGCCGTCGGCTTCGTTCCGACCTACGAGACGGTCGGCATCTGGGGCGCCGTCATCCTGACAGTCATTCGCTTCATCCAGGGCATAGGTGTCGGCGGTGAATGGGGCGGGTCGGTGCTGTTGTCCATGGAATGGGCGCGCACCAACTCCCACCGCGGCTTCATTACGTCGTGGCCGCAGCTTGGTGGCCCGGCCGGATTGCTGCTCGCGAATATCGCGGTTCTGGTGTTCAGCCGCATCTCCGGCGACCAATTCCTCGTGTGGGGCTGGCGTATCCCCTTCATGCTCAGCATCGTCATGGTCGCAATTGGCCTCTATATCCGGCTCGGAATTCTCGAGACCCCTGCCTTCCGGCGCATTGTCGTTGAAAAACGCGTCGAGCGGGTTCCGGTGCTCGAGGTTATCAAGCGTCAGCCAAGAGCAATCATCCTCACCGCGCTGGCACGGATGGCCGAGCAAGCGCCGGCCTATATCTATCTCGCGTTCGTTTTCGCCTACGGGACCCAGGTTCTGAAAGCACCACGCGATTTCCTGCTCACCTCGCTCATCTGCGCGGGTTTTCTGTCGATGGTAACGATTCCGCTCGCGGGACACTTGTCGGACCGCATCGGACGCAAGCGCATGTATCTCATTGGCGCGATTTTGACCGGCATCTACGGCTTCATTTACTTCGCGCTCCTGGATACAACCGTGCCGGCCTTGATCTTCATCGCCATCGTACTCTCGTTCGTCCCGCACGACCTGATGTACGGTCCCCAGGCGGCCCTGATAGCCGAATGCTTCACGCCTCGCCTGCGCTACAGCGGCGCCTCGATCGGCTACCAGCTTTCCTCGGTGATCTCCGGCGGCCCTGCCCCGTTGATCGCTACCGCGCTGCTCGCCGCTTACGGATCCGGCTACATAATTGCGGTATATATCCTCTTCTGCGCGATCGTCAGCATCGTTTCGACAGCGATGTTGCCGGACTATACCAACCGCGACATTTCCGAGGAGCATGCCTGATCGACTGCGGCCATCAACTCGGTACTGACTGCCTGGTCTCAGCGACCTCCGATGCACTTCACGTTTCGACAACACCCCGGCGAAGAATTAGCTTCGAAGCGGCGGCGTCGACGAAAGGGAAAACAAAGGACCGCCAGCAAAATCATTGCTGCAAGCGTTGGATTGAGCCGTTAGTCAGAACCGGACTTCGTTATTGTCTGCGCAAGCGACTTCAGCGCAACGGCTTGCTTCAGCATTAACTCACACTGCCTTCGCGCTTGAGCGCTCGATAACTCGACAAATTCCGCCAGCGTTCTCGTGCCGGCCAACTCCCGCGTGTACTCCAGGGTTGTGATCACGTTCGCCTTCATCAATTCGACCGCCTCGGCGCGGAACTCCGTTGCGGCCTCTTTGAAGACCGTCAAAAACTTTCCTTCAAGGCTGGAACCATCATTGTCTTTCGAAGCCGCTTCGCGTCGCACCCGTGTCTCTACGTAGTCCTTTGCATGGTCCAACGCAGCATTCAGGCTCCCTTTGATGTTTTCAAAAGCGTCGTTCTGATAGTCCTTGGCAATCTTCACCATCATCCCGGCGGTGCTGTCGGAATCGACGTGCTCGTCGTTGCGCGGTCCCGCCGCATTCCGAGATTCAGGCGCTGCAACGGCACTCGGAGCCGTCGCTTGCCTTGCACTGATTGCATGATCAGACGTCGTCGCTGTGTGCTCCGATCGCGCCGGATCGTCCGGGGAAGCGGTAATCCCGCTGCCGGACAACACAAACAAGCTATCGTCAACGACACGGCTCGCGGCCGCCGTCAGTTCCACCAGCGAGCGCCGTGCGGAGCGTATATTGCTAGCCGACCGCCTTGTTCGCATTTCCCTCATGATCAAACGCTCCCTCGACGAGCTTGTTGAAGACCCAGCGCCACAACTCACGAATTTCTTCCGAGGCTCTCCCCGCCTGCGCAAATTCGGTTACGCCCAACCCTGCCCCAAGCGCGTCCTGATGGTCGTTGCGCTGTCCGACATAGGGAAGCGCAAGCACGCCGAGCGAATTGAGCGAAGTTGCAGCTTCACTCAATCGGCAGCCCCTCGGTGGGGTCTGATTGAGGACGAACGCAAATCGACGGTTGAGCCTGCGAATAGCGATGAGCGTCGGTATCGCAGCTTCGATATCGGCCGGGCTCGGACGCACAGGGATCAGGCAAAGATCGGCCCTGGCAATGGCGCGCATGGCGAGCCCGTTGTTCGTGGCTGCGGTATCGATGATGGTGAGCCATATCCCCTCGGCCTCCAAGCGGGACAGCGTCCTTTCCAGTTCGGCGGGATCGGAGACCCGAACCACGCGCGGATAGGGACTGCCACGCCGCTCTTTCCATTTCGATATCGTGCCTTGTGGATCCGCCTCGACGAATGCGACGCGCTCGCCGTTCTCCATCGCCGCGACCGCGAGTCCAACGGCCAGTGTGCTCTTGCCGCTTCCGCCTTTTTGCGTGACGAGAGCAGGGACGTACATGTCCTGCGCATCCCCGAATGACAACAACGTGAAACGCGAAGGCCATCAAGAAATCAGGCCCACCAAATGCGGCGACGTACCATTCCACGTCGTGAGTCGCATCAACCGCCAGCGTGGAACTCACAGCCAAATCCCACTGCAGTTTTGACCAAAACATGACTGCACCATGGAGAGTATGAGGCGCTTGCGAATGAGAGCAAAAGGGCTTCTGGTATAACGCGCATTCGTGAAAGCTCCCGATTTTCTCGGGAACTCCTTGCCATGACGCTGCTGGACTGCAGCAATATTGGGCGGTGCTAATTTTTCTTCGGTGACCAGCCATAAGCTTTGACGCAGGCACCGCCCATCAGCATTGCTCGCTCGGTCTTACTCAGGCGGTCAGTCTTACGGAAGGGTTCAACGGCCTGCTCGTAGTTGACGACGGCGAACGCGCGCGTCCAGTCCGTGCCCCATAAGCAGCGATCGAAGCCCCACGCATCAAACACGCGGGCAAGCGGGTCCCAAATGTCGGGGAAAGGATATGGCTCCCGCGACAGTGTGCAGGCACCGCTGACCTTGATCACCGCGTTCGGGCGCTTGGCGAGTTCCAATACCTTCGGAAGGTCGGCCCACGGCTCCGGCGGCGCGGGCGGCACACGCGGCTGCATAATACCCAGATGGTCGATGATGAATCGCACGTCGGGATGGCCATCGATGAGCGTAGCGCCCGCTTCCAGATTGCCCCAGCACAGGACATTGACCGGAAAATCGTGGCGAACAGCCGCGCGCAGGATCCGGTCGATGCCCGGGTCGTTCGGGTCGCGCTTGGCCTCCTTCGTAAGCATGATGCGGATTCCAACCGTACCCGGCGTCTTCTTCCACTCGGCGATGACATCGGCCACCGCCGGATCGTCCGGGTCGACCGGCTTAACGATGGCGAGCCGGCCAGGATGGGCCCGTTGGACTTCGACGGCATAGCTGGCGTCGTAGCGGTACATGGAGAAGGCGGAGATGAAGATCGCGCCATCGACGCCGACTTTATCCATCGCCGCGACCATCTCGTCACCCGTGACGTGGTCGGGCCAGTTCGGCACACTGTGCCAGGGTCGCTTCGAAGTGTTTGCCTCATAGGCATGGACCTGAGAATCGACAATAGTCATCGGAGCGGCTCCTCTGTGCCAGGCGGGTTTGGATATTGCGGGAGGTTTAGGCCGGCCTACGAGCCGGGACTCGTCTCTACATCCTGTTCGGCATCGGCCAGCGAGCAAATCACGACGAAATCCCCAAACAACACGCTGAGACTCAACCACAACAGCGGCTACCAGGCCAGCTTTCAATCTCTTCCAAGGGTCGGAAGCGCAAGTGTAATCTGCCCTATGCGCGTCCACCGCCGCACATTCTCTTGACTCGTGATCGCTGCTGCCCGGTAATACCGCAAATCTTTTGCCGGCTCTTCGTAAAAGCGAAAACAAGAATTGCTCCGGGAGGAGGAGAACCATGGCGATTGGTCGACGCGGCTTTGTCAAAGGCGCGACGTTAGGTGCGCTGGCTTTCACTGTAGGCGGAGTTGAAGTTCTGATAGCGCCCCGCGAAGCGAGGGCGCGCAATGTGCCTTTCCGGCTTTTGGATGCTCACCAGGGCGAGACGCTCGAGGCTCTCGGTGAAACGCTTGTGCCGCAGGCGCGGGACGCCGGAATCGCCCACTACATCGATCAGCAACTTTCGGTGCCGCCTCACGAATCTCTTCTTCAAGCCCGGATCTTCAACTTCCGCCCGCCATTTGCGGATTTCTACCGAACAGCAATCGCCACGATTGACGATAGCAGTCGCAAGATGTTCGGACGAGATTTTGCGCTTCTGTCAGGCGCGGATCAGCACGACTTTGTCGATCGCATGCGGCAAAGCAAGATTGAAGGTTGGACAGGGAGGCCAGGCGCGGCGGTTTATGCCGTGCTTCGCGCCGATGCAGTCGACGTCGTCTGGGGAACGATGGAAGGTTACGAAGCGTTGGGCATTCCCTATATGCCGCATATTCCACCGGAAAAGAGGTGGTGAGATGGCAAACGAAAAAGTGGACATCGTCATCATCGGGGCCGGTGCATCTGGTTCTGTCTATGCTTCCGTATTGGCGAAGGCAGGCAAGAAGGTCGTCTTGCTGGATTCGGGTCCCGACTGGCAGCTTGCCGATCTCATCAGTTCCGAAATATGGGGCCGTCGGGTCAAGCCCGCCGGCGCGCCGATCCTTCTCGAAGGCAAGAACCCGATGGCTTATGCCGCGCAAGGCGGATGGGGCGTCGGTGGTGCGGCGTTGCATTACTTCGCCAACTTTCCGCGGCTGCTACCGACCGATTTCAGAATGAAGAGCGAGCATGGACGAGGAAACGATTGGCCCATATCGTATGAAGACGTAGCCCCCTTCTACGACAAAGTTGCGCGCGAGATCGGCGTCTCCGGTGATGCCAAGGCCGAGGAAAAATGGCGGCCTGCCGGGGAGCCCTATCCGATGCCGCCGATGAAGACCTTTCGCAACGGCGACATTTGGCTGAAGGGCTTTGACGCTGTCGGCATTCCCCTGGTGCCAGCGCCGGTCGGCATG
>Ga0310909_10002499_pt1 | contig 11296 bp, 17 predicted proteins | sample GREbulkMGT000H_FD_203449 | JGI IMG/M metagenome (GOLD analysis project Ga0310909, IMG submission 203449) | Lab enrichment of tropical soil microbial communities from Luquillo Experimental Forest, Puerto Rico - GRE.bulkMG.T000H | ecosystem: Environmental > Terrestrial > Soil > Tropical forest >... | reverse complement strand
GCAATCTCGACGTAAGGGGCGCGGAGAGGAATCATCTGTTTGGTGCCGACCACTCTCATGTCCGCCTTTCCAAGTAGCAGGCGTGTGAATTCGTGGCTCCCGCGGAAGCAGCCGGTTCAGGCTCTGCCGAGCAAGGCAGGGGGCACGGCCGTCATGACGACGTTGATCATACTCTGATGCGCGGGTCGAAACCGCATGACCGTGATGCGTCGCGGAGCTGCCTCGGTCTAGAAACCTGCGTCGGATCGTCGACCCGGCAGATAGTGGTTGCGAGGGTTCTCCTGACCGCGGCCGCGCCCCCAGCCTTGCCCGGTAGTAGCATGTTGGGTGGTTCGCGGGCGCCTCCCTGCAGTGCGACACGGGTTTCTTGCGCTCAGCCCGCCGCCGGCGATACGTGCCGGGCGATGGCCCAGATGAAGCCGGCTAGCTCACGGGCGATCGCCGCCGTGATGACCTTGGCCGGCTTGCCGTTGCGGGCGAGCTTGCGGTAGCGCGCGCACAATCGCAGCTGCGCCTTCCAGGCGATCTCGCGGATCGGCCGGGGCTGCTCCTCCTGCCGGAGCCGCAACTCGCGGCTGATCCGGGCTGGGAAGCGGTAACACCAAGCTGCCTCGATCAGCAGCCGGCGGGCCGCGCTGTTGCCGGCCTTGGTGAGGCTGCCGCGTTTGATGCTCGCACCGCTCGAATATTCCGAGGGCACCAATCCGAGATAGGCCATCAGCTGGCGCGGATTGGCAAACCGCGAGAGATCGCCCAGTTCGGCGATCAGTGTTGCCGCATTGACCAGCGCCATCCCGCGCATCGTCTGCAGCGCCGCCACGACCGGCGCCAGTGTCCAATCCGGCAGCATCGCTTCGATCTGTGCCGTCAGCCGATCGCGCCGGGCCTCGCCGGCTTCGACTGCTGCAATGTAATCCTCGAGCACAATATGATGCACTGCCTGATCGAACTTGAGCCCCGCGAGCCAGCGGCGGTGCAGCTTGGTCCATGCCGGCCGCCCGTAATGACAGCCCTGGCGCAACAGGAAGCCCGAGAGCTGCTGACGCGCCCGGCGCAGCGCCCGCACCGCGTCGAGACGGGCGCGCACCAGATCGCGCATCGCCTCATGCCCGGGATCGGGAACCCATACCGCAGTCAGCTCACCTGCCCGGTGCAATCGCGCCAGACTGGCCGCATCCCGCCGATCCGTCTTGACCCGGTCGCCCGCCCGCTTCGGGATCAGCGAGGGCGCCACCACGACGCATTCGTGCCCCAACGCCGACAACTGGCGTTGGATGCCATAACCGCACGGTCCCGCCTCATAGCAGAACCGCAGCGTCAACCCGTCCTGGCCGAGCTGGTGAGCCAGCCGCCGCAACGCCGCCGGCGTGTTGGCGATCCGGCCATAGTCCCGCACCTCGCCCCGCAGGCCGCCTTCCGCGACCGCCACGACGATCCCCTCCTTGTGAACATCAAGCCCGACATACCTGATACGATCCCCCAAGACCCGTCTCCTATGCATGAGGCTCGGCACCGGCCATCCAGTGCAACCCTCGACACCTGCATACTGTGAGACGGGTCGCCCCGTCCTCAGGCGGACATGTGGTCTAGAAAATCATGCCTAACGAGCGCGATGATGTTTGTTGGGAGACGGCCACTGCTCGCCTTGTCGTGTCGATCACGAAACAGCGCGAACACCCCGAGCCTCTGGGCATCGGGATTGACTATTTCACGTAACATATCATTGTAGTCTGCTAAAAGCTGGCGGCGAATCAAGGTTTCATATAAAGTGGATATTATCCCTATGGACGCCAATAGAATGCCGAAGTCTCTTAAAATTTCGGAGGTCAGATTTGCTTCTCCCGCTGACCCTCGTACAATATATGAAATCAATATAGATATCGCTCCTAACAAAACAAGGATTATGCTCAGAAAAACGATGTTCGTCAAAAAATGTTTGTTTTCGTGCATCACAGCCTCAGCTCATTTTTGTGACCCGACTGCATTTAAATTATGAGCTGTTCCTTGTTGGGATTGTCGAGTTGGTACTATATATGATTTAGGTTCGTCGTATTTCATCATAATAATACGAGATCTTTCTTGTTGATATTCAGAGTTGTATTCCAAAAGGCGATCCAGATCGGTATCACTGGCGCGGTAAAACTGGTTTTCCACCATTTCACCCGCTCCGAGACGATAAGACTGGATCCGTGTCGTCAGGCCGGCGCCCGAGAATAGCACCAAGTTCTTGAGCTCTGGTTGGCGCCTCATCCGGTAAAAGCAACCATGGACGATTGGCCCCATCATGCTGTCGTCCCTACCATCGTCGATTTGTGAACATAGCTCGCTATCCGACTCAAGTGCCCGTGCACCAAAAAATAGTATTCCTTCGTACCCTTGTTGCCGCGCCCAGCAACCGATGAAGTCAGTTATCTTGTTCCCGCCTCGTTCCGGACTGACGAACGCCGATAAAATTCTCATGAGGGTTATCTCATCGAGATTTGTTATGACGTTCTTCGCCACCTCAACCAAATGGTCTTCATACGTTAAATCTAGAATATTAACGAATTCCGCCCGGATCTCTAAAAGAGCGGTTTTTTGAGTATCGAGGCCGTAAAAGCATGCTTCAGCTTCTGCCCCGGCCTGCTCAATTGCGAAGTAGTGCCCACAATTTAAATGGCTGCCCGCAAAGCGCTGTTGGTCCTCCCATTTCCACGGTCCATCCTGAAAGGTTTTCCAGAAATCACTGCCGCTCCAAAAGTACGACGGATTGTGCCAACGTACAAAGGTGCCCCGAATTGCGGAGGACATCGGCAAGGAACCTGTTTGGTCAAAAGGTTCTTTCATCCATCCGACTTCAACATATGCATCAAATAAATCGTCAGGAACATCAAATGACATGTCAGACATATCAAATGACTCCCTAAACCTTTGCCACGCACGAGTAAATCGCCATATCATTCCGCCAAAAAAGAGCAAAGTGACAGCAATAATCGGATAGGTATAGAGTGTCATGGCATTAGGATCGACCGATTTACACTCGCAGATTGCGTAGCTTAGCGGTGTGTGCTTGCAAATGCAACGCGCAACCCACCACACGTTTTCCGCGAATAAGTCGCGACCTCGATCGCAAGCCTCGGGGCAAGCTCCAGGCCCTGGGACCAGTACCTCGACGAATGTCCGCCTGACCGAGGCAGAGGTTCACGCTATTTCAATGGCTTGCCGTACCAGTGTAGATTCCCACAGATAAAAATAGTGTGCCGACAGATTCGGGGGCATTCCGTTCGAGTGCGAACCGTTCATGGATTTTGTGGTCTGAAATTTTGTGGACACGGGAACCCTGACCATCGCTGGGCAGCGGTATCTCGGTCACTGGAATGGAGGGCGTCAAGGTTGTCCTCACGGTGCCTAACGAAATCTCCGTCACCGCTCGTTGCGAAGTTGTCGAACAAATTGTCTTTCGAGTGTGAAGTGGTTCACAACAGACGGAACCGCAGGAGGTTAACCTCCTGCAATCGAAAGGAGCATCTTGGAAACGGTCCTAACTGCGTAGGTGTGGCGGTCGGCTTGGCCGAGGTGAATGGTGGCTACTTAGGAGATAGCCATGCGCTGTATGGTGGGCACCAACCCTCTTCGCGGTGGCGCGCGGCTGCACTCGCGATTTGCGGAGATCGTCGTAAGCTGGTTCGTCGTGATCGTCCTGGCGGCTGGCGTAGCCTGGCCCAACGGCTCGGCGCGGGCAGAGAACACGAACGCAACTGATGGTCGGCTCCCGTTAGGCGCAATCTATACGCCACAGGCGACTACATTCTCGATCTGGTCGCCCGATAGTGATGATGTGAAACTTTTCCTCAAGGGCCAGCCTCAAACCATTGCAATGGCCAGAATACCAGATACCGACCAATATTCCGATGTCTATCGCGTCACGGTGCCGGGTGACCATCACCTCAAGCGCTACAATTTCGTGATCAACGGCAAGACCGTGCGCGATCCGTATGGTGTGATGGTAGAACCGGCCACAAACAACAATATCGTCATGGATCTTTCGGAAACCGAGCCGGACGGCGGCTGGGCTAATGTACCGCCTCTGGCGCAGCGCGAAGACGCCGTCATTTACGAACTCAATGTACACGACTATACAGCGGACCCTACCTCGGGCGTCTCCTCCGAGAAGCGGGGCAAGTTCCTCGGCCTCGTGGAGCATGGAACTCGTGTTGATGGCCGGCCCACTGGAATCGATCACCTGATCGACCTTGCGGTAACGCACGTCCAGATCATGCCGGTGTTCGACTATAGCTCCTGTCCGCCATCGGCTCCGTCAAACTGCTACAATTGGGGGTACGATCCCGCGAACTATAACGTTCCGGAAGAGCGATATTCGCAGTTTTCTGGTACCGAATATGTCAATCGCGTCCGAGAACTGAAAACAATGATCAACGAATTTCATAAATCTGGTATCCGTGTAATCATGGATGTCGTCTACAATCATGTTCCGGCCGGCAATGGCGATGTGTTCGGCGACATCAGTAATAAATATTTTCTGCCGAACGATATTTCTGGGGCTGGGCGAAGTCTCGACGCCGGTGTGCCGATGGTCGAACGCATGATCCGCGATTCGCTGGATTACTGGGCTAGCGAATACCATGTGGACGGATTTCGATTTGATCTCATGGGCATCTTCCGATACTTGAATGTCGGCGCGTGGGCCGAGTACCTCAATACGCGATACCCTGACCGCACGCTGCTGATCTACGGCGAACCCTACACCGGCAAGGGCGGCGACAACTCAAACGCTGTCAGCGGTCCTCTTCGCGACATCGATCAACTCCGTCTCGGCACAACCGCCTTTATTGCGGATGCTCATGTCGGCGCATTTAATACCCCATACCGCGACGCGATCCGCGGCGGCGACCTCAATGGCGGCAGCAGCGGCGGTTATATGTTCAATCAGGGCAATGCGTTCAACGAAATCCAACCTGGCAGTCGCGGCAGCATCAGGTTCACCAACAACCCCTATCGGCCTATCGACCTGTTCGACCGCATGTTCGCTGCCCGGCCAGAGCAGGCAATAAATTTCATCAGTGTCCACGACAACCTGTGCCTGCGGGATCGTATCCTGCAATGGGCTGAGAATCATGGCCAGTCCGGTAATACGGGGTATCTCACGCGGATTCAGGAATTTGGCACCGGTATCGTCCTGACCTCGCAAGGGATACCGTTTATCAGTGAGGGCGACGAGTTCTTGCGGGATAAGAGGAGTCTGACGGATCTACAAAAGGCTGCCAACAGTTTTGATGCTCCGGATCCGGTCAATACAATTCATTGGGACTTGCGGGTCCAACACGACGATATTTACCGCTATTTCAAGAAAACGATCGCTCTGCGACGCGCGCATCCCAGCTTCCGCATGACCAGTTGGGAGGTAGTGAACCATAATATCACCACTTCCGTTCCACGAGGCGATGTCGTGGTGAACGACATCAAGTCAGCGGCGACTGGAGATTCGTGGAAGGCGATCATCGTCATCTATAATTCCGGCAACGAATTCACATTCTCACTTCCAACGGGCACATGGCTCGTGGCAATGGAGCGGTCGCAGCCGGTGGATCAGGAGCGGGCCGTGAGTGGACAGGTGACCGCCGAAGGCACGGCCGTCACTGTCGTCCATCAGTGAGTCTCCTCCAACACCAGGGTAACCGAGGATTCGAAAAGGACGCTCCGCGCGAGTGCTCGCCAGACTTGAACGGCATTGTAGCGGGCCCATTCGAGATCTGCGCGGATGGAGCCCCGCGACGAAACGGCCAGCTCGAGCGTAAAACAAGAGCCGAGTTGGCAAGCGTTGAGCACGGGTGGATTTTGGTGAACACCCTTAATCGGCCGATCATTCAGAACTCAAGGGTATCAAACCTCCGCCAAAATCTTCGCAGGGCCGGAATGTGCATGTATTGAATAAGTGTTATCACTGTTCGCTTGGGCGGTCCCTTTAATCCTTAAATCAACATACTGCGTGCCAGGAATATAGCGCAGCCTGACGCCTTAGGGGGCGCGCATGGCGAACTTGGCACTTGCCGACCTTATTGCCCCCTAAATTCTCGCGACGAGAACATCGGTACCTGGCACGCCGCGCTATCAGTCATTCGGGTCAGCCGGTACGAGACTGAAAGGGACGATTTCGGCTGCGTGGTCCGCGGCCGCGCGGAGTTCAATGGCCAGGGTTTCGTCGATGTCGGTAAAGGCAGCCTGACGATTGCCGGGCAGACCAGCGAGGCGGCGCCGTCCTTCGACCCCAACAAGCGCGAGCCTGTCTTCGATCTCACCGAAACGTCACTCGATTTCGAGCTGTTCGTCGAACGCGCCGGCTCTCAGATCATCGCTGGTGGGGCACCTGCTCGCCGAGGCTGCGGCCCTACCGCCGGAAGTCGTTGAGGAGATCGTCAAGCGTACCGTTGGCGTGCCGTTGTTTCTGGAAGAAGTGACGAAAGTCGTTCCCGAAACGGCTCTTACCAATACGGCGGGGGGCGCCATTGCCGTACTTCCAAGTTCGATTGGCGGTGCCCCCGACCTTGCAGGCCTCGTTGATGGCGCGACTCGACCGGCGTGTCGCGGGACACCCGCTTTCGGCGCTATTGAGCCATCGCGTGTCGCGTCTCCGAGCGCGTACTGTATGCCCCATAGGAGACCTTGCTGGCGGCTCGGAGCCGGCCGAGTTGGGTGGAAATGCGTCATTCGTCCAACTTTTGCCGTATGGCATCGGAGCGCCGATTGCCGCGGTTCGGTTGCCAACGTGCTCCCGGCGACAGGCGACCGGTGGCCGTTATTTAGACTAGCGCCGCGATGGTGTGCGTCACGATCATCTGCCCATTGGAAGGCGCACCGAATGTCTTCGATCACCGCTCCCAATCGCCGATCGATTGTTGTCGGAACAGCCGTGCCGAAGGGTACTGGCGTATCGGTGCGCTGGCGCATCCAGCGCCAATCGGCGACGGTCGGCAGCATGATCCATGTCGGCTTGCCCATTGCCGCGGCCGACCATGGCGCACGGCACACGGCAAGGGTCAGCGGAAGCGGCTGCCCTCCGCGGTCATTGTGCGGCGCTTTGACCGCGGTCTATCCGAGCTTTGCCGCGAGATAGTCCGAGAACGCACGCACCTTCGGCACTGGGTGAGGTCCCGCGGGATAGACGGCGTGCACATCGACGGGCTCCAGCACATAGTCGGAAAGGACCGGATGCACCTCGCCGCGCTCGAGCTCTGCCCGGCACAGCCACCGAGACACCACGGCAAGCCCGAGCCCCGCCTTCACGCAGGCCATTACGCCGTCGGCGGATGCGACCTGCACTCGACCGTTGACGGCAACCGAAGTGACGGCGCGAGAGCGTCCGAAGGCCCAGCCGCGGCGACCCAACAGCCCGGGCCCGACAATGCAATCGTGCCGCGACAGGTCCGCCAACGTGTGCGGAACCCCGCGCTGCGCTAGATACACCGGCGAAGCAATGACCAGCCGCGGCGCCGAGGCCAGCAGGCGGGCGCCGAAGGCGGAGTCGGCAAGACGCCCCAGGCGCAGCGCGATGTCGGCACCTTCGGCAATAAGGTCATCCGTCCGATCGGAGATGAAGAGCTCGATTTTCAAGTCTGGGTGCTGCTCCAGAAATGCCGGCAAACGCGGAATCACCTCGCGAGTCGCGAAGGCGCCAGACATCACGACCCGCAGCACGCCGTGCAAGCTGTCGACGCCGCGCGCGGCATGTGCGGCCTCGTCCAGCTCGCCGAGGATCCGACGGGAGCGCTCAAGGAAGACAACGCCGGCCTCGGTCAGTGCGACCCGGCGCGTCGTGCGCAGGAGGAGTTTCACTCCCAGCCGGCCCTCCAGGCTGGCCACCATCCGCGACACGGAGGGCTGCGACATGCCGAACTCGCGGGCGACCTTCGAGAAGCTGCCAGTCTCGGCAGCCCGAACGAACACCGAGAGTTCCTGAAACCGATCACTCATACGTATCATGTATAAGTGATTTACATTCGTCGCATCTACTCTCCGCATCGTAAATAGGTCGTTTTTCTCAGATGGCTGGCGGTTTGAAAGCCGGTCCGAGAACCCAATACTGATGAGGTGATCGAAATGCCTTCGAGAATCATTTCAACGGCCAGCGCGGCACTCGTGCTCGCGACACTCATCGCACCGAGCGGGCGATCCGAATCAGCAAGTGACGTCAATCAGATCGATGGGATCGCGTTGCATGGCTTCGACCCCGTTGCTTACTTCACGCAGAACAAGGCGGTAAAGGGCGAGCCGCAACTGACCGCGGTCTATAAGAGCGTCACCTATGAATTCGCTTCGAAGGACGACCAAGCTGCCTTCCAGGCGAATCCAGAGAAGTATGTTCCTCAATATGGTGGCTTCTGCGCTTTCGCCGTCAGCAAGGGAAAGAAGGCTGATATCGACCCGTATGCCTTTGCCATCAATGACGGCAGACTCTACGTCAACTACAGCGAGCGGGCGCTGCAAGCTTATCAGGGAGACGTCAAGGGCAACACCGACAAGGCCGATCACAATTGGCCCGACGTCGCCAAGCAGACAAAGATCATCCGTTAACCGGTCTCACCACTCCGCCGGCGCGCCTCTCCGGGGACCAACCTCGCAGAGGCGTTGCACTCCCAGCCCGAACTGAAGACATGAACGGTCGAGGAGTAGGACGTCGAGCTCGTGCTTGACAATGGCACCGAGCGGCCCTTAAGCCGACATAGCGAAGGCCCAGGAACCCGGTAAACGTTTGGGTGCGGCTTACAAACCGCGCCTGAGTATTCGCACGCCGCGGTGGTTTTGCGCTAAGCTGAGTGACAGCGGTAGCGACCGCATGGGGAGGCGAGCATGGACATCGCGGCCTGGCTCCGCGGTCTCGGGCTCGAACAATACGAGCCGGCGTTCCTCGCAAACGAGATCGACGAAAAGGTGCTGCCCCACCTGACGTCCGAGGATCTCCGGGAGATCGGCGTGGTGCCGATCGGCCATCGTCGGCGGCTGCTCGACGCTATCGCGGTACTCGGCGCCTCGGCGCCCACCACCGCAGTCACAGCGGCAGTCTCCGGCGCCTCGGCTCCCCCCGATGCCGAGCGGCGCCAGCTTACCGTGTGTTTTGCGATCTGGTCGGCTCGACGCCGCTGTCGGCGCGCTTCGATCCCGAGGATCTGCGCCAGATCGTGGGCGCCTATCATCGCTGCGTCGCCGATGCGGTGGGCCGCTTTGCCGGATTTATTACGAAATGCATGGGCGACGGTGTGCTCGTTTATTTCGGCTATCCCGAGGCGCACGAAGATGATGCCGTCCGACAATATCGAGCGCTCCCGCTTCCTGTGGCGTGCAGCTGGCACCGGATATCCTTCGGACCGTGCACGCGACAATGATTGGCCCTGTTCCGGCCCATGGGATGCCGTCGATGGCTGCCGACCTGCGCCCAGGCAACCGGCTGGACTTGCCATGGCTGGCTGGGAAGGTGGTGGAACTCGGCGTTGCGCAATGGCGTCACCACGCCGATCAACCGCGTGGTTTATGCCGCGCTGAAGCCATCCACGAACGGCGCGCCAGCCTGAAATGTGATCGGGGCGCTTTGAGCATCTAAGTGAGAGAAGGGCGATCAGGCTTTTGGGATGCCACGCGCCCGTTGGCCCTCAGCCCGCCGCGCGGAGCGCTGGCGCTGCCCGCGCTGTTGCCGTGCGGTGAACCGATATCTGTCGCGACCGGCAAGTTCGTATGACTCACCGCTGGAGGAAAGCGGATTCGAACTGACGGTCCCATCTGACAGGTCCGTGTCAAGTCAGGGACGGCAGCCCCTTTGTAATGCTCGGCGGTTTGGCGCTGGAACGGGCACGGAAACCGTCGGCTGATCATTGCGACGGTCCCGGTTGTTTGGACAGCTTCCACGGAAGATAAGCTAAAGGCGTAGAGCCGGCTGCTGATTTCACCATTCCCCGAAATCAAAATCATCCGGTGTTGTTGCGGCGTGCTGTGAAGTTTGTTTGCGGATCGTGAACGATGATCGCGTCGTGATCTTGCAAATGGAAACGGAGTGCGTTCTCCACAATCATCTCTTCCTAGATGGCCTTTTCATCGTCCGACAGTTCGACTTGCTCACCTTGCAAGCCGTTGTGAATCTTCTTGGTGCAGGAGAAGAATTCCACCTCGTCGGCGAGCTCCCCCGCGAGAGTTTGTGCAACCGCTTCGTCGCCTTTGCCGCAACGCCCCACGAGCGGCCGCGCCGCCGAAATCTGGATCGCAGTATGAAGCGCGAAATTTCAAAACCTCGCGCCCGAGACAAAAGCTACCAAAGATCGCCGTCTGGTGGCGGAGCTGCAGCACAACAAAAAAATAACCGCAAACTTTGGTAGCTTTCGCTCGCGCGCGGGAGAAGTTTTCGACGGCTCTGGGGGTCGTGCTTTCGGTAACGGACTCTTTCCCGACCGGCCGATCGCATGGCATCGGGCGCAGTTAGCCAGGGCAAAGGCACGCCCGCGTAGAATCGTCGGCTCCTGCGCTTCGACTGCGCGGGCCCAAATGAGGAAGCCGGGCAGTGCTTCCGCCCCGATCGCGCAGATCCTCAACATGCTCGTCAAACTCCGCGTCGTTTGGCACTCTTTTTAGGCCCGTCGGAGCGGGCTGTCCGCCAACAAAGGCGCGCGATCCCCCATCGAGGTTTGACGCTGCTGGTACCAGTAACTCAACAAACTGTCCCCCTAGAAACAGAAATCATAGTTATTTCAATGGTTTGCCTTATCGGTATGGTTTTCCCAGATAAAGACAGTCGGCCAACGGATTCGGGGCATTCCGGTCGAGTGCAAGGGGAAGGCAGAATTTCGAGACGCGCAATGGTGAGCCGCTTGAGGTGCTTCCGGGGTTCCTACCGCCGGCATGCTGTCCAAAGGTTCCATGTGAACAAGGAAGAGCCGTCGGGCTCAAGCAAGAGCGAGATACTGATAGGCGCGGGATGAGATGCCGAGTTCGCGCGCCGCATAGGTCTGCGACCAGGCCAAATTTTCGCGCCATTGAACGCAACAGGTTTGCCCCAGGCTTCGAGATAGGTTCGCGTCGCATGGCTCGGGCACAGTATTTCTTCGACGCTCACAATTCCGTCCGACGCACGCCTTGCTATGGTAACAGGAGCGGCGCCCCCGATTTAACAGAGGTGAGTTTGGCCGCGGCCGGTGAGCGTGGCGGCGGGAAGTCAGCGCCACAGCGCGCGGGATCTGATGGCCCCGCGCCCCTGCCGTCCTTGTTAGCCGCCGGGAGTAACGCCCTGGCGCCTATGGGCGGGGCAAAGGCCGCGATA
>Ga0310909_10002494_pt1 | contig 11303 bp, 15 predicted proteins | sample GREbulkMGT000H_FD_203449 | JGI IMG/M metagenome (GOLD analysis project Ga0310909, IMG submission 203449) | Lab enrichment of tropical soil microbial communities from Luquillo Experimental Forest, Puerto Rico - GRE.bulkMG.T000H | ecosystem: Environmental > Terrestrial > Soil > Tropical forest >... | reverse complement strand
TAGGGCGTGGACTCATTAACACGCAGCCATAGCCTGATTGATGCAAGTTGGATGAATGCGAGGTAGTTGGCCGCAAGCTTGTCGTAGCGCGTCGCTACGCGCCGACACTGCTTGATCCGGTTAAAGAACTGCTCGACCAAGTTGCGAGCGCGGTAGAGATGTGGGCTGAAGCAAATCGGCTCGTTCCGGTTCCGTCGTGGCGGAATGTTCGCCCAAGCGCCGCGCCGGCTGACAAGTGTTCTGATCCAGTCCGCGTCGTAGCCACGGTCGGCCAGCAGCATTGTTCCCGACTTCAGGCGGGATAGAAGTTTGAATGCGAGCCGGTTGTCGTGCGCCTCACCGGCAGTAAGCGCGAGTCGGACCGGCAGGCCGTTGGTATCAACCATTGCATGAATCTTGCTGGTCAACCCACCTCGTGATCGCCCCATCGACTGGTTCCTGTTTCGAGTGATGCAGGCGGCGTGCTGGTGCACGCGGACAATAGAGGTGTCGATCATCTGCACGGCTGCATCATGCGTAGCAGCAAGCGCCCCAATAATCTGGCTCCAGACCCCAGCCTGTCGCCAACGGACGAAGCGGTTGTAGCAGGTGGTGTACGGACCAAAGCCGTCGGGCAGATCGCGCCACGGGGCTCCGGACCGCAAAACCCAAAAGATGCCGTTGAGGACACGCCGGTCATTCACGCGGGGCACGCCGCGAGGCTTGTTCGGAAGCATCGGTTTGATGGCAGACCACTCGTGGTCAGTGAGTTCGTAGCGCATGATTCGAGGCTCCCGTTTGGAGGCTTGAATCACGAACTGGCAGCCGATCCAAGCGTGCAAGCTAGGTCGGCCGAATGTCGGCTTTCGGAGGCGAAGCCGAAGTCTTATGCTCCGACTGAGGCTTTCCGGTTTTGATAAGCCGCCACGACTTTAGCTGTGGCGCGCGCCCACTCGCAAGGCACCGTGCCGCCCAGGAGAGACACCAGTGACGCGCCGGTGATGCGGACCAAGCGCCCCTCGGCTCTGGCACATTTGGACGAGAGCGGATAGCCTCCGCTGTCCCCGCGCTGAATCGGAGGAACATCGTGTACGTTCCTAATGCATTCAAGGAAGAACGCGTCAGTATCCTTCACGATGCAATCCGCCGCGCTGGCTTGGCCACACTGGTCAGCGTAACTGATGAAGGGTTAATCGCCAGCCACGTGCCATTATTGCTTGATCCAGAGCCTGCTCCTTATGGGACGCTTCTGGGTCATCTAGCTCGCCCGAACCCGCAGGCACGACGGGCGATCGGCGATGCACTGGCGATCTTTCTCGGACCGGATGCCTATATCACACCATCTTGGTATGCGACCAAGCGAGAGACCGGCAAAGTAGTGCCAACCTGGAATTACGTCGCCATTCACGCCTACGGACCGGTTGAGTTCATCGATGATCCAGTACATGCGCGCGAACATATCACGCATCTCACGAACCGACATGAGCAGGGCCGAGCTATCCCCTGGGCGCCGAGCGACGCGCCGGAGGACTTCATCGCAAATCAGGTCAGGAAAATCATCGGTTTTCGGCTGACGATTAAACGGCTCGAGGGCAAATGGAAGATGAGTCAGAATCGACCGGCACAAGACCGAGCCGGGACTGCGGCTGGTCTGGAAAGAGAGGGAAAACGCGATCTGGCAGAGCTGATCCGAGCAGCTTCGCCGCCCGGCGAGGGCGCAGGTAAGCCACGCTGAACCTCTGCCTGGACGTCCGCTTGCGCCACCTGCCGCCCATATCCGAACGAGTCGAGGCGGGCAAAGCGGACCTAAAGCGAAGACCGCATTTGTGCCGCTGTTAGAGGAAGAGCGGACATTGCCTGCCTTGCATCAGTCCTGGCCGATTATGAGTACACGGCCTAGTGTCGCCAAGATGATCGCTCCGTTAAGAGCGATGTATGCCAACAACGACAGGTACGGGTCTGATTCCTCACCACCGTCGTTCTTGAGTTTTCCTTGATCTATGATGCAGAGAAGGTTTGGCTCCTGATCATTTCGGAAATAGCAGTTCTTAGTGAGTATGATTTCGCCCCAGTTTTCTATGATCTTAGCGCGCTCTTTTGCCGTCAACGGCACGAAGCGGTAAACTGTTGATTGGTCGGGATCGTAGCTGCCAGTGACGTATGTCGACGCCATTGCCACCAGCACCGCTAGCGTGAACGCGCTGCGGCGTGCGCGCGTCCCTACTACCCATCGCCATACCCGCCGCCAGGACTGTTCGCTCACGGCTTCGGCCTCCCTCACCGCACGCGCGCCAGCGGGACGACGTTGTCCTTTGCGGCCGCGACCTTGGCCTGCGCGCGCGCCGCCGCCTGCTTACGGTCATACGCCTCGGTGTAGCGCGCGACCTCTTTCAGCGTGCGATGGCCGCTGACCGCCATGATCTCGTGCACGTTGCAGGCGCTCTCGGCCATCAGCTTGCAGCCCGCCTTGCGCAATCTGCGGCCGGCAAGTTGCCGGCAACCCGGCCTCGTCGCACCACTCACGGAACGCGGTGTTGAAGCTCCGCTTGGAGTACGGGCGACCCCATTCGTTGACCAAGAACGTCAGCGAGGTTTCCGGGGCAGGACATGCCGCGATGGCGGCCCTGACCGCCTCCGGCACCGGCGTCTGCACCAGCGTCGGCTTGCGCCGCTTGTTCTTCTCCTGGGTGTAGATCACCCAGCCGTTCTTCACGTGCTGGGGGCCCAGCGAGATGCCGTCGCCGCGCCGGATCGCGAGATGGATCATCAGCTCCAGCGCAAGACGAGCGCGTGTGCCGGTCGGGTGACGGGCCCGGAATTGCGCGATCTCCTCATCGGTCCAGGTGTGGTGCCCGGGCGTCGACGTGGCCGTCACCTTGATGCCCTCAACCGGGTTCGTTTCGATCAAGTGCACGACCTCGTGCGCCCACTTGAAGAACGACTTCAGAGCCGACAGCCGATTGTTCTTCGCGCCCGGCGTCGGAGCCTGTTCCAGCCAACGCTGCAGGTATGCAGCGTCCATCTTTGCCAGCGGCAGGTTGCCGATCCCCGGCTTCAGCAGGCGCTTGAGGATCGGCCGGCGCTGGTCCTTCGTGCCATCGGCGGCGCTATTGAAGGTCGTGCTGGCGAGAAACTCCTCGACCGCCGTCGCGACCGTCCCGGAGCCGCCGCGAGCGGCAACCGCAGCGAGCGCCGCGTTCGTCTTCTCACCGCGCAGCGCGGCGAAATAGACGGCCAGGAATTCCGGCGAGTTCGGATCGCCATCGACCGGCAGCTCGATCCCGGGAAAGCCGCGCCGGCGGAAGCGGTACCGGTTGCGGCCGAGGTGATCGATCCAGTGATGGACATACTTCAGTTCAACACACGTGCGCATGGCTATTTACCTTTTCGCGTTCGTCGCGTCGGCTCATCGGGGAGCGGCGCGGAGTCAAAGGGATTGACGTCGGTTTCCGTCGCGGGGATGCCGCCCTTCATCACGAGCTGAAATCTCGGGACGGCCGGCTCGACATCGATCCGCGCGATATCGAGGCCACCGTTTCTGGCAGCCTTGATCGCACGGGTGAGGTCCTGCTGACGGAAATTGCTTGGCCGACGAACGCGTGTGGTTGGCCCGCGCACGGCGCGCCTCCCATCCGACCTGGTTTGGGTGTTAACTGGGCCTGGATCATCGGACGTCGTCCACTGGCGTTCGTTACCGCATCCCCGGCAAGCGGCGTGAAATGTCCCTCGGCTCCTATCCGACCGTGGGCTTAGCCGATGCAGTTGCCGCTGCAATGGCCGCCGACCGCCAGCGAACCGGAGGCGATGACCCGCTCGAACTGCGCGCTGAAAAGAAACGAGAACGTCGCCGCGCCGCCGAGTCAGATAAAACCTTCAAGGCCGTCGCCGACGACTTCGTCGAGTACAAGTCCAAGCGCGCGCCCAAGCCCTGGAAAGAATCCACGAAGAATCAGGCGGAAGACATCGTCAACGGACCGCTCGCACCGCTGCACAAATTTCTGTGCAGCGAAATCACTGCCAGACAAATTTTCGACATCATCGATCCGATGCGCGCCCAAACTCCGTCCATGGCCGATGCGGTCTTAAAGCGTGCGCGCACCATCTTCGATTGGGCATGGGCCAACGACGTAATGGAGGACAAAGCCAATCCAGCCTCAATGAAGGGACCGCTGCGTATACTATTCGGAGTCGACAACATCGAACCAACACATGAACCACGCGAAGCCCTCAATTGGCGCAAAGTCCCGCCTCTGATGGCCAAGCTCAATGAACTCGCAAAGCCGCGAACGCGGTTCCTCGCCCATGAAGCCGCAACCGCAATCGGAGTATCAGTGTACGAAATCTACAATGCCGCCGGACGCAACAAATTCAAAGTCCACCGGCCGGACGCTCTCGGATGTGGACACAACAAAATCGAGATAGAGCCCGACGACCTATATCAGTACAAAAAGAAGATCGTCGATGTGACCCCAGGACTACCGCCAATTCAAATCCTGTTCCTGAAATTTCTCATGCTGAACGGACTACGGTGCGACGAGGTTTGGGGCATGCGCTGGTCAGAATGGCAACGAGAGGAAAATCTCTTGGTCATTCCCTGGAATCGCATGAAAGGCCGCAATAAAGCCGGTGCGAAGGAAATCAAAATTGATCATGTCGTGCCACTAAACTATCGCTCGGTTGAAATTCTCAAGCTGCTCGACGAGCAGCGCAAGCGCGACAAGAATGAGAGCGAATTTGTGTTCGGCAATTATCGCGCTGCCAACGGCAGTGGGCGCATGGGTAAACAAATTGCAGACGAAATTGTCCGTCGGCTCCTTAAACGTCTTCTTCCCGTCGATGAGCCAAATGCGGTCCTGCACGGAATGCGCACTGCATTGGAGTCGTGGGGCAATACACAACGCCGCATGGGATATCTGAAGGTCACACGGGATGACTTGGAACGCGCGATTGCGCATGTCGAGGGATACGGCGAAACGCCGCTTCGGCGACTGTACAGTCGAGACGACACGGAAATTAAACCGCTCGTTCCCATCTTCGATGGCTGGGCGGATTTTATCAACAGCGATACGGACACACCGAGCGGTATAATTCCGTTCCGCCGACCGGCGAGACAAGCGAAAGGAGCCTGATTATGCATGCATCCATTGTCAGCAAGATGGAGGTCGAGCCGATCCTCTGCTCGGTCCCGCAAGGCTGTCAGATGATCGGCATCGGCACTCAAGGCATGTACGACTTGATCGGTGCCGGAAAGGTAAAGGCGGTCAAACGCGGCACGCGGACTCTGCTCGTGGTTGATAGCTTGCGCGCCTATGCCAACAATCTGCCCGAGGCGAAGGTCGCACCACCACGCCAGCGCAAGCCGCAGCGGCAACGCGAGCTAGAAACTACCACCTAGCCTGTTAAAGAAGCGGCCCCGCTCGCCAGGGAAGTCGAGCAGGGCCAGGGGTTTTGACGAACGCACGAGCGCCGTTTTACCCCGCCTCTCGGTCGCCACGCAAGTTTTCCCCGCGCGACCCCTTCCCGCCAAAACCGATCACCATCGTCGTCAACGTTGGGCTCCGTGTGCCCGCATGCGCACGCGTGCGTCCGCAATTCGGAGGATCACGCTCATGATCCGATGCGTCCGATTCCGTCCCTACGCGAAAAACACGCTCAAGGGATTCGTCGATCTCGAACTCACCCGCGTCGGTCTCGTCATCCACGACTGCTGCTTGCACGAAAAGAACGGCCGGGAATGGATCGCGTTTCCGGCGCGCCCCTACACCGACAAGGACGGCACCACGCAATGGAAATGCCTGATCGAATTTGCCGAGGGCGCGACCGAGGCGCGCGAACAATTTCAAAAGCAGGCGATCAACGCCATCCACGTCGCGGAGGCAGAGGCGGAGGTGGTGTCATGAACACCGACACCCGCGAGGTGCGCGACTTCGTGTCGACCTACGTGGCGCAGGCGCGTGCGGCGACGGCGGACATCAAGCAGCCGGGCGTCCTCAACATGGTCCTGGTCAACCCGGCTGACGACGACGTCACTTCGATCTATCGCTTTGCGATCGATGATCCCAACCTCGTCGAGAACATGATCGCCGACGCCATCAACGCCAGCGAAGCGGGGCATAACGTCTATGTCGAAGGCCGCACCGTGCGCCCGGGGCTCAACGGCAAGCAACGCGGCGATCTCAACGATACCGTGGCCGTGTTCGCGCTCACCGTCGACAGCGACAGCGATAAAGGGGCGGCGTGGACGCCGATCGTGCCCATCTCGCTCGCGGTCGAGACTTCCCCCAACAACGCGCACTATTGGTTCTTCTTCGACAAGGCGCTTGCCCCCGCCACCGCCAAGGCGCTTGGCGATCGGCTGCGCGCCGCCACCAAGGCCGACAGCGATACCGGCAATATCTGTCAGCCCTACCGCCTCGCCGGTACCGTGAACTACCCCAACAAGAAGAAACGTGATCGCGGCCGCGTCGTCTCGCCAACACGCACACTCTGGTCAGACGAGGTGGACGAGCTGCCGGTATGGACGCCCGAGCGCCTCGAGCAGGAATTCCCCATCACCAACGGCGGAGGAGGCGGCGGCGGAACCGGCACCTTCGATGACTCCGCCATCCCCACCGACACCATGAAGGTGATCCGCGACGGCGTCGAAGACGGAGCGCGATCGAACGCATTCTGGAATGTGATCAAGGCGCTCAAAGGCGACGGCTGGACCATCACCGGGATCGTGACGCTGCTCGAACGCTTCCCCAACGGCATCGCCAACAAGTATCGCGGACGCCTTCAGCGCGAGGTCGAACGCATCTGGGCCAAGCTCGATGGCGGGCCACCGCCACCGCAACCGAAGCGTCTCACCTGGAAACACTTCAGCGCGGTCACCCTTCCCGCGCTTTCCAATTACGCCATCAAAGGCATCTTCCCCAAGACCGGTCTTGCCGTCTGTTGGGGGCCGCCGAAGTCCGGCAAGAGCTTCTGGACGTTCGATGCGGTCATGCATATCGCCACAGGCAAAACCTATCGCGGCCGCAACGTGCGCCAAGGCACCGTCTGCTATCTCGCGTTAGAAGGCGGCAGCGGATTCGCCAGCCGGATCGAAGCCTGGCGTCGACACCACAATCCACCGAAAGACGTGCCGTTCTATCTGCTCGACGTGCCGATCGATCTCGTTGCTGATCATGCCGCGCTGATCGCGGCCATCCGCGAGCAAGTGCCCGGTGACATCGCTGTCATCGTCATCGATACCCTGAACCGCGCGATGTTCGGCAACGAGAACGACAGCAAGGATATGGGCCAGTTCATCCGCGCCGCCGACGCCGTGCGCGCCGCCTTCAATTGCCTGATGATCATTGTTCATCACTGCGGTGTCGCCGGATCGCGCCCGCGTGGGCATACGTCCCTCGCCGGTGCCGACGACGCCCAGATCATGGTCGAACGCGACAAGGACAAGAACGTCATCGCCAAGGTCGAGTTCATGAAAGACGCCGAAGGCGGAGCCGTGATCGCCTCCAAGCTCCAAAAGATCGACCTCGGCACCGACGCCGAAGGCGAACCGCTCTCGTCTTGCGTCGCGGTCCCGGCCGATAGCACCGCCGCCGGTGTGAAGCTCACCAAGACCCAACGTTTCGCCTTCGACCTGCTGCAAAAGCTCATCACCACCGAGGGCGTGACCGCACCCGCCGACGCCCATCTACTCGCCGACTTCAAAGTCTGCCGCGCCGAAACCTGGCGTGAACGGTTCTATCAGGAGTATCCGGGGGACAAGCTCAACACCAAGCAGAAGGCCCTCCTGCGCGCCACCCTCGACCTGGAAGAGCAGAAGCTCATCGTGCTCTGGCGCGAGTTCGTTTGGATCAAAGCGCAAGAGGACAAAACGGACTGACGTGCAGACCCTCATGTCCGCTTACTTCCGCGCGAAACCGATCGCTCCCGTTGCAGCGCAAAGCGACCCTGAACAACCCTGACTCGCGCCAAGAGGACAAAGAGGACATTTCGCTTTTTCAAAAATGTCCCCGACAAATTCAGTCAACGGTTTTCAGGACGCTCCCTGCGGGGACAGCCGGGGACCTCCCCTCTTGGGGACGGGGACAAAGGACATTTCTCTTAGGAATGTCCTTTTGTCCCCGGGTGTCCCCGCAGAGCGTCTGACCGTCAAACCGCTTGTGCTGAAAGCTTAGAAGCGCACGCCGTCCAGTCCGCGTCCGGACGCGCCGCCGTCTGGCCCCTCACCCAGACAAGCCAGACAAGCCCAGACATTTTGAAAATGTCGTGTAGCACGCATGGAGATGCGAGGAGACAAGCGTTTAAACGGCGCGTGTTGGTGACGGCGCGCAAGCGGTGGTGTGCATTCCCTCGATCGCGCGCAAACGGTGGCGAGGCCGGGCAGCGGAGGCGCTACGTGCGCGATTCGTTTCCGCCACACCGCAGAGCATCGAATCTCAATCAGCAGGCCTAAGGGAGAGACACATGGCGGAACAGCAAATGTGTGAGCAAGAACGTTTAAACGAGAAGCAGGGCACGCGCCTGCTCAAGTGCCGGTGCGCGAGCTGCGGCTACACCGTTCGCACCACGCGCAAGTGGCTCGACCTCGCGGGCCCGCCGATCTGTCCGACCGATCGGATCGTGCTGACTGCGGAGGGCGCGGGAGATCATCGATGAAACGGACGCAAGAAGAAATAGCGCGCATTGAAATGGTTTGGACCGCCTTTGTCAGGGCCGTCATTGCAGCCGGACCGCTACCGGATCGCATCGAAGACATGGCAGCGCATACCGCCAAGCATTATACCTGTGAATTTCGCGCTGCTGTCATCGCCCCGTTGCTGGCACGCTGTTTGCATCGCCGCCCCGAGACCTGAAATCGACCATTTCGTGATGGCCATCACATCGGGATCGGCCATTTCGTGACGGCCATCACATCGGACGTCCGATACAAGGCGTAGGACATAAACCACCACACTACGCGACTACCGAAGGGTGCAGCCATGACGATGACGAATGCCAGCCCGTCCGTTAGGGGCGGACGCCGCGTGAAATTTACCCCGCAAGCTATAGAGAAGATTAAGGAGTTTGTAGCAGAAGGGATCAGTCGCGACGAGATTGCTAATCGACTTGGCGTGACTGTAGGATCGCTCCAAGTCACATGCTCAAGGCTGGGTATTAGCTTGCGACGAATTATTTTCCCCAGTTGCTCAAAGCGCCGCACGGCCGATGTCAGGCTGGGCTCGGTCGGCATTGCGCATGTGCGAGAGCAGAAGTTGGGCAAGTTCGAGATAGTGATGCGATGCCACGGCATAGAGCAAACGAGTGATATTCCGCTCTCTTTAGCCGCAATCGAGGGGCTGGCCCTTGAAGCAATGTCGCGAGATTTAGCCTTCGCTGAACTTCTAGGACAGACTTTGGTTGCAGCGATAAACAAAGATATGATCCACAAGATACTCCGCGATTAATCGATAAGGCGCTCAAGGCCCGCAGGGCCGGTACTCTTCATCAACCGACGCCACCAACGCCGGCAAGCCGCTAGGCTAGCCCGCTGGGCCAGTCAATCGTTCACGCCAGGATGCGTGCGGCGCTCACATTCAAGTTTGCAGGCTAAGGCGAGGGCTGCTGTGCATCTTCCATGGACCCAATAGAAGTTACGAAGTGCGGCTATGACACGGTCACAGGGCAAGAGCGCCAGCACTCCGAGGTCGTTATAATCCATCTTCGAGTGGTCGTAATCGTGCATTGCATCTGCGATCAACTTACACTCCTTCTCGCTGCGCTTGGGCAGCAATGGCATTAGGTTCACCGGTCGCCTCCAGCGCCCATTTGTGAAAATTCTAACGATTGCTCTTTCGCTACATCGGCATCAACACACTAGGTTGATGGTGCCGTGGCTATCGCCTGATGCGAGATTGCGATCCCCGATTGAACGCGCTCACCGATGCGGAGATCAGCGAGATCATGGCGCTCGACGACCCGGACGCGTGCGCGGACCCGGACGCTCACCGTATCGACGCTCACGTGATGCAGGCTAGCAACGATCGGGTGCCGGAGGATTGAGCTAGCTCAACCCATCGCTGTCCGCCCCGCGTCCCAGATCATCTCGCGGGCGGTCTCGTAGGCGACGCGGTAGACGGTGCCGTCGCCGAGGTCCTGGCCCCGGAGCTTGGCCGCCACGCGCGTGAGGTAACCGTCGCGCAGCTCGAACGGGATCGTTGATGCAGCCTGCATCAGCTCGCGCATCTGGGTGTCGGTGAGGGCGATCGGGGACATGGCTTAGACTGCAGGCTCGGGCTCGGAGGCAGCGGGCGTTGTAGCCGGTGGCGGTGCCAATTTGGCACGAGCCTGACGGCGGGCCTCCGAGGCTCGCTCCAGAGCCAACCAGCGGGCCTCCGCGCTGTCTGCCGGCCAGCTACGTCGACGGTCAGGTGGGTGCCGGCTGATCACCGGGAAGTCGTCCCATATCCTCGCGCCAGTCGCGCGGCGGATGAGCGGATGCAACTCCCACCAGCGCTGGCAGCCGGGGCAGCCCTCGCCGGCACGGTGAGAGCGGTGCTCCGCGATCACTTTCGGCGAGCAGGTGCAGCGGCACGCGCGCATCTGTTCGAAGAGGTCGATTGCGAGGTCGCTGATCGGGGTCTGCCGCTGCTTGCGTGCAAGCGGCATGCGTCGGGTGCCGGGCATTTAACGCTCTCCTGTCCAGCCGGTTGAGCGTGGCTGGCCGCCTTGGGATCGAATGGGTTCTAAGTTCAAGCCTAAGCGTTCGATCATTTTTCCGATGGCGACACGCAGGGAGGTTTCTTCATGGCAGGCTGGATGCAATCGTGGACCGCTCTTGCTGTAGATCACCGCGCCGTCGTGCTCGATTGCCTCCCGCAGCTTCTCGGCACGGTCGGTCATCGTGCACATCTCGGCTGCTGCATACTCAGGACCTGCACGGGTTGCTGCATCTGTATGAGCGCCTCGAAACACGGGGCCGTGTACTGCTGTTGTGTCTGTTGTGTGCCGAGGCTGGATGGCTAATTTTGGTAACCGCTTGGCTGTGGCTGGAACGCGGCTACCTTAAGCTGCGCCTGTTTTTGCGAGTGTAATTCGCAACAGCCAAGAACAGAAATGGCGAGGTCCGCGATGCGCTGCTGCATCAGTCCGGTCGCGGCACACCGCCCGACGAGGCTGTGTCGGGCGGGAACGATTCCCTCTATTGCTTCAATTTTTTGACCCAACGGGATCTCAGGTCGAATCCGATGCTCAGGCTTGGGCCATCGTACGGAAGGTGATCGAATAGCGCGGGGTCTCGACCGGCGGGATGCTGTGCTCCCAGACATGGCGGGAGGCGCCGGTCATCACGTAGA
>Ga0310909_10002488_pt1 | contig 11313 bp, 9 predicted proteins | sample GREbulkMGT000H_FD_203449 | JGI IMG/M metagenome (GOLD analysis project Ga0310909, IMG submission 203449) | Lab enrichment of tropical soil microbial communities from Luquillo Experimental Forest, Puerto Rico - GRE.bulkMG.T000H | ecosystem: Environmental > Terrestrial > Soil > Tropical forest >... | reverse complement strand
ATTGGTATACGGGCGGCTCAGATTTGAGGAGGGTTGCGGTAGGGGTGGTAGCCGAGGCTTTCCGCGCCTTTACGGAAGATGGCGCCGAAATAGGTCTCCTTCAGCGGCGGGTTGGGGTATTCGCGCGATCGTGGCGCCTCGAACGGGTTACCGCCGGGCTGAATCTGTCCCTTGATGTTGCCGGCCTTGCCGCTGACGCCGCAGAGATATTCGAAGCGGTCGTAATAAGGCTCCAGCTCGTCGTAGGTGACGCCCCAGTCCTGGATCGTCAGCTCGGGTCCGCAGGCGTCGAGAAATTTCTGGCCGTAGCGCTGGATAGTATGGCTGCGCCAGACGAAATCCGCGACTTGGGCGCGGAAACTCTGACCGTTCCAATGCACAAACGAGCCGCCGAGGCCCTGTCCCGGTAGGAAGCTTTCCCAGCGGCGGATCGGCAGGGCCGTCTCATTGGAGTTGTTGCGAAACGTTACCGCCACCTTGACATTGTCCTGCATCATCGCCTTGCGGATCGAAAAACGCAGCTCGTCATGAATCGCGGGTGATTGGAAATCCGGCACCGTAAAACGTGGAGCGCCGCGTTCGAGCCCGACCACCTTCAAGCCGGACTGCGCCATCTCGAGGGCGGCCATTGAGCCGGTCAACCCAACCCCGATGGTAACCACATCAACAGGCTTCAGAGTTTCTGCCATGGAGCGTCTCCGCTCCGACTATGGCGAGCGCGCCGGGATGCCCGGATTTAGGTGGATGTGCCCGTGCGCGTCTTCGGCGAGGCTCATCGGCACCCGATCGAGCTTGATGCCGTGTTGGTCGACCAGGTCGTAATAGGAGGCGTAGGCGCCGGGGAACCCGATCATCCGCCAGGAGACCATGTTGCAATTGCCGCCATAGACCGGGTCGCTGAAGAAGCCTTCGACGGTGCTTTCCCAGAGATGCGTGAAGAATACCTCGGACGGTACGCCGCCAAGATCCTTGCCGCCTGCCTCGAGCTTCTTGAGATAGCTGTCCTGTTCCTCGGGGTTCATTCTTGGAAACGGCCTGTGCGACAACTCCTTGTTGATTTCGCCCAATGCAGCTCGAAACAGTTCCGCCGGCGTGAAGGGGAGCTGATATCCCTGAGTCCATGCTCGGGGCTGCCAGGGACCGCTGCGATAGAGCCGTTCGCCCGCCCCCCAGGCGCCGCCCAGCTGCTTGTCGATATAGTTCGGCACGCAAGCTTCGAGCGCGCCGGGCCACTCATCATCGGCCGGAATCAACCGCGCGACGGCGGCTTCGATGAAGGCCGCCTCCTCGCCGTTGAAAAAGACATAAGTCGTCGCCGCCGCTGCGGCGGCGCAGATCGATGACGTGGCGGCCAGTTCCGCGCCGGCAGGCGTCGCCGCGTTTGCGGTCTCGAACACCGCCGGCAATATCGCCGCGCCGATCGCGCCGGTCGCCTTGATCAATGTCCTGCGCGACACTTCAGTCATGATCAGGTTCCCTCCGCTTATGTTGTTGATATCGGCCTGTCCCGGCTTGCTGACGGGACAATCGGCGACCTGACGTTTATGAGGAAGTTACCGACACTTCCCGACCTGGCCCAAGTAAATTCGCGTAAATTCCGGTAAATGGCGAACCAAGACATTCACTCGTCGACAGCATGCCGACGTCCATAGTGGCTTCACCTTTCAACACCACTTACCTTCAGGCTCATACTGCGAAACATCTGAGAAAGTAACGTACAGAAGAACAGATGTTTACGTCACCGGACAAAACTCGAATTGTAGGCTGACGATCGAGCTATACGCCCCTTGTGCGCCAGTAGATCTTCAGTGAGGTGGGCGACCGCAGCGGCGAGATCAGGATCTTGCCTACCACCTTCAATGATCACTTGCTCAGAGACAAGTCTCCGATATTTTCCTCTCAAATAGAGCCGCGCCTTGATGGTGACAGGGCGATGCACGCCGAACAACCTTTCGCCGGTACTCTGGTGTACAAAGCTGCGGACTTCTCCTCCGGCGTACGGGTCCAATTTAAAGCTCCACTCGACCCGATTGCGCGAGTGGCCGCCTGCCATCGGCTGGAAACGCAAATTCGCGAGGCGGGCCTCCGCCATTTGCTGGACAATATAGCGCGGCAAATCGGCGCTGCGAAATCCTGGCAGTGCGCCAGATGTTTCCACATGCAGAATAGTCAAGGTTGCGGCAAATATTGACGTACATGGCGTGAGTATTGCCAGCAGAAGAAGGCCGCCACAAGCGCAAGGCGACGTGTCCCGATAAGCCCGAAACCTGACATGAAGCTGTCGTGCTCACTTGCGCGATCCCGCCGAAGCCTATCGACGTGTCGGAATTCAGGGACGCCTGAAACATCCTCGGCGAGCGACAGCCGATCGTGGCATTCGTGCCGCAGCCGACCATCCGGCAGCTGAAGGCATTGGGATGTCCTTTCTGCTCGATAGTCGGTACTAAACCTGACGCCACCCTGGCTTACTCGGATCTACCAACTTCAGATCAACCGGAGCGAGGCCAAAAATCCCGATCACCGCCGGCTCCGCTGCACCTTCCCTGACGCCGTCGTAATGCGGCGTGTGGGCGACCCGCCTGACGAAACCGCCCGCCGGTACTGGAACGGTGGCGTTAGGGTCAAAATCGCTACCGCTACTCACCCACCAGGTGCCGGACAACACCAAACACAGCCGATCAGTAGCGTAACTGTGCGGTGCGCTCATGTAGCCCGGGTACCATTTCATCAGCACGACGTATTCTCCCGGCTTGTCCAATCCGCCGAAAAGCGTCGCCATCTCGGCGCCGTGCGGCGGCCCGGCGGGCCAGGCGGCCCATTTGATTTGATCGGACAGAGTCACCTGGGTTTCAGCCGGGTTGACCGCTTCTGCTCGCCGAGCGGAAAGGCCGAGCGGCAACGCGGCAAGGAATGAGGCAAGCAGTAGCTGGCGTCGGCGGGGCAATAGCAGATTGTCTTCCGAGAAAGTTCGATCCGTCATCTTCAATGAACCCAAGAGCTAGAGGGAAACGCGTGTGCCCAGGACTTCCAGGAACAACGCCAGGAATTGCGGATGCGCCGGCCCGGCGAAACCAGTCACGAGATTGCCGTCCCGGATTGCCCCGTCGGGCGGCGTATCAACATATTCTCCGCCCGCCAATCGGACTTCCGGCGCACAAGCGGCGTATGCCGAAACCCGTCGACCGCGGATCACATCGGCCGCGGCGAGGATTTGTGCCGCGTGGCAGATCGCTGCAATCGGCTTTTCCTCTTCGGCGAACGATCGAACGATCGCGATCAGACGATTGTCGAGCCGAAGGTATTCCGCGCACGGCCCCGGCGATCATCAGCGCGTCGTAGGCTTCGGCCTTGATCTCGGCAAAGCTGCCGTTCAGTACGAAATTGTGTCCAGGCTTCTCGGTATAGGTCTGGTCGCCCTCGAAATCGTGGATCGCCGTCTTGATCTTGTCGCCCGCCTTTTTGCCCGGGCACACGGCATGGACGATATGACCGACCGCCGTCAGGGCCTGAAACGGTACCATGACCTCGTAGTCTTCGGCGAAATCGCCGACGAGAAAGAGGATCTTCTTCGCTGACATTGGTTCTCTCCTGTTGTTCTTTTCCTGAGCGTCATTCCGCTGCTTCCAGGGCGGCGAGCGTGGGGCGCGGAGGCGGAGCCATGAATTCCGGACCCACCGGCTCGGTGATCGACTCTCGCAGGATGCGATCGATCACGATCTTTGCGGCGGCACCAAGCGACCATCCGAATACCTCGTCGATCGCTTGCAGCTGGCCGGGATGACGCGCTCCCCAGAGTGCCACAGTCGCCCCCTGATCGAGGAGCCAGCGTACTGCCAAGTGGATGACCCGCTTGCCGTAACGCTGTCGGGCGAATTGATCGAGACGGCGCACCGCAGCGAGGTACTGAGAATAGCGCGGCGGCTGGAATTTCGGGTCGGTCAAGCGAAGATCGTCGCCCTCGAAATGCGCGTCGACCTGCAACTTGCCAGACAACAGCCCGCGGCACAGTGCGCCGTAAGTCAAGGTGGCGAGGCCCGATTCCCGGCAATAGGGCAGGAACTCTTTCTCGATCTTGCGCTCGAACAAATTGTAAGGCGGCTGTACGACGTGCAGTTTGGCGACTCGGCGAAAGCGCGCGATCTCCAGAACCGAGAAATTACTGACGCCGATAGCCCGGATTTTCCCCTGGTCGAAAAGCGTCTGCATCGCTTCTGCCGTCTCTTCGATCGGGACCAAAGGATCGGGCCAGTGCACCTGATAGATGTCGATGTAGTCGGTGCGCAACCGCCGCAACGAGTCCGTCGCCTCGCACAGGATGCGGTCGCGGCTGGCATTGCGGAAGACCTTCCCATTCGTCCACTCCAGCCCCACCTTGGTGGCGATGAAGACGCGCGAGCGCAGCCGCCCCTCGGCAATCGCGCGGCCGACGATCTCTTCGGAGCGGCCAAATCCATAGGCCGGCGCGGTGTCGATCAGGTTCACGCCGCGCTCGACGGCGGCGCTGATCGTCTGTACCGACTTCTCTTCATCCGTCCCGCCCCACATCCAGCCGCCGATTGCCCAGGTTCCGAGACCAACACGCGAGACTCTGAGCGAGGTTCCGGGGATCGTAGCAAATTCCATCTCTTGCCTCCTTTTCGCCGCTAAGTCTTCAGTAATTGCGGATCGACCGGCAGCGATCTGATGCGTTTGCCAGTTGCGTCGTAGATCGCGTTGCAGATCGCCGGCGCGGTGGGCGGCACGCCCGGTTCGCCGACACCGCTCGGCAGATGAGTGTTTTCGACGAGATAGACGTGGGTCTCCGGCGTGATGTCGATGCACGGAACGAGATAGTCGGCGCCGGAAGCGCCACCCCGCAGCCGAATTTTGTGCCAGTCGGGCAGACGATATCTCGAATCGCCCACAACAGGGGCATTTGAGGATCGGCGTCGATCGTGTGCTCGACGCTATTGATCTTAATCTGTGGCATGGAATTCCCCTAAGCGCGCTGCTGTAGGGTCTGGCTCATTTCTTCAGTGTATTGAGATAAACAATAACATTCTGCCGATCGGTCTCACTCGGGAGATTGACGAACATCTTGGTGCCGTGAATGAAGCCGACCGGATTTGCGAGAAATTTGTCGAGATCGGCGTCGTCCCAGGTCACATTCGCATCCTTCATCGCAGCGGAGAAGTTGAACGCCGGAACCGTGCCGCTCTTGCTCCCAACAATGCCGGCAAGGGATGGCCCGATCTTGTTCTCACCGGGCGCCGTCGCATGGCATACTGCGCAGTGGGCTGCAAACACGATCTTGCCCGCTTCGGGGTCGCCGGCACCTAGGGCTACCGACGAACCCATCAGGATCTTCACCAGCATGAGACCTGTTTTGGTCGGAAGCGATTTGATTTTGGGCATCTCATTGCCAGCAGTAGTCGTTGCGAGGCACGGGTTTCAGCCGAGAGCGGCGCCGCTACGGCGGTAAGGACGGCAATCAACTAGAGCGCATTCAGCCACACTTCGATCCTCCTGTTTACGGCCGAGATTGACCCTCGGCGAGACAAAGAGCCGGGTTCACATCGAAGTAGATAGTGCAGTTAATACCCCAGGCCGAGTGAAGTCGGGTAAAACCGCGTTAAATTCGGCGAAGCACCCCTGAAGAGTCGATGATCCAATCATGAACCTGAACCGCCTGACCGATCACGGCATCAGACGAGTGCCGCCCTCAATACTTGGGCGAGCTGCGTCAACCTCTCGGTCAGACCGGCTTTGCGATGGGCCTACGACGCGTCCGCCGCCCCGCGCACGACGATGGCTGCTTCGGCACCGGCCGCGTGACGGCGGCCTAGCCAATGGCCGAGACGGTCCATGTAGATGTAGACCACCGGCGTGGTGAACAATGTCAGCAGCTGCGAGACCAGGAGGCCGCCGACGATCGCATAGCCGAGCGGCCGGCGGATTTCCGAGCCGATGCCGGTGCCGAGCATCAGCGGGATGCCGGCGAGCAGCGCGCACATCGTTGTCATCATAATCGGGCGGAACCGCAGGCGGCAGGCCTCGTGGATCGCCTCCTCGGTGCTGAGCCCGCGCTCGCGCTGACCCGCCAGCGCGAAGTCAACCAGCATAATGCCGTTCTTCTTGACGATGCCGATTAAGAGGATGATCCCGATGATGCCGATCACGTCGAGCGGCATGCCAAACAGCATCAGGGTCAGCAATGCCCCGAGCCCCGCCGAGGGCAGGGTCGAGATGATCGTGATCGGATGGATTGTGCTCTCGTAGAGCATGCCGAGGATGATGTAGACCGCGATCAGTGCGGCGAGAATCAGGATCGGCGTGCTGCTCAGCGAACTCTGAAACGCCTGCGCGCTGCCCTGGAAGCTCGTGGCAATCGACGCCGGCAGGTGCAGCTCTTTCGTCGCTTGCTGGATCGCCGTCACAGCCGCGCCGATCGAGACGTTCGGAGGAAGGTTGAAGCTCAGCGTCACCGACGGGAATTGGCCCTGATGGTTGACCGCAATCGGTGCAACCGTTGAGGTGATCTTGGCGAACTCACTCAGCGGCACTTCCGTGCCGCTGGACGAGGTCGCGAAAATCCGGCTGAGCGCGTTCGGCCCGAGCTGGAAATCGGGCTCGACTTCAAGGATAACGAAGTACTGGTTGAGCCTTGTGTAAATGCGCGCGGCGACCCGCTGGCCGAACGCATCGTAGAGGATCGAATCGACCACCGATGGGTTGATGCCCAGCTGTTGCGCGAGCTGGCGGTTGACTGCGACCTTCAGGACCCGGCCGGTGCTCTGCTGGTCGCTAGCGACATCGGTCAACTGCGGCAACGTTTTGAGTTTGTTGAAGAGGATCGGCGCCCAGTGGTCGAGCTCGTCGCTGTCGACATCGACCAGGGTGTATTGATACTGGGTCTTGGAGACCCGCGCGCCGACCGTAATATCTTGCGCAGCCTGCATGTACAACGTGATGCCGTAGACCGGCTGCAGCGCCTTGTTCAAGCGCGCGATCACCTGGTCGACGCCGACCCTCTGGCTCGGCGGCTTCAATGTGATGAACACACGCCCGTCATTCTCTGTGACGGTCGGCCCGCCCGGTCCGATATAGGCATTGGCCGCGGAGACCGCGGGGTTCTTCATTACCACCGCTAAAACCGCCCGCATGCGGTCCTTCATCGCCTGCGGGGAGATGTTTTGCGCCCCCTCGGCGATGCCCTGGATCAGGCCAGTGTCTTCCTGCGGGAAAAAGCCCTTGGGGATCGCCACGAACAATACGCCGGTCAAGGCGACGGTTGAGATCATAACCATCAAGGTGACGAAGCGATGGCGCAACGCCACCACCAATCCACGATCGTAAACGGCGGCCAGCCAATCAAAAAAGCGCTCCAGCGCGCGCGAGATGAGGCCCGGGCGCGTTTCGCCCCCCGCCGTCAAGAGGCGGGCGCACATCATCGGCGTCAGAGTCAGCGAGACAATGACGGAGACGAGGATCGCCACCACCACGGTGACGGCGAACTCGCGGAACAAGAGGCCGACAATGCCGCTCATCAAAAACAACGGTATGAACACCGCGGTCAGCGAGATCGAGATCGACATGATCGTAAAACCGATCTCGCCGGCCCCCTGCAGAGCGGCCTGCATCGGGGTCTTCCCCTCCTCGATATGCCGCACGATGTTCTCGATCATGACGATCGCATCATCGACGACAAAGCCGACGGCTATGGTCAGCGCCATCAGCGACAGATTATCGAGGCTGTAGCCAAGCACATACATGACCATGAAGGTGCCGATCAGCGACATCGGCACCGAGATCGCGGGGATCACGGTCCCCCAAAGCTTGCGCAGGAAGAGAAGAATGACCCCGACGACCAGCCCTATCGTCAGCAGCAGCGTATGTTGAACATCGGCGACGCTGGCCCGGATCGTCTGCGTGCGGTCCGAGACGATATGAATCTTGAGCGACGGCGGCAGTGAGGCTTCGAGCTGCGGCAATGCCTTCTTGATGTGGTCGACGGTGGCGATGACATTGGCGCCTGACTGGCGCTGGACCGCGATGATGATGGCCGGCTCGGTGTTCATCCAGCCGGCCAGGTTCACGTCTTGCGGTGCGACGATGGCGCGGCCGACATCGCGCACGCGTACCGGTCCGCTGGTGCTATTGGCGCTTGGGTTGGCGGCGATGTCGTTGGACCCTTGCGCCGTAGTGGCGAAGCTGCCGGGTCGGTTGGCGAGGATGTAGTTGTTGAATCCCTCCGCCGTCATCAACTGGTCGTTGGTCTGCAGCGCGAAGGCCTGGTTGGCGCCATACAATGTGCCTTTCGGCTGATCGACTGTGGCGGTGGCCAGCGCGGTCCGCACCGCTTCCAGATCGAGACCCGCGGCGGCGAGCTGCGCCGGATTGACCTGCACCCGGATCGCCGGGTTCTGCTGACCACCGATGTCGACGAGGCCAACCCCGGGCATTTGCGAAATCTTCTGTGCCAGTATGCTGTTGGCATAATCACTCACCGTGGTCAGCGGCAACGTCTCGGAGGTAAGCGCCAGCATCAGCACCGGCGTATCTGCCGGATTGGTCTTCCGATAGATCGGCGGACTTGGCATCGTCGTCGGCAGGAAACCGGCAGCCGCATTGATCGCCGCCTGCACGTCCTGCGCCACCGAATCGACGGTGCGGCTGCGATCGAATTGCAGTGTGATCTCGGCAGATTCGTTGCCGCTGCTCGAGGTCATTTGTGTCAGGCCGGGGATTTGGCCGAACTGCCGTTCGAGTGGCGTCGTGACGGTGCTGGCAACGGTCTGCGCATCCGCACCCGGCAGTTGTGCGGTGACCAGGATGGTCGGCGAGTCGATGTCCGGCAACGCCGCCACCGGCAACAGCTCGTAGCCGATCAGGCCGAGCAGCAAGATCGCCGCCATCAGCATGCCAGTGGCAATCGGCCTGCGGATGAATATCGCCGAGATGTTCATGGCACCCGATCGTCATGGCCGGACTTGATCCGGCCCTCCACGCCTTTTCCCGCCGCCTGAACGGAACCCGTGGATCACCGGGACAAGCCCGGTGATGACGACTATGAGTGAAGGGACCGCACGTAAGTTCATGGCAAGAGGCCCGCGCTTGCCGGCGTGGGGTTCGGCACGGCGGTCGGGTTATTCGGATCTGCGAGCGACACGACGCTGCCCGGCGTCAGCCGGTATTGGCCGCGTACGACGACGGTCTCCCCGGCGCTCAAGCCCTTGACGATCAGCGCCTCGCCGTTGAGTGTTTCGCGCACGGAGACCGGCTGCATCGCCACCTTGTGATCCGAGTCGACGACAAATACGTACTGCCCCTGCGGTCCCTGCTGCACGGCATCGAGCGGGACCGTCAGACCATTGTCCTGCACCTGCGTTATGACCCGCACATTGACAAACATGCCGGGCCATAGCCGGCGTTCCGGATTTGGAAAAGTCGCCTTCAGGCTGATCGTGCCGGACGTGGTATTCGCCTGGTTGTCGATCGCGGCGAGCGCGCCGGTATCGAGCTCGGTCTTCCCATCCGCGCTCAATGCGATGGCCTTGACCGGACCCTTTGCGAGCGCGTCCTGCACCCCCGGGATGTCGGCTGCCGCCAATGTGAATATGACGCTGATCGGCTGAACCTGGTTGATCACGACCAAGGCATTCGGCTCGGTCGGGGACCCCCGTGTCGTGCTCGAGTGAATGATGTTGCCAACATCGAGGAGACGTATTCCGGCGACCCCGTCGAACGGCGCTACCAGCTTGGTGTAGCTCAGCTCAGTCTTGGCATATTCGATCGCCGCCTGATCGGCCTTTATCGTGGCTTGCTCCTGGGCGATCATCGCTTGCTGAGTCGCGACCTGCTGCTGCGGTGCAAAGCCTTGTTTTTGCAGCGGGACATACCGGCTCAGGTTGATTTGCCCATTTTCGAGGTGGGCTTGGTCGCGGGCGAGATTGGCCTCCGCCTGGTCGAGCTGCGCTTGATAGGTGCTCGGATCGAGCTGGCCGAGCAGCTCGCCTTTCTTGACAAACTGGCCGTCCTTGAAGTCGACGCTGACAATCTGCTCCGTGACCATGCTGCGGACCGTTGCCGAGTTGAGCGCCGTGACATTGCCGATCCCGGTCAGCACGATCGGGAAATTTTGCTTCTGAACAGTCGTCGCGATGACGGGAACGGGTCGCGGCGGCTCGGGCGCTGCGCTGGGGCTGGGCGTTAAATATCGCCAGCCCAAATAGCCCGCCGAGGCAACCGCAATCATCAGCAGCCCGACAAGCAGGGGCGCTCGCCGCCTGCGGCTCGCGGTGGGTTTATCGGATGCCACGGACGAAGCACCCGTCGGTACGGTACCGGTTTGAGAGCCTGCGTTACTCATCGGCCGCGATCCGATAGCGCGACGCAGAGGATAAAGAATAAGGCGAGGCCAATCAACAACACGCTCCACGCGAACGGGACAGCCGAGCGACGATCTCGTTGATGACGTCAGCGCCAGGGCGGCGGGGTCATTGGTCATCTCCAAAGCAAACACACGTCCCGCCCTGTACTTGGGACCCTCGCCCTCAGACGATCCGGATTCAGAGGATGACACCCGCCAATGCCAGGATTGCTGCCCACCCGATCAAGGACAGGGTACCGATCCACAGAACAGCCGCATGCCGCGAGACAGAACGGTGGCGCGACACGGATCGGAGACCCGATTTAGGGCACGGTTCTCTGATGAACCCTGACGGAGCGCGCCAAATGTCGCTGGTGCACCACCGGTCATCGCCTTTTGGTTTGACATCCGCGCCACACCACCGACCGCTCGATCACGGCTGCAAATGCGACTCGACCAACCAAAGCTGGTAATCGACGCCGCGCGAGACTTCGGTGAAGACATCAGAGGTATCCTGGTCGCCCGGTGAGGGGATCATCGTCCTCGTGCCGTTGGCGCGACGAACAGGTTTTGTGGCGTGCCTGGCTATTTCGGAGTGTAGCCGTTGAGCTCACGGCCGATCTCCAGCTCCTGCCGGCCGACGCCCGATGGGTTTTGTTGCAGCAATTGGCGCTGTGCTCCCATTAGGCTCGTAGCGTAGTCCTCTCGCATCTGCTCCTGAAGCGGACTATTGGTCGGTGCCGACAGCGACAGGCTGGGATTGATGGCGTGCAGCTGCGGTGTCGGTGAGATGCTGCGCTGCTCCGGCGCGAAACGCTCCTGAGCTGCGACGGGCGCGCCGGCGAGTGCGGCGGAGACAGCCGTAGCCAAAGCGAGAATTGACAGGGTTTCCTCCCTATCCGGTTAGAGCAGGTAGGGCTCCGTTGATTTGAGCGCCGTCGACGAGCTGGCGGTAGGTGATGGTA
>Ga0310909_10002486_pt1 | contig 11315 bp, 10 predicted proteins | sample GREbulkMGT000H_FD_203449 | JGI IMG/M metagenome (GOLD analysis project Ga0310909, IMG submission 203449) | Lab enrichment of tropical soil microbial communities from Luquillo Experimental Forest, Puerto Rico - GRE.bulkMG.T000H | ecosystem: Environmental > Terrestrial > Soil > Tropical forest >... | reverse complement strand
CTCGCCAAGATCATCCATAACTACGACAAAGATGCAGAGGCGTTGTGGAACGCCAATTTCGCGGAGGGACTTGAGATCGCCAAGGCAGCGAACGCCGAGGAGGTGTGGTCTGCCCGCGGCAATATGCCGACGATCCATTTGATGGGCGGCACGATCATGGGGACGAACGCGGGCAATTCGGTGGTCGACAGCTACGGCCAGACGCACGAGATCCCGAATCTCTACATCGCCGGGCCCGGCATTTTCGCCACTGCCGGCGCGTCAAACCCGACCTATACGATCTTCGCTCTCTCGCTGCGCGGAGCCGAGCAGTTGGCGGCACAATGGAGCACGGTCGCCGGCTGAAGCGGTCGGATATGAGGGCGCCCGCATGCGCCTAGTCGTCACGATGGGGATCCGCCAGCTGCCAACCCGTCCGCGGCCATTGAAGGATCTCTACCGGGACCACTTGGAGGAGGCCGTGCTGGCCGAAGAGCTCGGCTTCGACAATGTCTGGGCCAGCGAGCACCATTTTTCCGAAGACGCTTGGAACCCGTCGCCGATCACGTTTCTGGCCGCGGTGGCGGCGCGGACCGAGCGGGTTCGCATCGGCACCTATGTATTGTTGCTGCCCTTCCACAACCCGGTGCGGGTCGCCGAGGACATCGCTGTACTCGACAACCTTTCGGGCGGCCGGGTCGATCTGCCAGTGGGCGTCGGCTCGGCTGTAGAGGAATTCCGCTCTTTCGGAATCCCTTTCAATGAGCGTCTCGGGCGCACCTTTGAGGCACTGCGGATCATCGAGCGCTGCTTCGCTGGTGAGGAATTCTCTCACAAAGGCAAATACTACGAGTTCCCCAATGTCCGTATGACGACGAGCCCGGTCCAGAGGCCCGGCCCGCCGATCTGGGTCGCTTCGATGGGCGACCAGAGTGTCGCATGGACGGCGCGACGCGGCTATCACCTCGCGGCGGGAGCCGGGCGCGGCCACGCCAAATACGAGGAGTTGCTGGTCCAATACGGCCACGACCGGTCGAGATGCCAGGTCGCTTCGATCCCGATCCGCGTCCACGTGGCCGAGACCCGCGAGAAGGCCTGGGACGAGGCCGAGGCGGGACTCCACCAGGTCCTTCATTTCTACCGCACGAGGGTTGACCTCCAATCGGCGACTTCCGCGGCGGCGGTGCTCGAAGCACTCCCGCCAGTCGGCGAGTTTCGCAACGTGCCCGGCATCGGACATCGCGGCACTCCGTTCGTGGTCGGGACGCCGGACGAGGTGGGTCGGGCGCTCGAGACATATCGCGACAAGCGGCTGACCCATCTCAGTCTCAATTTCCACCAGCCGGGCATGGACACGAAGGCGGTCCGTTACTCGATGACGATGTTTGCCAGAGAGCTGATGCCTTCTGTAAAGACGTGGTGATCAACGGAGGAGTCACTTTGGTGCAAGCAGAAGGCAAACCGGCGGCGGGTGCGGCGTTCAAAGAAGGCCATGTCGATGCCGGCGGGTTTCGCATCCGCTATATGGAAGCCGGGCAAGGGCCGCCGTTGATCCACCTGCACGGCGCGGGCGGGTTGCGCCTGACGCCGGGCCACGATCTGTTGAGCCGGCAGTTCCATGTGATCGCGCTCGAGATGCCCGGGTTCGGCCAATCGTCGGAAAACACCCGGACGCAGAACATGCCCGAGCTTGCGTCAACTATGGGCCGAACGATCGAAGCGCTCGGGATCGACAAATTCAACCTGATGGGTACCTCGTTCGGCGGCAAAACCGCGCTCTGGTTGGCGCTCCAACACAAAGAGCGCGTTCTCGCCCTAGTGCTCGAGGCCCCCGCGGCAATCCGTCCCGAGGGCGCCGAGGCGCCCTCGGGCTCGCCCGAAGAGATGGCGCGCCGGCTTTACGCTCACCCCGAGCGGCTTCCGCCGATTCCGCCGCCCGACCCGGCGGTGCAGGCCAAGACCCGAAAGCTGGTCGCGCGGCTGCGCGGACCCGACCGAGATGCAGATCTTGAACGTCAGCTCGCCGGTCTCGCGACGCCGACCCTCGTGCTGGTTGGCACCGTCGATCGGGTCATTCCGTCCGACATGGGCCACATTTACAAGGAGCTGATGCCCAACTGCCACCTCGTCTTCGTCTACGATGCCGGTCACGCGATCAGCACCGACCGCCCCGAGGCATTCACCGAGGTGGTGGTCGACTTCCTCGAACGCCACGAAGCGTTCGTGATCAGCCGCACCCCGACCGTGATCCACCCGTAGGGACCGGGTCGGGGTGTCTAAGCCCGCCGCTTAGCGCCCGCTTTGTCGAGCAGCTGCTCAAGCACCTCGTAGGGCTGGGCACCGACCACGCCGTAGCGTGCAGCCACAAATGTCGGCACGCCGGTGACGCCGTATTGGTGCGACTTGGCCCAATCGGCATCGACGGCATCTTTAAAACGGCGCTCGGCCAGCACGGCACGCGCCTCCTCCGCCGGCAGTCCGACCGATGCCGCGAGCTCCACCAGGATCTCGAGGTCGCCGATGTTGCGCGCATCGACGAAATAGGCCCTGTACAAGGCGTCGTGCAGGGCCTCACCGCCGGGCTGAGTGTCGGCCCATTTGCCAAGCTCCTGAGCGAGCCGGCTGTTGTAGGTGTGCGTCCGCCTGCCGTAGGGCAGTCCTTCGATGTCCATCAGCCCCTTCATGCGGGCATACATCGCCTCGGGATCGACGTTTCTCCCCGCGTAAAGCTCCGCCATCGAGCGGCCTTCCATCGGGGTCTCGGGATGGAGCGGGAAATGGATCAGGGTCGCGTCGATCTCGAACGTCTGCTTCAGCTTTTCAATACGCACGGTACTGAGATAGCACCAGGGTCAGACGTAGTCGGTGAAGATCTCCAGCTTGATCGGCTCGGTCATAAGCTTCCTCCGTGAATTCCACTATATAACGCGCTTCTCCCTGAGCCGCTGAATTTCTTCACGCGATGCCGGGAGCAATGCCGGGCAAACCGGCGTCGCTCCCGGCGTCCGATCAAGCGATGCCTAATTTTCAGGGTAATTGCGGCGAGACCGCAGGCGGCACCGCACGTGGCGGTAGCGGCTGCGTCGCCGACGCGGGGACCGTTCCCCAAGGCGCCGCACCGGGCAGCCCAGGCAGGCCCGCCGGCTGATTGTAGAGCGGAGAGGCAGGGCCGAACCCTCCCGGAGGAGTGACGCCCGGGCCGGTGCCGGTGCTTGCGTAAGGGCCGGGGCCCGTCCGCTGTGCCGAAGCAGGCGCGGCAACCGCGAGCGCGGCAATAATCGCTACTCCACTCAAGAGATGCTTCATATCCGTGGTTCTCCTTTGCAGTTCTGGGATCAGTAGGGGATAGCCGACGTTCGTTGTGTCGGCCACGAAATCATGACAGCGATTCGCAACGTTCTCTTCGGCCTAGGCAAAACCCTTGCCAATCCGGATATAGGCCAGGACTTCACTTTCGGAGCCCAGACGAAATCTTTGCGCTGCTATGCTGGGCGGTGGGCTTGACGTTTTAAATTGCCCTCTACCGCCTACCGAGGCCTTGCTCAAGAAACAAGAGCGGGGAAAGCCGACGAAGGCGGAGCGGCACGAGATCGAATCTCGGAGAGCCACGCCCCCGAATACATGGCGTGTGCGCCGAGCGAGAGCGATATCGCGGGCGATTGTCCGCTTATGCCGGGTCGAGCTGCTATAGTTGACCGCTGACGCTGCTCGCCCGGTTCGACACTGGGAACGACCGGCCAAGAGTCGCTACGCGATTTTGCCGCGGAACCCGGTAGCATCGGCCGATAGCGGAAGCGATCAGGGCCGATTAACTCCGCAGAAAAAGCCAAGGAGCCTGATCGTTAGGATGTAACGGAGATGAGCCGGTGCGCCGGAACTACCCCGCACGAGTCAAACTAATAGGCAAGGATTTCCCGCTTGATCGGCTCGGTCATCAGGTTCCTCCGTGGGCCCACTATATGACCTGCTTCTCCCGAAGCTGTTGGATTTCTTCGCGCGTGTAGCCGGCTAGATTCTGCAACACATCCTCCGTATGCTCGCCCTTCAGGGGCGCGCGGCGAGCGGCGACCGGCGAATCGGAGAGCCGCACCGGGCAGCCGATCACCGAAAACCGGCCGCGCGTCGGGTGCTCGAGGTCAAAGATCGTCTCGCGCTCGCGCAGATGCCGGTCGGCGAGCACCTCGGCGGTGTTAAGCACGGCACCGCAGACGATGCCGCGGCCGGCGAAGGCTTTCATGACCTCGCGCTTCTCGCGCCCTCCCGTCCACCGTTCGATCTCCATGGTCAAAGCCGCGCCGTTCTTGGCGCGCGCCGGGGGTGTCGCGAAACGCTCGTCGGTGCGCAGATCCGGGCGCCCCATGACATCGGTCATCGCCTCGAACATCTCCGGGTTGTCGGGCGGGATGGTGATGTAGACATAATCGTCCGGCCCGCCTCCCGAGCTGCGCACCAGGTCGGACCAGCCGCCGGTCGCCGAGCGATTGCCGGTCCGTTCGAGCGGCGTTCCGTTCGCCAGGGTCTGCGTATATTTGACCCGCGTCAGGTTCAGCACCGCCTCTTGCATCGCGACCTCGACGAGCTGGCCATGGCCGGTGCTGTGGCGTTGCACCAGCGCGGCGAGGATTGCGATTGTCAGATGCATGCCAGTCCCGGAATCGCCGATATTGGCGCCGTTGACCAGTGGCGGACCGCCCGCCTCGCCGGTGACGCTCATCGCACCAGAGGTCGCCTGCGCCACCGGCTCGAAGCATTTAAACCCGCTATAGGGGCCGTACGAGCCGAACCCCTTGACGGAGGCGTAAATAACGCGCGGGTTCAGCGCCTTGACCGCCTCATAGCCGAGACCCAGCCGGTCCATGACACCCGGCCCAAGGTTCTCGGCAACGATATCGGCGTTTTTGATCAGCCGGCGGGCGATTTCTTTGCCCTCCTCGCTCCGCAGATTAATCACCGTGCTGCGCTTGTTGCTGTTCAGCAGCAGAAAGAAAAAGCTATCGAGGTTCGGGTTGTCGGCGTTCCACAGCCGCCGCGCCCGGTCGCCGTGGGGTGGACGCTCGATCTTGATCACATCGGCGCCAAGCCAGGCCAACATCTGCGTGCAGGACGGGCCCGCCTGGTCGTGCGTGAAATCGATGACGCGAATGCCTTCGAGTGCCTGGCTCATTTTCTTTCTCCTCTGCGATCGCCGACAAGCGTGGCATGCCCCGGTCGCACGGTCTACCGATTGTTGCCCCTCGAGGTCTTATCGTAATATTGATGGCTCATCACAGGCCGGAGTGGGGGGATGAAAAGTTCGGTCTTGGCTTCCGTCTTTGCGTTCGTCCTCTTCGCCCCTCTCTCGGGAGCACTTGCCGGCTATACCAGCCTCTTTGTCTTTGGTGATAGCCTCTCGGATTCGGGGAACAACGCTGTTGCCCTGGCACCAAACGTCACTCCGGTTCCGATCCCCGGCAACAGTTTTATTGCGACTTTCCCTTATATGTCCGGCCGCTATACGAACGCGCAAGTTTGGGCGCAAATCCTCGCGTCCTCACTTGGCCTGAGCGCCAACCCGTCGCTGCTCGGCGGAACCGACTATGCGTTTGGAGGGGCATTAACGGGTGGCTCCAACCCAATTCCTCCAAGTCTCGAGATGCAGGCCGCCCTGTTCTTGTCTCAACATGGTCCCATGATCCCGAGCAATGCGCTCTACATCGTCGAAGGCGGTGGAGAGAATGCGCAACAGGCCCTCGTCGCAGCCGGCGGCTGCGGCAGCAACCTGGCCTGCATCAACGGGATCATTCAATCGACGACCGCGGGATACGTCGGAGACATACAAACAATCGACACCGAACTCGAAGCGGCAGGTGCGAAAAATATTGTCGTCTGGAACGTTCCGAACATCGGCGTGACGCCGGCGGTCCTCGCGGAAGGCTCCGCGGCTTCAATGTTAGGAACGACAATCGCGTCGGTGATGAACAATGCACTGTCGACGGCGATCGGCATGGATTCGGACATCAAACTGTTTGATGACTTTAGCCTTCTGAACCAGGTCATTGCAGACCCGGGTGCCTTCGGTCTGTCGAATGTGACCGACGCATGCGCCCAGTTCACCGCGTGCATTGAAGACCCCTCAAAATTTTTGTTCTGGGACGGGGTTCACCCGACGTCGGCGGCGAAGACCATCATTAGCGACGCGATCGAATCGCTCGTGGTGCCTGAACCCTCAACGCTGGCACTTCTCACCGCGGCTTTTTTGGGGTTCGGATTTGTTCTCTGCTCCGGCGGCACGCGCCTTTATTCAGGGCGACCGACAGGGCCGGAGTAACAAGCCAAGCTTCGTTATTCGCTGGTGCGGCCGACCGACTGGTCGACGCGGGCGATGAGATCGGTCGGCAGCGGGCCGGCTTCGGCCGCGGTGACGCATTCGGCCAACTCGCGGCGATTCTTGACGCCCAGCACCACCGTGTCGACCGGAAGCGACAATGCATAGCGATGCGCCATTAGCGCTGGGCTCATGCCGAGCTCGGCGGCGAGGCGCCGGAAGCCGTTGGCATGCGCATAATCGCGCATCTCCGGGTGGTCTGCTGCGAGCGGCCGATCGAGGGCGCTGGTCAATGCCCCGGCCTGCACCGCGCGGATCCCCATCACGCCAACCCCATTGGCGCGCGCCGCCGCCATCACCGCGCGCGGTTTCGCGGGCCCATCGAAAAACTTCAGGGCACCGGGCGAGTCGAGAAGATTGGCGATGCACTGCACCGCCGCCGGAGCGGGGCGTTCGCCGACCAGCCTGATGATCGTGTCAGGATGCCCGATCCCGGTAAGGCCCCAAGCGCCGATCAGGCCCTCTCCGACGAGCTTTTCGAAGACAGGTCGGACATCGGCGACAAAGGTCTGGTAGAGCGTCATGCGGCCGGCGGCGTCGGGCCAGCGCGCGATGTGCTGCGCATCGGGCACGACATTCGAATGAAGGAAGAACAAGTCGAGCCGCGACAGGCGAAGCCGCTTGAGACTGCCTTCGATCGATCGCCGTAGAGTGGGCTCGATCTCGGCGCGGGGCGCATTGCCGAGACCGCACTTGCTAGTGACTCGGACCCCCGCGGGCAACCGCCCATTAAAGGCCTCGCCGACGACCTCCTCGGCCTTGCCGTTGCCGTAGCTCGGGGCGAGGTCGATCAGGTTGATACCAGCGGCGACCGCGTCGTGCACCGTTGCGACGCATTCGTCGAACGTCGTCTCGCCCCATACCATGCCGAGCCCGCCGCCGCCCAAGGTCAGCGCCGAGACCGGCCAAAGTCGGCCGAAGCTGTGTTGCTGCATCCGCCAGTCCCCTTATTGATCACGACCCAATCACGATTACGACGAAGGGAGCGCGCTGCCCAACGTAGCACGGTCGCCCTACCCGATGTTCAGAACAAAATTTGATCGCCGCGCTCAGCAGGAGGCTGACACGGCCATCATCCATCCGACGGAAATCTGCCGATCAGACCACGAAAGAACGGCGGCAAATGAAACCGCACCCAATTATTTGCTTAAATACATGTCATTTGACTACTCATTAAATAAAAAGCGAAATGCATAATTCTCGAGCACAATAGTTGTGGCACGGTTCTTGCCTTAGTCTTCTCACGCCATCGCGCGAATTGTGAGGAGGACAAGATGCATTCGGTCATAGAAATCGAAGAAAAGATCCGCCAGCGATATCGTCAGCCCAAAGGCGTCAAGCAGTTCGGCATCGAGCCGGTACCGACCGAGCTGAAGACGGTGCGCTGGCACGATATCTTTGCGATAATTTTCGGGTTTGCGCTCAATCCAGGCTCGATGCTGGTCGGCGGCATGGCCGTGGTGTCCGGCCTGTCGTTTTGGGGGGCGATCGGCGCCATTACCGGCGGCATTTTGCTCGCAACCATTGCCTATACGATCACCGCGACCGTAGGTGTCGACTATGGCCTTCCGGGCCAGGTCTCGATGCGCATGGTCTACGGATTGCGCGGTGCCAAATGGGTGCCGTCATTTCTGCGGACCATCGCCTCGACCTACTGGTTCGCCTACCAGACCGTGGCCGGATCGCTGGCAGTCGTTGCGATCCTCGATCGCTGGACCGCAACGCCGCATTCGTTGGTGGCCGTAAGCGTCACCTTTGCGGTGTTGCAGGCTATCGTCGCGATCATTGGCTACGATTCGTTAAAGCACCTGTCGCGCATCGCCCTGCCCTTCAAGATTTTGATCCTGTCCTTTGTGCTTTTTTTGTTAGGGACGCACAGCGACCCGAACTTCGCGCCGGCAAGCGTATTCCATTACGCCGGCAAGCCGGAAGCCGGCTGGCTTCTCTTCGTCACCTGGATGAACGTCGTCGCAGCGGGGTCGTTGACGATGGTCACCGACTCGGCTGATTTTTGTCGCTACACTCGCTCGCGCACGGACATGTGGTGGGGGACTTGCTCGGCAAAGTAGGCGGCGGGGCTTTTGCAGCCTGCCTCGGCGCCTATGGGGCTGCCGCGACGCTCGGCAAGACTGCCAACGTGTTCGAGGTCGCGTCCGGGCTCACCACCAGCCACTTTGTCTTGCTGCTGTTCCTGGTCGTCATCGCTCTCGACAATTGGACGATCAATGTCCTCAACCTGTATACCGGCGGCCTGTCGCTCTCGAACATGTTCGAACGACTGGGTCGCTTCTGGACGACCTTGATCATCAGCCTGCTCGGCATCGTCCTTTCCGCCATTCCGGACGTCGCGAGCGGCTATACCACTTATGTTGGGATTCTCGGTAACGTCTTCTCGCCAATCGCCGGCGTACTGATCGCCGATTACCTGCTCGTCAAGCGGGGGCGCATCGACCTGGTCGCCTTGTTCGAGCCGAATGGGTCCTATTGGTACTGGAAGGGGGTCAACCCGGTTGCGGTGGTTTGGACGGCACTGGGTTTTCTCGCCTACATGTTCGTCATCCCCGCCGAATGGATCCGGGTGGTGGTCACCCTCATAGCCACCGGAGCCGGGTATTGGGCATCAATGCAGCTTCTGTCGCCGCGCTTTGCAGAACTGGCTCGCGCCTCGCATCCGGGCGAGCAGCGCGAAGCGGTCGAGGATCTCGATTGGCAATTGGCCTTGCGCTGATAACCGGTCGCCGGGGTGCCCACGCCTCGGGCGTCCCGGCGATTGTTGACAACATGGGTCGGCAAGCGTTTGCATCTTTGCCCATTTGGCGACGATGAAGGAAGCCGACCATGCAAGGCGATACAACCGTCCTCAGCCACCTCAACGCAGTGTTGAAGAACGAGATGACCGCAATCAACCAATACTTCCTGCACGCTCGCATGCTGGAGCATTGGGGCGTCGTCAAGCTCGGTGCTTTCGAATACGGCGAGTCGGTGGATGAGATGAAACACGCCGACATGCTGATCAAGCGGATCCTGTTCCTGGGTGGCGTACCCCGCCTCGAGCTGGACAAGCTTCTGGTCGGCAAGACCGTGCCGGAAGTCCTCGAATGCGATCTGAAGCTCGAGCAGCAGGCGATGCCCGAGCTGCGCGAGGCGATCCCCCATTGCGAAAAGGTCCGCGACTTCGTGACCCGCGACCTGTTCAGCCAGATCCTCGAAAGCGAAGAGGAGCATGTTGATTTCCTCGAAACGCAGTTGGAGCTGATCGAGAAAATCGGAGTCGAGAACTACATCCAATTGCAGTCACAGACTGCCGGCAAAGAATAGCCTGCAGCCGGGCGTGGTTCTCGGCGAGCCGCTTGGCGGCCTTCGCAAATGGGGCGATAATCGACCGGGATCTAGAGGGCGAGCGGGCCGAGGACGCCCGCGCCGAGGCATGTAACGGAGGCAATCACGATGTCATCGGTCAACGGACGCTACAATGTCGGCGGTGTCTACCTGCCGAGGCCGTTCAAGGTGCGGCGGCTCGGTCATTTCGGGTTCAACGTCGAAAAGCTTCCCGAGGGTCGCGAATTCTATGGCGACCTGCTCGGCTTTACGGCCTCGGACACGCTCGATTTCTCGCGGGCGCCGTGGTACCCCAAGGATGCCGACCTCGGCGACCCGCGCGGCTACTTCATGCGCTACGGGACCGACCACCACGCCTTCGTGCTGTTCCCGAAGAAGGTGATGGACCACCGTGCAGACCGCAAATTCGCTCCCGAGGTCACGATCAACCAGATCACCTGGCAGTGCGGGAGCCTCAAGGAGATTGCCGACGCCCACACCTATTTCCAGCAACAGCAGGTCCGCGTTCAGCGCGTCGGGCGCGACATGCCGGGCAGCAATTGGCACGTCTATGTCTACGATCCCGACGGCCACACCAACGAATTCTATTACGGCATCGAGCAGATCGGCTGGAACAGGTTGAGCAAGCCGCGCGACATGTACTACCGCGGCTTTCAGGAGAAGCCGCCGTTGCCGCAGATGTCCGAGGCAGCCGAGGTCGCGCAGGCCGAGGCCAAGGGCATCGCGGTCCTCTCGGGCCACCGCCCGCAGGACATCCTTGCGGCAACCTATGACGTGGAGGGGGTGATGCTGCCCCGACCATTCAAGATCACCAAGATCGGACCGGTCAGTCTGTTTGTCGACGACGTCGACCGGGCCGAAGCCTTCTACACCGAACGCGTCGGCTTTGTCCGCAGCGAGGAGACGAATTATCGGGGCGCTCGCTGCGTATTTCTGCGCTGTGGCGCCGAACACCACAGCCTCGGGCTCTTTCCGAAGGAGCTGCGGGGCGGGCTCGGCCTCAATGAGCGTACGACATCCATGTCGTTCGGCGTCGAGCTCGGCAGCTACACGCAACTGCGCGAGGCCGTCGCGTTCCTCAAATCGCGCGGCGTCACCTTTGTCGACTCGATCGCGCCCGAGCTCTATCCCGGTATCGACTATTCGGCTTTCGCGCTCGATCCGGACGGACATTGCATCCAGCTTTATTACTACATGGAGCAAGTCGGCTGGGACGGCCGCGTCCGACCGCAATCCGCACGCCGTCAGATCGCGCACGAATGGCCCGCGGCATTGGAGCCGCTCTCCGACACCTATGTCGACCAGGTCTTCCAAGGCCCGCTCGGGTAACCCGGACCGGGCGCCTGCGTCGTGACCCCCGAAGCCTATCTCGACCGCGTCCGGGCGCTGCTTCCGGTCCTACGCGAACGCGCGCACTACGCGGAAAAGCTGCGGCGACTGCCCGAGGAGACCTTTGACGACTTCCAGGAATCCGGGCTGTTTCGCTGCATTCAGCCCAAGCGCTACGAAGGCTACGAGCTCGATCCCGAAACCTTCTATCAGGCCATAATCGAAGTCTCCGCTGTGTGCGGGTCGAGCGGTTGGATCCTCGGGGTCGTCGGGGTGCACAATTGGCACATGGCGTTGTTTCCGC
>Ga0310909_10002475_pt1 | contig 11341 bp, 7 predicted proteins | sample GREbulkMGT000H_FD_203449 | JGI IMG/M metagenome (GOLD analysis project Ga0310909, IMG submission 203449) | Lab enrichment of tropical soil microbial communities from Luquillo Experimental Forest, Puerto Rico - GRE.bulkMG.T000H | ecosystem: Environmental > Terrestrial > Soil > Tropical forest >... | reverse complement strand
AGGGAGTTTGAAGAAGTAATCCTGGTCGAAGTTTTGATCGAAGAGATGTCTGGGTCGGACTGAAACCGATCGAAAGATTACAAACGAGCCGTGGTCGTCGAAGCAGAGTTTAACGGAACAATTAAGACCACTCTTCGGAGTGAAGGGAGAAGTGCGCTCAAAAAATTGAAGAAGCCACAAAAAAAATCAAAATAAGGACTTGACAGAGCCGGCATTCTTAGAGATGCCCCCTAATTGCCCCCCAAAAAGGCGACCAGGAATTCTGATGCGATTGGGTACGCTTGTCGCTACCAACAAACCGCAAGGATGTCTTCGGTGTCTTCCGATTGGGTATTCCGGTGAAGGTGAACGCTCATTCCAGTGGCAAGCCGAACGGCATTCCGGAGCGAAGGTGAACAGCAGTCGGAGCGAAGCGACGCTGGCGTGATGATTGTGCAAGAAGTGTTCAGCTTCGTCAAGCGAGGCGGTCCGGGAGAGATGGTCCGAAGCGAGGCGAAGGCGGTTCGGAGGGGATTGGGGGTGCGGGGGAAAGGGGCAGCAGCCCCTTTGCCCCTGCTTCCTCGTTGTAGAAGAAAGGATGCTGGGCGCTCCCACTCATAAGCGCTGCTCTTAAACCCTGTGGGCTATAATCGGCGTGCCAACCGCCCGGAACCCGGATCGCAATAAGGTTTCTGGAAAGCGAGACGGATGGGTTTCACTGGTAATTCTGTCGTGGACGGAGGACCATCCGATGCCTCAACACAGACCGGAACTACAACGAGCAACGCTGACCAGTCCTGCTGCTGTCGCATTCGCCCGAGCTGTCGCCCGGGAACGCCAGCTGGCCCGTGGCCATCTCGTAGAGCAAAGCGCCAAACGAAAACAGATCGCTGCGCGCGTCCACTTCCTTCGCTCGCACCTGCTCCGGTGACATGTACGCTACCGTGCCCAGCATCGCGCCCGGGCTCGTGAGGTGCGCGTCCGAGTCGGCCATCTGCGTCTCCGACTCGCCATGCCCCGCAGCCACCTTCGTCTTAACCTTCGCCAACCCGAAATCGAGAATCTTCGCATGTCCCCGCCGCGTCACGAAGATATTGGCCGGCTTGATATCGCGATGCACGATTCCCTCGCCGTGCGCCGCGTCGAGCCCGTCGGCAACCTCGATCGCAATGCGGAGCAGGTCTTCGCTGTCCATCGGACGCCCCGAGATAACGTGCTTCAGCGTGGCGCCATCGAGGAACTCCATCACCATGAAGGCCCGGACGTCTTCCTCGCCGATGTCGTGAATAGTGCAGATATTCGGATGGTTCAGCCCCGAAGCCGCCTGCGCCTCGCGCTGGAAGCGGGCCAGCGCCTGCGGGTCGCGGGCAACCTCATCTGGAAGGAATTTGAGGGCGACGAACCGACGCAGCCGGATGTCCTCGGCCTTGTAGACGACACCCATGCCGCCGCCGCCGAGCTTGTTGAGGATGCGGTAGTGCGAGATCGTGCTGCCAATCATCTCGAAGCTGTCGCCGGAATTGAAGGTGATGATACGGATGAGGCGCTAGATCGTCAACGATATGAAATCCCTCGCCGGCTCAAACAGGCAACGTAGGACCTCGGGCCATTGCGGGGCGTTCTGGACGGTTTACCGGCAATCCGGAAATTCGAAATGTCCGTATTGCCGACAACTCGGACATCTGGGACAGGAAGGTCAATAGAACCAGTGAGCCGCCCATTATCCGGTAGCCTTCACGCCCATCATGGCTTGGTGGCGATGAGGCCACCAACCATGAGGCAGAAAGCGGAACCGTCGAACCAGTCGCCCCGAGAGAGTTTTACGACTTCCAGATCTTGAACACGCCAGAACAGCGGTCCTAAAACAGTCTGAGCAGTCCGGAAGACACTGCTCGTCCCATTTATCGTTTAACATTCGTGACTTCACTTTGTTGTCAGTGATTCCCAATCTTGCAGCACAACTAACGCTGAACTTTCTCCCGGCGTCATCGACGGAATCACGAAGCGGCTTCCATCGGCAGTAACGTCGAAGGATGGCACGCCGTGCATGGTGCTAAGGGCTTCGGTATCGATAGAGAAAAGGGGCTGCGGCTGAGAGGCCCGAACTTTACCGGCACCTATGTCAAGCGTCACGTCGTAAACCGTTCCGTCCAATCCCAGGTAGTAGAGCTCCCTGCCATTTTTACGCCATCGAAGGCATTGCGCTCCCTGACGAGAGACCAGAAAACGTTCTCCGACCACCCGCAACGAATCGTTGTCGCGGTCGAGCGCCTGTATGTAAATCTCGGCCTGTCCTGATTCATTCGATAAAAAGGCCAGCCATCTACCGTCGGGGGAGAAGACTGCATTGGCTTCGTGGAACGACGTGTTCAAGATGGGAATCACCTTGTGGTTGCGGGCCATGTCGATCGCAAAAACATCCGAGGAGTGGCCTTGAGTAACCTCTGGAAGTGCGGAGTTGTTATAGAGGATAAAGCGGCCGTCCGGCGACCAATCGGTCGGGGTCATGAACCCGGTATTTGGCAGGGATTCCTGATCGGGCGTTCCGTCAATCGAGCTAAAAGCCAATCTCGGCCAGGAATGGTCATCGATGAGGTGGACCAGACGGCGAGAGTCCGGCGACCAGACCGGTACGTGCTGGATGGCTGGTCCGAAAACAAGCTTCCTGCCAGCGCCGCTGATGGCGTCGAACAGCCAGATCTCGGGCACGCCGCGCTCGATATCGAAGGGCACAGCAGCCAACCACCGACCGTCCGGCGACAGCCTCACGAAGCTTGCGTTTAAGTTGTCGGGGCTGGCTGAGGAGAGACGCTTGCCTGATCGGTCTACCCAGATGAATTGAGAGCGCTTGACGTAGGTTTGATAGGCAAGCACACCGCGCTCGGAGACGGAGAAGTCAGAGGCGCCTGTGGGGCCGAAAGAAGGCACGTCGCGGGTGATAGCGACGGGGTCCGCTGTCACGTGACGCCTGGCAAGATCGAACGGCTGCGCGAGTAGTGTTCCGGAACGCAGGTAGACCAGATACCCGCCATCGGAGCGGAGAGATCCCGTGTACTGGACGCGGGAATCGGCCTGGACAACTTCGACACCTTGATCTGTGCCCCCAACAGCCGCTATGCGAGCCTGCAAGGAGTCAAGTTTCGGATCGTTAATGGTGTAGAGGAATTCCCGTCCCCCCGGCAGTGTCTGCGCCCAGGGAAACGACCGGTCGAAAGACTGCGGTGCGCCCCCGGAAGAGGGAATTAGACCCGAGTTTCGGTGGTTGGAGATGAGGATTCGGTCAGGTCCAAATGGAATGGCAGAGGAAAAGTAAGGGACGTCATCAGAGATGACCTGACTTGCGACGCCGTTTACCGTGATACGACGTAGCTTGCCCTTCGCGGTAAACAGCAACATCTGGCCATCGGGAGTCCAGACGACCGAATATGCTCCATCCCCATCTGGCGCTGGACGAGACTCCGGCTGTGAGAAATCGCGTAGGAAGAGGCGGAACGCCCCGCTACTGTCCTTGGCTGTGAAGGCGATCCGCTCACCGTTCGGCGAAAGTGCGAACGACTGGCGAATACCGCCTCCTTCAAGGTAGTACCCCTTCGGAGGCAAAATGACTAACCTGGTAGGCCTCGCTGCCAAAGGCTGCGGCGAGCGGTGAAAGGCTATCGATACGCCTGCGGCAAGAACCACAAGCAGACCTGCGATCGCAGCAGGCCATCGCGGGAATCTTGGCTTCGACGGCTTCGTATCCTGCAATGATTTTGCGGCGTTTGGTACAAGTTCCAGGACGGCTCCTCCCACCGGGTGCACGGGCGCCACAAAGCGGTAACCAACTCCCGGCAAGGTCTCTACATAGTGCGGTTGATTGGCGACATCGCCGAGCGTTTGTCGCAGTTTATTAATCGCCGCATTAAGGCCGTGCTCGAAGTCGCCAGCAGCCACTCCGGGCCAAAGGCGCTTACGAAGATCGTCGCGAGTTACAAGCTCACCGGGCCGGGCCACTAGGGCAGCCAGAACCTTCCCAGGCTGGGAGGCGAGTCTCATTCTGGACCCGTGCCTGAACAATTCTCCTGACTCGGGATCGAATTCGAAGGGCCCGAAGGTGAGCCTAGACGATCGCGCGTGTTGGGAGAGCATAGTCTCCTCCGGGGTGGATCCCGATGGTATCACATGATGACCTCCGCATAGAACTTCAGTGTTTGCAATTGTTTCGGCGATGACGCGAATTGCATGGAGCAAAGACTACTTCCGAACGAAAGCCGAGGCTAGGCTGTGCCGACGACCTAAAAGGAGGTCTTAAATGCAAACGAATTCGATTTCGAAAATCTCGTCCCTCAAGGCAATAGATGTACACCTGTCCACGTTCTGCAGGCTGTTGTTAATAGCCGTTGCAGTTGGCACTTTCGCAACGGCTGCCATAGCCGCTGACCGACCTGGTTTCGAGGAGAATGGCGACGAGCACTGGGTCGCGACTTGGGGCACCGCCATTCATGCTCCCGACCTTGGCGTGCCAGGGCTTGCGAACACCGGCTTTAATAATCAGACTCTCCGCCAGATCGTTCATACGAGCATCGGCGGTCACAAAGTGCGCGTCCGGCTTTCTGTCTTCGGCGCCAATGCCCTGGTAGTAGGTGCGGCACATATAGCCCTTAGTGCTGGGGGAGCAGCGATTATTCCGGCGTCAGATCAAACGTTGACCTTCGGCGGCCAACCGTCAATTACCATCCCTCCCGGTGCCCTGGTGCTGAGTGATCCGGTTAATCTCGATGTGCCACCACTCAGCAACCTAGCCGTGAGTATCTTCGTGCCCGGGCAGACCGGACCTGCAGCGTGGCACTTCGAAGCGCGCCAAACTCTATACGTCTCCCCTCAGGGAGATTTCACAGGCAGCGGCTGGATGCCAGTCGACTCGACGATACCACCGATGCTGTCATGGTTCTGGCTCTCCAGCGTGGAGGTAACAAGCTCCCGTGATACCGGTGGTATCGTAACCTTCGGCGACTCGATCACGGACGGAACGCAGTCTACCCCTGACGCTAACAAGAGATGGCCCGATCAACTCGCTCGACGGCTCATGGATGATCCAGGTAACCAAAAACTGGGCGTCGTGAACAAAGGTATCGCGGGAAACAGAATTCTACATGACATACTCGGCCCTGACGCCCCTGCCCGTTTCGACCGTGACGTTCTTGCCACCACAGGTGTCACTCATGTGATCGTGCAACTTGGAGGAAATGACATCTTTACCATCAATCCAACCGAAGAGGTCAGCGTCGATCAGATCATCCAGGGGCATAGGCAGCTCATCGAACGGGCTCACGCAAAAGGTTTGAGGATTTACGGATGCACTTTGACACCTGTTGAAGGGTTTCTTGTGCCGGGAACCCCTTTTCCTGTCTTCACCCTCGCGAAAGAGGCCAAGCGGCAGGCGGTGAATGCGTGGATCCGCAACAGCGGGGAATACGACGCCGTCATCGACTTCGATCGAGTATTGCGCGATCCTGATGACCCTGCGCGGATACTTCCGTCCTACGATAGCGGAGATCATGGACATCCAACCGATGCGGGGTATAAGGCGCTGGCGGCCGCGATCGACCTGAGATTGTTCTCTGATGAGAATTGATGGTGAAGCGCAGTTGACGATGTTGAATTTGACGCATTCCTTCTTCGCCCTCGCAGACTTAGCCTAGGTTAGCGAGGGGCGAAGTCGCCTCTTGACCGAGAAACGGGCTTGTGTTTATCCAAAGCTCGTGACGAAGGTCAAGCTTGTCTAGGAAATTGTGACTCCTGTCGACGTAATTTCATTGTTTGCTTTTGTAGACCTATGTGACTCAGGCAATATCGCGGTAATGCAGAACACTCAGTCACCCACGCTCCATTGGAGCAGCTTCCACTGGAAGCTGGGCGAGGCTTGAGCCCGCGTTCAAGCAAGAGATAACGGACTGCAAACAAACTCCCGACGCGGCATAGCACGTGAAGCGGATGTATTACCGCCAACCCGGAAATAACGACGGGAAAGTTCCGCAAGAAACGTCGTTGAAAACTCAGGGCGTGCGTTCCTTTGTGAACCCGCGCTGCCCCAGCCACGTGATCATGATCTGGCGGGTAATCTGGAACGTACCGTTCCGGAGGTGTTGGATCTCCGTTGTATCCGCTTTTCGACACAATGAGCTGGTGCCCCGCATTCGGATACATCTTGATCGTGACGTCACCATCTCCGGCGCGCCTTAGGTATTTGCATAAATGCGCCGCTGAGTCGTCCGCATCAACATTTCGATCAAGCGCGCCGTAAAGCGCCAACGTGGGAGTCGATGAGACGCTGAGTAACGTGTGCGTTGGGTCGAATGTAACGAATCGGCGCAGTCACTCAAAGATGTTGACTTTGGTTCATTCCTTCTTCTCGTCCTGTCCCGGATTGCGTTTCTTGCGCATGGACTCTCCGCGCATCTCGATGCGATGAGCGTTGTGCACCAGACGGTCGAGTATGCCGTCAGCGATGGTGGGATCGCCGATTTGCTCGTGCCAGCGCGAGATTGGCAACTGGGAAGTGAGGATGGTGGAACGGGTCTGGTAACGATCTTCGCAGATTTCCCACACTTCGCGCCGCTCGGCTTCATTCAGCGGAGCCATGGCCCAGTCATCGATGACCAGGACATCGATGCGAGCGAGTCGTGCGAGGAAGTGGCGCAAGCTTCCATCGGCCCGTGCCAGGGCCAATTCACGCAGCAAGGCGGCAGCCCGCAGATAAAGAGCCGAGTAGCCGTCGCGACAGGCTTTCTGTGCCAGAGCCGATGCGATGAAACTCTTGCCCACGCCGGTCGGACCCAACACGAAAATGTTTTCGTGGTTGCGGACCCAGGCCGAGTCTTTTGCCAGAGCACGCACTACCGTCTTGTCCAAGCCACGTGCCGTGCGATAATCTATGTCCTCCACAGAGGCCGGTCCTCGCAGTTTGGCCGCTTTTAACCGGCGAGCCAGTGCCTGGTTCTCGCGCCAACTCCATTGTTGATCGATCAGCAGCGCGAGTCGTTCGAGGAAACTTAGTTCATTAATCGCTCGATCTTGCTCCTGCGCCTTCAGACCCTCGACCATGCCTTGCAGCCGCATGGCCACCAGTTTTTCCATCATCGGTTGGTTCAGCATGAGGTCTGTCCCCCTTGGTCGTAGTAGTCGGCGCCGCGGACATTGTCATGGGTCAGAGGTGGAGACCCGGGTTGTGGTGGAGATAAGGGAACAGAGTCGAGCGAGTTCTTCAAGATCGACTTCACGCTCTGATATCGGCAAGCCTGGGCGAGGAGTGCCCGTTCCGCCGCGGCCTCCATACGTTGTGCCGAATACTGCTGCGCCAGGCGAATTATGCCGAGACAGGAGCGGTAGCCCATCTCCGGGTGCGGTTTCTCGTTCAGGATTCGCTCGAACAACTGGGTCGTCTTGGGACCGATGCTGCGCGCCCAGTTCACCATCCGCGATGGCGGCCACTCCAGATGGGCTTGATGACTCTTGGGGCGGTGCTCATTCTGGGTGATGGCTTGACCGCGCCTGCGACTGCGCAGGTGGGAAGCGATCCGGTTGCCCTTGTGGAAGATCTCCACCGTGGTCGGGGTGGAGCGGACTTCCACGACTTGCTGCACCAGAGTGTACGGCACACTGTAATAGTTCCCATCGAAGGCGATGTGGTAATCGATGTTGACCGTGGCCCGCGACCACTGGCTCATATCGAAGCGCTCGGCCGGTAACGCTGCCAGAGCAGGTTTCTCCAGGCTGTGAAACAGGCTCGACCGCGATCCGTCTCGCTTGCGGAAAGGGCGCTCGTTCAGTCGCGCCAGCAGCTCGCGGATCGCCTGGTTGAGTTCCGGTAGGCTGAAGAACTTTCGATTCCGCAGAGCCGCCACGATCCAGCGTTCGCATACCTGCACTCCGCTCTCGGCCTTGGCCTTATCCCGTGGCTTGTACGGACGGGCGGGCACGACTCCCATCCCGTAGTGCACCGCGAACTCTTGATAAGTGGGATTCAGGTCCGGATCGTAACGGCAGGCGCGGGTGACGGCCGTCTTGGTGTTATCCGGCACCGCCAGAGTCGGTGCTCCGCCGAAGAACTCCAAGGCATGGATGTGCGCCTGAATCCAGGCTTCCAACTGCTGATCGCGAGTCGCTTCTGCGTAGGTGTAGGAACTGGCGCCCAGCACGGAAACAAACAACGATGCCGGCCAGGCGTGCCCCGTCGTTGCGTCATAGACGGGAATCGTTGCCCCCGGCCAGTCCACGAACATCTTCTCCCCGGCCTTGTGTTCCTGGCGCAACACTACATCCAAGTGCCGCCGCCAGTGCTGATAGCGCTCGCAAAACCAACTGTAGCGATACCCCTCGGGGTGCGCTTGTCGGTATTCTTCCCACACCAACTGCAGGGTCAGATGCCGATGCTGCTGGAGTTGCTGGTGAATCGCTTTCCAGTCCGGTTGCGACCGTTGTCGCATCGCTGCGGCCTGCACGGGCTGGTTGCCAAACAGCTTGGCTTCCAGTTCTTCTTCGCCCAAGCCTTCCGGCAACGGCCAACCGATTCCGGCCGCCACCGCCCGTTCCAGATACTCGTGGACCGTGCCCAGCCCGATTCCGCAACTGCGTGCGATCTGGCGCTGCCCCAACCCCAACTCGAACTTTAACCGCAGGACCTCTTTGACTTTCCGCATGGACTTTCTCCTGGCCGGCACCCTGTCCTCCTTCATTGATGGAGTTTCAATGCCGGGTGATTGTCCAGCGTCGCTTCGCCTCCTACTGTAAGTCTGTGGAAAACATCCCGCTCCAAGCCGAACGCCATTCCGCCAGGCGACAAGAAACTGTTCGCCTTCCCATCGGAATCGGCGTTCACCTTCAGACCGGAATGCTGTTCGGAATCACAACGGAATCGTGTTCGGCTTCAGAGCGGAATCGCGTTCACTTTCGACCAGATTCCCCATTCCGAGTGGAATTCCATCCATATAACAACGCTGCACGGCTTCAGCGTATCTTGTTGATTCTAGAGCCAGCCGGAGTTTTGGCGAACCACGGCCTCGCAGAGTAAACGGGGACAATGCAACACACCAAGTCCTCGAATTAGGAATTATTTCTGACTCAGAAAATAGATGTCAGCGTGATCATCGACGGGACGCGAGTAGACAAAAATGGAAAGGTCACGTGAGAAATCACTGTAATTGAAGGGGAAACTAAAGGGGAGCTTCAGCGCAACCTGGGGTGTCCCGATGATTTTGCCGTCCTTCCAGAGCTGACGATAAATCAAGGTTTCACCGCGGGAAGAAACTCCATACAAGAACGATCTACCGTCTTGGGCGAAAATTGCACCCGTTCTCACGCCAAGAAGCAATGGTATACATTTCCTTTCGGAAATGGACACCTCATAGATTCCAGTTTTTTCTCCGAACAGCTTGACAGCGAGCAGGTATTTTCCGCCGGGGTCGATATCGTAAGCAAATCCGCATTTTTCCACTAACTTCTCGGGTTTCGAGCCCTCATTCCATTTCCAGATTGTATAGATGAACTCCGCACCCTCCTGGTTGATCTCCGCACTCTCCAGGGCGCTTACGTAAACTGATTTCTGGTCAGGGCTCCATACCGCTCCTACGATTCTTCTCACTCCTTCCATCTGAAGGAGTTGACGAAGACCGCTGCGATCAGCGCCGACGATGTAGAGTTTGGACCCCCGAGAAAAAAACACATGGAAACTGTCCGGCGCCCAGTTCAGCGCAAGGAGCACTTCTTCGGAATGTCTGGGGTCCCAGTCCGAGAGCTCGACTTTCTGGGTATCACCGGCGGTGATTTTGACTTTGTTGCCACCCTTTGTGTCAGACGTCCAGAGTTCGGCTTTCCCGAATACGGGATAAGTGATGTACATCACGCGCTTTGCATCGCGCGAGATGGTCGGTTGGCCGGCGCCCTCTGCCACGATGTCTATGGATTGCTTTGAGTGCACATGATACGCGGTCAAGGACTCCAAACGTCTTTGATTGATATAGTAAATTCCTTTTCCTCCAGGGTCTGGCATCGGTGTGGAATCATTCCCGGTTCCGAAAGTAATCTGCGTCAGACTCCGGTTGCGAAAGCTGTATTTCCAAATGTTTGCCACCCCATCTACCTCATGGCTGAATAGTATGGAATTACCCGGTTCGGCCCACACGGTGTCAATATCGCCAAATGCAAGGTCAGTACTGCCGGGTATGTCTCCCAAATCAACTGCCTCGTGGCTGGCTAAGTTGATTCTGAAAAATGTGCCGCTCGCCGGCGAGTTCAGACTCCAAGCACCAGCAAGCAGGTCATTACCTCCGGGAAACACGAGATGCGGAAAGACATGCCAGTCATGAGACTTGTACACTAGTTCTTCGTTGAGCCCAGATTTTCCCACACGAAATATTCCCGGGCTGTCACGCTTTGTATAAAAGAAGGAAGTGCCATCCGGCGATGGCAATATATAGTCAGCGGATGCAACACGACGCGGACTACCTCCCTGCGTAGGCACAGCCCAAACCTCAGTGCCGCCCCTCGTGTAATACACTTCCTTGCCGTCAGCCGAGAAATTGTCCACGAATTTGTCGACTTCGTCGTTCGTAAGTTGAAGAGCCTCGCCGCCCGAGGTGAGCATGAGGAACACTTGACTGATCTCGCCTGCCGGGGAAGAAAACGCGATGGCATGACCATCGGGAGATAGCCTCGCGGCGTTTATCGGCTTGTTCCACCGGCTGATTTGCGTGATTTTTGGAAGAGTGGCCGGATTTTTCGAACGGGACCAAAAGTAATAAGTGCCCACAGCTGCACAAAATAGGGCCACGCAGGCGGCAAACGCGACGAGCCTCCACGGGAATTCGGCTGGTGCGGCAGCTTTTAGATCGGCGCGCAATTCAGATGCCGACTGGTAGCGCGACACGCGATCGGTTTTCAGTGCTTTGCCGATGATCGCTTCAAGCCTGGCGGGGAGTCGTGGATTGAAGTGTTTTGGAGGGACAGGAGTGGCTTGGTACAGCCCTGGCCTCGTGTCTCCCTGGAAAGCACGTTGGCCTGTGGCCATCTCGTAAAGCACCAAGCCAAAGGAAAAAAGGTCCGTCCGGGCATCAAGCGTTTCGCCACGCGCCTGCTCCGGAGACATGTAACCGGCCGTCCCCATGGCCACACCGGTGCGACTGAGGAACGCATCGGGAGTGGTCGGCGATAGAGTATTTTCTTTGGCTTCATTTCCACCGGCGTCGAGTAGCCCCGCCTCTTCGGCAGCATCGTCGTGAAAGAGTTTCGCCAAACCAAAATCTAGAAGTTTCACCTGCCCTGTTGTCGTCAGGAAGATGTTGGCCGGCTTGATATCGCGATGGATGATACCGTGCTGATGAGCCGC
>Ga0310909_10002474_pt1 | contig 11344 bp, 20 predicted proteins | sample GREbulkMGT000H_FD_203449 | JGI IMG/M metagenome (GOLD analysis project Ga0310909, IMG submission 203449) | Lab enrichment of tropical soil microbial communities from Luquillo Experimental Forest, Puerto Rico - GRE.bulkMG.T000H | ecosystem: Environmental > Terrestrial > Soil > Tropical forest >... | reverse complement strand
CCCCAAGGCCAGGATCATGGACTAAGTATAGCAGATCAGGCCCGTGCATCGCAGCAAAACGGGCCACCCAATGTCCGCTATGGGTCAAAAGCAGACAAACGAGCTCATGCCGCGGGGTCGAGGATGTCCGCTTTGCCCCCAAAAGCGGACATCACAGCGGGCCTCTCCGAAAGTCCGCTTTGTGCCATGTCCGGACTCATGCAGTGCAGCGATCTGGTCACTCTGGCTCGTAAACTCTCGGACTCATTAGGGCGTGTACTCATAAATCCGCTTTCTGTAAGCGCGACTAAGTCAATGTCCGCTTCACTCCGAAAGCGACTCGAAGTGCTGCCTAGCCGCGAAGAGCGCATCGGGCGGCTCACTGCTTCACCGCGATGGCTACTGCTTCACCGCGATAAAGGGATAAACGGAGCCAGCCGGTGCTGCTTCTCCATGGGGCTTTACACGGATAACGCTGCCCACTAGGGCCGGACGTTGACCGACCCCTTCCTGCCACTGCCGCGTCAGATTCCCGTGGTAACTGTATTCCCAGCCGTCAGTCTTGGTGCCCGGACGCCCGGTGCCCACGAACGCGAACTCTGGCCCGACGCGCCGCACTTCGGCCGGCCGGACCTCCCCCAATGAGAGGTCGAGGACCCCGCCTGGCAACTCAATCGTCCCTTGCAGGGTCGTGTCGGTTGGAGTTTCGAGCTTGAAGAGGGCCTCCTGCAAAATAAGTCCGTGTGCTGTTGGCGGAGCCGTTAGATAAGGGTACGTAGCGTTGTTGCGGAAGCTTCGATAGGTCCATGAACCCGATGACTCCCATGTAAGCGGCGGCTGCTTCACCGCGATAAAGGAAAAAACCTCGCCAGCCTCCGATCGCCAGCCGCCCGCCCGTCCATTATGGGGCTTTACACGGATAACGCTGCCCACAAGGGTCGGGATTTGATCGACCCGCACGCGCTCAAGCCCCGGCCACTGCCGCGTCAGATGCCCCAGGTAACTGTATTCCCAGCCGGCAGTATCGGTGCCCGGACGCCCAGTGCCCACGATGTCGAAACGCAAGAGGTCCTCATTATGGCCTGCTGCCGTGCGAACAGCCCTTTCAGAACGAGGCCGCCGCCTTCCCACTCAATCGTCCCATCGACGACGTTCCTTGGAACCGGGGGGTTAAGCGTCAAGACGACGCGGTCCGCCACAATAAGGGCGGCTTCTTGCGGAGTTTCATTGCCCGTTACGAACCTAGGGTTGAAGCTTCGATAGGTCCATGAACCCGATAACTCCGATGTGCTCATGTTCTCCCCCCTTCAGACTGAGGATTACACCCTATCACGATAGCGCATCGCTGAACTGGAAGCTGTGTTTGTGCATCACAGCAGAAGCGATCATTCACGTCATTCCCGCCGTCCCGGCATGTCCGGTTCGCCAAGGCCGCGTTTATGAGTACACGCCCTAAATCAACATCCACAGTGTCCGTACTAGGACAGCGCACGCGCCACGAGTGATCGAGTAGCGGTTCGGTGCGCGTCGGGTTGGTGGCATAAGCCTTTAATGGACTTTGGCTTTACCAGATGTTGAATACAATGTGAGCTTGAGCGATCCTCGGAGTTTGAGGAGGGCTACGAGCAACGTATCCGTACTGGAAAATTTCGGAGAAAGATTTCGGGAGAAGCATAGCTGCTTCGCTGGAGCGTCACGAGCGTTGCGAGGCGGTGGTCCCGACGTCTGCATCTAAGGATACTTGGCCGAAGAAGGTAAGTGCCGAAAAGGTTGAGCAGCAGCTTTTTCATTGTCAGCGCCTTTCTGGTGAAGTCTGACGCACCCTAACCACGAGGCGGTTCTTCGAAAACGAGATGGTTGCGTGCTCGGTCCACTCCCAACCCTCGCCGTCGCACTTCGAATCGGTCTGCGTGCTCGTGCTATCGGCCGTAACCTTGACATAGCGGCAGACGTACTCGGTGCCCTCGTAGCTGTCGGGCCTGATCACGAAGACCTCATCGTTCTTGCGGTCGCATCGCGTTCTTGTGCTGGCCTCGCGTAGTACGTGGTGCTCGTATCTCCCCCGACCGAGCACCACTCGCCGATGATCTTTCTTGGCACGGCAATGGCAGCTTGCGAACATGCTCGGACTGCATCCCATCCTACGATTGCCAAAACAACGGCAGCGACTACGAGCAACTTTTTCATTTTATTTCTCCATGCCCAAGAAGAAGCATACCGATGGCAACCAAAAGGGCAGCGGTGCGCGTCCAATATTCCTGACTTATAATCGCAACAATCAGTAGGACGATGATGGCGACCAGAACGGGACCCTGCATCAGCGCTTCCGCATGACCCGCATGATGCGAGTGACGATGATCGAGAGTGCTACCGTCACGGCAATGCTGAGAAAGATCGCCATGCCGGGGTCCATGCCGCTGTTGGTGTGGACAACACGTGCGTGGGCATCGGTGGCCAACAGCAGCAACGGTAGAGCGGGAAGAAGGTTCTTCATGAACATATGGTTTACTCTCGTTGCTGTGGCTCGCAGGGCCTATCGATTCAGCGCCTGTTTAGAGCACATTTGCGAAACGTCGTTCACCTTTTGAAGCGCCTGTGGGTCGTCCCTGTTGATGCTGTCGAAGTTCTTTACGACTCGTTCGCACTCCTGGTCAGTCGGCTTCTTCTTTTCGTGGTTCTCCAGGAACCGGATTAGGCTGATCCGAGCAGCCTCACCAAGTGCCATATCAGCACTGTCTGTGTCCCCAGCCTGAAAGAACAATCCGCTGGCCGCTCTGAAGTTCTGCTCAATGTCGAGAAGCGTCTGGTCGAGCACGTCTCCCTTGGCGGTGCGAGCCATCGTGATATTGCCTTGAGCCTCGTGGAGGAGGCGCTCGGCATTAGCTCGCTTGTTGTTCTGGTCAACGGTAAAACCACCAAGCTTTTGGCAGGTCCAGCGTCCGAAGCCCGTCGGATCCGGCTTCAGCCCTTGTCCTGCACCGCATCCGCTAGTCGGAATACGAATAGCACCGCTCGGTGGCGGATTATTGCTGCCGCTCTGGTCCATCAACGCTTTAAGTTTTGTGTCTGCCTCGAGGCGCGCCTCGAGCTCCTTGCGCAGCTCCTCGGCGCTCATGCCCTTGGTGTCCTTGGGCTCCCTGTGGCACTTGTAGTACCACGGGGTCTCCTCGGAAGCGCGCGGGGGTTTGCTGCAGTCGATCCCCCCGTACCACTAGATGATGACCCAGATCTATCGTTCTTCTGTTGGGGTTGAGTCGTCTGCACGGCAGGACCGGTCGGCGAAGCGCCGGAGGTCGGAGGCACATTCTGAGATGGGTTGCCCAGCAGCGTCTGCGGTGTCGGAATGTATCCTGACTCTCCGGGCTGCCTGGGCGTGCCTGGCGCGGCGGGGCCAGGGATCGGCGCGTTGCTGGCCACGTTCTGAGGCGACGTACCGTGCTGCGTCTGTGGTGTCGGAATGTTTCGCGCATCACGCGGCTGGCTCGGCGGCGTGCCGTGCTGCGTCTGCGGCGTCGGGATGTTTCTCGGGTCGCGAGGCGCGCTCTGGACCGGAGGCGGCTTGACGGCAGTCTGTTGTTGTTTTTCTGCGGCGGCAGCGGCGCACTGCTGTTTGCGGGAGGCGATGATAGAAAGATTACGGGACAAAGAGTCTTTTACCGTGTGACAATTGCCACCGGTTGAATTTATTTGACGAGCTAAGGCTATTGAGCGGTTTGCGCCTGCGAACCAAGCAGGACTGCACTTGTCCGTCATCGCGTTTAGTTCAGCATTCAGCGCATGTTGTTGAGCTTCGAGAGCCGCCGTTGCGGGACAAGGTCTAGCGGGGGCGATTGTGGGCAACGCGACCACAGAGCCGAGCGTCACCGTTAGCAGCAAGAGTTTCTTCATTGCGGTAGGTCTCCTCGTAAACACTTCTTAAGTAGTGTCGTCCGCCAGTGCGGGATTTGTTACTCTGCGCCAAACATTTGCTCTAAGGCCCCAATTGAGCCGCGTTACGAGAAAATTCCACTCCTGGGGAAAGCGGGCCAAATGCCTGAGGCCGGAATACATTCGCACGAGGCCAAGCCCTTTCGAGTGCCAACCAACGGAATAGGAGGCTCTCTTGATCGCGCCGACGCAGCGCAGAGCCGCCAGGCGTGGTAGCTCCGGCGGCTCGTCTTCGCTCCTCGCGGGTTGACTGGCCTGCTCAACCCTCCCTCTACCTGGCACAAGATTGTCTCAGTCGTACTTCATGAATTGCTTCAATTGTGCTTCTTCCGCCGCGCCGTTCGCAATCCGCGCCTTGGGATCGCTTGCCACGGTGGAATTTTGGTCTCGTCTACGTCTGCTTTGGGTCAAAAGCGGAAAAACTTGGTCTGAGCATTACATGTCCGCTTTACCCCCAAAAGCGGACATCGAGCGACGCAACGGGCTCCGCTTTGTGCCAATAGATTAAGGCTATCGGCAGTTGACTGCGGTTTTTCGGGGCGCTGCGCATTGGGCGAAGTGTGAAACGGTTCATAAAAACACGAAGCATTGGTCGGCCATGATGGAGACGCGCACATGCGCGCTTGTCCAGCCAAAGGAGGACTATCATGTCTGGCAAATTCTCCTTCGCATTTGTTACTGTTGCGGCGTTGGCTTTGCTGACGCTCGCTGTGAGCGACAGTCAGGCGAAACCGGCAAACGGCTTGGTGATCCGCGACCAGGCTGCAAGACTGACCACGCAGCAAGTGGGTTACATGAACAATGTGGGCCAGTACCGCCAGTATTGCGTCGGGAAGCGCTGCATCTGAGGTAGACTTCCCGGAAGCAGTCACAGGTGGCCTCCGAGGCCACCTGGATGCCGCCTTCACTCAATGACTTCGTCGGCCCGCAGCAGGATCGCTGTCGGCAGCTCGATGCCGATTGCCTTGGCGATCTTCAGGTATTCGGGACGATGATGTGCCCGTTTCAGCGCCGCACGCAGGACACGTCATGTCCATCGTCCATTCACTTTTCTACAGCGACACAGCAATGTTGGTTGCTCGCTCACTCTCTGAGTAGCTCCGGCAGCCTCGCGATGTTGACCGCGATCCGCCGCGCCTCGTCAAAGGTCAATTGCTTGGCCTCGACGGCTTCGCTTTCGGTGGAGCGCGCATAGAGATAGGCGAGCGCTTGACCTGTCGCATCGCGAACCACATAGCCACCCGAGAATTTCTCTTGGCGCCAAGGCGTGGGGAAGCGTCTAGCCATTGTTGCCCACTCCATGCTGTTCCATCGACAGCGTAACCGCCGCCTATGAGTGCCGCGTCCTAGTCCTTCCAGAAATCTCGGAACCGTTCGGGAGAAAGTTCGGTATATCGGACCGTATGCTGGATGTTCTTGTGGCCGAGGTAATGTTGCAGCGAACGAGTATCCACACCCTGGTTGGCCAGCTTGAACCCGGTTGCATGGCGCAACATGTGGGGATGGATTCCGAACGGCATCTTGGCGGCCCGCCCAAGCCGCGTCAGCATCCGGCGAAAGGCAACTGCTGACATCGGGGCGCCGCGCTCGCTCATGAAGACGTATCGTCCAGGTTCTTGTTCTCGTTGGAGACGACGCAGAGCGCGAAGTTCGGTGCCGGTTAGTGGGTGGACGGAGGGCATTCCGTTCTTAAGCCGATGGACGTGCAGCCGGCCGTGGCCGAAGTCAACTTGGTCCCAGCGTAGCGAGCACAGTTCGGATGCTCTTAGCCCGTGCCGGAATGCCATCAAGATCATAGTGGCGTCGCGGTGCCCGTGCCGATTGTTACCAGCCACCTTCATGAGCCGCTCAACCTCGCGCTCAGTGAGGTATTCGCGGGTCCGATAGTCGGCATTTAGCAGCCGACCACGAGAGACTGTTCTCTTTTGAGTAGTTGGAGTTCTGGCGCTCGCTGTTGCATTCATTGGCAATTTTCCTTGTGCATCGCTCTCACTGTTCTTATAATAATCATTGTAAGAACAGTTGCAAGTGCCCGGTATTTTGGGTGCAAGGCTTGGGTGGCCGCGATCGCGATAGCCTTTCACATCAACGCCAACCGCAGCTCCAGGAAGGTCAGCGACATGGAATTCTTAGGAATTGACTTTTCGGGGAACCTCCGGTCATGGCGCGTTGATTGCTCGACTTCTAATGTTTGGGTTTGCCGCATCAAATGCGGGAGAGACCCAAGGCCACAGGTCATCGAACTACGACCTGTGCAGCACCTTCCAGGCAAGGGACCACCATTCCGGCGGCTGGCTGACATTCTAGCCGGGAGACAGTTTTCGGCAGCTGCAATTGATGCGCCGTTCTCGCTACCTTGGCGCCACGTCCCCAAGGAGGGATGGCTAAAATTATTGGAATTGGTTGACGAACTACCGTGCAGCCCTGCACCTTTTCCGAGCGGCCCATCGCTTATCGCGCTCGCGCAAACTGTATCCGATCTACAGTGTCAGAAGCCTCTTCGCCTCACAGAGCAATTATGGTCCGACCGAAGAATTAACGTTCGGTCCACGCTTTGGTGGAAACCGCGTGGTGGCGCTCCATTTGCCGCCGCTTGCATCAAACTTCTTGCCACAGCGGGGTTTCCGCCGTGCTGGCCATGGTCGGGGCAGACCGAAGGACTCATTGTCGAAGCGTTTCCTGCCGCCCAACTTTGGTCGTGGAAACTGCCCTCACAGAGATATGATGGACGCGGCGGAATCGAAGTGCGACAAGAAATCATTCGGGGTCTAGAGCATCGCGTCAATCTTGGCGCCTTTAGAAAGGCAGCCGAGGAAACTGCAGATGCTTTGGACGCCGTAATCGCATCGTTTGCTGCAGTCGCGGCCTATCGAGGCGAAGCGATACAGCCCACCGGCAATGCGGTATCGGTGGCGCGTGAAGGCTGGATCTCTGTCCATCCTTAGTCCCCATGGACTTTGCAATGGGGAATTACTTAAGTGGGCGATGAGCAGATAATAATTGCACGACCGTCCCACCCGCGAAATTTGGCTGCATCCCCGCTGCGAAGAACCCTGGGCGGATTGCGGCGGGCTCGGGGTTTTGCCTTCGCGGGGCGGTACGAGCTTCCAGGGCATGACATCGCCTCAGTCAGTCGGGTGACATCTTCACGCGAGAACAATTTCTTGCGGCCAGCGCTGCGATAGTACGGGTGGCGCTGCCATCGACGCCGAGCTCGGCATCCTCTGCACGCTGCTCAACTACACTGGCTTGCGGCTAGGGGAAGCGCTCGATGAAATGGTATGCGAGCGCGTCGAGCTCGCGCGCGAGTTCGCCTATGTAGGCGATACCAAGACCGACGAGCCGCGCGCGGGTGTACCTACCCCCTGTCGTAGTAGCGGCCCTCGCAAACCATCCACGCGGCCTCGATCGTACCGGGCGCCTGTTCCGGTTCCATGACGGCGGCCGGCTGCGGGATCTACTCAAGGAAGCCTGTTCAAGGAAGCCTGTCGGCGAGCGGGCGTAACCTTGCCGCGGCGAACGGCCTTCCATGTGTTCCGGCATAACTACGGGACATGGATGCGGCTCTATGGCGGCCTGGACGATCTGGGGCTGACCAGGACGGGCGCGTGGCTCGACCGCGATTCCGTCGAGCGCTACTCCCACAGCGAGGCAACGGCCGAGGCGCGTCGCGCCGCAGTTTTGCCGACACCCAAACGTGGAGCGGACGTGGAGCGGAAAGAGGGGGCGGCCTAAGATGTTGATGTTGCAAATGTCAGACCTCCCTTCACACGGGAGAGGTCGTAGGTTCAATCCCTACAGCGCCCACCACGAAAAATCCCATGGCTACTCGGGGTTTGCGTCATAGGTGCAATCCCCTACTCGGCAATTGAAAACGGAACGAAACGCGAAGACGACGCTTCCGACCGCGGAAAAACTGCGGATGCTGTTCACGGGGCGTCCATCACAAACCAGGTTGAGTTGCCGATAAGAGCCTTCGACTGGCACGCCGATATAGCATCAGTCTGACTTCGCCTCGTCGCCGGCGGCGCGCGACGAGCCTCTCGCACTCTGCAATAGCCACGCGCTCGGATAATTCGGCAAAGAGCCATGAGGTTGCTCAGGTCTAAGATGGGCAATCTCAGAAGCGACCTTCTATCGCTAAAGTAAACTCTACGACAGCTTATGCCGTCCGCGATCGCCACGGCAGAGTGGGTCTAGACGGCATTCGTATAGGCGCGTTTCGAAAACAGGGTCATCACGATGATTTTGATATCGAGCAGGAACGACCAATTATCTATGTAGAATAGATCGCACTCGATGCGCCGCCGCATCTTCTCGATGGTGTCAGGTTCTCCGCGAGCGAAAACTTCCTTTCATAGAATGGGTTGTTACTAAATTAGTCCGCTCCGTGCGCGTTGGGTTTGTTTTGCCAAAATACAACTACACTTGATAAACTCAACCATTCGGCGTGGTTTTGCGCCTGACTAACCAGGAGAATGGTCTTGCAACCCGCGCGCGATTTCCAATTCGAGCGCGCGTCGCCCCCGGGCGCGCACAGGTGGGCGAGGCCGGAACTTCACTGTGATGGTTTCACTAAGAGCATGCACGGCCCTTTGCCTAGTCCGCCATTTAAGGGCTGCACCGACATCGGAGCGATGCGCGCATGACCGGCCAAGACAAAATCACATGCCTGTAAACGGATTTAGCGATTATTTTTTCGTCGCGGAGCGGAGACTTCGTTCCCGCTCCGAACCGGGCGGTAAGCCTTGCGTTGGTCGGTTGGTCATCAGCGCTACTCCCTACACCAGTACTGGTGGCAAGCTCCGGCCCGTCGTATCCCCGGCGGGTCGGGATGCCTATATGTCCCACACCGAAGTAGTCTTCGGACGGCATCCACAGTCTCTTCACGTCCACCATTGTCAGATGCATGGCAGTGCAATCTTCGTGGCGGCTTCCGCTGCATGCACGGCTGCGAGAGTTGACGGCGGCAATAGCTCAAGTCGGCCAACCGCACGCACGCGGATTCGCCGGCTATGGAAGTGACTGTCACATGTGCCAGGAAGGCTGCCACTGCAGGTGAGGCCGGGAGCGCGTCGAGCCGGCGCTCAGTGCACCAAGCCCGAAAGATCGCGAAGTCCGTCCCATGGGCTCGGCGTGTCGCGGCGGACTTTTTCGGCGTTGGCATACCCGCTGGTGCGTTCGGCATCGACCGCGGGGATCGCGGGGCACTGGTGAGCTGCGGTAAATGGTGATTGCTGTTGACATATGGGACCGTTTCCGACTACCACCGGCAAGAATTATCGATCGTTAGATCACTATCTTGATAGCATCGTATCAAGTCAAACGATCTTCATTTTCTTTGGTTGGAACCTTTGAGGGCATAAATTTGCTTATAGAACGAGTATCCGCAGTGTATCGAATGCGGAGTTAGAGTCATGAGGAGAAGGTGCTTTGAGGGTTGGAGTTGTCGGCTGTATTCCGCACCCAACAGCGGGAGGGGCTTCGACGCTTTTGGAGAACCTCATTCAAGTGCTGGAGACAACGCAAAGTCACCATGTGTTCATACCGCTTAGGGAGACTTTTGATGAAGCGGGCTCAGTCAGCCGAGAAATCAATGCATTTAGACATCTAAAACATTTGCGGATGAAGGTAAGGGCCACTCAGTTTGGAGATATGGTTGCAAGGGCGGTTCGGCTGGTTCAGCCACCATCAGACCCTCGAATTCACTGGTCCACTCAAATGGAATCGTTGATCCGAGAGCAGCAGATCGACGTGGTATGGTTCTTGGGCCAGGGTGGGGCCACAGCATCGGTCCCATACATTTCTACGGTATGGGATCTCGCACATCGCTCACGACCATATTTTCCTGAGGTGAGTAGTACTGGCTGGGATTGGAAAGGACGTGAGCAAACATTTAGGTCCGCCCTGCCGCGAGCATCATTGATCTTGACAGGAACCAATGCTGGCAAAAGCGACATAGTGCACTATTATAGGGTGAATCCCGAGAATGTGATTGTCGTCCCGTTTCCAGCACCAGCATTCGCAGGCGAAGATCATCGCCACGGGATCTTGGATATTCGCGAAAAATACGGAATACGCGGCGATTTCCTAATCTACCCGGCACAATTTTGGCCCCACAAGAATCATGTCAACATCCTGATCGCCCTCGCGCTACTCAAGCGAAACAGAGGAATAGTGATTGAAATGGTGTTTACGGGAAGTGACAAGGGAAATGCGGGGCACGTGTTCGGAAAGATCAACGAATTGGGGTTGTATGATCAGGTTCATATGCTTGGTTTTGTGCCTCGCGAAGACCTGAGGGCGCTCTATTCCAAAGCACTAGCACTCACGTTCGCGAGCTTTTTCGGGCCCGACAATATACCGCCGCTAGAGGCGTTCGCACTGGGTTGCCCCGTGATAGCCTCCCGCGTCTCCGGGGCGGAAGAGCAGCTCGGAGATGCTGCCTTGCTCTTCGATCCGGCCGAGCCCGAGGACCTCGTCTCGGCCATTCTCACCATCTCGCAAGATCAGCAATTGCGCGCACGGATGGTCCAAAAGGGAGCCGAGATAGCGAAAACGCGAACGCCGCAGGCTTATGTTGAACAGGTTTGCAAGATCTTGGACAAATTTGCGCCCATCCGGCGTTGCTGGGGCCATGAATACAAACATACATAAGCACCTTCGATCGTTGGGGCATGAAGCTATCCGCATGTGGACGGGGTCGAATCTGATCGACATGAATAGGATCGGAGTTTTGCCGGTTCCATGGTGAGCATATTTTCCATCCCGAAACCCTTCGCCGAACATATCGGCGTGACCCAGCGCAATGCCCTGGGCAGTTGCCCTCTAAGCGTTGTCACGCTTAGGCATTGAGAGCCGCCATGCTTCTTCGTCTTAGCCTGCATTCGCCGGATGACGCGCTGATTTCCGGAACGCGTGCCGCGATTCAGATATAGCGATCAGCAGCTTATCTAGGATTGCGGGAGGCCGCGATGGCGAACCCAGGGGGTGAAGCGGAATCCGGTGCCCTTCGGCTCGATTTTGACCGCCGCGTGACGCTGCAGTTTCGCGGCTCCGCTATCACTTCCGACGCTGGACTGCTCGCCTATCGCGAGCTTGACGACGCGCTTGGGTTGAACGCGCTGGCAGGTGAGATGCTCCCCGATGCGCGGACCGGCAAGAACAGTCGCCATGCGCTGGTTGGTCTGCTGCGGCAATCGGTGTTCGGCCATCTGGCTGGCTACGAGGACGTGAACGATGCCGAACGTCTGCGTCGTGATCCTGCAATGCGCTGTAGGTAGTGTCCAGAATCTTTCGCACTTTTCAGGCTTGGCTGAGCGGCGCCCGGCCCTGGCTTACGCGGTGATGGCACCTTTCATCTGATCCTTCAGCAGCTCGATGTTGAGATATCTCTTGGTCGACCATGCCGTGCCGGCGATGTGGCGTAGCCTGGCAG
>Ga0310909_10002467_pt1 | contig 11349 bp, 8 predicted proteins | sample GREbulkMGT000H_FD_203449 | JGI IMG/M metagenome (GOLD analysis project Ga0310909, IMG submission 203449) | Lab enrichment of tropical soil microbial communities from Luquillo Experimental Forest, Puerto Rico - GRE.bulkMG.T000H | ecosystem: Environmental > Terrestrial > Soil > Tropical forest >... | reverse complement strand
TGGATGACGGCACGTTGCATTTGTTCCGCGCGCATGTCGTGGTGCTGGCCACGGGCGGCGGCGGACGCGCCTATTTTTCGACAACCCAGGCGCATATCTGCACAGGTGACGGCTATGCGATGGCGTTACGCGCCGGACTGCCATTGCAGGATATGGAGTTCATCCAGTTTCATCCGACCGGCGTCTATGGCGCCGGCTGCCTGATCACCGAGGGTGCGCGCGGCGAAGGCGGCTATCTGACGAATGCCGAGGGCGAGCGGTTCATGGAGCGCTATGCGCCTGGTTCCAAGGACCTCGCCGCACGCGACGTGGTCAGCCGGGCAATGGAAATCGAGATCCGCGAGGGCCGCGGCTGTGGGCCGCAGCGGGATCACATGCTCCTGCACCTCGAACATCTCGAGCCCGGACTATTGCAGGCGAGGCTGCCCGGCATTTCAGAGACCGCGAAAATCTTTGCCGGCGTCGATGTGACGCGCGCGCCGATCCCGATACTGCCCACTGCGCATTACAACATGGGCGGCATCCCGACCAATATTCACGGCGAGGTATTGCATCCCACCGCCGGCGATCCCGAGCGCACCGTGCCCGGGCTGATGGCGGTCGGTGAGGCAGCCTGCGTCTCGGTGCACGGCGCCACTCGGCTCGGCACCAACTCCCTGCTCGACCTGCTCGTTTTCGGGCGTGCCGCGGCCGAACGGGCTGCCGAGATCGTCGAGTCCGGCGCGCCACATGGTGCTGTCTCGCCCGCTGTAACGGAGGCAACGATCGCGCGGCTCGACCGGATCCGCCATGCGAAAGGCGGCAGCAAGACCGGTATTCTCCGCCGCGCGATGCAGCGGGCGATGCAAGACCATTGTGCTGTCTTCCGCACCGCGGATGTGCTCGAACAAGGTCTTCGCAAAATGGCCGAGATCACCCGGGCGCTTGACGATCTCGCCGTCACCGACCGCTCGATGATCTGGAACACCGATCTCGTCGAGGCGCTCGAACTCGACAATCTGATCGGACAGGCGGCGGTGGTGCTCCACTCCGCCCTGTACCGGACCGAGAGCCGCGGCGCGCACGCCCGCGAGGATTATCCCGAACGCGATGACCAGAACTGGCTCAAGCACACCCTGGCGTGGCGCGACGACGCCGGCCGGGTGAAGCTCGGCGACCGCCCGGTGCATCTGTTGCCGCTGTCCAATGAAGTACCAGCCTTTCCGCCGGCCGAGCGTGTCTACTGAGAGGCTCGTTCCCTAATCGGCAAGGCCTTCCCGGAAGCCTTCGCGCCAACTTGCATAGCGTGGCTGCCAGGCGAACTCGCGCTCGGCCTTGGAATTGGACGCGCCGCGGACCTCGTTCATGATCGCCAGCCCGTGCTCTCCGACCAGCAGCCTCCCCAACCAGGCCGGGATGTGCCGAGGCGGAGGTGCACTGATCGCTGAGGCAAGAAACGGCAGCCATTCGGCGACCGGGGCAGGCTCATCGTCGACGATCTTATAAATGCCGGCCTCGCCATGCTCGATCGCCGAGAGCGTGGCCGAAGCCACATCGTCGATGTGGATAAACGACCACACGCCGGCGCCTTCGCCGATGATCGGGAACCGCCGCTGACGTACTGCCTTGAGGTATTTCCCGCCCTCACCGAGCGATGTCCCCGGTCCGTAGAAGGCGCCATAGCGCAGCACGACGCCATCGAGCCCTTCGGCCGTGAGCACCGCGCGTTCCAAATAGCGAATGGCGTTGAGCGTCCCTTGAAACTTTGCAGGGGGGTCGGGATCGAGTTCGTCCTCCCCGGTCTTGACCGGTCCGCCCGAACGGGCATAGGGCCAGCCGGCGAAACTCTGGGCGACTAGCCGGCGAGCGCCGGCGGCCCGCGCCGCGGCGATCAGGTTCGTCGTTCCTTGGGTGCGCAGCAGATTGGTCGCTTCGAATTCCCGGTCGAACCGGCGCAGATTGGCGAAGGACGACAGCGCGGTGAGCTGATGGACAACAACCTCCGCTCTCGCCTTTGCCACGGCAGCGACCACGGCGGCCCGGTCGAGCGCGTTGGCGACCACCGCCTCAGCCCCCCTGGCGCGCAGCCCCTCGGCTTTGTCCTCGAAGCGGGTCATCCCTGTGACCTGGTGGCCCGCGCCCATTGCGAGCGGGACAACGCGGCGGCCGACGGCGCCGCTGGCACCGGCGATGAACACCCGCATCGGCGAACTCCGGCGTGTGGGCCGAACCCAGTTGGCCCTGGATCCGATCCCGATGCCACCCGCCGCTCACTATAGTACCGGCCGCAACTCCGCCAATATTCGTGGCCTTGGCGACCGCCCGTTGCACCTCAACCGCCGTCCAACGAAGTCCCGGCTTTTCCCGCCGGCCGCGCGGGTGTACCGAGAAATCAGTCCGCTGGCGGTGCCCTACGGCATCGAGAGATCGGGCGGTCGCCTTGGTTGGCCTAGGCAGCGCCGGCTCCGCGCGCCACCTCGCCGATCGCTGTCTTGACTGCTACGGGCACGATGCTCGCCGCGATGCAGACCTCAGTCGGGAAATGGCGCGCCTGAGTGCGCCGTTGGCCCGGCGGAGCCATCGTCGTCTGCCCGTTCTGCACGCACCCGCCGCGGAAAAAACGCAGCACCTGCCCATCGGGCACCTGCCTCGGCGGCGACCGCGTCGGCGCCACGCGCGAGACCAGCAGTCTTTCAAGGTGCTCTAGCCGCAAGCGTGCGTCGCGCGCGCGATGGTCGATTTCGGCCCGCGCTGCGCTCCAGCACCAGAAATTCGATCTCAACATGATCGTCCTCCACGCTACCACCACCTCGGCCCGAGCCGAGCATGGCCGAAAGATGGAGCGCCAAAGGACAGAACTGTGTGAGCCGGCTCACACTGGTAAATTTTTTTTACGGGTATTTATGGTTAATAGTCGAAATGCAATGTCGCTCACCTGATAGGATGACAAGAAACGATCGCCCGGAGGAGAACCGCGATGTCCGTTTCGATCCGCCCATTGCATCCGGTGTTTGTCGGGGAAGTCGCCGGGGTCGATTGCCGCCAACCGCTCAGCCCCGCGGAGGTGAGCGCGATCGAGGCGGGGATGGACCAGTACGCCGTCCTCGTCTTCCGCGACCAGAACATCACCGATGAGGAGCAGATCGCCTTCACCCGCCACTTCGGCGCTCTCGAGAGCTATGCGACCCCCGGTCACATCCGCCGGAACGCGGAGCAGCGGCTTGGCCCGGGCATGGCCGATTTTTCCAATCTCGACAAGGACGGCCGGATCATGTCGGCCGAAGACCGCGTGTGGTTCTTCAAGCTCGGCGACCGGTTGTGGCACTCGGACAGCTCGTTCCGGCCCGTTCCGGCGAAGTATTCGCTGCTCTCCGGACGCGTCATCCCGTCCTGGGGTGCGAACACCGAGTTCGCCGACATGCGCGCCGCCTATGACGCGCTCCACGAACGCGGCAAGGCCGAGGTCGAGGACCTCGTCTGCGAGCACTCGCTGATCTACTCGCGCGAGGTGATCGGCTTTACCGAACTGACACCGGAGGAAATCGCAGCCTTTCGGCCGGTGCGCCAGCCTCTGGTCCGCACCCATCCCTCGACCGGGCGCAAATCGCTATTTCTCGCCGCCCATGCTGGGGCGATCGTCGGCTGGACGATCCCGGAAGCGCGCATGTTCCTGCGCGACCTGACGGAGCACGCCACCCGGCCCGAATTCGTCTACTCGCATGAGTGGCGGCCCTACGATCTGGTCATGTGGGACAACCGCCAGACGATGCACCGCGCCCGCCGCTTCGACCGTGAGGAGGTGCGCGACGTGCGCCGCACCACCCTCGCCGGCGACGCGCCGCTGATCGAACAGCCCGTGTGACCGACCTCGAGCTGACAGACCGGGTGGGCGGAGCGGTCGTAGAGACCACGGCCGAGAAACCAGGCATCTTCATCTCATATGCGCGTTCGGATAGCAGCGCACTGGCCGAGGAGCTGGTGACCGGCCTCGAGCTCGCAGGCTTCAGGCCCTTTTTGGATCGCCACGACATCGCAGGCGCTGAAGATTGGGAGGCGCGGCTTGGCGCGCTGATTCTCGGCGCCGACACGGTCGTCTTCATCCTCTCACCGGCCGCGGTCAGATCCGAGCGCTGCGCCTGGGAAGTCGAGCGCGCCGCCGAATTGGGCAAGCGGCTGATCCCGGTCCAGGGGGCGCCGGTGCCCGAGGCAGACGTGCCGGAGCGGCTGCGGCGCCTCAATTATATCTTCTTTCATGAAGGCCAGTCTTTCGCGCGGCCGCTGCGCGAATTGGCGGCGGTACTGCGGCAGGATGTCGAATGGATCCGCGAACACACGCGCCTGAGCGAGGCCGCCGCGCGCTGGAGGGCGAGAGACCGAGGTAGCGGGGCCGCCAATGATTTGCTGCTGCGTGGCGATGACTTGGCGGACTCCAAGGCATGGCTCGCCCGGCGAAAGGAAAACGGCCCAGAGATTACCGCGCTGCTGTCGTCATTTCTGACGGCAAGCGAAGAGAGAGCGGCGGCACTCGCAAATCAGGAACGCGAAAGGCTCGCTGAGCGCGAGCGCCTCGTCGCGGAGCGCGAGCGTGCCCAGCACAATGTCAGGCGAGTTCAGCGACGTTGGTTCGCGATCCTGGCGGGTCTCAGCCTCGCGGTCGCGTTTGGGCTGTGGTCCGTCTTTAACGGCTGGCGAGACCTGATGACTACCCGGGCGGAATTCATCGCCGGGATTGTCGATCAACAAACCGGCAAGGGTGATCACGTCGGTGCCATGCTGATCGGCCTCGATGCGCTTCCCGACCAAACCAGCAAAGGCATTCGTCAGCGCGTGTTAAGGCTGGAGATGTCGGCCCTAAATTCGCTCGACAGCGCGTGGCGCAACTGGTCATCGGGTTGGGGCGAACGGACGGTTCTCCGCGGACACACGGGCCCCGTCTCGGCCTTCGCGTTCTCGCCGGACGGCACCCGCGTCCTGACCGGCTCCGATGACCACACGGCGCGGCTGTGGGACGCGGCCACCGGCAAGACTTTGGCGACCCTGGCCGGACACACGAGTCACGTCAGCGCCGTCGCGTTTTCGCCGGACGGCACCCGCGTCCTCACCGGCTCTTGGGATAAGACGGCGCGGTTGTGGGATGCGGCCACCGGCAAGGCCGTGGCCACCCTCGTCGGACATACGGATTACGTCACAGTCGTCGCGTTCTCGCCCCATAGCACCCGCGTCCTCACGGGCTCCGGAGACAACACGGCGCGGCTGTGGGACGCGGCCACCGGCACAGCCGTCGCAACTCTGGCCGGACACTCGGGTCCAATAATGGCCGTCGCTTTTTCGCCCGACGGCTCGCGCGTCCTGACCGGCTCCGATGACCACACGGCGCGGCTGTGGGACGCGGCCACCGGGACGGCCGCGGCAACCCTCGCGGGACACAAGGATGCCGTCACGGCCCTTGCGTTCTCGCCCGACGGCACCCGCGTCGTGACCGGCTCCTGGGACACCACGGCGCGGCTGTGGGACGCGGCCACCGGGACGGCCGTGGCCATCCTTACCGGACACGCGGCTGCCGTCTGGGCCGTCGCTTTTTCGCCCGACGGCACGCGTGTCCTGACCGGCTCCCGGGACACCACGGCGCGGCTGTGGGACGCGGCCACCGAGACGGCCGTGGCAATCCTTGCCGGACACACCGATTACGTCACGGTCGTCGCGTTCTCGCCCGACGGCGCCCGCGTCCTGACCGGCTCCGGGGACGGCACGGCCCGCCTTTGGGACACAGCCACCCGGACGGCCGCGGCGACACTTGCCGGACACAAGGGTCCCGTCAGGGCGATCACGTTTTCGCCCGACGGCACGCGTGTCCTGACCGGCTCTACAGACAACACGGCGCTGCTCTGGGACGCCGCCACCGGTGCGGCCGTGGCAACCCTTACCGGACACACGGCTCGCGTCACAGCCGTCGCGTTTTCGCCCGACGGCATGCGCGTCCTGACCGGCTCCGTCGACCACACGGCGCGGCTTTGGGACGCGGCAACCGGGACGGCCGTGGCCATCCTTACCGGACACGCGGCTGCCGTCTGGGCCGTCGCGTTTTCGCCCGACAGCACCCGCGTCCTCACGGGCTCCGGAGACAACACGGCGCGGCTGTGGGACGCCGCCACCGGCAAGAGCCTCGCTACCCTTACCGGACACACTGGTTACGTCTTGGCCGTCGCTTTTTCGCCCGACGGAGCCCGCGTCCTAACGGGCTCCGGAGACAACACGGCGCGGCTGTGGGACGCGGCCACCGGCAAGAGCGTCGCTACCCTTACCGGACACACCGGTTATGTCTCGGCCGTCGCTTTTTCACCCGACGGCATGCGCGTCCTGACCGGCTCCGTCGACCACACGGCGCGGCTGTGGGACGCTGCAACCGGCAAGGCGGTGGCCACTCTCGGCGGACACACGAGTGCCAGCACAGCCGTCGCGTTTTCACCCGACGGCACGCGCGTCCTGACCGGCTCCGTTGACGACACGGCGCGGCTGTGGGACGGTGCAACCGGCAAGGCCGTGGCTACCACCCTTGCCGGACACACGGATACTGTTGTGGCGGTCGCGTTTTCGCCCGACGGCACGCGTGTCCTGACCGGCTCCTTGGACAACACGGCGCGGCTGTGGGACGCGGCCGCCGGCAAGGCCGTAACGACCCTCGCCGGACACACGGCCCCTGTCAGGGCCATCGCGTTCTCGCCCGACGGCTCGCGCGTCCTGACCGGCTCCGACGATCACACGGCGCGGCTGTGGTCCGTGTTCAAGTCTGCCCAGGACTTGATCAACATCGTCCACACCTCCATTCCGCGCTGCCTATCGCCGATGCAGCGCGAGGCGTTCCATCTCGGCACACCACCGCCACGCTGGTGTTACGAACGAAATCTCTGGCCCCTCGCCGATCACGGCCAGCCCTATACCGAGGGCGGCAACCCGCCCTATGGCCCACCACCGCCAACTTTGGACGAAAAGCTGATCGCGGTTTGGGATCGGGTCGGTTCGTGGTTCAGCGGAGCTGCTGCAAAGCAAGAGAACCGATAGCAGCGATGTTCCGTAACGCCCGCACCACCCTCGACGATTTGCACTTAAGCTGGCGGCTTTACGAGGTTTTAGGATGAGAACGGTCCGGGTCAGCGGCACCGAGAACTATGCCGATGAGGCGCCCGAGCTGCTCAAGCGCTACGAGAGCATTTCTTTTGCCGATGCCCATCGTCTTGTCACGCACCTGATCCCAACCGCTCCAAGCCGGGTTCTCGATATCGGCTCGGGCACCGGACGCGATGCAGCGGGCTTTGCAGCGCTGGGACACTCGGTCGTTGCGGTCGAACCGACAGAAGAATTTCGCCGGGGCGCGATGTTGCTGCATCCATCACCGATGATTGAATGGCTGGACGACAGCCTGCCGGATTTGGCGGCCATTCGTGCCCGCGGCGACGAGTTCGACGTGGTCATGCTGACAGCTGTTTGGATGCATCTGGACGCGCTGCAGCGTCGACGGGCAATCCCCAACGTAGCAGCGTTGGTGCGCAACGGCGGTGTGGTGATGATGTCGCTGCGGCACGGGCCGGTGCCGCCGGGACGGCGCATGTTCGAGGTCTCGGCCGAGGAAACCATAGCGCTGGCGCAGCCGCTGGAACTCTGCTGTATCCTGCGTCAGAAGGCGGAACCGTCGTTGCGGCAACCCGGGGTCACGTGGACATGGCTGGCATTCCAGAAGGAGCCGCTCCCCGCCGCCGGCGGTCCATCTCGGGGCGAGCGACCCGCGCGAGCCGGAACCCCGCCATCATCGGGACAAGATCGGGGCGTACGCTGATTTTTGTAGCGGCGAACTGTCGGGCGATCGGGTGGCCAAGCGACAGCGCAGCTTTGGGCGGTGGGTATCCGGTGGCCGGGCGCCACATTTGAGCCCCGGAAATGCCACATTTCGACTGTCGTTTCGCTTCCCTGCCGAGGCGTCTTTTGAGCGGTTTTTGGCGTCAAATCACCGTCAAAGCCTCCCTCGGGAAGCGTCAGTAAAGCGTCCAGACTCCTTCGTAAGGAGCTGATAGTTCTGACATTTTGACCAATGACGGGTTTTTGGCAAAAATTTTTTCCCTGAGTCGCGCACCGCGAGCGCGCTCCTCTGCCACAATTGGCCCCATGAATACGGCACCGCACGTGCCGGCGGAAGCGACGCCAAAGACCGGTGTGGCGGCTCGGCCGGGAATGACGGCACGGCAAGGGCTGCGGGTTGCGCTGATCGGCCTCGGTACGTCGGTCGTCCCGCTCGACAGCGCGGTCAACATCGCCTTTCCCGACATCACCGGAAGCTTCGGCCTGCCGATCGAGACGATCCAGTGGGTCGTCATTTGCTATGTCCTGACCCATGCCGCCCTGATGCTCGCCTTTGGGCGGCTCGGCGATGTGTTCGGCTACGGCCGGGTGTTTCGCGCCGGTCTGTTGTGGAACGCCCTGGCATTCGTTTGCTGCGCGGCGGCGCCGAGCTTTGGCTGGCTGCTCTTTTGCCGGTTTTTGCAAGGGATCGGGGCCGCATTGATCCTCAGCTGCGCCCCGGCCTTGGTCACCGGCTTGTTCCCCGAAGACCGGCGCAGCCGGGCGCTCGCCGCCTTCACGATGATGTATGCGCTGGGCTCCGCCGCCGGGCCGCTGCTCGGCGGCGGGCTGGTCGATCTCTGGGGCTGGCCCGCGGTGTTTTGGTTCCGCGCTCCGATCGCCGTGGTCGCGCTCATATTCCTCGAAGGGCTTCCGGCCGCACCGCGACGAGGCCCTCGTGAGCCTGTCGACATCGTCGGGGCCGGAGTATTGGCGCTGGCGATCAGCACGTTGCTGCTGACGCTCAATCAGCTACAGCATCCGGGGCGACAGCTCTTGGCGCTGATTGCATTTTCCGGGGTCGCCGCGGCGAGTCTTTTCGGGTTTGTGCGCTGGGAGCGCCGGGTCGCCCAGCCGATCGTAAACCTCGACTTCTTCCGGACTGGTGGCTTCGCAGCGATCAACGGCGCCAGCGTGTCGGTATATCTGACGAGCTTTGCGGTCATGCTGCTGGCCCCGTACTATCTGGTGCGCTTCACCGACCTGCCGTTGCCGCTGGCGGGTGCCGTACTCGCCACCTCCTCGATCGGCAGCATTGCCGCATCCCCATTGGCCGGACGGCTGATCGAGCGCATTCCGGCGGCTCCCGTCGCGGCTCTCGGCGCCGTGCTGAGCGGTGCGGGCCTGTTCTTGATCGGCGGCCGGGGCATCGGCACAGCCTCGGCCTCCGTCGTCGTGCCGCTGGCGCTGCAGGGTTTTGGCGTCGGCCTGTTTCAGGTGGCGTATATGGACCTGGTGATGGGAACGCTGCCGCCGCAGCACCGTGGTGTCGCCGGCAGCCTGGCGATGCTGACCCGAACCTTGGGGATCGTGATCGGAGCGACGTTGCTTACCCTCGTCTTCCATAGCCTGCAAACGTCGTCGCTGGCTTACCAAGGTGGTGCGGCAGACGGCTTCTTATCAGCTTATCGGGCGACCTTCCGCCTGGCCGGTATCGTTTCAGCCGTCACCGGCTTCGCGGTGGTCTACTTCGCACGCCGGCGCGTTCGCTAGCCAAAATCAACGGTGGGGTGCGCCATCGGAGTGAGGACCGCCGCCCGCGGCCGCCGATCTCAACGGTGCCGCCGGACCAGGCATGGACCACACGGCCGGGTGTCGTGGTGCCATCTGCGGCATCATCATCGGTCGACCGGCGAGGCGGCGCTCGGGCAGAGTGAGAGCCCCGGGTCCTATCCGGGCAGGTGTGAGCGCCGGTCCCACCCGGACAGGTGTGAACGCTCGCGGGGCGGAGTGCGATAAAACCATCGGCGGACCGCTGGTGAGTCTCGGAACGGTGATCCGCGGGATCGAGGCGACTGGGACGGGGCGATTTCGGAACATCGCAAGCCGTGCGCGCGAGCCGAGAGCGAACGATGAGAACCCTTGGCGGCGCGCCGGGTCGTGCCGCCAAATGGCCGCCTCAGGCCCCGGAAAGGCATGATCGAAGGCTTTCGAGGTTTGCACATTGCGGCGGATTCGACGCTGGCCCCAGTCAAAAGCGCACCAGGGCCAGATCTTGTTCACGACGACAAATCCGGCTCCGAAGCTGATGCCGAACGGCAGTCCGAGGCCGACGCCGTAATCTGGCGGAAAGATATCGAGCGGCGGGAATTCCGGGGACGGCCAAGGGCCGTAGACAAGGGCCGGGTTGTAGAGAGGGGGATAGATGTACGCCGGATTTGCCGGCTCGATCGCGATACCTTGCCCCTCCTCGGTCACGTTCTGCTGGGCGTTGGTCCACAAAGTTCCCGCCGCCGCGGCTTGATGGCGCAGACGTTGGATAGCATCCATGACGTCTGCCTGCTGCGCTACGAAGGCGTCGCCGAGCTCCTCGATCCAGTCCAGATTAGCGTCCATCGTCATCAGAATTTGCGGGACGGTCAACAGAGCTTTGACGCTGGGATCCCAGGTCTCGGCCTCGAGCGCCGCCCCGAGTTGCTCTCCGGACAAGGCCGCGTGGCGAGGATCTTGAAACCAACGATTGGCCTTGACGATTTCGAGCGGATAGGTCGCGGCCATCAGGATCTGGCCGAGCAAAGCATCCGGATAGAGAGCGATCGGGGCGAGCAACTGATCGAGCTGCTCCGCAACGAGGATCGGCGGGACTTGCGGCGCGGGCTTGCCGGCCGGCAGAGTCTCGGTCGCGGGTGCTGGCTCAGCGATTTGCGCCGCGGGCGCCTGTGTTTCCGTTACCGTCGGCGTCGGCGTTTTGCTCGCGGGCGCCGGAGTGGTCTGCGCTCGAACCGATAAGGAAACGACCACCACGATCGTCATGGCGAGAACCCAGGCGATCACTCGGATCGGACGCGCACCCATTCCACCCATCACTACTGATCGCTCCGCCGGAGCCCGCCGGCAGAAAGCAAGCCTCCCAATTATCCGCGAACTCCAACCCTTTAAGTTACGCTGCCCCAGATCAATTTTGAGTGAGCAGGTGTTCTGACCGAGTTGGATAGACGGGGCTTGAAGCCGATCACGAAGGCTCTTCGAGGGTAAACCCGACTTTGAGAACGACTTGGTATTGCAGCTTCGATGCCTCGACCTGCCCTCGCGTCTGGAGCACCTCGAACCAGCTAATCCCGCGCAGCGTCCGCGACGCCCGGCTGACGGCGTTTTGGATCGCATCCTCGATGCTCTTCTCCGACGAGCCCGCGACTTCGATGATTCTGTACACGTGATCGGGCATTGTTGTCCTCCCTTGCGCGCTAGCGAGACGGTCGCGTTCAGAGCCACCCCCGCAAACCGATCGACGGATCATTTCGTGCGGATCGCGGCAGAATT
>Ga0310909_10002453_pt1 | contig 11366 bp, 11 predicted proteins | sample GREbulkMGT000H_FD_203449 | JGI IMG/M metagenome (GOLD analysis project Ga0310909, IMG submission 203449) | Lab enrichment of tropical soil microbial communities from Luquillo Experimental Forest, Puerto Rico - GRE.bulkMG.T000H | ecosystem: Environmental > Terrestrial > Soil > Tropical forest >... | reverse complement strand
GCTAGCGCGACGATCGTGCCATCGTAGCGGCAGGCGATTTGCAATTCGCATTCGGCCTCACGCGCATGGTTCGCCGCGATCAGATGCTCGCGCCGATCCTCGATCCACTTGACCGGCCGGCGGGTCAAGCGTGCCGCAAACGGGATCAAAAAATCCTCGGGGTAGAATTCGCCACGAACGCCAAATCCGCCACCGACATCGTTTTCAACCATGTCGATCGCATCCTCGGCCAGACCCATCAGCGCGGCCAGAATTCGCCGGTTGAAAAAAGGCACTTTGCTCGCCCCCGAGACGGTGAGCCTGCCGTGCGCGGCATCCCACTCGGCCAGCACCCCGCGGGGCTCCATCATCGCCGCCGTATGACGCTGCACAGAGAAGCGCTCGCGCCGGACGTAATCGGCACGGGCCCAGGCGCGGTCTAGATCACCCTTCGCGGCCGTGTATTTGATCGCGAGGTTGGTGCCGGTCTCCTCAAAGAGCAGAGCCTCGCCCGTCGCGGCGGCGTGCCGATCCACAACTGGCGGCAATTGCTCGATATCGACGCCGATCGCGTCCAATGCGTCTTCGGCTATCGCGGGGCTGTCGGCGAGCACTACGGCGATCGGCTCGCCGACATAGCGAACCTTTGTCTCCGCAATAACCGGCTGATGATAGGGTGCGAGAACCGGCAAAGGCTGCAGCCGTATCGGGATCCGCGGTACTGGGCTGCCGATTTGCGCCGCAGTGATGACGGCGTGCACCCTGGGGAGTGTCAGAGCTGCGGCGACGTCGATCGAGCGAAGGCGCCCGTGCGCTTGAGGGCTGCGCAGAATGACGGCGTAGAGCAATCCGGGGCGTGACAGATCGCCAACGTATGTTCCCGTTCCCCGGAGAAAGCGCCGATCCTCGAGGCGCTCGACAGAACTGCCGATGTAACGGTTGACCCTCATCTCGGCCTCCGATTAGGCGGCACGGGCACTATACGCGATGACATGGTGCTCGCGGCGAGCGGTCTGTGGTTGGGCGGTCGGTGCCCGCTGATTACGCGATTCGCCGCCGTCAGGCATGCCCGCGTCAAACCCTCGGGTTCCCACGGCCCAGGAAGCCGCAGGCCCGTTGGCCGCGCCTTGAACGAGGTCTCGTTCTTGGCCACCCTCCCGGCTGTTGGGCCCGCGAGATAAAGAAGGACTGGATCTGATGTCCATCACGACCGACCTTGCCGCCACGCTGAGAACGGTTCGCCGGCCGGGCGACTTTTTCGTCTCCGGCACGACCGAGTTTCTCGCACCGCTGCTGGAAGTTCGACGGAGTCGGTCCTGTCGCCCTACCGCTGCTGCCGATCCAGGCCGAGCAGCTCGTCGCCGTCGCCGAGCGCGCGCCCTTTGGGCGCGGCGAGGAAACCCTGGTCGATACGGCGGTTCGACGAACTTGGCAGATCGGCGCAGATCGGGTCCGTATCCGGGGGAAGCGTTGAGCGCGGACTCTGGACACCATCGTGGCGCGAGTCGCCGGTGGGCTCGGAATCGGCGAACCGGTAGCAGCGGAGCTGTACAAGCTCTTGGTGTACGACCGAGGTAGCTTCTTCGTCAGCCATCGCGACACCGAGAAGGCGCCCGGGATGTTCGCCACCCTGGTGATCGTCCTCCCGTCGAACTCTGCTGGGGGCGTGCTTCTCGTGCGCCATAAGAGCCGCGAGGTGCGGCTCGACCTGAGTTGCCCCGAGCCGTCGGAAGCGGCCTTTGCAGCGTTCTACGCCGACTGCGTTCACGAGGTGCTGCCGGTTACCGAAGGTTGCCGGCTGACCCTCGTCTATAACCTCATTCGTCACGGGAGGGGTCCGATGCCCGAGCCGCCCGACTATGACGGCCAGCAGAGAAGGATTGCTGCGCTGTTGCAGGCTTGGGGCGAGGGCAGGAGATCGCCGGACGATGATGCTCCGGAGAAGCCGATCTATCCCCGGAGCATGCCTATACCCCGGCCGAGCTCGGATTCGCGACACTGAAGGGGGCGGATACCGCGGTGGCGGCCGTGCTCATCGCCGCGGCGCACCGGTCCGACAGCGATCTTCATTTGGCGCTCCTCACCGTCGAGGAGAGCGGGATCGCCGAATACACCGGCTACCGGCCCCGCCGCAGCCGCTGGTCGGAGCCGGAATTGGAAGCGGGCGAGGTCGACGACCGCAGTGTCAGCCTCTCCGAATTGCGGCGGCTCGACGGCAGCCCGTCTCTGTTGGTCGAGCTGCCGGTAGAAAACGAGGAACTTTCGCCGCCCGATGCCCTCGGCGATATGGACCCTGACGAAGAGCACTTCCATGAGGCGACCGGCAACGAAGCGGCTTCCTTCGAACGGACCTATCGGCGGGCGGCCTTTGTGCTTTGGCCGCGCGACCAACTCTTTGGGGTCCTCAGCCAGGCCGGTCGGTCCGTCACATTGCCTTATCTCGCAGACCTGACCGAGCGTTGGGAGGCAAGCGGCGGACATCGCACATCGCCTCTTTGGAAGCAGGCACATGATCTTTCCGGCCACATGGTGTCCAAGTAGCCGGCCGATCACTGGTACCCGCGGCGGGACAAAGGGCCGAGCGAGGCTGCCCGCATGCTGACCATGCTGACGCGGCTTGAGGACATACAGCGGACCGAGGCGCTGCTGGCGAAGATCGCTGCGTGCGGTGGATACGACAAGCAGGACAACGACGCCATCATCGGCGCACTTGTGGCGATGTCGTCCACGAAGCGCGCTGTTACGATCGAGCGGATCATTGCGGAGACTGCGGCGATGTCGTTGGGCGATCGCGAGGCGGACTTCCTCGGCGCCGCCATTCGCCTCGTCGAGGCGCTGCCGGGAGATCCGGCGCGCCTGACGGTGGTCGATGTGTGGCAGCGAGGCCCCGGCATGGAGCCCGGCGTCATCGTCGATCTGCTGACCGCGCTAGGGCAGATCGACGATGCGTTGACCGGGCGTGCGGCAGACCACTTCCTCGCCTGGCCCAAGAGCTACGGCCTCGATACGGTTCTCGTCCCGGCAGTTCGAAGATTGCTCGGGTCGAGCACGATCCGCGGTTCGGCGGCCGTGCAGCGACTGCGCACCGCCTGCCTCGACCGTCTACGCGCCCGCATCGCGCAACCATTGGAAGCGCCAAAAGACTGGCGGCGGGCGAACGCGCTCGCCTGCAGCTGCCGGCACTGCGCAGAACCCGGCCATTTTCTGGCCGATCCCGAGCGTCGGATGTGGACCTTCAAAGCTGCCGAAGCCGCACGCGGTCACACGGAGGGCACGATTACCGGAGCTCGCTGCGACCTGGATCTGATGACCGATAAGCGCGGCCGGCCCTACACCTTGGTCTGCACCAAGAACCAGGCCAGCTACGACCGACGCGCCCGGCAGCGCAAACAGGATCTGGAAGACCTGGCACGGATCGATCCGTGATTTTTCCGGCAGACACCAAAAGGCCCGCCGTACGGCGGGCCTTTCCTGGGCAAGTACCGACGGTGATCAGCGCTGCCAACCCGCCTCACGTACCAGGCCGCCATAGGGTGGCGTCCCGCGGGTCTCTAGGTCCCCGTCGCCGGCGCGAACAGGCACTCCCCCCGCAGCTCGCGGACGCCGCCTCTGATTTCGCCCTCGACGAATCATCGGGTCGACCAATATCGATCTCGATTGAGGACCGTTTTTCCGGGCGGCCCTCGCGGTGCGACCCGACCTAATCGCGGCTGATGCGAAAATAGGGTTGAACGGCGACCGGGGTTTGCGTCACCCTTTGAGGGTAGAGAGCGCGGGCGTAACCCGGTCCGTGCATCAAAAACTGAATTTGGGGGAAACCGAGATGACGGCTGTCGAAATTGGCATCAGTCCGCTTTCTGACATCGACCACCGCGCGCAACTACGCCGCGCGCTGGTTGCCAGCACGGTCGGCACGACTATCGAGTGGTACGATTTCCTGCTCTACGGCCAGGTGACAGGGCTGGTCTTCGGCAAACTTTTCTTCCCTCAATCGGATCCGATCGTCGGTGTGCTGCAGGCGTTCGCTGTCTTTTTCGTCGGCTTTCTCGGCCGGCCGATCGGGGCAGCGATATTCGGCCATTGGGGCGACCGCATCGGACGCAAGGCGACCCTGATCGCGACCTTGCTGGTGACCGGTTTGGCCACTATGGCCGTCGGTCTCGTGCCCACCTACGAGTCGATCGGCATTTGGGGGGCCCTCCTTTTGGTGATCATCCGCCTAATCCAAGGCATCGGGGTCGGTGGCGAATGGGGCGGTTCGGTATTGCTGGCAATGGAATGGGCGCGAACCAACAAAAACCGTGGCCTTCTTGCGGCTTGGCCGCAGTTCGGTGGGCCGGCCGGGCTATTCCTGGCGAACCTTGCGGTGCTTTTCTTCAGCTGGCTGTCCGGCGATCAGTTCTTGGTCTGGGGGTGGCGAATTCCATTCCTTCTCAGCATTGTCATGGTCGGGATCGGTCTGTGGATTCGACTCGGCATCACCGAGACCCCGGTCTTTCAGAAGGTGCTCGACGAGGAACGCATCGAGCGCGTGCCGGTCTTGCAAGTGCTCAAGCGTCAGCCGAAGCAGGTTGCACTGACCGCGCTGGTTCGGATGCCGGAGCAGGCACCCGGTTATATCGTAGGCACCTTTATCTTTACCTACGCGACAACGGTGCTCGGCGCTCCGCGTAATTTTGTCTTGATGGCGGTTCTCGTTCAGGCGGTGCTGGGATTTATCTGGGTCCCGATCGCAGGACACCTGTCCGACCGTATCGGCCGCAAACGCATGTATATGATCGGGTCGATTTTTGTCGGGATCTTTGGCTTCATCTACTTTGCGTTGCTCGACACCAAAGTACCGAGCTTGATGTTTATCGCAATCGCGCTGTCGTTGCTTCCGGCGATGACGTGCTACGGCCCCCAGGCGGCGCTGATCGCAGAAAGCTTCTCGCCCCGCCTGCGTTACAGCGGCGCCTCGCTCGGCTATCAGCTGGCCTCGATCATCGCCGGCGGCCCCTCGCCGTTTATCGCGACGGCGCTCTTTGCCACCTTTGCTTCGAGCTTCCCGATTGCCCTCTACATTATGGCCTGCGGAGTGATCGGTCTCATCGCAGTTTCGATGTTGACAGATCACACAGGCAAGGACGTCTCGCAGGAGTACGAAGGCGTGTAGGCCGGCCGAAGACGCCGGGAACAAAACAAGCATCCTCGGGTCCGCGGAGGAAATCGAAATGACCACAACCGAGATCGCCATAGGCCAACTTTCCGAGGCCGAGCATAGCCGGCAACTGCGCCGCGCAATCGTCGCCAGCACGGTCGGAACGATCATCGAGGCGTACGATTTCCTGCTCTACGTTCTCGTGGCGCCGCTCGTCTTCGCGAAACTATACTTCCCGGAATCGGACCCGCTGGTCGGGATATTGCAGGCCTTTGGCATCTACGCCGTCGGCTTTATCGCCCGCCCCGTCGGCGCCGCACTGTTCGGCCATTACGGTGACCGCATCGGGCGCAAGACGACGCTGATCGCAACATTGTTGTTGACGGGTCTCTCGACCTTCGCCGTGGGCTTCGTGCCGGGCTACGCCTCGATCGGCATCTGGGGCGCGGTGATCCTGACCACCGTCCGTTTTATTCAGGGCCTTGGCATCGGCGGCGAATGGGGTGGCGCCACTTTGATGGCAATGGAATGGGCACGAACCAATGCCCATCGCGGTTTCATCACCTCCTGGCCGCAGTGGGGCGGGCCGGCCGGATTGTTCTTCGCCAACGTCGCGGTGCTGATCTTCAGCGCGATTTCCGGCGACCAGTTTCTGGTCTGGGGCTGGCGCGTGCCGTTTTGGCTCTCGATTGTCATGGTCGGGATTGGGCTCTGGATCCGCTTAGGCATCCTCGAGACACCGGTGTTCCGGCGAATTATCGAAGAACGCCGCATCGAGCGGACACCGGTGATCGAAGTCATCAAACGCCAGCCAAAACAGATCATCCTGACCGCGTTGTGCCGGATGGCGGAGCAAGGTCCGTTCTACGTCTACGCCGCCTTTGTCTTTGTCTATGGAACAAAGGTCTCCGGCATGTCGCGTGACTTCCTGCTGACCGCGCTGTTGGTCGCGACCGGCCTGTCGGCGGTGACGATCCCGTTGTCCGGGTACATCTCCGACCGCATCGGCCGCAAGCGGATGTATCTGATCGGCGCGGCCTCGGTCGGGATATTCGCCTTCATCTACTTTGCGATGATGAACAGCATGGTGCCGGTGCTAATTTTCCTGGCGATCGTACTGTCGTTTATTCCGCATGACATGATGTATGGGCCGCAAGCAGCATTGATCGCCGAATGCTTTACTCCGCGGTTGCGCTACAGCGGGTCTTCGCTGGGATTTCACCTGGCCTCGATCGTCGCCGGCGGCCCGGCGCCGCTGATCGCAACGGCGCTGTTCGCAGCCACCGGATCGGGTTACGCGGTCGCGCTCTACATTCTTTTCTGCGCAATCGTAAGCATTAGCGCTACAGCGTTTCTACCGGATTACACCAACCGCGACATCTCGCAGGAGCACGGCGCACCCGATATGCTCGGCCGAGCCGCGCAGTAACAGCGCCGCCCGGAGGATTGCATGCGCGTCGCAGTGGTTGGCACCGGAGGGATCGGCGGGCCCTATGGCGCCTCGCTCGCCAAGGCCGGAGTCGACGTCACGTTCGTCGCCCGCGGCCCGCATCTCGCGGCGATCCGCGAGAACGGATTGCGGGTCGAGGGAGATCGCGGTGAGACCCATATCTGGCCGGCGCGGGCCACGGACGATACCGCCGCCATCGGCACCGTCGATTTCGTTCTGTTCTGCGTCAAATTGTGGGATGTCGAAAATGTCGGCGCGCAGCTTCGGCCCGTCATCGGGCCAGAGACTGCGGTGGTACCGCTACAGAATGGCGTCGACGCGCACGAACGGCTGATCCCAATACTTGGACATGAGGCGGTAATGGGCGGCACCGCCTATGTCACCGGCAATATCGCCTCCCCGGGAGTGATCCGCCAGACCGGCACCTATCAGCGGATGACATTTGGCGAACTCGACGGCCGGCTCAGCCAGCGCGGCCAGCAGCTCAGCGCTCTGTGCGAGACCGCTGGCTTCGAGGGGGTTTTCAGCCCGGACATCAGGGTGCCGCTATGGGAGAAGTTCAATCTCCTGGTGCCTACCGCCGGACTCAACGCGCTGACCCGGCTGCCGCTCGGCAAATGGCGCGAGGACTCCGACCTACTGGCGCTCTACGAAGCCGCACTTCAAGAAACCGTCGCCGTCGGCCGCGCCGAGGGGGTGCGACTGGCGCCCGACAGTGCCGAAAATGCGAGCGCCACGATGTGGTCGATGCCGCCATACCTGATGACCTCGATGGGGACCGATCTGCTCCGTGGCAACCGGCTCGAATTACCGTGGTTGACCGGCAAGGTCGTCGAGCTCGGCCGCCGTCATCGCATCCCGACTCCGGTCAACGGCTTCATCTATGCGGCGCTGAAGCCGTACATCAACGGGCCGCCCATATTTTAACGAGCAGAACGCGATCGCATTGCCGCGAGGATGCCTGTCCTAAGCGCGCGATCTCGCCGCCGGGTAGTGCTCAGTTTAGCTAAGGAGATGGCGCATGGTCGGTGAGGTATTTGCCGGATTCAGCGCAGCGAAGGCGGCGTTCGATATTGCGAAGGGATTGAAGGATCTGGATGATAGAACCCATCGCAACGCGGCCGTTATAGAACTCCAAGAACAAATCCTTGCCGCCCAGGCGGAGCAAGGGGCGGCGATCGAGCGCATACGCGATCTTGAAAAACAGGTGGCCGATTTTGAGAAATGGGATGCTGAGAAAAAGCGCTACGAACTTAAGAATGTTGTATACGCTTGTTTTTGCTTATATGCTGAAGCCAGAGGCTCGCGGCAGCGAACCGCCGCATTTCGTTTGTGCAAACTGTTACAACCAGCGCCGAATATCGATCATTCAACGTGGGTTTCCGCAGGCGGGCGGGAGAGCGGGATTTTTTTGCCCACCATGCAAAACAGAGATAAGGCCCGGTAACGAAGCCTTCGCCGATGGCCAAATCAGGTGGATCGACTAACCCTCGCGAAGTTGCGTCACTACTCGCCGCCGGGCCTCGTTGACAGGGTCCAGGGGCGTCACTATGTCGCGCCGCGCTCTGGCCATACTACCGCCGGTGCCGATGTCGATGGTTGCGCTTGCTTCATGAGCGAGAACCGGCCGCCAGACCCTCTGGCGCGGCTTGGCGAAGAGATCGACAGGGCGCGGGCGGCGCGTGTGCCGAGGCAGCCGGTCGTGGCCGATCGCTCTGCGCTGCAGCAAGGGCTAGGGCTCGGCGTTCGCATTGGCATCGAGCTCGTCGTCGCGATAGTCGTCTCGACCGGTCTGGGCTGGGCGATCGACCGGTGGTTGGGCACGCGGCCGTGGGGGATGATTGTGCTGTTTTTTCTGGGTGTCGCTGCCGGTATGCTGAACGTCTACCGCGCGGTCGCCGGAGTCAGGGGGCCGGTGGGTTATCGGACCTCCGATTCTGGTGGTGCCGCGCCCAAGGGACAGTGGGACGACGAGGACTGCTGAATTGGCAATCGAAATCCGACCCCTCGAGCAATTCACGATTGAGCGCCTGATTCCGCTCCACATCGGTGGCGTCGACGTCTCCTATACCAACGCGGCCTTGCTGATGACGGTCGCGGTGGTGTTGATCACCGCCCTCATTATGCTCGGCACGCGCAAACGAGCGCTCGTTCCCGGCCGATGGCAGTCGCTCGCGGAGATGAGCTACGAGTTCGTCGCCGATATGGTCGAGACCAATGTCGGGCATGGTGGGCGCGAATTCTTTCCGTTCGTGTTCACCCTGTTCATGTTCATCCTGTTCGCCAATTTCCTGGGGCTGATCCCCTACAGCTACACGGTTACGAGCCAAATCATCGTCACCTTTGCGCTCGCCGCGGTGGTGTTCATTGGGGTGAATATTGTCGGCATCGTCCGGCACGGATTTCACTTTCTTCGACTGTTCGTCCCGCAGGGGGTACCGGCACCACTGCTGCTGTTGCTCGTGCCGATCGAGCTGTTGTCCCATTGCATCAAGCCGTTCACTCTGTCGATCCGGCTGTTCGCCAATATGCTGGCGGGCCACACGATGCTGGCGATTTTTGGTGGCTTTGCTGCGAGTATCGGCCTCCTCGGCATCTTTCCGCTCGGTATCAATGTCCTACTTGTCGCTCTCGAAGTGCTCGTCGCCGCGCTACAAGCCTATGTTTTCGCGATCCTCACCTGTCTCTACCTGAGCGACTCGATCAACCTGCACTGAGTTCTTCTACCCAGATGAATCCAGAAAGATCGGCATGTGATTTGTCATTCCCGCGAAAGCGGGAATCCAGGACCTCAGGGCTGAGCGGCTGCTCTGGACCCCCACCTTCGCGGGTGTGACGGGTAGGGACGCCGTACCGAACCGCTTTCCTCACCCCAAAACTCACGGAAAATCAGATGGATTTAGCTGCCGCCAAAATGATCGGAGCCGGCCTCGCCTGCATTGCCCTCGTTGGTGCCGGCATCGGTATCGGCAATGTGTTCTCGGCATTGATCAACTCTGTCGCCCGCAATCCCGCGGCACAGGGTCAGGTCCAGCCCTTTGCGTTTCTCGGCTTCGCATTGGCCGAAGCGACCGGCCTCTTCGGCCTCGCGATCGCCTTCCTGATCCTCTTCGTTTTCTGAAAACCTGACAGGGCGGTCGGAGATGCCGCAGCTCGACGTATCGACCTTCGCGCCGCAGCTTGTTTGGCTCGCGATCACCTTTGTCGTGCTCTATCTGCTGATGGCGAAGCTCGGCCTGCCGCGGGTCAGTGCGATTCTGGATGCCCGGCGCAAGCGGCAGGACGACGACCTCGCCCGTGCAAGCGAGCTCAAAGCGGAAGCGGAAGCAGCCCTCGCTGCCTACCAGAAGACCATGGCCGACGCCCGCGCCGAGGCTCAGGCGACGATCAGGGAGCGCACTGACCGGTTTGCCGCCGAGGCGGCAGTGCGGCAGCGGCAGCTTGCCGAGGCTCTCGGCGAGCAGACAAAGGCAGCCGAGCGGGAGATCGCGGCAGCAAAAGAGCGCGCCTTCGCCGAGATCCGCAGCGTCGCCGTCGATGTCGCCCGCTCGGTTACCGAGAAGCTGACAGGCTCAGCCGCCGATGAAGCAAAACTGATCCCGGCGGTCGACCGCGCGATGGCAGAGCGGGCAGGCTGACTATGCACCTCTTTGCCGAACCGGAAGTCTGGGTCCTCCTGGCGGTCGTGGTATTCGTGATCGTGGTCTGGAAGCCCGCGCGCAGAGCTATCCTCGGCGCGCTCGACGCCCGCGCCGTGCGTATCCGGGACGAGCTCGAAACCGCGCGAAGACTTCGCGAAGAAGCGCAGCAGGCGCTCGCCGGGTACCAGAAGCAGCAGCATGAGGCGGCGGCCGAGGCCGAGGCGATCATCGCCCATGCTAAGACTGAAGCGGAGCGGATCGCGGCGCAAGCGGCGCGCAACCTCGAAGAGACGTTACAGCGGCGCCAGCGCTTGGCGGAGGAGCGGATCGCGCAGGAAGAGGCGAAGGCGCTTTCCGAGATCCGTGCGATCACGGTCGATGTCGCTATTTCGGCCGCGCGTCAAGTCATTGTTGCCGAACTCGACGAGCAGCGTGGCGCCGCATTGATCGACGCCGCGATTGGCGCCTTGCCGCAGCAGCTTGGTAATACGGCCGGCGGACCGCTGTAGCTATCTGCGGAGCGGCCTGAAGAATTCGCGCACCTCATGGGCAAGCGCGTTGGGCTGCTCCAACGCCGCGAAATGGCCGCCGCGCGGCATCACACTCCAGCGCCGGATGTTGGTGTAGGTTAGTGCAGCCAACGAGCGGGGCGGCCGCAAGATCTCACGCGGAAACGCTGCCTATCCGGTCGGGACGTCGACGGTTCGACCTTCGGGAATCGGCCACGGCCGATGCATGCGTGCGTAATATGGCCAGAATGACGAGCCGATCGCGCCGGTGAACCAGTAAAAGCTGATATTGGCGAGCAGCTGGTCGCGAATGAATGCGGTTTCGACATCGCCGCCGCAATCGGACCACGCGCGAAACTTCTCGATGATCCAGGCGGCGAGGCCCGCCGGCGAGTCGGTGAGCCCGAAGGCGAGCGTCTGCGGTCGAGTTCCCTGGATCCACTGATAGCCGGTCTCTTCGCGCAGCCACTGCGCGAGCTCTTCGGCGTAGGCCTTTTCTTCCGGCGTAGCATCGGCTGCAGCCTGCTGATCGCGCCGCACCGCCAGCAGGTTGACGTGAATGCCGATCAGCTTGTCGGGATGGGCGAAGCCTAGCCGCGAGGCGGTGATCGCACCCCAATCGCCGCCTTGTACCGCAAAACGGGGAT
>Ga0310909_10002444_pt1 | contig 11382 bp, 8 predicted proteins | sample GREbulkMGT000H_FD_203449 | JGI IMG/M metagenome (GOLD analysis project Ga0310909, IMG submission 203449) | Lab enrichment of tropical soil microbial communities from Luquillo Experimental Forest, Puerto Rico - GRE.bulkMG.T000H | ecosystem: Environmental > Terrestrial > Soil > Tropical forest >... | reverse complement strand
GTCCTCTATCTGCCGGATGAAATCCTCGTCGTCGACCATATGCGGCAGATCGCGGCAACCCATCGTTACGAATTCGAGGTGGCTGGTATTTCGACCACCGGTTTGCCGCGCTCGACCGAACCGGCGCCGTATTGCTTCAACCGCCCCCTGGTCGACCGGCCAATCGAGAGCGATCATGGGCCAGGCGAATATGCGGCACTGGTTAGACGCGCCAAAGAATCGTTTGTTCGTGGCGACCTGTTCGAGGTCGTGGTCGGGCAGCTCCTCGCCGACGCCTGCACGGATTCGCCCAGTCTCGTGTTTCATCGGCTGCGTCAGGCCAACCCGGCGCCCTACGGCGCGCTGATCAATCTTGGCGAGGGCGAGTTTCTCGTTTCCGCTTCGCCCGAAATGTATGTGCGGGTCGAGGGAAAGCGGATCGAGACCTGCCCGATAAGCGGCACGATTGCCCGCGGCCGCGACGCGGTGGAAGACGCCGAGCGCATTCGGGAACTGCTCAACTCCACAAAGGATGAGAGCGAATTGACGATGTGCACCGACGTCGACCGCAACGACAAGTCGCGGGTTTGTGTGCCGGGTACGGTGCGGGTCATCGGGCGGCGGCAGATCGAGCTCTATTCGCGTCTGATCCACACCGTCGACCACGTCGAGGGCGTGCTGCGGGAGGAGTTCGATGCGCTCGATGGGTTCCTCAGTCATGCCTGGGCAGTGACAGTGACTGGCGCACCAAAGCGCTGGGCCATCCGGTTTATCGAAGAGCAGGAGCGTTCGTCGCGCCGCTGGTATGGCGGCGCCATCGGGAGGGTGACGTTTGACGGCAATATGAATACCGGCCTGACTTTGCGCACGATCCGCATGAAAGATGCCGTCGCGGAAGTCCGCGCTGGCGCCACGTTGCTTTATGATAGCGATCCGGAAGCCGAGGAAGCCGAAACCCGGCTGAAGGCGGCCGCGATGTTCACCGCGATCCGCGGACGGCCGGCGACGGCGGCAAAGGCCCGCACATCATCGGCCACCGCAGGCGGTGCTGGCCGCAGGGTGCTCCTGATCGATCACGAAGACTCGTTTGTTCATACACTTGCCAATTATGTTCGTACGATCGGCGCCGAGGTGGTGACGATGCGTCCGGACTTGGCGCGCGCCGAATTGCGCAATGGCCGCGATCACGATCTCGTCGTGCTCTCCCCTGGGCCGGGCCGGCCAGTCGATTTCGCAATGACGGAAACGCTCGACCTGCTGGCGCGGCGTCATTTGCCGGTGTTCGGCGTCTGTCTCGGCCTACAGGGAATTGTCGAGTATTTCGGCGGCTCGCTGGCTGTACTCGATATTCCGGTACACGGAAAACCCTCATTGGTCCGAGTAACCGGCGGCCGGCTACTGCATGGACTGCCAAACGAGTTCATTGTGGGGCGGTACCATTCGCTGCATGCGAGGCGCAGCACACTGCCGGCGGAGCTTTTGGTCACAGCGGAAACGGCGGACGGCGTGGTCATGGCGATCGAACACACTCGTCTGCCGATCGCTGCCGTGCAATTTCACCCGGAATCGGTGATGACTTTGCGCGACGAGATTGGCATGCCGATCATCGCCTCGGTTCTGTCCACGTTGACACTCGAGCCACTGCGGGCAGCGGAGAGCACTCAGAATAATTTGTCGAGCACCTCGTGATGGATCTCGACCGGGAAGCGCGCTCGCAAGGCCTGTGTGAACTCTTCGCCGAGATCGGCTCGTTGTCCGGCGTCGAGTTCACGTGAGAAGTCGGCCGTCGCGCTTTGCGGTGGGTTCTCGGGCCTCTGCACCTCGTCGAGCTGCGCGACATAGGACCCGGCTGCATCGGAGGCGGTGATCACCTCACCCGGCTTTGCGGCGAACAGTTTCTCGATGAGCACCGGCGGCACCGGACTGTTTTGTCCCGGATGCCTGGTGAAAGGCGGCGAATTTGTCGCCTTCAGGCCTTTTGTGATGGCACTGGCCGCTAGGTTCCCCTCGGGCTTCACCGCGGCCGCAAGTTCTTCTGCCTGCTTGGCGACCGTCTCGCGGCGCTTGTCAGCCTGCCAGGCGGCCACGGCTTTCTCCTTGACCTCGTCGAGCGGTTTGACCGCGGAGGGAGTGACTTTGTCCGTCCGCAGTACAAAAATTCCGCCTTCCGGTGTCTCGGTGACCCGGCTCGTCTGCCCCTCACTCGTCGCGAAGGCGAGCTTCAAGACCTCTTTGGGCGAGACCGGAAGCGCCACCGGCTTATCTTGCGGATCGTGACCGCCGACATCCGCCGCGGCCATCGTTGCCGTCTTCAGCCCAAATTTCGTCGCCGCATCGTTGATCGTGGCGCCGCCGGCGAGCGCATCGTCGACTTGGTTGGCGATCTTGTAGATGCGATCGACCGCTTCCTGATGCGCAAGATCAGCCTCGAGCTTGTCTTTGGCCTGTTCGAAACTCTGAGTCACCGGCGGTTCTATCTTGACGACGCGCAAGAGGTGCCAGCCGAGCGGAGTCTTGACCGGTTCACTCGGCTTGCTCAGCGGCAATTCGAAAGCGACATCGCCAAGCGCGCTCGGCATTTCCTCACGCTTCAATAAGCCAAGATCGATCGTGTCCGGGTTCTGACCGGTGATCGTGGTGGCGACCTCGCGCCAGTCCTTGCCGGCAGCAAGCGCAGCTTCAGCTTCCTTTGCCTTCTCTTCCGATGGTGCGAGGATCTGCTCGACTTCGCGGCGTTCGGGAATCTGGAGTTCGTCCTGGCGCTGGTTGTACTCCTCCTTCAGCTTCGATTCGGGGATTTCGATGTCCTTGGCAAGATCGTCGGGGTTGAGGCTCGCGAGCGTAAAGCCACGGTATTCAGGCGCACGAAACAGATCCTGATGTGCGTCATAGAATGATTTGAGCTCGGTTTCGCTCGGTTGTCCGACATCGCCCGCACCGCTGCTGGGCAGCGAGACGATGTTCGCGATGCGCTTCTCGTTTTGGTATTGATAGAGCAGGTCGACCATTGGTTGCGGCACGGACACGCCGGCCGTCACCGCGTGCAGCAGGTCATTACGAGGGATGTCGTGGCGCAGCAGCGCGACATATTGGTCTTCGCTGAGCCGGTTCGCGGCGAGGAGCGCGTTGAAGAGACCGCGATCGAACTGCCCGTCGGACCCCTTAAAGCTCGGGTTGCCGGTGATCACATTGCGGATCAAATCGTCCGAGACGTCGAGCTGTAGCCGAGCCGCCTCCTGGTCGATCAAGCTACGATCGATCAGCTGATTGAGGGTTTCGTCGACCAAGCCCAGCTGCTTGGCTTGCTGGAGATCGATCGCGCTGCCAAACCGTGCGCTCAACTGCTCGAGCGCGCGGCGCAAGGCGGTCTGCAGTTCATCGGCGCGAATGGAATGGTCGCCGACGGTAGCGACTGCCGTATCGGACGAACGCGTGCGGAAGATGTCGCCGATCCCCCAGATCCCAAAGGTCAAGATCAGCAGCACGAAGAGAAGCTTGACGACGAAGGACCCCGCTTTCGAGCGGATCGCCTGAAGCATGGAGGCAGATGGCCTCTTTTAAGGAGGGGGGCCGGTTGACCCGCCGCAACACCAGTGTGATCGTACGTCACAGATGATAGTGACCGAGGAACGGGGTCGCAACATGGCGCTTCGCACGAAACTTGTCGCGGGCAATTGGAAGATGAACGGGTTGCGCGAAGACAGCACGGCGCTGGTCCGTGAACTCGCAGCGCGCGCGGCTGCGTCCGGTGCCGGGCTGGCATGTGAGCTGCTCGTCTGCCCGCCGGCGACTATGCTGACTGAGGTTGGCAGCATTCTCGCCGGGACCGGGATTTTTCTTGGCGGGCAGGACTGCCATCCCGCCCAGAAGGGTCCCTACACCGGCGATATCAGCGCCGAAATGCTGGCTGACCTCGGCTGTACCCACGTGATCCTCGGACACTCCGAGCGCCGCCACGGACATGGCGAAACGGACGCGCTGGTCCGCGACAAGATTGGCGGCGCATGGCGGGCCAGATTGGTCGGAATCCTCTGCGTCGGCGAGACGCAGCGACAACGCCAGGCGGGAGAAGCCGTCAATGTCGTCTCGGCCCAGCTCGCTGGATCGATCCCCGAGGGGGCCACGCCGGCTATCCTTGTCGTCGCGTACGAGCCGGTCTGGGCGATCGGTACCGGCTTGACCGCGACGACGGACGACATCGCCGCAATGCATGCCGAAATCCGCACCCGGGTCCCGCCGGGAACGCGTATTCTCTACGGCGGCTCGGTAAATCCAAGGAATGCCGCCGCGATCCTGAGCCTGGACGAGGTCGACGGCGCTCTCGTCGGCGGCGCCAGCCTCAACGCCGAGGATTTCTGGGCGATCGCCCGGTGCGGCGCTTGACGCTGCCATGACGACGCTGGCGAGTGAATGATGAAGTGATTAAATCCTTCCACACCCCCGACAAATTTGACCGGTTAGTATTTCCCTGATGATCATTCTTCTTCTCGCCATCCACATCTTGATCGCGATCTCCCTGGTCGGGGTAGTGCTGTTGCAAAAGAGCGAAGGCGGCGCGCTCGGCATGGGCGGCGGGGGCATGTCGGGGTTTATGACGGGCAGGTCGACCGCAAACCTGCTGACTCGGGTCACGGCGATTCTCGCGGCAGCGTTCATGACGACGAGCGTGCTTCTGGTCGTCTTGCACAATCGCGATCACGCGCCGCGATCGATCCTCGAGCAGAGCGCACCGGTTGGACCCATCACGCCAGCTGCTCCGGCGGCACCGATTGTTCCGGCCGCTCCGCCGCCGCAAACGCCGCCAGCGGAGCCAACTCAACCGAGCGCGCCGCTCGCGCGCTGAGCCTGCGATTCGCTGTCCACAGCGGGTGCTTGCCTGCAGTGCGAGGCCACGGGACGAGTGTCTCGTCGCACTCTTAATTTACCTTGGGAAGCGCCGCCCTGATGCTATAGACTGAAGTTCCATGACGCGGTTCATATTTATTACCGGCGGCGTGGTCTCCTCTCTCGGCAAGGGTCTCTCGGCAGCGGCGCTCGGCGCGTTGCTGCAGGCGCGCGGGTTCAAGGTCAGATTGCGCAAGCTCGACCCCTATCTCAATGTCGATCCGGGCACGATGAGCCCCTATCAGCATGGGGAAGTCTTCGTGACCGATGACGGTGCCGAGACCGATCTCGATCTCGGTCATTACGAGCGCTATGTCGGCGTTGCCGCACGGCGCAGTGATTCGGTCACCACCGGTCGGATTTATTCGACCGTAATCGGCAGAGAACGGCGCGGCGAGTACCTCGGCGCAACCGTGCAGGTCATCCCGCACGTCACCGATGCCATCAAGGAGTTCATCCAGGCAGATCTCGCTGACGAGGATTTCGTCCTCTGCGAGATCGGCGGCACCGTCGGCGACATCGAGAGCCTGCCCTTTCTCGAGGCGATCCGGCAACTCGGCAACGAGCTCGGACGCGAGCGCGTTCTTTTCGTGCATTTGACATTGGTGCCGTGGATCGCCTCAGCCGGGGAACTCAAGACCAAGCCGACCCAGCATTCCGTTAAGGAACTTCTCGGGCTCGGCATCCAGCCGGATATCCTATTGTGCCGCTGCGAGAGGCCGATCCCGCCCGCCGCCCGCAAAAAGATCGCACTGTTCTGCAATCTGCGCGAGAACCGGGTGATCCCCGCGCTCGATGTCGACACGATCTATGCCGTGCCGGGCGCCTATCATGCCGAAGGCTTTGATCGGGAGGTTTGTACCCATTTTGGGCTCGAGGCGCCGGAGCCCGATCTCGATCGCTGGGACGAGATCGTCGGCCGCGTCTACAAGCCTGAGGGTCGGGTGACGATCGCGATCATCGGCAAGTACACCCACCTTCCGGACAGCTACAAATCCTTGGCAGAGGCGATGACCCATGGCGGCATTGCCAACAACGTCGGCGTCGATGTCGACTGGATCGATTCGGAAGTCTTCGAGGCAGAGTCGGAAGTGCTTCGCCAGCTTGACGGCGTCCACGGCATCATCGTGCCGGGCGGGTTCGGCGAGCGCGGCTCCGAGGGCAAGATCGCTGCAGCACGCTTCGCCCGCGAGCGGCGCCTCCCATATTTCGGTATCTGCTTCGGCATGCAAATGGCGGTTATCGAGGCGGCGCGGCATCTCGCCCACCTGCGCGGTGCGGGTTCCACCGAATTCGGCCCGTGCGAGCATCCGGTCGTCGGGTTAATGACCGAATGGATGCGCGGCAACACCATGGAACGGCGCGAATCGGATGGAGATCTCGGCGGGACGATGCGTCTTGGTGCCTATGAGGCCGTGCTCGCACCGGAAAGCCGGGTAGCGGGGATTTACGGCGCCGCTCGGATCAGCGAGCGGCATCGCCATCGCTACGAGGTGAATATCGGCTATAAGCAAACCCTTGAGGCGACCGGGCTATGCTTTTCGGGTATGTCGCCGGACGGGCTGTTGCCAGAGATCATTGAACTTCCCGATCACCCTTGGTTCATCGGGGTGCAGTTCCACCCCGAGCTCAAATCGAAACCCTTCGAGCCACACCCGCTATTTGCTTCATTCGTCCGCGCCGCGGTCGATCAGTCGCGGTTGGTGTAAGGCCATTGTCATTGCGCGCGTAGCGAAGCAATCTCGCTAGGATTGTTTCGTCGCCTACGGCTCTTCGCAATGACAGTTGAAGCTCCTCGCCGCGTCAGGATCGGTGACATCACCGTCGGTAACGATCTGCCGCTGGTCTTCATCGTCGGACCGAATACGCTCGAGTCGCGCGCGCATGCGCTCGAGATGAGCGCGGCATTGGCCGAGATAGCCCGGAAGCTCGCTATCGCGCTGATCTACAAGACCTCGTTCGACAAGGCGAACCGCTCCTCGGTGGGATCGGAGCGCGGCATGGGGCTCCGAGCGGGGTTACCGGTCCTTGCCGAACTGCGCGAACGCACCGGACTGCCGGTGCTGACTGACATTCATGAGCCAGCGCAATGCGCGGTTGTCGCTGAATTTGTCGACGTCCTGCAGATCCCCGCTTTTCTATGCCGTCAGACCGACCTGTTGCTGGCGGCGGGGGCAACCGGCAAGCCAATCAACATCAAGAAGGGTCAGTTCCTGGCCCCTTGGGACATGAAGAACGTCGCAGCCAAGATCGCCTCGACCGGCAACGAGCGCATCCTATTGTGCGAGCGCGGCGCGAGCTTCGGCTACAACACCTTGGTCGTCGATATGCGCGCGCTGCCGATCATGGCACAAACCGGCTACCCGGTGGTGTTTGACGCTACGCATGCCGTGGCAGAACCGGGCGCCCTCGGCGACCGTTCAGGCGGCGAGCGCGAATTCGCGCCCGTTCTCGCCCGCGCCGCAGCAGCGGTCGGCGTTGCTGCAATGTTCATCGAAACCCACCAGGACCCCGATCGCGCCCCTTGTGAAGGCCCGACAATGATCCCGCTGCGCGCGTTGCCGGCGATTCTAGAAAATTTGATCGCCTTCGATCGCCTCGCCAAGGCGCGCCCTGCGCGGCTGGAAACTTGAGGAGAATGGCATGACTGCGATCTCCGATATCCACGCGCGCGAGATCCTCGACAGCCGCGGTAATCCGACCGTCGAGGTCGACGTGACCCTCGATACCGGTGTCATCGGCAGGGCTGCCGTCCCGTCTGGCGCATCCACGGGCGCGCATGAGGCGATCGAAAAACGCGATGGCGGACCGCGGTTCGGCGGCAGAGGGGTACTCCAGGCCGTCGAGGCAGTGAACGGAGAGATCTTCGACGCGCTTTCCGGGTTTGATGTCAAGGACCAGTTGGCGATCGATCGCGTTCTGGTCGAGCTCGACGGCACTCCCAACAAGGCCCGGCTCGGAGCGAATGCGGTTCTCGGTGTCAGCCTCGCTTGCGCAAAAGCCGCGGCGATCGGAGCCGGGGTGCCGCTCTACCGTTATGTCGGCGGCGTTTTCGCCCGCACCATGCCGGTCCCGATGATGAATATCATCAATGGCGGGGTTCATGCCGACAACCCGATCGACATTCAGGAATTCATGGTCATGCCGGTCGGCGCGAGCTCGGTGACCGAGGCGATTCGTATCGGTGCCGAGGTTTTTCACGCGCTGCGAAAAAAGCTCGCGGATGCCGGGCACAACACCAATGTCGGCGACGAGGGAGGCTTTGCGCCAAACCTCTCCTCCACCGACACGGCATTGGGCATGATCACGCAGGCGATCGAGGCGGCCGGCTATAAAGCGGGTGAAGATCTAATGCTGGCTCTCGATCCGGCCGCCAGCGAATTCTACCGCGAGGGTGCCTACCATCTCGTGGGCGAAGGCAAAACCCTCGACGCTGCCGGCCTTGTCGCTTATTGGGCCGATCTTGTCCGCCGCTACCCGATCGTGTCGATCGAAGACGGGATGGCCGAGGACGACTGGGAAGGCTGGAGCCATCTAACTCATGAGCTTGGCAGCACGGTGCAGCTGGTCGGCGACGACGTGTTCGTCACAAACCCGGCCCGACTGCGGGACGGGATCCAGCGCGGCGTTGCCAACGCCCTGCTCGTCAAAGTCAACCAGATCGGTACGTTGTCCGAGACCCTCGAGGCCGTCGAAATCGCACAGCGAGCTGGCTGGGGCACGGTGTTTTCGCATCGCTCTGGCGAAACCGAAGATACGACGATTGCCGACTTGGCGGTGGCGACCAACTGCAGGCAAATCAAGACAGGGTCGCTGTCGCGGTCCGACCGGCTTGCCAAATACAACCAGCTGATCCGAATCGAGGAACAGCTCGGCACGTCGGCAATCTACGCCGGCCGTTCGGTGTTGCGGCGATAGCGCAACGCACAACGATCTTGGGCTCTGGGTGTTGCCGCCATTGACGGTCAGCGCCCCTCGTGGTCCTTTCGCATCATGATCGTAATGCGCGTATTGCGGAAGCGCGCCGGGTTCATCCTTTGCCCGGTAATCGGAGTTGCGCTCACTGGATATTTCGCCTGTAACCTGGTGGAGGGTGACCGTGGGTTGAAGGCTTGGTTCCGTTTGAATCAGGAGATCCGCACCGCGACTGCCGACCTCCAAGCCGCTCGGGCGCATCGCGCGACGCTCGATCTTAGGGTTTCGAACCTCAGACCTGAGCACATCGATCCTGACCTCCTTGACGAACGAATCCGGGCGACACTAAACCTCGCCTCACCGGACGACATCGTCATCATGCAACCCGCAGCCAGCCGCTGAGAAGACGGAGGGCAGGCTTGTCCGGTTGATTCGGCTTCTTTGCGAATCGCCGAATTTACCTTACGTCGCAAGTATTTGAATGGGTCGAGGTTGCAAAGCCTGAGATTTGCCACCATCCTCCGGACACGTTCTCGAGGCCGTGTTTTTGGCGGTCGCCGGAGGAAGCGATATGGCAGTCAAGCGCAAGGCCGATCCGGTCAAATTCGCCGAGCTCGGTGTCTCTCCGCAGGAGCTACTTCGATACTACCGTGACATGCTGCTGATCCGGCGATTCGAGGAGAGAGCCGGTCAGATGTACGGCATGGGCCTGATCGGCGGCTTCTGTCATCTCTACATCGGGCAAGAGGCAGTCGTCGTGGGCATGCAGTCGGCCCTCAAAGCGGGTGACACGATTGTTACCTCCTATCGCGATCACGGGCACATGCTGGCCTGCGGAATGGACCCGAAGGGGGTGATGGCTGAGCTGACCGGCCGCCGCGGCGGCTATTCGCACGGCAAAGGCGGCTCGATGCACATGTTCAGCCGGGAAAGGAATTTCTTCGGTGGCCACGGCATTGTTGGCGCACAGGTTCCAATCGGAACCGGGCTCGCCTTTGCCCATCATTACCGCGGCAACGGACTGATCTGTGTCACCTATCTTGGCGATGGCGCGATTAACCAGGGACAAGTCTACGAGAGCTTCAACATGGCAGCGTTGTGGAAGTTGCCGGTGGTCTACGTGATCGAGAACAACCGGTACGGAATGGGGACGTCAATTGACCGTGCCTCGGCCCGCACCGATCTGTTTCATCGCGGGATGGCTTATGGAATCCAGGGCGAGCAGGTCGACGGCATGAACGTTCTGGCGGTATATGAGGCGGGGCTCGCGGCGGCCGAGCATGCCCGCTCGGGGCAGGGGCCGATCATCCTGGAGATGATGACCTACCGTTATCGCGGCCATTCGATGTCCGACCCGGCCAAGTACCGCACCCGCGACGAGGTCAATCGGATGCGCACCGAGCACGATCCGATCGAGCACCTGCGACAGAAGCTATTGGAGGACGGTACCCGCGAGGCGCAGCTCAAGCAACTTGAGAGCCAAGTCAGAGACCTGGTCCTCGAAGCGGCGCAATTTGCGCAGGATAGCCCCGAGCCCGATCCATCCGAGCTATGGACCGACGTGCTGGCCGAAGCCTGACCGTTTCGGACAAAGCCATGGCCACCGAAGTCCTGATGCCGGCCCTGTCACCGACGATGACCGAGGGCAAGATCGCTCGCTGGCTAAAAACCGAGGGTGAGCCCGTCAGGGCCGGCGACGTGCTCGCTGAAATCGAGACCGACAAAGCGACGATGGAGGTCGAAGCGATCGACGAGGGTGTCCTTGCCAGGATCGTGATCCCCGAAGGCACCGAGCACGTCGCGGTAAACACGCCGATTGCCGTGATAGCAGGCAATGGCGAAGAAGTCGGCATCGTCAAGAAGCCGCCGTCTTCCCCCAGAGGCCGTCAGGAGGCACCGCCGGAGGCACGGCCCCCGCGACCTCCGGCATCGCCGGTCCTACCGGTCGCGCCCCACAACGTTATCGCAGCGGAGGCGGAACACACCGGCAAGACCACGTTGATGACCGTTCGCGAGGCGTTGCGTGACGCTATGGCCGAAGAAATGCGGCGCGACGAGGCGGTTTTTCTGCTCGGAGAGGAAGTCGCCGAGTATCAGGGGGCCTACAAGATCAGTCAGGGTCTGTTGCAGGAATTTGGACCGCGGCGAGTCATCGATACGCCGATCACTGAGCAGGGCTTTACCGGCCTTGGGGTCGGTGCGGGCTTTGCTGGCCTGCGGCCGATCGTCGAGTTCATGACCTTCAATTTCGCGATGCAGGCGATCGACCAGATCATCAACTCGGCCGGGAAGACCCGCTACATGTCGGGCGGCCAGATGAGTTGCCCGATCGTCTTCCGCGGACCCAATGGTATTGCGGCGCGTGTCGCGGCACAGCATTCACAGTGCTACGCGAGCTGGTATGCACACGTCCCCGGCCTCAAGGTCGTGGCCCCGTATACCGGTGCCGACCACAAAGGCTTGCTGAAGGCGGCAATCCGCGACCCGAACCCGGTCGTGTTTCTCGAGCATGAGCTCGTCTACGGCGAAAACTTTGCGGTGCCGGATGATCCCGAATTCATCGTGCCGATCGGCAAGGCGCGTATCGCTCGGCCGGGCGAGCAT
>Ga0310909_10002434_pt1 | contig 11394 bp, 8 predicted proteins | sample GREbulkMGT000H_FD_203449 | JGI IMG/M metagenome (GOLD analysis project Ga0310909, IMG submission 203449) | Lab enrichment of tropical soil microbial communities from Luquillo Experimental Forest, Puerto Rico - GRE.bulkMG.T000H | ecosystem: Environmental > Terrestrial > Soil > Tropical forest >... | reverse complement strand
TTTCCGGCCTTCGCCTCTTCACCAGCAAGCGATGCGTCCTGAGTTGACTGCACCGTGCCGGAGCCCGGCAACAGCTGAGTGAGCGCGTGCAACTTCAGCAGCGCGTCATAGAGGTGTGGGCCGGCGTAATAGCGGACATTTTCGTCCGACAGGGCGTCACGCAACCACGTCCGAAAATCCTTCGGTGCCGGGGGCGGTGCCGGCTCGGGAGGAGGCAGCAGAACATCGCCTGGACCATAAAACGGCGGACTCGGTTTAGTTGACGACCCCTGCGGAACGGTTGGCGTCGTCACACTTGTCTCCTCAGGCGGCAGACCGACCGAAGGGCTCTCAATCGTCTGGGCGGCTATCCCAGGAAGCCCAAAACCCCCAAGGGGAAACGTATTCCACGAGAACGTGCTGTTTTGACTCCGACTGACTTCCGGTAGTGGGGACCAGAATACGGGCGAGTTTGTCGGCGTCGCCGGAGGCCACGCCATCACTGCCCATGGGTTGGCCCACAGGTCCTCAATCGGCCGGGTGAGGTTTCCGAGAATTCCACCACGCGAGGTTTCCGGCCACGGGGCATCCCAAGTGTCTCTTGGCGGCGTCGGCGGCGTGCGAGCGCCCAACAGCGAGTTCGGCATCCAGTAAGGCCAAGTCTCCGGCCGCATGAACCAGCTAGGGGGCGGAAATTGATCATTCATTGGAGTTTTCTCCCTGTTGCGAGCGTGGCTTGCCGGAAACGAACGTGCGAGCTTGGCCGCAGGCTTCGTCCAGCGAACATGCGTGAGCCAAGGTCTGCATTGCACTGTGGCCAGCTGGGCCAGCGGCGAGATACGACGTAGCGAATTTCAGAAGGCGACCTTCGGCAGCAATTGGCTGCCAACCGGGCAAGCCAGGAGGCCTAGCGGCACCGGATGGGTCCACCGGTTCCCTAGCGCTTGCTCCAAACTCGCGAACTGCCGCGAGGTGTTGGAATTGATCGTGACTTGAACGCGACAGGCGGCGCCTATCGGTTCAAAAACCTGTTCTGAGATTTGCGGACGCCCGACCCGCCGAGGCTCAGCCGGCCTCGAAACAGGTGCTCACGGGCGCATGTTTGGTGAATACGCTTTTATGAAAGATTCGTGTAACGCGAGTCCAGGGAAAGAAATGAATTTCGCTTCGCTCGGCGCGCGAGCCATAGGCTGATGCCTTTAACCGCCTAAAACAGCTCGAAATACTCCCGCTGCTCCCACTCCGTGACTTCCGAGTGGTAGCGGGCGATCTCAGCCTCCTTGATACGCAGGTAATAGTCGATGAAATTTTTACCGAAGCCGGCGGCGAGGCAAGCATCCTCGCGCAGCGCGGCGAGCGCCTGCTCGAGGCTTTTGGGCAAATGCGGCGCCTCGACTTCGTACGGCGCGTCCGCCGACGGGCCGGGATCGAGCATTCGCTCCATGCCGTCGAGGCCGGTGACGACTTGCGACGCCATGTAGAGATACGGATTCGCGGCCGGCTCGCCCACCCGATTCTCGAGCCGCGTGGCGGCGTCGCCAGGGCCGCCGAGCACGCGGATCATCGCGCCGCGATTGTCACGCCCCCAAATCACGCGGTCCGGCGCCAGCGAATAGCCGCGATAGCGCTTGTAGCCGTTGATCGTCGGGGTGGTGAAGGCGGCGGCCGCGTGCGCGTGGGCGAGCAGGCCGGCCAAAAAGCTCCGCCCCGCGCGCGACAGCCCGTCGTCGTCGTTCGACATGAAAACGTTGGCGCTGGAGCGCCGGTCGCGCAAGGATTGATGCAGGTGCCAGCCGCTCGACATCACGTTCTCGACCTTCGGACGGGTCATGAAGGTGGCGTGGCAGCCCTGCCGCCGGCAAATCTGTTTCGCGGCGCTGCGGAACAGCATCATGGTGTCGGCGGGTGAGAGTCCGACCTGCGGCTGGAACGTGAACTCGCACTGGCTCGGACCGAGCTCGACCTCGACCGAGCGCAATGGCAAGCCGAGCGCGACGACCTCGCGGCGCAGCGTTTCGAGCGTGGGCTCGAACTGATCGAAGCGCGTCTCGGTCAAATATTGGTAGCCCTGGGACAGCAAGCTCACCCGCGGCGCCTCGCCCGGCCAGGTGGCATCGGCCGGCATCAGGCGCGGATCGTCGAGCTTGAAGACATGGAACTCGACTTCGAGCCCGGCGACGTAGTCGAAGCCAGCCTCGGCTAGCCGTTGCAGCACGCGGCGATAAAGATGCCGGGTCGAGAACGGCACCGGCTTGCCGTTGGCAAAATAGATGTCGCACAGCATCCAGCCGGTCCGCGGCGCCCACGGCAGCACGCGGAAGGTCAAGGGATCGGCAATCATGAGGAAGTCGCCGCCGCCTTCCATCTCCGCCATGCCGAACCCGCCGCCGGGGGTGAAAACCGGAAACACCGTCTTGTGCGCGGTGTCCTTGGCGAGCAGCGTGGTCGTGATCGAGCAGCCGTTGCGCATCACGGCCGCGGCCTCATTCGCCACCACGGTTTTTCCGCGCAGGATGCCGTGCTGGTCGGGAAACGACAGGCGCACGACCTCGAGCCCGTGCTCCTCGATCCATTTATCGGCACGGGCCGCCGCCTCGAATTGCTCGTCGTTCCACAAGCCGTGGCGCTCGACGAAGCTACGCGCCGTTCTTTCTTGCGATGACGACACAGGACCACCCAGCCGCTGACCGGCGGAGGTTAGTGCATTTATGCCCGCTGTTCGAGAGGCGGCGAGGCCGAAGCTCAATGCACGCTTGCCGCCTTCGCCTGTAGGCTCGCGATGAGATCGCTCGACCCCTGCACCGCCAGGCGCTGGTGATAGAAGCGCAGCCCATAAAGCCCGCCCAGCTCCTCCCCCGCTCCGGCGCGGCCCGGTCCGCCGTGATTGCATTGGGGCATGACGATGCCGTGCCCGGTATGGGCGCTTGCGATCGCGGGATCGACCGCGAGAATGCGGCCATGGCTCGGCGCGATCTCGCTCACGATGCGGACGAGAAAATCCTTGTCCTCGCCGTAGACCGACGCGACCAGCGAGCCTCCTCCGCGCGCGATCAGCCCGGCGGCATCCTGCTCATCGCGATAGGGCACGATGGTCGCAGCCGGACCGAACACCTCCACCTCGTGCACCGCCTGCGCGCCGCCCGCATCCTCAAGCTTGAGCAAGGTCGGCGCAACGAACGCCGATTTGTTCTTGTCGATGCCGTCGAGCGTCGGGGCATCGGCGCCGCCGCAGACGATCGCAGCCTCGGACGCCAAGCGCCGGATGCCCTCGAACGCGGCCGCCTGCTGGCCGCGCGTCACCAGCGGCCCCATGCGGGTGTCCGCCTGCCGCGGATCGCCGACTTTCGTGCCCTTGAGTTTTTCCGCCAGGGCGTCGGCAACCGCATCGGCTTTCCCCGCCGGCACGAAGATGCGGCGGATCGCGGTGCATTTCTGTCCGGCCTTCACCGTCATCTCACGCACCACTTCGCGCAGAAAGGCATCAAAGGCCGCGCTGCCGGGCGCGGAATCCGGCGCAAGCAGCGCCGCATTGATGCTGTCGGCCTCGATGTTCACCGGCACGCTCCTTGCCACCACGTTGGGATGGCCGCGCACGCGCGCGGCGGTGTCGGCCGAGCCGGTAAAAGCGATGACGTCGTCGCCGGTGAGCGCTGCGAGGAGCTCGCCGGCGCCGCCGCACAGGAGGCTTAGCGCACCATCGGGCAGCACCTTGGCGGCGATGACGTCCTTCACCATGGCGTGCGCCAGCAGCGCGGTCGCGGAGGCGGGCTTGGCGAGGACTGGGACGCCGGCGATGAGCGATACCGCCGCCTTCTCCCACAGCCCCCAACTCGGGAAATTGAAGGCGTTGATGTGCACGGCGACGCCGCGGCGCGGCGCCATCAGATGGATGGCCAGATAATTCTCGGCCTTGGCGAGCCGCACCGGTTTTTCGTCGAGCAGCGTGCGTGCGTCGCCGAGGCTGCCGCCGAGCCGGGCGTAATATTTCAGCGTGCCGATGCCGCCGTCGATGTCGATCGCCGCGTCCGTCTTGGTGTTGCCGGAATTGGCGATGGCGATATCTTCATAGCGCGCGCGGTTGGCGACCAGCACGTCGGCTACGGCGCCGACGAGCTTGCCGCGCTCGGCGTAGCTCAGGTCTCGTAGGGCGCCCTGCCCTTGCTTGCGCGCGAATGCGAGCGCCCCCTTAAGATCGGCGCCCTTGGCCGAAACCGTCGCCAGCTCGTCGCCCTTGACCGGATCGACCAGTTTGGTCTCGATCCCCTCCCCGCGCAGCCAACGACCGGACAGATAGCTCTCGAGATTCTCTGGCGCTGAACTCATGACTGGCTCCCTTGGGCGCGCAATTGAGTGCCGGTGGCGGGATCGCGGTGCGCTCCCTTGCACCGTGAAGGGTCAAAGGGCCTCCGTTGCAGCAGCGTAGCGCGGATGGGACGGCGGCGAAATCCGCCGTCTCCCCGCGTGACGAGACCGCTCACGATTTCTTGTGGGCGTGCGCGTGCTCGGGCTTGCTGAGCATGTGACCGCAGCCGGCCTTGTTCGCCCAGTATTCCCAGGCCCGCCAGGTTTCCGCCGAATAGGGGCTGTAACCGCGGTTGCGCGCATCGATCTCGCCTTGGCGAAGATATTTGATTTCGCCGCCCAATTGCTTGGCGTGCAGGAGCGCGCGCGCGTTGCGCGGCAGATAGACCGACATCCGAACCACCTCGATGAGCGAGCGCGCCGCCGAAGCAAAGCCGTGACCCCGCATCAATGCGACATTGTTGTCGGCGAGGCATTTCGCCAGATCGCGGCCCTGCTCCATGTTGGTGACGAGCAGGTTGGTGTCGCCGAATTTGTCGGCGATGTCCCACACCGGCACGTTGGCGCCGATGAAACTGCCGGAATGAATCACCGGGCGAAGCGGCGTCGCCTGCGCGATCCCGAACGGCAGAATGTCCTCCGCGTGGGCGTGGACGACCGAATGGATATCGGGCCGCGCTTCGTAGATGGCGGCGTGAATGAATCGCTCGAGATAGAGCGCACGCTTTTCGTCACGCACCGGCTGTCCGTCGAGGCCCAATTCGACGATGTCGTGGCGCTCGACCAGCTCGGGTGCGAGCGAGCGGGCGAGGAAAAAATGCTTCGGGTTGTCGGGATTGCGGATGCTAACATGGCCGTAAGCGTCCACTACCTCCTCGCGCGCGAGGATGCGATTGGCGATGACGAGGTCTTGAATGACGGTGTCGAGATTGCTCATGGCTGGCTGACCCGAGGTGACGTGGTCTTTGGTGAGGGACGAGGGGCTGGTTGTCCTAGTAGGTCGGAACGAAGAGATCATCCACCGCAACGGGGGCGGCGATCAACGACTGATCGGTGAGATAGGTGACGAAGGCTTCGAGCGTCGGCCGGTTGGGCTCGAGCCCGTACGGCCATGGATCGCCATCGAACAGTTCGTAAATTTCATCGATGTCGCGCATGAGGAACGGCGTCATGTAGCGCAGCGCGCGCAGATTGAACATTTTCTCGAGCGCGATCTTCTTGGATTCGCAAAACGCGTTGTACAGGCTCGTGGCAATGAAGGGATATCTCTCGTAGAGTTGTTTGCGGATGGCGACGAGATGCATGATCGGGTAGATCTTCGTGCGCTTGTAGAACGCCTTTTCGAGCTCCACGTAATTCGGGAACAGCCGCACGATGTCCGGGTTGCTGCGGATCGCCTCGGGTAGGCTCGTGCCCAGCGTCGCGTCGACGGCGCGCTCCTGGATCAGGTCGCTCATCGATTTGTTCGAGGTGTTTTGCTCGATCGGCATGGGCTCGAGCAGCGGCAGCACCGTTGGAGTGCCGTGCGCGCCGCCGGTGTTCATCGCCCCCTGAACCCAATGGATCTTCCTGAGATCGACGCCGTATTCGTGCTGCAGCAGCCCATTGATGTAGATGGCCGCGGTCATCGTGAACAAAGGGACGCCCACGCGCTTGCCCTCGAGGTCCTTGGGCGTCTTGATGCCGGCCTGGCGGTGGACGGCAATGAAGCCGTGGCGAAACGCGCGCGAGGGAAACACCGGAATGGCGACGAACGGGCACTGCTTGCGGGCGAAGCGCTGCACGAACTCCGAACTCGAAAACTCGGCGACGTCGAATTCCTCGCCGCCCGCCATCCGGTCGAAGATCGGTCGCGGCTGATCAATGGCGATGAAATTGAGGTCGATGCCCTCGGCCTTGACCTCGCCGGTATAGAGCGGCTGCATGCGGTCGTAGAGCCCGCACGCGAACGAAAGCTGCAACTTGGCCATTTGTTGGCTGTCCCGGTGCTCTTGAGCAAGGCGTCAGCCTTAGCACGCGCGCTCGGCGGGCGAAAACCCCGGTTGGCTCGTTCCCGATCGCGGCGTATGACCGACAACGCGGAAATGAGGACGGGCGAAGGACATGACGACACGTGAGGCCTCGCACGCGGCTGAACCGGGCGTCGTCGAGCAGCTCGCGGCGTGGGTACTCGCGATGCAGGCGCGCGACTTGTCGCAAGCCGCCATCCTCCAGGCTAAGCTTCTGCTGCTCGACACCATAGGCTGCGGCTTTGCGGCGCTTGACGAGCAATCCGCGCGCGCCCTGCTGGCAGTGGTGGAAACATCGGGCGGCGCGCCGCAATGCACGATCATCGGCCGGCCGCGGCGGACCAGCGCGCCCAATGCCGTGCTCGCCAACGGCGCGCTCGTGCGCATCCTCGACTTCAACGACTACGTCAACGCCAAGGGCGGCGATCTCGGCGGTCATCCCAGCGACAACATTCCGGTGGCGCTCGCGGCCGGCGAGCTCGCCGGCGCGTCCGGGCGCGAAGTCATCGCCGCGGTGGTGCTCGGCTACGAGATTTTCGGCCGCTGCAAGGAGCTGATGGAGCGCGATTCCGCCTGGGACGGCGTCACGGTCTCGGGTCTGGCGGCGCCCGCGATGGCGGGCCGCCTGAGGGGGCTCGACCGCGGACGTCTTGCCCACGCAATCGCGCTCAGCGCGGCGCGCGCCGCGACCTCGACCGCGGTGCGCTTCGGCGACATTTCCGCCGCCAAATCCATCGCCAACGCGCTCGTGGCCCAAAACGGCATGCAAGCAGCGCTATTGGCGGAGCGCGGCATCACCGGGCCGCTCGATCTGTTCGAGAACCCGCGCGGGATGCGCGAGGTTTTTTGCAAGGGCGACGCAGCGGCGGCGCTGACGGCGCCGCTGCCGGCCGAAAGCTACATCATGGCCGCCAACATCAAGGCCTTCCCCTGCTTGGCTACCGGACAAAGCGTGGTCGCCGCCGGCATCGAGATGCATCGTCGGCTGCGCGGCGCCGTCGACCGGTTGAGCCGCTTCAAGCTCGTCATTCCCGACACGCCGGGACTGCGTCGGCAGAAGGACGATCCCGGCCGCATCAAGCCGGCTTCGCGCGAGGCCGCCGACCACAGCTTCAATTTTCTCGCCGCCGTCGCGCTCATCGACGGGGAGTTCGGGCTGGCCCAGTTCGACGGCGAGCGCTGGAACGATCCGAAGGTCTGCGCCTTGATGGCGCGGCTCGAGATCGTCAACGATAGCGCGTGGAATAGACGGGCCCCGGATAGCTATCCGTGCTCGCTCGAGGTGTTAACCGAGGACGGACGCGAGGAGGTGGTGGAGGTCCCCTACCCGCCCGGCTTCTCGCGCGGCCGGCTTGAGGCCGAGACCGTGATCAAGAAATTCGGCGCGCTCACTGCGCCACATCTAGCTCAACGCGCGCGCGATCGCATCATCGAGGCCGTGATGGCGCTCGATGCGAGTGCGTCCTGCGCCGAGCTGATGGCGGCGCTGGCAACGGACAGCGCCGCGATGCCGGAGCGCTCCCGCGCTCCGTCGGCAAGTCAATTGGGGTGAGGCAGTCACCGTCCAGCGTGCACACGGCGGCGCGGCAGAGTCTTGCGAGCACGCGCGCGGGAACCGCTGAGCAAGCGCGACAATTCCCGCGTCGACGGGATCCGCCGGCGCAGCGCGAGCGATTCGGTCTCGTCTGCCGCCAGGTTCGCAATGAGCGCCAGCAGCGTCCGTCGCGTCGCCGCGACGTCGCCGGGGTCGACGCGGCGCAGGGCGACCGCGTTGACCTCTTCGGCCGACGGAACGAGCTTGGTTTTGAGCGCGCGCCCCTTCGGGGTCAGATAGACATGGACTTCCTTGCGGTTCGTCGGGCTCGGCCGGCGCGCGACGTATCCCAGTTTCTCCATGGCGTTGAGCGCCGAGAACGTGGTCGGCTCCATGACCCCCGCCTCGTCGCTCAGCTGCCGTTGCGTAAGTCCTTCGGCCTCCCACAGAATGCGCAGGAAGGTCCAGTGACCATACGAGACCGAGTGTTCGGTGAGCCGCATCTGCAAGGCGCGGGCGAGGCCTCTCGCCGCATGCTTGACGAGATGCGCCAACCGATCATTGGGAACCGCCTCTTGCCAGTGCCGCAGCATCTGCCGGGTCACCGCCTCGCCGGCGCTGCGCGAACGGTTCGCGACCATCGTTCTCGATCTCTCCCCGATCTCCGAGGGCCCGACCCGCAACTCGACAGGTCAGGCGAGAATTGCTAGCATACTTAGAGGGCTAAGTATGACACCGACGCGGCCCCATTGTCGAGGTAAGCCATGAACAAGCCGATCGCCGACATCGCGCACCCCAAGATGCTGCTCGACCCCTACGCCGCCTGGGCGGCGAAAGAAGGCGTGCCGATCACCGAGGATTTCGGCGTCGACCTGCTCGAGGTTCCGACCGCGCCGTGGCCGCGCTTCGGGATCGACGGCGGCCTCGTCCACCTCAAGGGCCGCGGCGACTTCGTCTCGATCTTCGTGCTCGAGCTCGCCCCCGGCGCGAAGTCGGCGCCGCAGAAACATCTGTTCGAAGAGGTCGTCTACGTGCTGTCCGGGCACGGCAACACCACCATCGAGACAAGCGACGGACGCAAGCACAGCTTCGAATGGGGCCCCAAGAGCCTGTTCGCGCTCCCGCTCAATGCCCGCTATCAGCACTTCAATTCGAGCGGCTGCGAGCGCGCGCGACTCGCCTCGACCAACAATCTCGCGCTTATGCTCAACCTCTTCCACAACGAAACCTTCGTGTTCGACAACGATTACGACTTTCCCGAACGCCAGGGCGCGGCCAAATATTTCAGCGGCGAAGGCGAGTTCATTCCGGTGCGGCCGGGCCGCAACATGTGGGAGACCAATTTCGTTCCCGACCTCGCCGGCTTCGAGCTCAAGACCTGGGAGCAACGCGGCGCCGGCGGATCGAACATGATGTTCATCCTCGCCGACGGCACCATGCACGCCCACACCTCGCAGATGCCCGTCGGCACCTACAAGAAAGCCCACCGCCACGGCCCCGACTTCCACGTCTTCGCCGTCACCGGGCACGGCTTCTCGCTACTGTGGTACGACGGTGCAAAGGACTTCGTGCGCATCGATTGGAAGCATGGCTGGGTGTTCGCGCCGCCGGACCAGATGTTCCACCAGCACTTCAACACCGCGCCCGATCCCGCGCGCTACCTCGCGGTCGCCTTCGGCAGCCTGCGCTACCCCTTCACCACCGACAAGCGCCGTGTCTTCTTGGGGATGGACGTGAGCGTCAAGGACGGCGGCTGCCAGATCGAATACGAGCACCAAGACCCGCGCATCCACGGAATTTATCTCGATGAGCTCGGCAAGCACGGCGTGACGTCCGGCATGGCCAAGTTCATCGACGAGCGGCCCTACGTCAAGGCTCCGGTCTAGTACGGTGGATTTGAAGTTCCTACCATTGTGGCCGCAAGCTCGCTTTAGGAACTTCAAATCCAAAAGCCGCACCAGAATCATAGTTTGCCACCAGCGCCGATGCACGATCTCGAATTCGAGCACCTACATGTCAGCCCCGACGACGTCGCGATCAACGAGGTCGCTTGGGCCGCCGACAATGTCGAGCTGACGACGGTGGGGATCGATATCGGATCGTCGACCTCGCATCTGATGTTCGCGCGCGTGCACCTGCAACGGCTCTCGACCGCCCTGTCGAGCCGTTTCGTCGTCGTCGAGCGAAAAATCCTCTGGCAATCGCCGATTTTGCTGACGCCCTACCGGCCCGACTATACCATCGACGTCGACGATCTCGCCGGCTTCATCGGCGGCTGCTACGCCTATGCCGGCGTCGAGCGCGAGCAGGTCGACAGCGGCGCCGTCATTTTGACCGGCGAGGCGCTCAAGCGCCGCAACGCGCGCGCCATCGCGGATCTCTTTTCCGAGGAAGCCGGCAAGTTCGTCTGCGCCTCGGCCGGCCACCACATGGAATGCCAGATGGCGGCCCACGGGTCGGGCGCGGTCGCGCTGGCGCGCGGTCACAACGCGACGCTGCTCAACGTCGACATCGGCGGCGGCACGACCAAGTTCGCGCTGATCGAGAACGGCCGCATCCTAGCCACCTGCGCCATTGCGGTGGGCGGCCGGCTGATCGTCGAAGACGATGCGGGCGGCCTCACGCGCATCGAAGAGCCGGCCGAGCGAATTGCCAACGCGCTCGGCATCGAGCTCGCGCCCGGTGCGTCGCTTGCGCCGGAAAATCGCCGACGCATCGCCGCGCGCATGGCTCGCATGGTCATGGGGCTGATCGATCTGCGCCAACCCGCTGAGCTTGCTCGGGCGCTGCTCGTGACCGAAGCGTGGCCGGCCGATCTCGCCAACAAAAGCATCGATGCCATCACCTTTTCCGGCGGCGTCGCGGAATATCTCTACAAGCGGGAAACGCGGCGCTTCGGCGATCTCGGCTCCGACCTCGCCGAGGAGCTGCGCCATGTGCTGGCGCATCGGCGCGACCTTGCTCCGGTCTGGGACCCGGGCCAAGGCATCCGCGCCACCGTCATCGGCGCCGCGCAATTCTCGGTCCAGATCAGCGGCAACACCATCCTGATCGCCGATCCCGGCAAGCTGCCGCTGCAAAACCTGCCGGTGCTGTCGTGCAACTTCGCCCTCGACGGTGAGGTCACGCCCGGTGCCGTCGCCGCCGCCGTGCGCGGCGCGCTCACGCGCGCCGACGTCGAGGAAGGGGAAAGCCCGATCGCCCTCGCGTTCCCGTGGCGCGGTGATCCCTCGCATGGACGCTTGCACGCGGTCGCGGCCGGCATTTGCGCCGCGCTGCCGCGGACGCTGCAAGAGGACATGCCGCTGGTGCTGCTGATCGACGGCGACGTGGGCAAGAGCCTCGGCCGCGTCATCCTGCACGAGATTGCGCCCGCCGCCGACGTGATCGCGATTGACGGCGTGCAGCTCAAGGAATTCGATTACGTCGACATCGGGAGCGTTATCGAGCTCACCAACGTGGTACCGATCATCATCAAGTCGCTGCTGTTCAAATAACCCCCGCCACAGCACGAGCGAAAGCGCAAAGAGGAGACCCCATGCCTGCGAAAAAGCCCGCCAAGAAAATGCC
>Ga0310909_10002432_pt1 | contig 11397 bp, 17 predicted proteins | sample GREbulkMGT000H_FD_203449 | JGI IMG/M metagenome (GOLD analysis project Ga0310909, IMG submission 203449) | Lab enrichment of tropical soil microbial communities from Luquillo Experimental Forest, Puerto Rico - GRE.bulkMG.T000H | ecosystem: Environmental > Terrestrial > Soil > Tropical forest >... | reverse complement strand
CTACCCAATGGGCCGTTTCGGGCCGGTTCGCCGTGTTCCTGTTGCTGATATCGTCTACGAGGACCGCTGGGGTCAGCCGTACCGGGACTAGTAGCACCCGCGTGAAGAGGAGATCGCAATGAAACTTCCCCAAACCGGCGGCTGCCAATGCGGCAAGATTCGCTACGAGATCAGCGCAGCTCCGCAGCTGGTCTACACGTGCCACTGCACCGATTGCCAACGCCTGACGAGCAGCGCCTTCTCCATGGGGCTCGTCGTGGCGGAGACCGCCTTGCATCGCAACGGAATCGAGCCGCAACCACTCCAGCGCACCGCAGACAGTGGGCGAACCAACACCCGGCTAGTGTGTCCGGAGTGCGGCTCCTGGGTTGTGGCATGGCGAGGGATGGCGTGGTCCGCGTGCGTGCGGGCACGCTTGACAATACCTCTTGGTTGCGACCGACAAGGCATATCTGGACCCGTAGCAAACAGCCCTGGATTACGCTCCCGGCGAGCGCTGAGATTTTCGAGGTGCAGGATCCGCGTCCGGCCACCTAGTGCCCAGACGCAGTGGTAAGATGCTCCGAGCGAGCGGACCAATTCTGACAAACCGCAAAAATCTTGTCACACCGGCGAAAGCCGGTGCCTATCCCAAGGATAGATCCCGGCCTTCGAGGTTGTCAGGAAATCCGCCGGTGCCCCGCAGATCTCTCGTGTCGTCGTTCCCGCGAAAAGCGGGAACCCAGGGGTTTCAGTCACTTGCCCTGCGCCCCCGCTTTCGCGGGGGCGACGATTGGAGAGGGCTGCCGATTTAATTACAGCCTCTTGATCGTCCGAGGGTCGTCGACATCGAGTTCGATAACCTCGCTGGGAGAGGGTGTGGCGGTCATCAAGGTCACGCCCTCCGACGAGTGAAAGCGGTGCCATGCACCCCGCAGATTGACTGCAATCATCCCAGCACGAAGCTCGAAAGACTTGGGCGGACCGTCGTCGCAGACGATTTCCAGGGTCGCAGTGCCGTCGAGGATGTGAATCAGCTCGTCGCCGGCGAGATGGGATTCCCAATGACCTTTGCCCGCGAACTTGGCGGCCGTAAGCGCGCCGTCGCGGTAGGAAGCCAATCGTGCGGCGCTGCCCTTGCGATCCGCCATCGTCGATTGCGGCGTGCGGCCGCGGAACATGGTCAGCTTCCCGAGCTCCGTGTTTAGGTCGATGATGCTGGGGGTTCCGCTCGGCATGACCCTCTTTGGCTCTGCCGTCCGCGGGTCGTCGACATCGAGTTCGATGTGGTCGCCGGGAAGCGTCGCGCTCCAGGTCGTCCCACCCTCCGCAGAGCGAAACCGGTGCCACGTGCCCTTCGGAACGATAGCGATCATTCCGCCGCGAACCTCGAAGGACTTGGGCGGACCGTCGTCGCACACGATGTCGAGAATCTTCGTGCCGTCGAGAACGTGTACCAGCTCGTCCTCGGCATGGTCTTCCCAATGGCTTGTCCCCGCGTTCTTACCGGCGAAGAGGATACCGTCGCGATAAGGGCCCAGTAGCGTCGCGCTGCCCTGTCGCTCTGCACGCGTCGTTGTCGGGGTCAGCCCACGGAACATCGTCAGCTTCGCGAGCTCTGCGTTGAGATCGATGATACTAGGCGTTCTGCTTTCCATTTCTTTCTCCATTTGTTGACGGCCACATAAAACTCGGGGTCCTTGGCAGATAGTTGCACCAATTGCCGAAAGGCTGCGTCGCCATCAGGACATAGGGCTCTTCGATGCGGAACCCGAGCGCGATTGCCAGTGGGCCAATCTGGCCCTCGGCGGAGAGGTATGCATAGCCAGCGGCGCGGCCCGTTCGATCGATCCGAATCGCGCGCGCAGCGCCGCCGCCGAGCAGAAATTTGTGATGCAAATCTCTGCGGAACCCCGAGCAGCTCCTGATCAATCCGGCCGGTCCACTCATCCGGCTCGGTCCAGGGAGCAATTGGCGTCGAATCATACCCGGCGTCCACAAGGTTCTGCGCGACAGCCTGCGCCGGTGCGGTCATGCGGTAGAGCAGCTCGCGCGGATAGAGGCCGTTGTTCAGATAGAGGCCCATCGAAGCGATGTTGTATGCGGGGGTGATCAACGCCAGGGTGGCGGCTCCGTCGCGCTCGGCTTGTATTAGGGTTTTCGACAAAAGCGCCTGGCCGATGCCCGGCGCCTGGGTTTCGGGCCTGACAAAGAGTTGCGACAAAAACCAGAACGTCTCCGTCATCCAGCTGAAGCCGAAGCCAAGGATGGTGTCGCCATGTTCCGCGACCCAGAGCCCGTCGGGGTCCTCGGCGAGGCAGAATTTCGGAAATGCGATCGGAGGTGGCGCCGGCCACGGCCGCCTGCCATGGCGCACGCGCAACTCGTTGCCCGCCTCTTGGACGACGCGCTCGGCGTCCTCCAAATCTTCAAACTTTGCAGGCCGATAGGTGATATCCATTGCGTATACCCCCTTTAGGCGCGGCCTTGACCTGAAAAGGCGTTCGCGAGCGTGTTAGAGGAATTGTAGCAGCCACAATTTGATTGCACTGATCTCCGTTCTTGTTGACCACTGGAACGTTTTTGTAGCACTAAAATTGGCGGTACGAATTATCGTCTGAAGTCGACACATCGAGCCTGGCCATAAAGGAACATGTTATGGCTGCTCTCGACGGATTGACAATTGCGGGCCGCGAGACGCGGCACGAGACGGCGGCTCATTCGACACGACCCAATCGCGGGCCGATGGACTGGGACGATGTCCGGGTGTTCCTCGCCGTTGCTCGGGAGGGCTCGAGGCTTGCCGCCGGGCGGGCGCTCGGGCTGAGCCAACCGACCATCGCCCGCCGATTAGCGGCGTTCGAGGCCACTTTTGGCCGGCCGGCATTGTTCGACCGCCTGCCCGAGGGGCTGCGCCTCACCACCGCCGGCGAGCAGCTGGTCCCGGCGGCCGAGAGCATCGAGGATGCAGTGCTGACGTTGGAGCGGCGGCGCGCAGCGGCTTCGCCGGTGTTGAGCGGCACGGTGCGGGTATCGACCGGCGAATGTGCCAGTGGGTTTCTGGCTCGCTGCCTGTCGGGGTCGACAACGACCGCGCTTCCGTCCGGCATCACCTTGGAACTGGTCGACGAGTTGCGTCAGACGGCGAACCTCGTGCGACGCCAAGCCGATATGGCGTTGCGCCACGAGCCGCCGGAAAGCGGCGACTTTTACATCTCCAAGGCAGGCACCTTCGCCTGTGCGGCCTACCGGCGGCGCGGATGCCGGTGCCTGGGTCACCTATACCGAGGAGCAAGCACACTACACGCCCGCACGCTGGGTCCAGCGGCAGGTAGCGGAGACGGGAAGGCCGGTGGCGCTGCGCGCCTCATCGATGCTGATGCATGTGGAAGCGATCCGCGCCGGCACCGGCCGCGGCGTACTGCCCTGCTATGTCGGCGACGGCCATCCCTTGCTCGAGCGGCTAACCCCGCCGATCCTCGAAATCGCGGCCGAATACTGGATCATCGTCCACCGTGATCTGCGCCGTGCCGCCCGCGTGCGCGCGGTAATCGATTGGGTCAAGGCGCTGTTTGCCGAGCAGCGGGACCTGCTTGCCGGCGATAAGGAATGTCCTCATCCCGAGGCTGCCGTGTAGCGGCTGTCTCGAAGGACGCAGGCGCGGATTCCAGCCATTCGCGTATTGTTTCACAGCGTTCTTCGCTGGGAGACCAAGAGTGGCCGATGAATTTGGCCGTGCCCATGCCCTGCTCCATTGATAATCAAGATCATGCGGGCGCCCTATCTGGCTCGCGGCGCATGTAAAACTTGTATTGATCTTCGTGGGTGACGCTGAAGCCCAGTCGCTCGTAGAGGCGGCGCGCCGGATTTATTTTCATGACGCCGAGAGTGACAGCCTTACCCTCATACGCCGCTTCGTCGATCACCGCGCGCATCACACGACTGCCGATACCTTGCCGTTGAGAGCGTCCATCCAAGTAAAGCTGTGCGAGGAAGATGGCATCGTTCGCCAGCGCGCTCTGCAACCAGCCGACATCGTTGCCCGCAATCGTAATGATCCGCACCTCTGGTAACTGCCATTGCTGGCGGAAGCTCTCGCGCTGCCGAGACATATCCAGCTTCAAGGTTTCGATGATCGAAGCCATGCTGTCGAAGTAGGTGCGCTGACAGAACGCGAAGTCGGCCGACTGGGCAGGACGAAGGGTGAGTTCCTGTAGCATCGTTCCTTGACCTCACATCCCCCTCCCGCGCGCCCGCGAACGGGCACCCGGTAAACGGTGTTGTGTCCTCTATCCGCGGGATCACGCCTGTCGTCGGTCGGTCGTGATCCGCACAAAACCAGGCATTGCCGCCCAAGAGAGACCAATACCTTCGGTGCCCGAGAGATAGGCGCGCTCGCGCGCTGTTTCAGCAGTCCCGCGAGATCATCGTCAAGTGTCAGAGTTGTCCGCATCTTTGGCATCATCGAAACCTCCTGGGTTGATGTCAAAACATCAACGAGTTCCGGTCCAACCTCGAAGTATGGACCGGCTGTTTTCCTGGAGGCCGCCCTATGCTATAAGTGACCATCTAATTGGTCAGGAGATACGGTTGAGAAGGGTCAATCTTGCCGATGCGAAGGCTCATTTGAGCGAGCTGGTCGAGCGCGCTGCTGCCGGCGAGGCTGTGTGCATCACACGCCGCGGCAAGGCGGTGGCACAGATTACTGCGGTCGATACCCCCCGCAAGCGCATTGATCCAAGGGCACTGCGGGCGATGACCGCTGCGATGCCGGTGCAGCCGCAGACCGCCCGCGACTTCATCCGCCGGATGCGCGACGACGACCGGTTTTGAACCCGCTCACCGAGCCGATGCGCTAGCGATGTTCGCTCGGCTCACCGCCGACAACTTTTCTCGTCCTGCCGGTGTCGCGGTTGCAGTTTCGCACGGCGGCTCGCTTTGCAGACCAACATCAGTTGAGCTTGCGCGCCGGTGACACATTACATCTGGCTGTCTGCGCCGATCACGGTACTACCCTCTGCACCCTCGACCGGCGGCTGAGTGATGCAGGTCCGGCGCTCGGTATCAAGACGATACTGCTTTGACCTCGTCGAGGGGGAAGTTCCTTGCTCGGTGTCCTTTACGCTGCTCTGGGTGCGTTCACCTTTGCGCTCAACAATGTGACGATGCGCAGGGGGGTGGTGACGGGCAGCGTGCTGCAAGGCATGGCGCTGACCGTCCCGATCGGCGGACTTTCCTTCCTGGTCATGACCATCGCCTTTGGCGAGCTGGGTCAGCTCGTGATGTTTCCGGCAGCGGCTTTCCTCTGGCTGGCATGCCAGGGTGTCGTGCATTTCGTCATCGGCCGATACTGCAACTACAAGTCCAACCAGCTGATGGGCGTAAACCTCACCGCGCCGGTCGTCCAGCTGCAGGTGCCCTTCGCCATGGCGCTGGCGGTCGTGACGCTGCACGAGAAATTTACTGTATTGCAGGCGATCGGCTCCGCTTTGATGCTGGGCGGCTCCTTCGTCACCCAGGGCAATGCCGGCAAGCGAATGAAGAAGGCGTCGGCCCCGCTGCCGGCGGCGACGCCCATCCCGACCGTATCCTGTCAGGAGAAGATGGCGGCGCCGCAACTAAAACCCAAACCGACCTTCCAGCCGCGCGTGTTCTCGGGCTACATCTTCGGCCTGGCCGCGGCGATGTGCTATGGCAGCTCGCCCTTGATGGCCCGCCAGGCCTTCCTGCTCGCACCCGCGCCAGCACGGCGGCCGCGGGCTGCCTTGCCTATACGGCAGCGACCTTGATCTTCTCGCTGATCCTGCTCAAGCCCGGCGCCTGGGGTGACATCAAGCGCATGCAGCGCGAAAACCTGCCGTGGTTTCTTTCCTCGGCCGTGCTGGTCGCCGTCTCCCAGGCCTTTGTCTACGCCTCGCTTGCCGTAGCGCCGCTGATGGTGGTGACGCCGATCCTGCAGCTCTCTCTGGTCTTCCGGCTGTTCCTGTCCCAATTGATCAACCGCGACTACGAAGTGATGAACACCGCTGTCCTGATCGGCGCCTTCACCGCGGTGCTGGGTTCGATCCTGGTCTCCTTCGACACCGATGAGTTGACGACCTTGCTGGGCTTGCCGCAGTCACCAGCCGACTTCCTCCGCTACCGCCTCGCCGGATAAAGCTCCGCCGGTTCGGGCCTCTCGCGGACGTAAGACGGATGCATCAACCCCGTTGGCTCGTAGAGCACGGTTCCAATAAAGTCGAATCCGAGCTTCTCGAGGATTCGCTGCGAGGCGCGATTGTCGGGATGGTGTCCGGCATAGACTTTTGAGAGCCGCGATTCATGCCAAGAATATTCGAGCACGCCGCGCGCCGCTTCTGTTGCGAGGCCTCTGCCCCAGCAAGACTTTACGAGATGAAAGCCAACCTCGAAATTCGCCTCGCCTGGCGAATAGACCCAAGGCCGGAGCCCGCCGCAGCCGACGAACCCACCATTGCGGTGATCGAATAGCGCCCAATACTGAACGCCATGCGAACGCTCGCGCTCGATCTCGGCGCGCAGCTTCTCTGCCACTTGAGCATCACTGAGCTTGCCGCGAGAGTCGATGAGTGCAGTGACTGCGGGATCGCCCCACAACTCCCTTGCAAGAGGCAGATCCTCGATTTGCCACGACCGCGCCACGAGGCGCTCGGTCCGGAATCTTTCCGTGTCGGTCACGAGTATGGCCGCGCTCGATCTAACGCAGCGAGAGGACGAGTGTCGTCAAAACGGCGGCGGCCCGACGATCTCCCAGCGATGGCGCCGATACGCGGCTCTGACGTCCTCCGAAGCGAACGACTTATAGGAACGCCGCAGCCGCTGCGACTCCTCGAAAAACCCGCCCGCGCCGGCCGGGGTATAAAGGAACAGCACCCGCGCCGTCTCGGCGCCCGAGTTTTTCCACGCGTGAGCGAGCCCGCGCGGCATGAAGGCGCAGGTGCCCGGACCGCCAACCGTGACCTCCTCGCCGATCTTGAAGGTGATCTCGCCGGCGAGCACGTAGGCCACCTCGTCGCTTTCGTGGTGCAGGTGATAGGTCGTCTCGGTGCCGGCCGGCGCGGTTTCCTCAAACATCATTACGCTCTCGCCGGTCTCCCCGCCCAAGAGTTTGAGCGCCGACGATCGGCCCGCTGCCATCTCCCACACCCGTCCTTGACCGGGCGGTACAACAAAACCTTTTGCCTCCATCGTTCGATCCTCCGGTTGCGATTTAAAACGGAATGTCGTCGTCGAGATCATTGACCGGCGTGCGGGCGCGAGCCGGGGCGGCGGAGCTGCGCGTCGTCGGCTCGTCATCAAAACCGCTGCCGTAACCCTCGTCATAGCCGCCTTCCATCGGCGGCCCGCCGGCGCCGCGGGCACCATCGAGCATCGTCAGCTGGCCGCGGAAACGGTTTAGCACGATCTCGGTCGTGTAGCAGTCCTGGCCGCCCGGTCGGTCCATTTCCGGATAAGGTGTGCCCGACGACGTGGAATTTCCACACACGCGGACCTTGCGCCGTCACTGTCGCGGCATCCGGGGCCCACCGCAGCTCCTCGGCAGATAGTCGACCTGGCTGACCGTCAACCCGCGTCCTCAAGAGTTCAGGCGAACATAGCAGCTGCCGCAAAGATTGGCGGCCGTATGCGGTATAGTAAGCCGTTCCATTAAATTTAAAGCGGCCAAGCCCACGATGTGACACAACTTGACGAAGCGATCAGACGGCGGGCTGGATATTTGGTCAGATTGCAATGTGATGGACACGGCAGCATGTCCGCAAGGTTTTGATACTAACTCCGCAAGCAGGTGCAATCGCACCCCTACTGGACCCGCTTAAACATCGACCCTCGGTCCCGGTGGAGGGGTGCGTGCGTCATGTCCATAATAGGGTGGATCATATTGGGCCTGATCGCCGGGTTCATCGCCAGCAAGATCGTGAATAAGACCGGAATGGGCTTCTTTATGGACCTCTTTCTCGGCATTGTCGGGGCAATCGTGGGTGGCGTCATTTTCAGCGCCCTTGGCGCGAGCGGGATCACTGGTCTTAATCTCTACAGCATGGTGGTTGCCGTAATAGGAGCAGTCATCGTGCTGGTGGCCTATCACTGGTGGCACGGTCGACGGACTCTTTAAGCAGGAGCAAGGCTATGGGACTTCTCGACGACGTATTGGGTTCGGCGGTACCCGGGGGCAACCTTGCCAAACCATTAATTCTAGGTTTAGCAGCGCTGCTCGGCGCACGTGCAGTCGGAGGCGGCCTCGGAAATCTGCTCGGAGGCACTGGACCCGGCGCGCAGATCCCGCCGGCTGCACCGCCCGCTCAGCCAGGCACACCCAGTCAGTCGCAGGGCGGACTTTTTGGCGGCCTCAGCGGCTTGTTGCAAAGCTTTCAGCAAGGCGGTCACGGTGAGGTCATGAATTCGTGGATCGGGCCGGGTCAGAACCAGCCGATTGCGCCGGATCAGCTTCATCAAGCGCTTGGCCCCGACGCGGTCAACAACCTCTCTCGTCTCACCGGTTTGCCGGCGGACCAACTGGTTTCGGAGCTATCTCGCGTTCTTCCCGGTGTCGTTGACAAGCTGACCCCGCAAGGTCGCATCCCGACTCAAGCGGAGATGTCTCACTGGTAGCTTCAAGAGATCGGACGCGCGCTGTCAAGAAAAGCCCTCCCCCTGGATGGGGGAGGGTTGGGTGGGGGTGGTGGCGCCGCAGTATAACCGTTGAAACGAAGGGCATCCGATCCTAGTAAGCCCCCATTTGCATTATAAAGAAGATGCTCCATCTTCGTTTCTATGCTGCACACGGGCTGAAGTCTACGGGGCTAGCATAGCGCAAGCCACGAAATTTGAACGAGGGTCACCCGCACCCAAACCCTCCCCCATCAAGGGGGAGGCCATGTAAGGGCATTTGCGAGACACTGCGCTAGCGGTTCACGTTCTGCAGGGTTGTCGGGAATTTTCCGCCAGGGGGGTCGGGCGCCGCCATTGTCGAACACGATAGCCTTGGCCGGGAAGTTGCAGCGTAGCCCGCTTCTCATCCTGTAGGAGAATCAGAAACGGGATGCCGTCGCCGAGGTCCACCTGATCCAATCGCAACAGCGTGGTAAGTCGCAATTCTCAGCGCCCGAGGACGCGGATCACATAATCAGGTCCAGCGTCGCACTGCGCCGCCGGTCATGCCGCCGTCAATCACGAGTTCCGCACCGGTCATGTAATTGGACGCATCCGAAGCCAGGAACAGGACGCCATTGGCGATATCCTGCGCCTGCCCGACGCGGCCGAGCGGGACCCCCGATTTGGATACTTCGTTCGGGTCGATCGGCGTGTTGCGGCCCGTGGAACTCGCGATCTTCGTCCAGATCGGTGTATCGATGACCCCGGGGTGGACCGTGTTGATCCGGATCCCGTCGCCTTCGGCCGCGCACTCCATTGCGACGGCTTTGGCGAACAGACGCACGCCTCCCTTCGTGGCGCAATAGCCGGCCAAACCTGCTGACCCGCGGAGGCCGGCAACCGACGACGTGATGATGATCGAGCCGCCTCCAGCCCGGCGCATCACCGGAACAGCGTATTTCACCGACAGGAACACTCCGTCGAGGTTGATCGCGGTTTGTCGCCGCCAATCGGCCAGCGACATCTCGATGGCCTTGCACAGAATGCCGATCCCGGCATTGGCCATCATCACGTTGAGCGGCCCGAAGCGTCGCTCGGTGGCCTCGATCACACCGGGCCAGTCCTCCTCGATGCTCACATCCTGATGCAGGCAGATCGCTTCGCCCCCGGCGGCGACAATCTTACCCACCACCGTCTGCGCGCCGGCATCGTCGATGTCGGTGATGACGACTTTCGCGCCTTCTCGCGCCAATGTCGTCGCGCATGCCGCGCCGATTCCCGACGCACCCCCGGTCACGATCGCGACCTTGCCCTCTACCTGACCCATCGTGTCCTCCCCTACTATCCTAATCGCGGTAATGCGCATGCACGATTTCTAGCAGCCTTGCCCAATCATCGGGAACGTCCTCCGCCAGCCTGGCCGCCGCGATGTAAGGCAGCCAATCGAGTATGCTCGCGCGCGGTGTATTGGTGATGCGGCAATATGCATCGAGATAGGGCTCGGCGATGTCTTCGGGATGGAGCTTTAATAAGAGATAAGAGCGGCGGACATCGGCCGCGGGGTCGCCGCAACACGCGTCGGGCCAATCGATCACCATCGAGCGCGAGTTTTGGCCCAAGACGTTGATGGGGTGAAAATCGCCGTGACAGAGGCGGTCGCCGTCTGGCATGCCTGCAAGGCGACCGAGCCGGATCTGCTTTGGCGGCTCGTCGAGAAGCCCGGTACCGGCGATGTTTGTCGCCAGCTTCGACTTCAGACTGCCGAGCAGCTGGGGGGCCGGCTGGTCGTGAATGCGTGCATGCAGCCGGGCGAGCGCCAGCAGGCACTCCGGGTATGAGGCTCGGATCCTCTCTCATGCGTCCGCAAACGATCTCTCCTTTACACGGTCGAATACGATACCCCAGCGTCCACGGACCTCGAGCACGCCCCAGACCGCCGGAACCGGAAGCGCCATCGCCTCTACTGCTGCGTGGATCGCCGCCTCGCGGAATGCCGTGGGTTTTCGCACCGGGGAGCGACAGAGCTTTACGACGCGAGAACCCCACTCGAATACCTCGGCCACATTTCCCGCCGCGAGCAATCGGCCGATGGTCTCACTCATCGTACAGCCCCTAGTGTGATATTGCGGGACCATAGCCCGCCGGCGCGCCATGGGTTAGCTCGTGGAGCTGCCACGATTTATCCTCAACCCTCGCTGCGCCGGCGCCTCGCGGCTGGCGACTGGGTCTAGCTCGCGCTGAATTCGGGCACGCGATGAGTCGCCAGGTGAGCGTCGAGTGCCGCAATCGTTGTCTCGTCGGCGGGAACGGCGCGGAACCCGAAAAAAGCCGGCTTAAGACTGGCTGATCAATTTGACGGTGCCCGGCAGTCTAGCCTCGATGGCCGAGAGAAGTCTTGGTACGAGGGGTCTTAGATCGGCAAGCCGATTGGTTCTGGCTTGGAGCACGACGACGGCAATAGGGAAAGAGACAATGTCTTGTTGAAAGGACAGGTTTCGATCGACGGTGACAAAGACGTCGAAGTGCGCCGACGCGAGGGCGAGCAGCTCTCCATTCTTGAGCGCCGTCCACCCCATTTGCCGCGCGGTCTTCACTTCGTGGGGAGCGAGCTCGCGGGCCAGCCGCCAGTCGACGCACTCGTCGAGCAACACCCTCACGAGACCGTTTCGATCAGTCGGTCTTTCGCTTCCTCAAGGAAAGCAATCACTTGTTCACGTGTTACCGACGGGAACCCTTCGAGAAAGTCGTCGATTGTGTCGCCGGCTTCGATGTAATCGAGCAGGGTCTGCACAGGCACCCTTGTGCCAT
>Ga0310909_10002428_pt1 | contig 11411 bp, 7 predicted proteins | sample GREbulkMGT000H_FD_203449 | JGI IMG/M metagenome (GOLD analysis project Ga0310909, IMG submission 203449) | Lab enrichment of tropical soil microbial communities from Luquillo Experimental Forest, Puerto Rico - GRE.bulkMG.T000H | ecosystem: Environmental > Terrestrial > Soil > Tropical forest >... | reverse complement strand
GATCGAGACACTGCTGCAGCGGAAACCACTGGCGGGAATGAACATGCTCGCGGTGCTCGGGAAACAGTTCCATGCGTCGCAGCAGCTGGTGCGAATCCGGGCGATGCGTAACGCGAACGAGATTATCGACGAACGGGAAACGTTCGCGGAGCGAGTGGCGGACAAAGTGGTCACGATGGGTGGCTCGTGGACATTTATCATTTCGTTCGCGCTCGGCACGGCGATCTATTCGGGGGTCAACGTCTGGCTGGGACACCAGGCGTGGGATCCTTACCCGTTTATTTTGTTGAACCTCATCTTGTCGCTGCTGGCCGCGATCCAGGCGCCCTTGATCATGATGAGCCAGAACCGTCAGGACCGCAAAGACCGCGTGCGCAATGAATTGGACTATGCGGTAAACCGGCGTGCGGAGTCCGAGATACAGGGGTTGGCGCGAAAGTTGAATCTGCTGGGCGAACAGATGGGCGACATGGAAGAAATGCTGCGGCACCAGATCGAAGGAGGATGAAGCAGACAGCGCCGGCAGGCGCGGAGGCTCGCTTCGGGCGGGCTTAGTCCGTCGGCGCGGCCACGGCTGCTGCCCTCAGGGTCTTGCCATCAATCACGGTTAGCGTATCTGTGAGGCCGACGACATAGGCCTTGTCGGCCGCCGAGTCAACGGCGATGGCATAAGGTCCGCTTCCCACACTCACGGTGGCGAGCTCGGTGTTGCTTGTTCCGTCGATCACGGTGACGCTATTGCCGTGCGCGTTCGCCACGAAGACCGTGTGGGTCGAGGGATTAACGGCAATCGCCCGAGGATGCTCCCCGGCCTTTATTGTTGCCATCACCGAGTTGCTCGTGCCGTCTAGAACCGTGAGGTCGTTACTCGCATAGTTCGCCACGTAGACCCGGTTCAAGCGGGGATCTGCGGCGAACGCGCAGGGGATTTTGCCCGTGTGCACCCAACTGACGGCGTCGGCGGCGGCCCCGTGAATCACCGCGACGCTCGATCCCCCGGTTGTTCCCAGGTAAATTTTGTTCGTCGCCGGATTCACGCCGATTCCCCAGCTGTGCGGCACCACAGCAATCGCGGATGTGTTTTCGTTCGTGCCATCGATCGCCGTCAGGACGTTGCTTTCGTAGTTGACCAGAAACATCCTGCCGTTGCCTGGCATCACGGCCATGGCGTCGGCTTCGATGCCCTCCTTTATGGAGGTCGCGTTTGTCGTCCCGTCAATCACGGTCATCGAGTTGCTGAAAGTCTTCGATACGTAGACTTTGTTGCTGACCGGGTTTGCGGCAACGACGTAGGGAAGGTCTCCTACGTTGACAGTTGCGGTAACGCGATCGGTTGCGCCATCGATGACGCTCACCGTCCCGCTTCCTTCGTTGCCCACATAAATCTTATTCGTCACGGGATTCACCGCGATCGCTCCGGGGGCCGTTCCCACCCGTACGGGAGTCACAACACCCCGAGAGCCGTCGATAACGGTTATCGTGCCAGCACCTCGATTTACGGCGTAGACCTTGTTCGTCTTTGGGTTCACTTCGACTGCCTGCGGACTCACTCTGAGGCCCGCGGCCGCGGAAGAACCGGCCGGCGACGGCTTTGAGGCGAGCCACAGCGTGGCGTTCTCGATCAGTTTGTTTTGCGTCGGACTGGTGAAAATCCTGTCGCCGTGCCCCATGTTCATGTACACCATTTTGTATTTCTTGTTCGTCCACACCACAGGCAGGTCTCCGCTCGTCACGACGTCTTTCAGGCCCAAGGGGTAATTCGCCGGATCGAGAGTCACGAGGACCTGCACATCCGGATTGAGCCGGGGGCTTGGTTTCCAGACATACCATTCGTTGGCGGGCGAAACGTACACGTTTGGGATGCTCAATGTCACAGGGTGCGCGCGATCGTCGACCACCAACTTTGCGGGCAAGGGCGGCCAGCTGTTGATGTGGAAGACGGCGTCACCAAGAAAGTCGACGAACCACGGCCAATTGGTGTCCTTATCGTTGTAGCCTGCCGCGTGAAAACCCATCCAGGCGCCGCCCGATTCCATATATCTCTGAAACGCGCGTCTTTGCTCCGCATCCGTTGGAGAGCCATTCAGCCACACAACCAGCTGATACTTCTTGGGATCCGCGTCGTTGAGTTTTCCCCACTCGGTGGTGGCCGCAAAAGCAAAGTGTTGCTTTGCTGCCAAGGCGCCAAAGAACTTCAATGCGTCTTCGGCAAATTGCACGTGATCGGGCTCGGCATTTGCCGAGTAAAAGGCGAGTACATGGAAGCGCGGTTCCTGAGCCGTAGCGGCGGAAGCGCAAGAAACAGCCGCAATAAATGCGTGAAGAAGGCCGCCCCATCTCCTCATTCGTCGGCCACCCGTCGCTCCCATTTCTTCACTCGAAGACTGCCGGAGCGCCGCGTCAGCGCCCGCCAGTCGAAGTCAACGGTTAGCCTGTCTCCGGCGCCGCGGCGGTGATGGTGAGCCTCACTGTCTGTCGGGGAAACGAGTCGGCCCGCCCGCTCGTTCGAGTCAGGGGACGAAATCAGCGGCGTGGCCGCTCTAAGCATGGTGCACGCGGCGAGAGACGCTCCTGCCGATCCAAGGAAGTCCCGTCTCTTGATCGGGCTGCTCATCTCCGACCTCCGGTAGCGTAGTTTTTTCGAGCGATTCCTGTTCCTGATTGATACCACGAATGAGCAGAAAGAGGCGAGTCCTGCGAATCCGGAACGGAGCTGTTTCGAAGACAAACTCTGGCTAATTCGGCCGAAGCACGCTCTCAATCACCACTTCGTACGCGCGCTCGATGCTAAGTCCCTGCCGCAAAAGAGGCCGCAGCCATTCCTCGAGGAAGGCCTCCGGGTCTTCAGTTGATCCTTTCACGAGTTCCTCGAGAGCAATAATCTCCGACAACTCTTGTTGGTCCAGGCGCTCCAGAAACCAGCGGTAATCCAAGTTCTGTTTCTTCCGACGTGTTCCTATCATTTCTACCTCTATCGCATTTGCTTACAAACTTTTTCGGCGCTTACAACTTCCCTGTGGAATCCCTCTCAAAACGAAGGCCAGCCATCGCTGGCTGGCCTTTCATCCAAAGCGGCGCCTTCCCTTATGCCGCGATGAACAGCGTTCTGCCTTGGCGATTCACGAGCAGCAGGGGGTCGCTGCCAGCGTTCTTTACCGCGCTCTGGAACTCAGAGACGTTCTTTACCGCCTGGTGATTCACTTCCTGAATCACGTCGCCCTTGCGCAGACCCGAATCCGCAATCTTGCTGGCTGGGTCGATATCGGCAACGACAACGCCGTTTGTCGAAGCCGGAAGCCCCAGGCGCTCGGCTGTGCGCGGCGTGAGGTTCGCTACCTCGACGCCCTGCAGCGCCTTGGTGGAGTCGTCACCACCATCCGATTCCACCTTGGCGCTCTCAGTCGGCATCTCGGCGAGCTTCAGGGAAACTTCCCGCTCGCTGCCGTTGCGCAGCACCTTCACCTTGATGTTCGCGCCGGGCTGCATCATCGAAATGCTCATGCGAAGCTGGTTGCTGTCGCTTATCGGTTTACCATCGACATCCAGAAGGATGTCGCCACGCTGAATGCCGCCTTCCTGGGCCGGGCTGTTCGGAGTCACGTCACCCACAACAACGCCGCGCGCCTCCTTCTGACCGAACGCCTTGGCCATGTCCGGCGTCATGTCTTGCGGCAGGATGCCCATGTAAGCACGAACGACCTTGCCGTTCGTAAGGATCTGGTCCATAACCTGGTGGGCCAGGTTCACAGGAACCGCGAACCCGATGCCCTCGTTACCGCCCGATCCATGCGAAAGAATCGCGGTGTTGATTCCCACGAGTTCGCCGCGATCATTTACGAGAGCGCCGCCGGAATTGCCCGGGTTGATGGGCGCGTCCGTCTGGATGAAGTCCTCGTAGTCCTCGATGCCGAGATTGCCGCGGCCCTTCGCGCTGATAATGCCCATCGTCACGGTCTGTCCGACGCCAAAGGGATCGCCGATGGCCAGCGCCGTATCGCCGACTTCCACTTTGGAGGAATCCCCGAGAGTTATCGGCTTCAAATTGGACCCGTCGATTTTCAGCACCGCGACGTCCGTCTTCGGGTCCGTGCCGACTACCTTGGCCCCGAATTCTCGCTTGTCAGAGAGCGTGACGCGAACATCCGTCGCGCCGTCCACTACGTGGTTGTTTGTCAAAATGTAACCTTCCGGGCTCACAATCACGCCGGAGCCGAGACTCTTTTCCCGGCGATCCTTCGGAATATCGTTAAACGGTCCGCCTTCATCGCCAAAGAATTGCCGAAAAAGTGGATCCATCTGGCCGCCCGCTTCCGGGCCGGCCTTCACAACCTTCGAACTCGAAATATTCACGACCGATGGCAAAACGTTCTTTACCACGGGCGCGTAGCTGTTTTTACTGGGCCCCTCGTTCGCCTCCGCCACTTTCACGGTCGCAGGCGGATTTGATGCCGCCTTCTGCGTGGTATGCGCGATACCTATACCGGCCGCGCCCAATAGCACGCCCAAAACCAGCGCGGCGGGTTTCGAGAAAATAAAAGACCTTCGTTCCGTCATGTATCCTTCCCTTCATCGAAAGTGTGCATCCCGCAGGAGCATTTTCCCGAGGATGCCTGATCACATCTACTCTGACGCCTCGGAAAAGGCCGGTGATTCTCCCGTCGAGTAGGGAGAAATCACTCCGGTGATTGGGGATCGCTATATGACGGAAAAAAGGCGGGTTAGTCAGGCTTGATGCGGGAACGCTCGCGCCGGCTCACGAAATGATGCCCTTTCGAACCGCGTACAGGATTAACTCCGGCAGTCCGCGGACATTTAGCTTTTCCATGAGGTTCGCACGGTGGCTCTCGACCGTGTACACGCTCAGGTTCAGCAGGTTCGCAATATCCTTGTTGGACTTGCCTTCTGCGATAAGTTGCAGCACTTCGCGTTCTCTCGGCGTCAACAGGTCGTAAGCATCTTCCGTTCCTGAGCGCCTGAGCTTCCGCACGTAATCATCGAGGAGCACCTTGCTAACCGCCGGACTAAAAAAGGACTTGCCGCCTGCAACCGCGTGTACCGCCTTGATCAGGTCGGCTTCGGCGGAATCCTTTAATAGGTAGCCACGCGCCCCAGCCTTCAAGGCGCGAAGGACATAACTCTCATCGGAGTGCATGCTCAGCATCACGACGGCAATTTCAGGGCGATCCCCGGTCATTTGCTGCGCCGCCTCGATCCCATTCAAATTCGCCATACCGATATCCATAACCACGACATCCGGCCGCAGCGATTTCGCAAGCGCCACCGCTTCACGGCCGTCGCTTGCCTCGCCCACGACGCTCAAGTCCGCCTCCCGCTCCAACATCAGGCGGATGCCGCTCCGCATCAGTTGGTGATCGTCGGCCAGAAGTACGCGAATCTTCCTCATCGCTCAGCCGAGACCTTTGTCGTCGATTGGCAGTTCCGCGTGCACAGCGGTGCCCTTGCCCGGGGTCGATCGAATTGCCAAATCTCCGCCCAGTTGGCGCACGCGCTCCTGCATTCCAAGAATCCCCATGCCACGCGTTCTTTCTGGCTGGAATCCCTTGCCATCGTCGATGATTTCTACGACCACGCTGTTTCGTTCGCGTTTCAAAAGCACTGTCGCGTTCTTCGCGTGAGCATGCGTGGCCGCGTTCTGCAGGGCCTCCTGCACCAGCCGGTAGATGCCGACCTTCACTTCATCCGGCAAGTCGCCTTTGAGTTCTTCAGCGTGGACTTCGACCTCCATCTCGCCGCGCCGCGATGTTTCGCGCGCTTGCCATTCGAGCGCCGGCACCAGCCCAAGATCGTCGAGCATCGGAGGTCTTAGTAACAGCGCGATGTCGCGGATGGACTTCACCGCCGTTTCCGCCGCCTTCTTGATGCGCCCGATTTGTTCTTGTGTGATTCGGTCTTCAGCCGGCAACAAGTTCGACAAATGACCGATGTCCACCAACAGCGCGCCGAGGGTCTGGCCAACTTCGTCGTGCAACTCGCGGGAAATCGATCGCCTCTCGGCTTCCTGAGCATCGACCAAGCGGCGGGAGAGCCGCTCGAGCTCCTGGCGGCTCTTCGCGAGCGCCAGATACCGCCCGCGGCCGTGCTGTTCGAGGCGAAGAATGTAGTAACCAGCTGCTAGCGAGAGTAGCATGCCGGCAAACAGCGTCAGCGCGATCGTCCGCCCGAGCCGGGTTTGCAGCTTCTCGAACTGCGCGGCAAGCGCCTGGTTTTCGCTGCGAAGCTCCTGGCCGTTCAGCTCGGCTACCGTGCTCGCAAGGCGCAAAAGCTCCGTTTTGCGGGGAATCAACTCGTCATAGACGAACGCATACCCGCGCCGCTTGCGTTCGTCCGCGCGCCGCGCCAGCATCCCGGCAAAGGAACCTTCTTGCCTGGCTATGCCCTCGTCGATCTTGGCCAGCAACGACCGCTCTTGCGGGCAGCAATCGCGCGGATACTTTTCGACCGCCGTGTGCACTTCTTGTCCGCGTTTTTGGATTTCCGCGGGTGCCGCCGTATTTGAAATTGCGGCATCGCTGAGCAGGTACTCTTCCATCTGATCGGTGTAAGTGTGGACCGTGACGACCACAGCTACCAGCGCCTCGCTGCGAGCCGAAAATCTTTGGCTGACTTCGCCGGAAACCTGGTTCAGCTTCCGGAGAGACCGCAAAGAGTCCATACCGGCAAAGATCATGAGCAACAGCATTCCGCCGAATGCGCTCAGAAGAATCCACCGAATCTTCCACGAGCCTCTTGGTGATTCGAACTCGGGGTCTAATGCGTCTCTAAGCATCGTCGTTCAGTCGAGCAACATCATCTCACCGACTTCAGCATAATCGAATCCTCCGAGAGCCGCACTCCCGGGCTTCTCGGGAAACAGTGGTGACGGTTCTCTGTGGCGGAGGAGAAAGAAAGGACGAGACGGCGTACAGTCGATGCCCATGCAGACCGGGTAAAACCATGAGCCGGGCAGCGAGGGTAGCGGGAACTTTGCCGCGAAGCGAGCGACAGCCTGCGACTGCGCATATGAAAATCCATATAGAACTACAGCCGAATGTAGGGACAAGATGGTTTTGATCCGACCCGTTATTTGCCACCCCAGTAAGTCGTTCAACAGAAGTGCGTTAACTCGCCCTGTTCGAGCAAAACCAAACAAGTGTTTGGCTATCCGATTGCGAGAGCGCCAACATCGGTTGCTTTTCAGCCAGCGATAGAAACGCAATTCGTGTGTTGGTCTGAGTGTGTCAGGTTCAGTTCCTTCCCAGGTGTCAAGCAGTTCCGTCCGAGGAGGGCGTATGAAGGGAAAATTAATATTTTGGCCTGTTGTTCTTTGTGTTGTGCTGTTTTCGCTGACTGCCTCCCGTCCAGTTTACGGCCAGGCGGAAACGGGGGCGATCGACGGAACGGTGACCGACTCCACCGGCGCAGTCATTCCGAGCGCCAAGGTCGTTGTAAGAAGCGTGGCCACCGGCGCCGAGCGCGCCGCTACAACCAACGACCGGGGCAATTACAACGTATCCAACCTGTTGCCGGGTCTGTACTGGGTCGTCGCCGAAGCGCCCAATTTGGCCAAGTCTGAGAGAAGGGTAGAAGTAACCGTCGGCTCGAGAAACGAGGTGAACCTGCAGCTTGCTCTCGGTACGACATCAACCGTCGTCGAGGTAGTCGGCGAGGGCGGTCTGCAGGTCAACACAGAGACGGCTACGCTCAGTACGGTCATCGACAGCCAGCAAATTCAGCAATTGCCGACGGTAAATCGGGATCCTTATGCCTTTGCGCTTTACGTTGGCAACGCTTCTGACGGCAGCCCAACGGGTGCCATAGGGAATACCGGCTCAGGGGCTGGCGTTTCCTTCAATGGATTGCGCGCGGCTAGTACCAACATCCTGTTGGACGGCACCGCCAACAACAACGAATTTGTCGGCACCGTGGGGCAGCCCATTCCGCTCGATTCCGTGCAGGAGTACAGCGTCTTGACGAACAATTTCACGGCCGAATTTGGCCGTGCCTCCGGCGGGGTCGTGAATTTGGCCACAAAATCCGGAACGAACGACTTCCACGGGTCCGCGTACGAATACAATCGCGTGTCGGCAATGTCGACGGAGAATTTCTTCAACAAGGCTAACGACATCCCAAAGGCCCACTACACCAGAAATCAGTTTGGCGGCTCACTAGGCGGACCGATTAAGAAGAACAAGCTGTTCTTCTTCGGAAACGGGGAATGGAACCGCATCAGGAGCAACGCCAACCAAACGGTTCAAGTCATGGACCCGGCGTTTGTGGCCTTGGCGGGATCCGCAACGCAAAGCTATTTCAGCAAATTCGGCACACTGCGCTCGAACGCGCACGTGCTTTCAACGACAGCCTTTAATCCGGCAAAAGTCTGTACCGGCGCCGATCAAGGGACCTCTGCCTTTAACACGGCCAACGGGCTCCTGACCTGCAAGACCGTGCCCTCGGGTACTCCGTTCCTCGATACCCTGAATTATTCGGTACCGGCCGATGCCGGGGCCGGTGACCCCGAGAATCAAAGCCTCGTGGTGGGCCGCGTGGACTGGAACATCAGCGACAAGACTCAGTTGTACGGCAGGTACGCCTTCAACAAGCAAAATCTCTTCGCCGGCACGGTTTCGAACAGCGCCTATGTAGGTTACGACACCCCTGAGAACATCACGGAGAACAATTTTGTTCTATCCGTAACGCACACGTTCAGTCCGGTATGGACGTTCCAGAACAAGGTGCTCTGGAACCGGCTGAACGATTTCCAGCCGCTCGGTACGGCGCCGATTTCGCCGGGACTCTACTTCAATCCAGCAACCACCACCCAATTCGGCGGACTTCCGGTGATGCTGCCCGGATACCTCTCGCTGACACCGGGCAATGGCATCCCGTTCGGCGGGCCGCAGAACTTCGTGCAGTACTATCAGGATTGGAGCCATGCGATGGGCCGCCACACGCTGCGTTTTGGCGGATCGTATAACTACCAGCGGGATAACCGCACGTTCGGCGCCTATGAAACCCCTGTGGGTGCCTTCGCCAAGGCGGGAGGTATCGCGGATGCTTCCCTGAACCGCTTCCTTGGAGGGTACTGGGGCCAGTTCCAAGGCGCAATTTACCCACAGGGCAACTTCCCCTGTGCCTTTAGCAGTGTTGCAGGTGTGGGGTGCGTAGATAAGAGTACAACCCCGCCGACAGCGCACCCGGAAGGTAACGTGGTGACGCCGGTGGGCCCCCCGGTATTTGCGCGCAGCAACCGCTACCAGGAGTTCGCGGGGTATATCGCGGATTCTTGGAAAGTGACCCCTCGGTTAACACTGACCCTTGGTCTGCGTTACGAATATTTCGGCGTGCAGCACAACAAGAATGATCAACTAGATTCCAATTACTATTTCAACGGCGGTGGCAGCGACTTCTTCCAGCAGATCCGAAATGGGGAAGTGCTCTTGGCACCGAACAGCCCGTCGGGCAGGCTGTGGAATCCGAGCAACAAGAACTTCGGTCCCAAGGTCGGTTTTGCCTATGACATCCGCGGCGATGGAAAAACCGTGGTGCGCGGCGGCTACAGCATCGCCTACGAAAGGAACTTTGGCAACGTCACGTTCAACGTGATTCAGAATCCCCCGAATTACTCGGTGATTTCACTCCAGGACGGGACTGACGTCCCGAATGGCGGCTTGACAGTTACCGGCGATCCGGCCGGACCGCTATCGGGTTCCGGTACCGTGAAGGCGATTCCGAAGGTCAGTCTGCGCGCCGTTAATCCCAACATCAATCAGTCCTACGCTCAGCTCTACAGCCTGACGGTAGAGCATGAGATCGTGCACAACCTGCTTTTCGGGATGGATTACTCGGGTTCCCGAGGCACCCATCTGTACGACATCTCCAACGTCAACTCCGCGGGATCGGGCAATGTTTACCTCGGTGATGATCCGGCGACCTTGACTCGCCTTCGTTCGACCCAGTACTCGAACATAAACTTCCGCAGCTCGGGTGGCACCTCTTCGTACAACGCGATGGTGGCTCGCCTGCAGATGAACCATTTTGCGAAGAGCGGGCTGACACTGAACGCGAACTATACCTATGCTCACACGATCGACGAACTGAGCGACACCTTCAGCAGTTCCGGAAACCAGTTTAACCTGGGCTACCTCGATCCTTTCGATTCCCACGTCGACCGCGGCAACGCTTACATGGACACACGGCACCGCTTCACGGCATCGGCAGTTTGGGAGGTGCCGTTCGCGAAGGATACGCACGGCGCCCTGAAACAGGTGGCCGATGGCTGGACGGTTGCACCGTTGCTCTTGTTCGAGACCGGAACCCCGTTCTCGATCTTTGACTCCACGAACACGAACACGTTGACCATGTATGCGGTGAATGCCAACGGCGGTCTGAAGAGGGGTGCGCCCCGGAACTTGTCCTCGGTTGGCGCGGACGATTACATCTACACCAACTTTTTCTCTGGCGCGATACCGCTGTTTGACAGTTCATATTGCAATCCAATTCTGAATGCGGGAGGGAACTGCGTGTCTGACTTCGGACCCTACCCTGCCGCCATGAATGGCCGCAACGCATTTCGCGGCCCAGGCTATTGGAACATCAATTTGGGCATCTACAAGTCATTCTTCCTCTCGGAGCGATTCACGCTGCAGTTCCGCGGCGAGTTCTACAACTTGTTTAACCACGCAAATCTGTATGTGCAGAATGGCAACGTTGACGTTAACCAAGCACAACCCTTCGTTGATGCGGCCAAGGGATACAATCCAAACCTCGCCATTCCGACCGCCGGGGTCAATCAGCCCAATCTCCGTACCGTACAGTTGGCGCTGCGTCTGGTCTTTTAACGCGCGACAGCTTAACCTTTTTCGGGGGAGCCTGCGTTCAGGCTCCCCTTTTTTCTGATCGAGAGACAACGAGTCGGCAAACACCACGCAAAGTATTCCAGCCCGGCAAAATAATGACCAAGGATTTGTAATTTCCCGCAGACGACTCGATTTGGACTGCTTGCCCGTTGGTGGCCGTCGGAATGTGCCGTCTTTCGAGGGCCAAGAAGTACAATTCACGCCCGCTCAAGTCTTTCCGGATTCTGGAGAGTTACAGACGTCCGGCTTTCGTCTTAAGACCCAAAGGCGGAGTGAGGCATCCAATTTCGATTCGTACCGGGATTATGCTATGTTCGCACTGACCTGATTGAGCAATCACGAGATTGCGTTGTGGGAAAGTCAGGAGAATCCTGCCGGGGAGCCTGCGGAGTCAACAACTGAGGGCGTCTGTGAGTGCCGCTCCAACTATCCGGGCCAGATGACGACCGGGCACGAGCAAACAATGTACGGGCAGGCGCGAGCGAATTGGCGAATCAAGTTCGATCGGTACTCGCTCCCACAAGAGTCTCGCGACCATACGAATGAGCGACAGGT
>Ga0310909_10002423_pt1 | contig 11424 bp, 9 predicted proteins | sample GREbulkMGT000H_FD_203449 | JGI IMG/M metagenome (GOLD analysis project Ga0310909, IMG submission 203449) | Lab enrichment of tropical soil microbial communities from Luquillo Experimental Forest, Puerto Rico - GRE.bulkMG.T000H | ecosystem: Environmental > Terrestrial > Soil > Tropical forest >... | reverse complement strand
AATCGCCGCTGCCATATCACTGCTTGCGACGATTGCCTGGGATGACACAAAGGCTGCCGAAATGCCAAGTAAGTTCCGAGACGTTTGGGGGGATTGCGACAAAACTAAAGACGTCGGTGAGCTTCCATTTTTGGTTGTGACAGCCCGAGGCTACGAGGCGCACGAAACGTCTTGTAGTTTGATCTCTTCTTCCAGAATTAAAGGCACTGATCGTCTATCGCTTACGTTCTCATGTGAGTCAGAGGGGGAGCAACATAAGTCCGAGGAAGACTGGTCAATTACGAATACAAAAACTGAAGTACTGCAGTTTATGATTTCCCAACCGTTCTTGGTTATTATTAGAAACGAGAGTCACGTAGATCGTCATAAGAAGTGCTCTTTTTCCGCCACTCCACTGAGTTTGTTATTACTTCGCTAGTTTCGCGGTGGTTCCTTAATGCCCTCCGGGTAGCACCTGTACTCAACGTCCTCGATTGATTCCACGGTTTCGCCGTCCAGCTTGATCCATGCGTCCAAGGTGAAATCGGTATTGTGCGGGCAAATGCCGCCACGCAGTTCCACCACTTCTTCAATCTCCTTGAGAACCTTAATCTTGTCGACCTCTTTGCCGTCGAAATAGTGTCGGACGACGTTATTGCGCCGCACGCCGCTGATATGGTGCCAATTCCCGCCGCTGTGATCGGCGACCAGCGTTGACGCTAATCCTTGCAGGACGGAAATCAGAACAATTACAAGCGTTCAGAACGCCGCTGCTCGCGGCAAAACCACTCTTATTTCCGTGAATGCGCCCGGCTGCGTATCGACCTCGATTGAGCCGCCATGTTGCTTGACAATGATATCGTGACTGATGGAGAGGCCAAGGCCGGTCCCTTCTCCTGCGGGTTTCGTTGTGAAGAAGGGATTGAACATCTTCTCTTTCACTTCAGGTGGAATACCAGCGCCGTTGTCGCGAATCCGGATTTCCACGCGATCGCCAAGGCTCTTGGTCGAGGCAGCGAGGGTGGGTACGAAATCGCCGCCATTCGTTTCCGCTTGGCGCTGGGTCGCTGCATAGAAGCCGTTTGAGATCAGGTTCAGAAGCGCCCGCGTGATATCCTGTGGGAAGACATTAGCCTCGCCGGCGGTCGGGTCGAACAATTTCTCCAGCGTGATATTGAAGCCCTGTTTTTCAGCCCGCGCCCCGTGCCAGGCCAGATTGAGACTTTCCTCGACCAGAGCATTGATATCAACGACCCGGTGTTCGCCCGAGCCTTCGCGCGAATGCAGCAGCATGTTCTTGACGATGGCATCCGCCCGCTTGCCGTGCTGCACGACCTTTTCGAGGTTGCCACGCAACGTATCCATCAATTCGGTAATTTCGCTGCGCCTCTTTTCATTAAGGCTCACGTCCGCGAGCGCTTCTTGCAGTTCGATGATTAGTTCGGCAGAAATTCCCGAGAAATTGTTGACGAAATTGAGCGGGTTCTTGATCTCGTGCGCGATGCCGGCGGTGAGCTGACCAAGCGAGGCCAGCTTCTGCGTCTGCACCAAGCGGTCCTGCGTAGTACGGAGGTCCTCCAGCGACTTCGCCAGTTCCCGCGTGCGAGCCTCAACGCTTTCAAACAGGCGCACATTCTCGATAGCTATCGCCGCCTGGTCGGCGAAGGTGGTGAGAAGCTCGATTTGCTTGTCGCTGAATGGCCGCGGCTTCAATCGAGCCAATGAAAACACGCCAATAGGAACTCCCTCGCGCAGGAGTGGCACACCAAGTACGGTCCTGAAGCCAGCAACCTTCTGCGCTTCCCAATTGGTATATTCAGGGTCCTCCAAGACATCAGGGATATGTACGATTTTTCCTTCAACAACGGCACGTCCCACAAGTGATCCGCGATTATCGGCTTTTATCGGTCGTTTCTTCCTGAATTCTACAAACTCTTGCGGAAAGCCATAGTTCGCTGCCCAAACGTAGGTGTCGCCTTCGGGCCGTAACAGAAAAGATTGATCCGCCTCGCACAAACGAGCCGCCGATTCAGTCAACGCGTCAAGGACGGTTTGCAAGTCGAAGGTCGAGCGGCTGATGACCTTGAGCACATCGGCCGTTGCGGTCTGTTGTTGGAGAGACTCGCGCAGCTCGTTGAGCAGGCGCGTATTCTCGATGGCAATGACGGCTTGGGCCGCAAAGTTCTTAACCAGTTCAATCTGCTTGTCGGTAAACGGACGCACCTCCTGCCGAAAGATAACAATCGCTCCGACCAGCTCCTCATCCTTGAGCAGTGGAACGGCGATAATGGTCCGGGCGCGCGCAAGCTCGATTGTGCCGCTGTAAAAAGGAGTACCTTTCGCGTATGCCTCCTCATTTTCGGCGTCGAGAATTTGGATCGCCCGCCTTTCGCTCACGATGCGGCCAAGAGCAGTTCCGGGGATCACGTCATCAATAACGGAGTTTCTTCGTAGAAAATCAGCGTATGCCGGTGGCGCACCGTGCATAGCGTTTACTCTGAAGGCGCTTCCTTCGCAGAGCCAAAGATTGCCGAATTTTGCACCGCAAATCCGAACTGCGCTCGCCAACATGGCCTCGAACACCGGTTTTAGTTCACCGGGCGACTTGCTGATGATCTTAAGCACCTCGGCCGTCGCAGTTTGCTGCTCCAGCGATTCCTGCAACTCGTGTGTACGCTGCTGCTCAGCTTCAAACAGTCGCACGTTCTCAATTGCGATCACCGCCTGATCGGCGAATGTCGTCGCAAGCTCTATCTGTTTCTCGGTAAACGGATCCACCTCATCGCGGGTGAGCGTGAACGTACCAATCGTCTCTCCCTCGCGCAGGAGTGGCACGCCAAGAGCAGTTCGATAACCGAATACTCTCTGGTAATCTGTCAAAGTGTAATCGGAATCCGCCAACACGTCCGGAATATGAATCGCCCGGCCTTCTAATGCGACGCGTCCAGTAAGGCTCCCCCGTCCCGGGCGCAGGGGGCGTTCGACGGCATACTGCGCCGCTTCGCTTGAAAACCCATAGTTCGCTGCCAGCCGATACAAATCTCTGTCGCGCTGGTAGATGACGCCTCTGTCCGCCGCGCAAAGCCGGGCAGCCGACTCGGTCAATGTGTTGAGAACGGTCTGCAAATCGAACGTTGACCGGCTGATCACCTTAAGCACGTCGGCCGTGGCGGTCTGCTGTTGAAGAGATTCGCGCAGCTCGTTGAGCAGCCGCGCGTTCTCGATGGCGATGACGGCCTGGGCGGCGAAATTCTGCGCCAACTCGATCTGCTTGTCGGAAAATGTACCGGTTTCCTGCCGGTAGATTACGATCACGCCACCAAGATTTCCGTCCTTAATCATTGGTACTGCGAGCATCGCTCGAAAGCCGCCAAGCTCCACGGCCGTGACGAACCTTGGCTGCCGTTCGATGTAACCCGGTTCTACAGTGATGTCCGGAATGTGAACCATCCTTTTGGAGCTCCGGACGCGGTAAAGCGCGCTTCCAGACTCGGGGCGAAACAAAGGATCACGCCTCCGTATTTCGGCAAACGCCGGCGGCACGTTATACATTGCGGCCGTGCGAAGAGCGTCGCGTTCACAAAGATAAAGAGTGGCAAATTTTGCCGCGCAAAGCTGCGTTACATTCGCTAGGATTGCCTGAAATACCGGCTCCAGCTCGCCCGGCGAACTAGAGATGACTTTCAGCACCTCTGAGGTCGCGGTCTGCTGCTCCAATGTTTCAGAAAGCTCGCGCGTCCGCGCCTGTACCTCATCGAATAGGCGCGCGTTCTCGATGGCAATCACCGCTTGGTCAGCGAACGTCTCGACCAATTCGATTTGCTTCTCGGTGAATGGGCGGACGGTTGACCGTATGAGCGCGATCACCCCGATTGGAACACCCTCACGCTGCATCGGAACACCGAGCACGGTGCGATAGCCGCCCAACAAGTTAATGGCAACACTCACATTGTGATCCGGATCGGCTTGAACGTCGTGTACGTGAACAGTTTTGCCATCGAGCAGCGTTCTGCCGACGATCGTGCCTCGGCCGGGTTCAATGGTAACCGTCTCCAAATATTTCTTGTTTTCAAAATACGCCTTGGATCGGCTACTGGCAGCCAAGCGATAAACGCCGTCACTGGGCCGCCAAATGTTGGCCATTTCTGCGTCGCATAATTGAGCCGCCGATTCCGCAAGTGTATTCAGGACCGTCTGCAGATCGAACGTCGAGCGGCTAATAATCTTCAACACGTCGGCAGTGGCCGTCTGCTGCTGGAGGGATTCACGTAGTTCATTCAGCAGTCGCGTATTCTCGATCGCGATGACAGCCTGAGCGGCGAAGTTAGTAACCAATGCTACTTGCTTGTCGGTGAATGAACGAACTTCCTGGCGATAGAGGAGAATAGCGCCGATTAGTTCGCCTTCCTTGAGCATCGGCACGCCCAGCATCGTCCGAACGCCACCGAGTTCGACAGCTGCAACGACGACCGGATCGCGCTCAGCATAGCCTCGTGATGCGGCGAGGTCCTCGATATGCACTATCTGTTTGGTCGTGGCGATCCGCGTAACGACGGTTTCAGGTCCTGGCCGTCTATATCCGTGCTGCTGCAAGGATTCGGTATAGGCCGGCACTGCACCATGCACTGCGATAATCTTCCAGGTATTGCCATCGTATCGATTCATAAATCCGAATTTGGCCTCGCAGATGCGTGTAGCGTTCTCCAGCATGGCCTGGAAAACAGGCTCCAGCTCGCCCGGCGAGCTGGAGATGACTTTCAGTACTTCCGAGGTCGCGGTCTGCTGCTCCAGCGACTCCGAAAGCTCGCGTGTGCGCTGTTGCTCAGTTTCAAATAACCGCACGTTCTCGATCGCGATCACGGCCTGGTCGGCGAAGGTCTTCAATAATTGAATTTGTCGGTCTGAAAATGGCGTTGGCTCAGCTTTAGCAACCGAGAGAGTACCTACTGGTTTTCCGTCGCTAAGTAGAGGAATCCCGAGTACCGCGCGCCATCCTCCGGCCAGCGCCAATTCGCGCGAGTATTCCGGGTCCTTGAGCACGTCGGGCACGTGGATAAGTGCCCGGTCCAATATGGCCCGGCCGGCAAGGTGTGATCGTTCTGGTCGCTTTAGTTGCTGAATTTCGTGAAGCTGACTCGTCGCCTCTGGCGTGAAGTTGTTGGTAGCTGCAATGCGAAGACGATCGTTCTCGTACAGATAGACAGCGCTAACATCAGCGCCACAGAGATGCGCGGCACTTTGTACGATCGCGTCGAACACTGGTTGGGCATCCGCCGGTGACCGGCGAATGATACCCAGCACTTCGCTGGTGGCTGTCTGCTGCTGAAGCGCCTCGTCAAGCTCACGGGTACGCTGGTCGAGTTTTTTCTGCAGGTCGGAAATGGGCGTGCCTGCGGTCGACGCTTTGCGAGCCTTGGGCCTAACAGTACGCTGGCCCTTCACAGGATGCCCGCTTTGACCACCGCGTCGCTGCATGTCGCCCTCGCACGACGATGCTCAATCCTATGCAAATCCTCGTTTTGGCGCCATGGCAGGCTGTCAACTTTGGATCATGATTCGACGATGCGAGATTTGAGCCATGTCCGCTTTACCCCCGAAAGCGGACATGTGCGGTGCAACTAGGGATGTCCGCTTTGGGCCAGAAGCGGACATCGGGCTGACCTCAAACGAATGCAGCGACGCGCGGCAGGGTGACCGTGATTTCGGTGAACTCGCCCGGCTGCGTATCGACCTCGAGTGAGCCGCCGTGTTGCTTGACGATGATGTCGTGGCTGATGGAAAGGCCAAGGCCGGTGCCCTCTCCGGTTGGTTTGGTCGTGAAGAATGGGTTGAACATCTTTTCTTTCACGTCCGCCGTCATACCGGTGCCGTTGTCGCGAATTCTGATCTCGACACGATCGCCAAGATTTTTGGTCGAAGCCGCGAGCGTTGGCTCGTAGTCTCCACCATTATTCTCCGCCCTACGCCTGGTTGCCGCATAGAAGCCGTTTGCAATCAGATTAAGAAGAGCACGCCGGATATCTTGCGGGAAAACGTCTGCCCTACCGGCAGATGGATCGAGAGACTGTTTGAGCTTGATCTCAAAGCCCTGCGTCTCAGCCCGCGCTCCGTGCCATGCAAGATTAAGACTTTCCTCAACGAGAGCGTTGATATCAATCACCCGATGCTCGCCTGAACCTTCGCGTGAGTGTTGCAACATATTCTTGACGATGGCATCCGCGCGTCTGCCATGATGCACGACCTTGTCGAAATTGCCCTTTAGCGTGTCCGCCAGTTCTTCAATTTCAGCGCGGACTTTTTCGTCGAGCGATACGCTCTTCAAAGTGTCTCGCAATTCATCGATCAGCTCGGCGGATATACCCGAGAAATTGTTTACAAAATTGAGCGGGTTCTTGATCTCATGCGCAATTCCGGCAGTCAGTTGCCCCAGTAAGGCGAGCTTCTGTGTCTGTACGAGACGGTCCTGCGTAGTGCGCAACTCCTCTAGCGACTTTGCCAGTTCGCGCGTGCGGTCGCGCAACTCGTTTAGCAAGCGAGCATTCTCTATGGCGATCACAGCTTGCGCGGCGAAGTTCTCGACCAGTTCAATCTGCTTATCCGTGAATGGCCTGACTTCCTGCCGATAGACTGCGATCATGCCGACCAGCTTGTCCTCATTGAGCATCGGCACGACGACCACTGTCCGCTGGCCGCCGAGTTCGACCCCGGCAACCGCCAGAGGATCGTGAGCCAGATAGGCTTGATCTGCACGAAAGTCGGCGATGTGGAGGCGTAGGCGGGTTTTTGCGACACGGTTGAGCGGGCTTAACGGGCCGGGTCGATGGGGTCCACGTTGCAGGTACTCTGCGAACGCCGAAGGTACGCCAAGACTCGAGAAGATCCGGGCGGTGCCGTCATCGAACCGGCGCCACAAAACGCCGAATTTGGCGTCACAAATACGCGTCGCGTTCTCGAGTATGGCATTGAACACCGGCTCAAGCTCGCCGGGCGACGAACTGATTACTTTAAGCACTTCCGAGGTCGCCGTCTGCTGCTCCAGCGACTCGGAAAGGTCGCGCGTGCGCGCCTGCACCTCGTCGAACAACCGTACGTTCTCGATGGCAATCACTGCTTGGTCGGCAAATGTGGTCACCAGTTCGATTTGCTGGGCGGTGAAAGGCCGCTGGGTTGATCGCACAAGCGCAATGACGCCAATGGGGACTCCTTCTCTCAGGAGTGGCACACCCAGCATGGTCCGCCAGCCTTTTAGCTTCGACGTCTCCAACGCATACTCTGGATCGCTTTGGATATCGTGTATATGGACGGTCCGGGCTTCCAGCAAAGTTCGGCCTACGCATGAGCCACGACTCGGTTCGAGAGAAATGTTTTCCAAATAATCCTTCGCCTTGCTCTCGATGGACCGATGGGATGCGGCCAGACGATAGACCGAGCCGTATGGTCGCCAGATGTTCGCGAGATCCGCGTCGCATAATCGCGCTGCCGATTCGGTTAACGTATCGAGCACCGGCTGCAAATCAAAAGTCGAGCGGCTGATGACCTTGAGCACGTCGGCGGTGGCGGTCTGTTGCTGGAGAGATTCACGCAGCTCGCGTGTGCGTTGCTGTTCGGCTTCAAACAGTTGCACATTGTCGATCGCAATCAATGCCTGGTCGGCGAAGGTCTTCAACAATTGAATTTGCCGCTCGGAAAACGGCTTTGGCTCAGCCTTCGCAACGGTGACTGCACCCACCGAGCTCCCGTCGCGGAGCAGAGGAACCGCGAGAACAGCTCGCCATCCCCCGGCAAGCGCCAATTCGCGCGAGTACTCCGGGTCGTCGAGCACATCAGGCACATGCATGATTGCGCGGTCCAATATGGCGCGGCCAGCGAGGTGTGAGCGATCTGGTCGTTTTAGTTGCTGAAGCTCGTTAAGTTTAATAGTGGCACCTGGTGTCATGTTATTGATGGCCGCGATACGGATACGATCGCCCTCATAGAGATAGACAGCGCCAAACATCGCATCACATAGCCGTGCAGCGCTCTGCACGATCGCATCGAATACTGGTTGGGCATCTGCCGGTGACCGTCGAATGATGCTTAGCACTTCGCCGGTAGCCATCTGTTGCTGGAGCGCCTCGTCGAGCTCGCGGGTCCGCCGATCGAGTTGTTCCTTTAGATCGGCACCCGATGATCTACGAGGCTGTGGCACGGTCGGCATAGTGTGGCGTTTCGGCCTAGTAGCCCTACGGTTTGTCTTCTTTTTTTCAGCGTCGCGCTGTCGCATTGCGCCCCCGAGATTAACGACAAAGGATCGTACCGGCCCAAACCGCACACATGAAGGGGTTTGACGGCAACCGATGTCCGCTTTGGGTCATAAGCAGACATGCGCAGCGCGCAAAGGCATGTCCGCTTTACCCCCAATAGCGACCGCGAAAGCGGACTCCCGCAAACGGTCATGTCTGCTTTACCCCTCAAAGCGGACATGTGCAGTGCAATAGCTAATGTCCGCTTTGGGCCAAAAGCGGACATAACGATATGTCCGGTTGCGCCTCTTACTGCGACCCGAAGGGGTTTCCCTGGTCATTGGCGATAAGAGCGACGGGGCCATCGACACACGGCGTGCTCGAATGATTACGCCAGCCCTCGGCTCACGAGCGCGGTAGGCTGCACAGATGGATTCGTCGAACCCGCTACTGGAACGATTGAAGGAAGTATTCGGGAAATAATGACACCAGCAACGCGCGAAAGCGGTGGTGATTTATTGGTTCGACCTTCGTAGTGGCTCGCCAGTCTCTGCGCCCGACGAAGCCAGCGTAACACCGGCCCATTGCGTCATCGTCTCGCCACAGACCGGGCACTCAAACACTCGCCTTTGATAGCCGGGGTATTCTTCGCTGGCACAAGTGACCGACATCGCTACGCGACACCTCAAGCAAATGAGATTGTCTAGAGAATCGCTTTGAGGAGTTTGTGACACGGCGCCGCCTTCGCACAAAAACGACCGGTCCCGTCAGGATGATTATACCTGATTGTCAGTTTCCCCGGAGTTATTATTGCGCTCTCACAGGAATCTTTTGCGTTAAGTTTTTTTGAAAAAGCCAGCCTCGCCCTTTTTTTGGAAAACAATGCGGTCCTAAGCCTGACGGTGCAGGACTGAACCTCTGTCCACTTCAAGAAGGTCGGCACGTAGATATTGTGAAGGGGATTGCGATGTCCGCCAAGCGTTAGGACCCGACATCAGACGTAGCCGGCACGCAACTTTGCACACAAATTTATCCGCCCGGGCCCGAGAAACCGGGCGGCGTGGCATTTTTCACAATCGATCGACGCGCTTTATCAGGGGCTAGCGACGATGCCGCCGGTGGTGGCGGACGGGCACCACGGGATGCAAACCGAGTCCGGTCACGGTAGCAATGGCATTGAGCCCGCTCTGGCCTTCGACGCTAATCGGTTGAAGCGCGAATGAGTTGTTGAGCCCGCCGACGAGGCCGTTGGCCGCGACGCCGACACCAACCGCCGCCCCAGCGGAAGCGCCGATATATCCGCCCGCCAATGCACCCGGGCCCACCCGCGAAGTGGCCGCCAAGACGGCCCAGCTCAAGGCTACATCATTGGTGAAGCCGATCTGGGCTCCGAAGCGCTGAACATTACCTTGATAGTATTGGGGCGGAGCGCCGCTCGAGGGTATGAAGATGCAGTCGAATGTGCGCGCCGAAACGACGATATACCCTGCCGTTCCCAAGCTTCGGCAGTTCAGCATGCCTGCCTCGACGTACGCGTGAGCGGGCATCGTCGTTAAGGCAAAGCCAAATAGGGTCGCGGCGAACGCAGAGCAGGCACCAAATTTTATCGACATGAGATTAATTCCTTTCCACCAACCAACGCGAGAACAAGATTGCCGATTGTAGAGGTGTTGTTCTCGCAAATTGTTGACGTTGTTGAGAGCCGAAAAGGTATAAAATCGGAGCCGCTCTCGATCCCCAAGAGAGCGCGGCCCCGATCTCATCCGTCCCCATGATGTCCCCGAGGTCGGGGCGACATTCGTACAAAGAATTGTGACGGTCGGTGGGCGCAAAGGCGACCCAACATGCGAATTATCCTAGTTGTGGCGAACCTGTCACAGCCGCTGATCCAGCAAAGAGTGATGTCCGTTTCCGGGTGCGGCCTTGGGTCAGGATTGTTAGCCGATCCGCCGCTTTCTAACGAGATTCAGCCAACATCCTGGACCCTTGGCGTTGGCCAACCTTCTTCTGTTCGTCCAGCAGTTTCTTTTTCCGTGTGTCCGGTATAAGCCCCTCACGTTGCGCCTGCTTGCGCGCAGCCTTGCGCGCGCGGCGGATCGCCTCGGATTTTTCTCGGGTTTTGCGTTCAGAGGGCTTCTCATAAGAACGCCGCTGCTTCATCTCGCGAAACACACCTTCGCGCTGCATTTTCTTTTTTAAAACACGCAGCGCCTGATCAACATTGTTGTCGCGCACAAAAACTCGCAATTGATGTTCCTTTTGTTTGGACGAGCGGCACACGCACGGAAGACGACTCGACTTGAAGCTGCGCGACGTTGTGTGCAGGCAGCGAAAAGATTACGCGGGCGCGAGCGTCAGTTGACCTTCCTCAGCGGTGCGTTCGAACGCTTCCGCCACGCTCTTGATCCGATAAACGACCTTATTGTCTCGCTCGATTGGTACCAAACTGACTATCTTGTATTCGCCGCGCGCAGCATTCCGCTGGAATGGCCCCTCGAAGTACACAAGTTGGCCAATTGAGTATTTATGCATCATTGGCGGGGAGTCGGTCGGAGATGCGATACCATGTCTCGGCGATGTGCTCCAGCATGATGCGCTGCGATTGCGAGGCCGTACGCTGCGCGAGGTATAGGCATTCCTTTGCCTTGGCTTCGCAAAGCTCCGCAGTCAATTGGTCGGACTCGCCAGGACGCATAAACCATTCCGCCTTGTCCGTTTTCTTAGTGAATGAACGCCAGCTTTCGAGCTGGCGTCGTTTTCGGAGTGGAAATTAAACCGCTTGTAGGTTCGCGGCGGCGGATTTGCCGTTGCGCGGATCGGCCTGCACATCGTACGAAAGCTTCTGACCTTCGTTTAGATTATGCATGCCGGCACGCTCGACCGCCGAAATGTGAACGAACACATCCGGGCCGCCGTTGTCTTGAACGATAAAGCCGTAGCCCTTTTGGGCATTGAAGAATTTAACGGTACCTGTGGCCATTAGTGGCTCCTCAAAAAACGCGCAAAGGCGTGTATTCCCATGCAAACCATTCGCACGGGTTGTCATATCCGGGATTTTTGCGTGGCTTGGGAGGGCCGTTAAGGCCGAAATAACAAGGTCAGGCGAAATCGCGAACATTACCTACATAACGACGACGCCCGCGTATTGCAATGCATAAGGCAGCCCTCGCGCAATGTCCGCTTTGGGTCAAAAGCAGACATGTGCAATGCAATAGGCCATGTC
>Ga0310909_10002422_pt1 | contig 11425 bp, 10 predicted proteins | sample GREbulkMGT000H_FD_203449 | JGI IMG/M metagenome (GOLD analysis project Ga0310909, IMG submission 203449) | Lab enrichment of tropical soil microbial communities from Luquillo Experimental Forest, Puerto Rico - GRE.bulkMG.T000H | ecosystem: Environmental > Terrestrial > Soil > Tropical forest >... | reverse complement strand
GTTGCGGATCGCGCGGCGCGAGGTGCGCCTCGACCAGTCCGTGCTCCACGGCAGCATGAGCACGCTGTTCTAAACTAACCCCTCGATGAGAGGCAGGTCAGGCCGGCACGAGCCGGTGTGTCTGGCCGCTTGGGGGAAGCGCGCCCAGCACCGCGCCGAGATGGTCGGGCTCCTCCCCGATGGGGACCGGCTGCAGGTACCGCCCGCGGCAAACCAACGTCACGGCGTCCTGCGCGAACGGAAACGGGTCGAGGCTGTAGGTCGTCTCGTCCATCTTGTTAAGCGTGACGGAGGCATCGACCTCCTTGCTCATCGGTACGTGGATATAGACCTCCTCGCCGCGCTCGCCGGCGTGCCGCAGGTGAAAGTAGAGCGCCAGCGTGTCGCAGAACTGGAGGTGCTTGTAGTTCTGAACAATCTGTTTCTCGTCCCGCTGCCTGGAGCCGCGGTCGCTGGCCAGCGCGGCGCGCAGCCGCCGCTGCCGCTCGAGCTCGGCGGCGAGCATCGCCTCGACTTTCGCCTTGTTCGCCTGCGCTATCGGCACCGATACGGAGCTGCGCGTGCGCACCACGAACTGGCTGAACCCGTAGCGGCGATTGTAGAGGCCCCAGGTGTGCATGCTCGACAGCAAGCCGCTGTAGGGGTGATGGCGCTCGTTATGGTCCGGCGAGCCGCGATTGGTGCGCAGCGCATCGTCGGTCGGCGTCTGCGACATGAGGTAGGGCAGGCGGGTCTCGGGGTCTAGTCCCGGCCGCTGATCGTATTCGTCCCAGCCGCGGTCGTGATTGTCGATGGCGTACAGCGCCTCCGGATCGCTGATCGGCTCGAAGGCATCGTTTCCGAACGCACGGCCGATCTGGCCGCACAAGTCCATGTGCTCGACCATGGTCGAGATGAAGTGCGGCTCACCCGCAGGCGCTGACTGTACCATCATGGGTAGGCGGTCCCCTTGCACCGGTAAAATGGCGGATTCGCCTTATTCTCTACGACATCTGCTGTTACGGGCAAGAGCGAGGGAATTTTCGTCGGGGGGAGCCGATGATCGATCGTTTGCGCGATTTTGCATGCGCGCTTGTGGCGCTTCTGGTGCTGGGCGTGGCGGGCGCCAGCGCCCAGTCCGCTCAATCCTCGACCGCGTCTGATTCCGCGGCCGCACCACAGGTCGCCTCCACCAAGGGAGCGCAAGCTGCTGCCCAGGCGGCTGGGCCGGCTGCTGTGCAGATCAACACCGCTGAAATCACGGCTCGCGCGAACCGTGAGGCGGGAGTCAACATCGAGACGACCATCGCCGCCTGGCAGCACGATCTCGATCGGCTGGACGGCGAGCTGCGCGGCGCGCGCCTGCGCTATTCGGAGCTCAATGGGCTGCGCGACGAGCTGCAGCGGCTTCGTTCGGCGATCGAAGAGTTCTCGGGCCATCTGGCGCCGCCGCTCGCGGCCGCAAAGGCGCAGCTTGATACGCTCGGGCCGGCGCCGGCGGCCGGGCAGCCGCCGGAGGCGGAGCCGGCCGCGCTCAATCGCGCCGAGCTCAGCTACCAGGTCGGACTGCTTGCCGCGGGTGAGGCCGCGGTCCATTCGGCCAATCTGCGAATCGATCAACTCATCAATACCGTTCAGGACATTCGCCGAAAGAATTTTACCACCCGTTTGTTCCAGCCTGTGCCCGGCATCTACTCGTACCAGACCTGGGCGGGCTTGCCGAAATACGTGCCCGCAGCAGCCGACCGCGTTCGCGATCTGATGGCCGATTGGTGGGGCGGCATGCCCCGCCACGACGAGATCTTTCGCGATGTGCTGGAAGCTGTCCTGCTGTGCCTGCTGCTGACGCTTGCAGCGTGGTATGGCGCGCGCCGATTGCGCCACTGGCCGCATGCAGGCGAGCCGCCCTTCTGGCGGCGCGCATCGTCGGCGGCCGGGGTTGTCCTGCTGCGGCTGCTGCCGGTCGTGGCGCCGATTGTATTTCTTTACACAAGGGTTGCCGAAGCGCACGCGCTGCCGGAACGCGTCGACTGGATTTTTTACGCGGCAGCGCAATCGACCATCATCGTTCTGGCGGTCAACGCGCTTGTCACCACGGTATTCGCACCCGCGGCGGCCCACTGGCGGCTGATGCCGGCCTCCGACCGTGCCGCCGCCCGCATCTGCGGCCTCGTCGTGATGCTTGCCGTTGTCTACGGCGTGACGACGCTGCTCTACGCCGTCACCCGCATCGTGCAGGCGCCGTTCGCGTTGACGGTGGCGGTTGCTCTTCCATCGAGCCTGCTTCTGTCTGCCATGGTCGTCGCCATCCTTCGTACCCGGCTCGACGGAGAGCACCAGGATGCGATTCCGTTATTGCGATGGCTCAAGGCGCTGCGGATTCCGATCTGGATCACGAGCGCCGCGATTGTTGCGAGCGCGCTTGCCGGCTATCTCGCGCTCTCCCGCTTTCTGGTGCAGCAGCTGATCGTCACCGGTTCCATCCTGGCGCTGGTCTATCTCATGCTGCTGTGGGTCGACGGCTTTACCCAGAGTCTGGGCGACGACAGCGCCGCGACCGGGCGCTGGCTCGAGCGAAAAGCCGCTCTGGAGCGGCGGCGGCGCGAGCAGCTGGCGCTGCCGGTCGGTCTCTTCCTCAAATTTGCGATCCTCGTGTTTTCGGTGCCTCTGATCCTGCTGCAGTGGGGCCACACATGGCCCGACATCTACGAATGGTACCGGCAGCTGTTCTTTGGCTTCCACATCGGAAACACGCAGGTATCGGTTGCCGTCCTGCTCGCTTCGCTGATCGTGTTCGGAGTGGGTTATGCCGCCGCGCGGCTGTTCCAGGGCTGGCTGGATGCGCGCGTGCTCAAGACGGCCGGGATTTCGAGCGGAGTGCGGGATTCGATTCGCATCGGCGTCGGTTACGTCGGCATCGTGATCGCGGCGCTCGCCGCATTTTCCTATGCCGGCTTCAACCTTTCCAGCCTCGCCATTGTGGCGGGAGCGTTCTCGGTCGGCATCGGTTTTGGTCTCCAAAGCGTGGTCAACAATTTCGTGTCGGGTCTCATCCTGCTGGCGGAGCGGCCCATCAAGGTCGGCGATCTCGTGGTAGTAGCCGGCGAGGAAGGCTACGTGCGCAAGATCAGCGTGCGCTCGACCGAGGTCGAGACGTTTGACCGGGCCCGCGTTCTGGTGCCGAATTCCTATCTCGTCACCGAGAAGCTGAAGAACTGGACGCTGCGCGACAACATCCGCCGCATCGTCATTCCGGTGGATGTTGTCCACGGCTGCAATGCGCGCAACGTCAAGGCGCTCCTGCTCAACGTTGCGCGCGAGAATGCCGATATCATGCCGATGCCGGGGCCTTCCGTGGAGCTCGAAGAGTTCGGTGCGGATGGTCTGCGCTTCAAGCTCTATGCGTTCATTCACGATCTCACCAAAGCCGGCAGCATCAGCACGGAGCTGCGCATGGCCATCCTCGATGCCTTCAACGAGGCGGGCATCAGGACTCCATCCCGAGGGACGGATGTCACGCTGCAGAACATGGATTGGTTGCGCGAGGCGTTGACGCAATATGTCGCCGGCTCCTCCAACGGCAGGAGCACGGCAAGAAACGCGATCCCCGCTGCGCAGCCCCTTGCGGGCCGCCAGGGTGAGAGTGTGCTGCCTGCCGCCCATTCCCATCGAAATGGCGGGCGCTTTCCGGCATAACCGCAATCGTTGCTCGTGCTCGAGCCTGGGATGTGAGGGCCTGATGGTACGCAACGCCCGGCGGTGCAGCCTCGCGGCTGCCTTTACGCTGTTGTTGGTCGTTCAAGTTTCCCAAAAATCCGCGTTTGCTCAGGAAGGAACGGACTGGGTTACGAAATTCCCGCGCGAGCCGGTCCATGACTCCGCCTGGCCCGGAGGCAAAAAGGTCGCGGTCAGCTTCGCACTGTTCGTGGAGGAGTTCGGGTTCGGGCAGGGACCGGTCTTGCGCCCGGATCTCGCAGCCCGCAACCCTGATCTGGTGAACGAGGCTTTCCGCCAATACGCAATCGGCTGGGGCAACCTGCGTGTCGGCCGTGTGTTCAAGGAGCTCGATGTGCCGCTGAGCATCGTGCTCAACGCCGCATTTCCTGTGGCGCACCCATCGATATGGAAGGAGTTTCGCGCCGCGCAGCCGGGGGCGCCCATCATCGCCCACGGCATGAACAACAGCAACGACATTCTGCCGCTCGGGCGGGGGCTCGCCGAGCAGAGAGCCTATATCCGCCGGACTTTGGACCTGATCGCATCCACGACCGGCGCGCGGCCGACCGGGTGGTCAAGCCCGAGCGTCTATTCCAACGGCGACACCATGCAGGCAATGGCCGCCGAAGGCATTGTTTACAACATCGATCAGATGGATTCGGATTTCATTTCTCGCTTGAAGACCCCGGACGGCGCCCTGGTGCTGCTGCCCTATCCGACAGTCACGGTCGACATGGGCCAGTTCCTGGCGCGCATGAAGTCGCCCGCCGAGGTCGAGGCCCTCTGGCTCGATTATGTGGGTGAGCTCGCGGCGGAAGCGCGCGCCGAGCCCGGGCGCGAGGCGACGACCGTTGTCATCGGCCTGCACCCGTTCGTGGTTGGCACGCCCGACGGTGCTGCCGCCATGCGGCGCGTGCTCCTGCGCCTGAAGCAGGACGCCGCGATCTGGTTGACCGATACCGAGGCCATCCTGAAGGAAGTCGCCAGGAAATAGTGGCAGCTTTCATGGAAACGCTCGGAGCACACCAATGAGCATGGCGCGCCGAGCATTGCTGCAACTCGCGGGCGCCGCTGTGACCGCACCCGCATTCTCTCGCGTGGCACGCGCGCAAACCTATCCAACGCGCCCAATCACCATGATCGTGCCGTTCGTTGCCGGCGGTCCCACATCCGTGCTCGGACGGGTCGTGGCTGAGCGGATGAGAGGGTCGCTCGGACAAGTCATCATCATCGAGAATGTCGGCGGGGCGGACGGAACCATCGGCGTCGGCAGGGCTGCGCGCGCACGACCCGATGGGTACACGATCTTGCTCGGCGCTTCTTCAACACAGGTCTTCAGCGGTGAATTTTATTCGCTGCAATACGACGTGTTGAACGACTTCCAGCCTGTCGCGCTCCTGGTCAGGGCTCCGCTGGTGCTCTATGCCAGGAAAACGGTGCCGGCGGCGGACTTGCGGGAACTGATCGCATGGCTCAGGTCGAATCCCGACAGGGCATCGGCCGGAAGCTTCGCGGCCAGCACCCAGATCATCGGTTCGCTTTTTCAAAGAGAAACCGGGACTCATTTTACGCTCGTGCCGTATCGTGGCAGCGCTCCCATGGTCCGGGATCTCGTGGCGGGTCAGATCGACCTGGGATTTGACGGATTGGTACAGCTGCCGCTGGCGCGCTCCGGAGCGATAAGAGCCTATGCCGGCAACGGCGAGGCGCGCTCAAGGCTCGCGCCCGAATTACCGACCTTTGCGGAGCTGGGATTGCCATCGGTGTCCCGCTCCATCAGCTGGTGGGGACTTCTTGCACCGCGGAGCACGCCGAGGGAAATTGTCGGTAAGCTCAATGCGGCGGCTGTAGAAGCGCTGGCGGATCCATTGGTGCAATCGCCGCTGGCGGGGCTGGGCTTCGAAGTTTTCCCCGGCGAGCAACAGACGCCGGAGGCGCTTGGCGCGCTTGTGAGGGCCGACGCCGAGAAATGGTGGCCGATCATCAAGGAGTTGGGGATCAAGCCGCCGTGAGGGATGCTCAATTTTTTCTTCAGGAAGCGGTGATGAGCGGTTTCGATTGAAACGTATGTGCCGGCTGCGGCGCTCCTGCAGTCGGACTGAGCTTGACCCCGGCGGCACCCGCAGCAGAAAATCGATTATCCGATGCAAAAGGCTTGAAGGCGCCATCGCCATGAAGGAACGTCCGCCGGCATCCGGCGCTTCGCTCTACCGCAGCTGGCCGCGCTACGAAGCGGCCAGGGAGGGCTTTCGCAATTACTGGTACCCGGTTCTCGAGTCACGGCTGCTGCGCAAGGGGCCGAAGGCGGTGGCGGTTGCCGGCGAGCGCATCATGCTCATGCGCGACGGCGACAGGGTGCGCGCGCTCAACGATCGCTGCCCGCACCGCGGCGTGCCGCTCTCGGCCGGGCGCAGCGAGTTTCCCGGCACGGTGTCGTGCATCTACCACGGCTGGACCTACCGGCTTGCGACCGGCGAGCTGGTCGCCGCGCTGACCGACGGGCCGGATTCGCCGATCTGCGGTCATGCCGGCGTGCGCGTCAAAACCTATCCCATCGAGGAGCGCGCCGGCATCATCTGGGTCTATGTCGGGGAGCTGCCGCCGCCACCGGTCGAGGAGGACATTCCCGCCGAGTTCCTCGCCCCCGAAGCGGTCGTCATCCCGATGATCGAGAAGCGCAGCGGCGACTGGCGCTACGCCATGGAGAACGCGGTCGACGAGGCGCATACGCGCTATCTCCATCGCCGCACGCCGTTCGCGTTCTTCCGGCTGTTCCCAGCCTATCAGACCGACGTGCGCATGGTCCCGACCGAGGACGGCAAGTGGCTGCATCGCGTGAGCAAGCCGGTATTCGGTCCGCACAATTATCCAGGGCTCGGTGTGTGGCCGCGCGACGGGTTCTGGCGCAAAGCCGGCGGGCAGGTGATCGTCGGCATGGCCCGCCTGCCTGGCGTGTTCTACATCGGCCACAAGAACTGGCACGATTATCAGTTCTTCACTCCGGTCGACGAAGACCATCACCTGATGTGCCAGATCGCGGTGCGGCAAACGAAGGGTCTCGGCGCGCTGTGGTGGAAGCTGCGCGTTTGGACCTACATCAGGCAGTTCCACCGCATCATGCTCAACCGCTGGGAGGATGGCTTCATCGTCCAGGCGATGGATTGTCCGCCCGAGCGTCTGTTCCGCCCGGACATCGCGATTGTGGCCTGGCGGCGTTGGTGCGAGCTGCACGCGCGCGGCGCAGACGAGCCCGATACCCGTGTAGCGGCGGCCTCGGGCCTTGCGCCCGCCACGCTCGATGCTGCGGCGGAAGACGCCAGCGCACATGAGCTGACCTCCATCAAGTGATTTCATCCCGCGCGCTTATATGAGGATCCTGGTGACCGGTGCGGCCGGCAAGCTCGGCACCTTCGTCGTGCGCGAGCTCAAGTCCCACGGGCACCACGTCACAACGTTCGACCGCGTCCACGTCGGCGCGCCGGCCGATCGCGAGATCACCGGCGACATCGAGGACATCGAGGCGGTTGTCCGCGCAACAAGCGGGACGGATGCCATTGTCCATCTCGCGGGCATCCCCACGCACGGCCTCATTCCGGATGAGAAGACGTTCCGCATCAACGCCATGGGCGCCTTCAACGTGCACGAGGCGGCAAGGCGCGCGGGCATTGCGCGCGTCGTGAGCATGAGCAGCGAAGCCGTGCTCGGATGGGCGCCGGGGTCGTGGCAGCGCGCGCATCTTCCCGACTATCTGCCGATCGACGAGGCGCATCCCTGCCGGCCGCAGGACTGCTACGGCTTGTCCAAGCTCGCGCTGGAGGCGGTCGGCCGCGCATTCAGCGACCGTTGCGGCATGGTGACCGTGTTCATCCGCGCCCCCTGGATCGTCTCGCCGGCCGAGCTCGACGAGCTTGCGCGCAACAACGGCCGCGCCATCAGCGGGTTTGGCCTCTATCACTACGTCGACGTGCGCGACCTTGCCGAGGCGTGCCGTCTCGCCGTCGAGGTCGGGCTCGACGGCAGTCACGCCCTGTTCGTGGGCGCGGGCGAGTCGTCGGTCTCGGTTGCGCTTGCCGAGCTCTTTCCGAAGCTCGCGCCTGCCATCGGGGATCGCGCGGCAAGGCTCGTGGGCAGCCGCGGCGCGGTGTCGATTGAGCGCGCGCGTGAGCTGCTCGGCTGGTCACCCAAACGGTCGTGGCGCTCGGCGGTCTCCCCCAGCATTTGAGGCTGGCGCCCCGGCGCCTTCGGCGCCGACCTCTCCCCGCCGGGGAGAGGTGATCGAGCCCGCTGCTCGTGCAGAGAAACTCTCAGCCTCCGGGAGCTGTTCTCAGACCGTACCCCAGACGCGGTTGACCTCTCCCCGGCGGGGAGAGGTCGGATCGCGCTCGCGCGATCCGGGTGAGGGGGATCGCGGCCTATCCAAATGCCATCGCCCTGCCTTGCACGCGGAAATATTATGAAGTGCGCTGCGCACTGAGCGTCTATTGCTCCATGCTTTTCGCCTGGGCGACGATGGCCGCGCGGTCGAAGGCGTTGCAGGCCGGAAGGAACTGCTCGGTGTAGGAGTCGGTCGCGGCTTCGCTGCCTTTCAGCGTGCCCAGCTTGACGTAGGCGGCGTGCGTGTTCTGCCAGTTCGTCCTGATGAACTCGCCAAGACGCGAACCTTCGGGCTGATCCTGCAGCGCCTTCTCGAGGAAACGATCCATGATGTGCGCCCCGTTCCGAAGCGCCGTGGCATCGTCCAGATTCGCAGGCCGCGTGGTCGGGAACTCGTCCCAGAACAGGTGGATGGCGGCTGCCCGGCTGGTCATCGTAAAGACGAGGCCCTTGGTCATGGCGCGGCAGTAGCCCTCGAGCTCTTTTGGGTTGGTGCCGGCAAACGCTTTCCTGGCCGCGAGCGTCGTTCCGACCATGCGATCCTCGAGAGGATGTTGACGACGCGCAGCGCCAATCCCGTATTCTCCGCCGCGCCGAGCATTGCATCCCACATCACCAACGCGTCGATCTGGCCGCTGCGCAGCGCAGCAATCGCCGAAGGGCCGGCGCCGGTCGCAATCCCGGTGTACTGATCGGGCATGATGCCGATTTCAGCCAGGTTCTGCTTGAGTGCCAGTCCGCCGCCGGCGCCGAACGAGGGCGCGCCGATGGTCTTGCCCTTGAGCTCTTCGAGCCTCTGGATGGGCGAGTCCTTGAGAACGACGAGGAAGGTGCCGGCATTGCGCTTGAGATTGAAGAACGAGAGGAGATCGGCACCCTGCTCGCGTACCGCCATGATCGCCGCGGCCGCGGTGGTGCCGACCTGGGCGTTGTCGGACTGGAGCACCTGCGCCGAGATCATGCCGGTCTGGGAGTTCTGGATGTCCACATCGAGTCCTTCTGCCGCGAAATAGCCGAGGCGCTTGGGCACGGCATAGAGGAACACCTCCTCGCCGATGCCCATGATCGGGTGCATCTGCACCAGCGTCATCTTCTTGAGCGCCTGCGCGCCGCCGGCCGCGGCCAGGCAGAAAGACACGCCGGCCGCAAGAGTGAGCGCGAGTGCGGTACGACAGAGTGGGGCAAGCATGGAACTGTCTCCGTGGGTTGTATCTTGAGTTACGTGCGCGCCGCCACCCTCGACCGCTGTGCCCAGAAGCAGTAGCGGCGCTCGATCAGGCCGATCGCGTGATTCATCAGAAATCCGATGATAGCCAGAAGCAGGATGATCGAGAATAGCGGCGCGATCTCCATCGACTGGTTGTACTGCATCAGCAGCATGCCAAGACCGGCGCGCGCGCCGACGAACTCGCCCACCACGGCCCCGATAATCGACAGCACCGATGCCACGCCCAGGCCAGCGAACAGGAACGGCAGGCAGCTTGGGATGATGATTTTCGTGAGCAGGTGCCGTTCGCTTGCGTTGCAGGAGCGCGCGAGCTCGATCCGCTCCGGTTCCACGGCCTGATAGCCCGCCATCATGTTCACCAGGACCGGGAAGAACGTGATGATCGCCGTGATGAACACTTTGCCTTCGAGGCCGAAGCCGAACCAGACCACCATCAGCGGCGCGAGCGCCACCTTGGGCAGCGACTGGAAGCCGACGATGTAGGGGTAGGAGCTGCGTCCGAGGATCGGCCAATGCGAGAGGATGAGGCCCAGAAACGCGCCCAGCGCCGAGCCGAGGGCGAATCCCGCAAGCGCTTCCCAGAGCGTGATTCCGGCATGGTACCGGTAGCCGGCGACATCCCAGGGCGCTCGGCTCAACCCTCGCACGGTGGCTTGCAGCACCTCTTGCGGCGGGGGCAGGACGTAGGCCGGCGCGCCGAGAATGTTGCAGGCGAGCCACCATCCTGCCAGCAGCGCCGCGAGGATCGCCGGCGAGATGGTCAGCTGCGGATAGCGCCGTACAATGCCTCCCTGCGTGACCCGCATCGGCGGGCCGGAAGGCTCGATCTCTCGCATGTTCACGGCTTGCGACGTCATCAGGAAATTCCTCCCTTGGCATCCAGCAGCGGCCGAAGGTACGCGACGTAATGGCCGAATCGCTCAGTGTTGATGATGGAAAGGTCGCGTGGGCGCGGCAAATCGATGGTGATGATGTCGGCGATGCTGCCCGGCCGCGGCGTCATCGCAATCACCCGGTCGGACAGGAAGATCGCCTCGGCGATGGAGTGGGTAATGAAGAGCACGGTCTTGCGGCTCTGGCTCCAGATGCGCAGCAATTCGATGTTCATAAGCTCCCGCGTCATGGCATCGAGCGCGCCGAAAGGCTCGTCCATAAGCAGCAGGCGGGGATCCTGCACCAGCGCGCGCACGAGCGCGGCGCGCTGCTGCATGCCGCCCGAGAGCTCGAACGGGTAACGCTGCGCAAAATCGCGCAGCCCGACCATCTCCAGAAGCTCGAGCGCGCTCGCCCGGTAGCGCGACCTCGCAAGCCCGCGAAACTCGATCGGCAGCAGCACGTTGTCGAGCACGGTCCGCCACGGCAGCAGCACCGGCGACTGGAACACCACCGCGGCCTCCGACGAGGGGCCGTACAGTGGTTTGCCGTTGAGCTCGACCGTTCCTGTGGTGGCGGGCAGCAGTCCGGCGAGCAGCTTGAGCAGCGTCGACTTTCCGCAACCGCTCTGGCCAACGACCGAGACGAACTCGCCGTCGAAGATCTCGAAGTCGAGGTTTTGAAGCGCCGTCACCTCACCCGAGCTCGCCGTGGGATAGGTCTTCAAGAGGCCGCGTGCGCGGATCAGCGCCACGGCGTGCCCGACGCCGGCGCGGAGGGAAGCGGCAATGGCGCTCGCGTGCCCCATCGGCTCGCGGAGGCAGGGGGATTTGCGAATGAAGCCTTCCACTTCAGGCCTGAAACATGATGCGAGGCATATGCCACGGGTCAGGCTGCGGCCGGAACCAGCCGGAACGATGCGATCTGTGGCGCCGTCTTGAAATATGCAGTCTGCAGGTCGGCCGAATCCTTGAACGTGTTTCGGGTGAGCCGGCGGAAGATGACACTGGTGGTGAGGGAGGCCTGATCGAAGGGATAGGGATCGAGCGCGATGGTATTTGTGTCCCGCGGCGTGAACTTCATCGGCACGCCGGCGGCGGCGGAATAGGAGAGGGGCACCGGCTCGATGCGGTCGGGCTTGAGCACCTCGCTGCTGCAGATGTAGAGCGACATGATGTCCCAGACCTGCAGCAGATTGTAGTTGATCGCGAACTCGCCCGGATCGAGCTTTTGCGCCGCGGCCTTCTGCTTGGC